>Ga0114906_1000760_pt1 | contig 17651 bp, 18 predicted proteins | sample MalvirDeepMed_M9_FD_89687 | JGI IMG/M metagenome (GOLD analysis project Ga0114906, IMG submission 89687) | Marine viral communities from the Global Malaspina Expedition - Malaspina viral metaG DeepMed_M9 | ecosystem: Environmental > Aquatic > Marine > Oceanic | place: Mediterranean Sea...
ACAGGGTACAATGTATGGCCAATAAGAGGACCAAAATAAGAATCAAATCCTTGCTCTTCAAGCCTTTTTCTAACAGTGGGAGAAAATAAGGTATCAGCTAACGGTACTTCAATATCAAGTCTGCCTTCATCGAGTCCCAGGGCTCTGATATTTTCTTTAGGAATATTGTCAATGAGCTCTTGATTAAGAGTTGCCCTATCCATAGTATTGATAACATTCTGAAGATCGAGTAAACCAGCCGGATTTTCCATTTTAAGATTAGCAACGAATATCTCTGGCTCATCTCCGATACCGTGCATTAAAGATTTAATAGAAGCAACTTTTCGAGGAATTGTCATAGATCTGGAAAAGAAAGCTGGCCTATTCTTTGAAAAGACCATGTTTCCTCCAGCAGCTCGAGCATGAAACCAGGGCTCATTAGGTTGAGGATCATGAATCCCGGTATCTTCAGAATAGAATTTAAAAGTTTTAGGAGCATTTTTATCGAATCCCAATTCCCTTAATGATTCAGCCCTGGCTTCTTCAACATCAAATTTGGCTCTTGCCTCAATCTCATTAAGAGTGGCTTCGAATACTTCTGAAGGAGATGCCATGGGCTTATCATCCATAACATCTGCTATTGCCGCACGAACCATGGCATCTGCTTCATCAGGGTCTAGCTCATCCAAAGTTTTTTTGATCCTCGCGAACTGTGTATTAAGAGCTCTGCTTTGGATAAGATCGCCTACTTTACCAAGACCTGCATGCAATCCTGATCCTGCTATGGCTCCAAATCCTAAGTTAATTGCACTATCGACATAATTATACTCAGCTTGATCCATACTAGCGGCTATTAATACTACAGGTTCTACCATAGCATTGCCAACAAAACCTTCAATGGCTCCTCTAGCTAATCGAGCTTTGGTTACTGAACCACCAAATTGCTGAGTCATCCTCGCATATTTGGCTTGCCCGACTATAGGTATGAACATGGTTCCTAAATTAATGGGATCCACTATCGTTGCAGCCAGACCTGCGCCCAACCCAGCGAATTTTCGCCCCACGGTAGTGGATCCCTGCTGGATAATGCGCATACGCTCTAATTCGGCGATTTTGCGATCACGCAGCAAAGCAGCCTCATATTCATTGATGTCTTCATCAAAACTAAGAAACTCACCGACTCCAAACCTTTCATTAGCCTCATCTGCAGAAAGAAGACGACCTTTATTTTCTTTTCCTCCCCCAATAAGATTCATAAAAAAGTTATCAGAAGAAGTATCAGCTAATCTTTGCTCATGTATTCTATATAACGCGGTAGTTGGCATATGATAAAAAGCATTAGCAGCACTAGTCTTCAAGAATGTCGATAATCCAGGGTCTGCGGGTGCTGGAGAAAAGTTCTTATTTATCACTGGAGCTGGTCTGTAAGTTATGCTCATGGCTGACTACCTTGTGGGGATTGGGTATTCAGGGGCACAGCGTCGTTCGGTAAGGACTCAACTAGTCTCTTAGCAGAATCAGGGGCTCCAAGAGAAGACCGTGTTTCCCCCTCCGTCCCAAGATTATCTCGTATAGGTCGACCGCCACGACGAGCTCGTCCTTTGTGCCGGTCAAGATCATATAGTGCAGGAATCTCTGAAAAATTGAATTCGACAAGAGTTTGATCTTTGTATCTAACGGGATCTGACGTATCATCTCGTCCTTTGAGATAAAGCCTAGCTGATTGATCATCTTCTGTAGTAACCCAAAAAGTGTTTCTTCTTAAGGCGTTACTTACTTCTCTAAGTTTAGCTTCGTCGCCCATTGTGAACGTTGAATAAAAGTTAGATAGATCTAAATCATCTAGTTGTAGCCCCAAGGAACCAGATTTTATCTTCTGCTCTAAGAATGCGTTTATCTTATTAAAGTCACTGTCATCAAGATCAACAGGGGTACCATCAGTGGATCTAAGATCTCTTCGTATAGCGTAAACTTGCACATTTATTTCATCAAATGAATACTTACTATTAATAATTCGATCTGTTGCTAGATTAATAGCCTTAACAGGGGAATTTACTTTGCCCCTAAAGTATAACGATTTTGCGTACTTAATAATAGAGGATTGAAATCCAAATGCATATGACGTTCTATCCTCACTAGAATCTGCTGCAACAGAAGCCCGCATAAAATTATCTATATCCGAATGAGTTACAGCCGTATCTTCGAATAAGTTATTGTTATCGTTACTAAAGTTATATTCCGATTCATCAACCCGCATAGCGTCATTGAATTCCTTAATCCATATAGCATTTGGATGAAGGGCTGTGATGTGGATAGAGGTGTCAATACGTTGACTTTTAGGTAATCCCACCAGTGTCCTAAAGACATCGGGGTAATAATCACCATACAATGTCATTACCTCTCTTAACTTGGGGCCTATGTCATTCGGATCTGCACCATTCAGAAAGCCAGCGATCTCTTCAGCTCTATCCAGCGGTATAGGAGCCCTAACTCCATCATTTATACCAAGATGTTTTTGTATGCCGTAGCTTGTCTCAATCATCTCCTGCATGGTTGCTAGGCGAAGTGCTTCATTATCCTCAGATATACTATCAAATTGTTTAGCGAGGCTGCCCATTACGGGGGACTGCATAGTATATGCATATGGGTCGGTATTAAGAAGTTTTTCCTGATTATTTCTAAAAGTAGTAAGCCTTGGTATCATAGCGTCACGCATATAGGATAATCGATCATCTCCTACAAACTCAGCTAGTATCGTATTCATCTCATTGGGTGATTGCGCTCTCATAGATTCCTGAGCGGCATACAAATCTTTATTAGTCTGGATCTCTCCTTCAGCTTCTTCAACAGCTGCTGGTGTCATTATATCTGCGTAATCAGCTATATCCCAGTTAGGATCTTCTTTACCATTTTTTAATATAGAAACTTTATTATTCTCTAGGTCTTGTTTGGCGCGGAAGACTGCAAGATTTCCAAGAGTACTAAGTGCTCTATCTATCTTACTTTGTATCCTGGTTCTGACCGGAAGAGAAAGATGTTTAGCATCATCGAGGATTCCTTGAGCCGCCCTTGGATCATCTCCCACAAGGTTCTCTGCCAGTTCAGCAGACAAATTATGAATGCTGTCTATATACGACCTATGTACCTTCTCGTCTATTGCTCCCTGTCCCCTGGACGCATTTACAAGTGTTATAAGATTCTGCTGCTGCTCGGCTAGGGTTTCAGCGCGGGGATCCTTAGAGATAATATCGGAAGCATTGGTGAATATTTTATTTAGGCTTGTAATATTTCGTTGGACATTAAGTCTAGCTTTTATTCCCAAGCTAGCCCCTAATAGAGTTTCCCTAAATGAATTAAGATCCCTGGTAAGTGCATAAGTTGCTTTATCAGAAGGAGAGTCTTCCAGGAGCTTACCAACATATTCGGTATAATCGGTATCGAGCTTGGCAATTATGTCATCGCTTGGATTTTCTCCAAGAGCCTTAAGGTGACCAAGGTACTTAACTCTAGTTTCTGAACTATGGTCTTCCACCCACATCATGTCTGAAAGATCTTCTCTTTTCTTCAGCCTATTTTGAAGGCTCGCCCCCACTGTCGAAAGATCTTTAAGGAATGGAGCAAAATTTATCCCCAAGCCATCACCTACCTCAACATCTGGAAGATTAGGAGCTCTTGGAACTGATGCTCTAGGGGTTGAAATAGCTGTTGATACTGGGGATACTCTTCCACTTCCGCCTTGAAGAGCAGTTGAGCTTGCTGCCTGTCTAAGAAGTGTTGGAAACTTTGCCATTATACTACTCCTCGGGGAAGAAACTTGCTCCAAATCGTAATCCACCAGAAACTAACGATCCTCGTGCTTCACCAGTATAATAGGAACTACGAGCTCTACCAGTATACAAAGCAATATTGCTTCTTGCCTGACCAGACCATAAAGAAGTTAACGCCCCTGTCTCCCCTTCCCAAAGTGCCGAATTAGCATTATTTATACCGGTTTGCAAAATAACCTCTGAACTATGATCATAGAAATCTGATTGATACTGAAGACCTCTTGCTCTATTAGCTGCGCTAGTTGCTTGTATGCCGCCTATATATAATTCATTAAGAACATTTAATTCCCCTTCAAGAGCAGAATCAAATACGACATCAGCCACACTTCCTGATATTGTAACACTGGCAGCGCCTGCTTTTGCAATTTGAGCTCCTCTCAATAAACGGTTTCTTTTTCTCAATCTATCGGCGCTATAAACAGAATTATCTCTAGCAAGTTGTGCTGATTGTGTGGCGATTATAGCATCATTTTTAGCCAGAATAGCATTGTTCTTAGCAACTGCCGCTTGATAATCAGCCGTCACCTTTATATTAGCAGCTTGACCTTCTCCTACAGCTTGAGCAAGTCGCGCCGAGTTCTCAGCTTGCATTCGCTGCATAGCTGCGTTCCACTCAGCAGTAGCCTGGGCTTGATCAGCCATGCTAGAGGCGTTGGCATAACCGATTGCCGCACTTGCAAACGCTGCTGAGGCAGTTAGGAATGTGCCTACACTAAATGCTACAGCCATTTCGCAACCTCGCCATTCTTATATAAGATACTTTATTGGAATCGTAATCAGATAGAAGACCTTCAGCCTTGAATCCTAAATGTTCTGCCCAATGCAAGGCTTTAGAATCTCCCACAAGAACTACACATTGTACTCTATGAAATTCATCCCAAGTATTAGAATCATTCATAATCCGGTAAACTGCACGGTGCATCGACAGGGCTTGTCCTCTGGCTTGGTCAGTAATCAATGCCCACGCTTCTCCTACTCCCGGCCACATCGTCATGATACCTGCCATACCTATAGGCTCTTCGTCAATAAACCCTGTATAAGCTATACTTGTTAAGCAGGCCTTATCCAAGCTTCCAAAGCCAGTCTCAGGATACCTATCCTCAAGGTATTTAAGATGCCATAATTCTGTTTCTACTATTTTCAATGTGCCACCAGTTCAGGCATTAAAGCTATAATAGTTAGTGGGTATGCTTGATCTTGAGCAACGAAATAAGAACCATCGCGTTCATAATCTTGGTCTAGTTCTATTCGTATATCTCCTGTAAATAGATCTGGAGAAACATCCATATCATCATCAGATGATCTCATGGAATGCAATGTAAGATCAGAGCTATCAACGCCATAACTAAAGCCAATAGAATTAAGTAATCTGAAAGTGACATGGCTAATTCTTTTAATTTTTCCTTGAGCTGTTCCAGCATTTCCACCTCCCTCAGGAGGCATTGTTTTAAGTAAAGAGGTATACGCTAATCCAACATGAGCTTTAGATATAGGATTAGCAAGAGTTATAGATCCCCCAGAAACAACAGCATCAGGAAGAATAGTTTGATCTCCAACAATTGAAACTGTTTCTCCTTCAAGATGATCAAGTCCTGTAAGAGTAGAAACCGCTACACCATCATAACTGAGCAAGCTATCCATATATCTCATATCATCTTTATCTGTAGAAGCTAGCGGATCAAAACTAGGTGAGAGGTATTCGACATAACGCTTAGTTACACCATTAATAGTTCTCTTAACGATCATATATAGAACATGGGCTGCATCATCACTTGCAGGCACAGCAGCGATGCTTTCTACCACAGCATTACTAGCGCCAAAAGAACCACCGAGAATATGACGATGCCAGGCAACGACCTCTTGTTCCTTAACATAGGTAACTCCGACTAATTGTCCATCTGCTCTAGTAATCCATAAAATACTATTAGGGGTTTGCTGATATGCCATATCAGTGGCTCCCTGCCCATCTCGAAGTATATGCTCACTTACAATGTTGAGATCATGAGCGATATAAGAATCTATCTCAAAATCGTACACTAATTCCCTAAGAAGATTTTTAGACCGCTGAAGAAACAATACTGCACTTGCAACTCTTTCAGGTTTAATAAATGTAGCCCCATGTGTCGATTGCTGACGAATATTTAAATTAGTGGGTGTGATAGGTTCATTTACCGTAGAAGCTTTAGCCAACCATTCAGATCCTATTGTACCTATCAAAAGTACGGGGCCAGAATTCATCCATTGAACATAGTTAACTTTATTAGATGCAATTGTATATGTTACAGCGTTGCTATCAACAACTGTAGAATCCTCTTCTGATGGGGCAAAACTTTCATAATTAGCAGCTTGACTCATCCAAATTGTCTGGGGCTTATTAACAGGGGTATTGGCAAATACTAATCGTTCTTCATGAAACGTTACAATAGAAGGCCAACCAGTAGTTTCAGACCAAGCACCAAATCTCCATTGCTGGGTCATTCCATCATTCAGGTATTCACTAGAATCATTGGTTTTCAAAGGAAGATTACGTGAAAGAGTAACATCTACTTCGGCAGTATTTGTAAATGCGGTAATATCTGCCCATATTTGTTCTGTATCAAAAGTTAATCGTAAATGTCTTCCAACGTCATCAGAAGTAAAAATAGCTGAAGACGCTAAAATTGTGGCGGTTACGACTCTATTCTTATGGGTTAAGTTTCCGTATGTTGGATCAGTATCAACCATTGTAAGGGCACTACCTACTTCTACTTGATCCCTATCCTGCCCATCATATCCTGTAATTCTCCTCCAAGTATCATCAAGAGAGGCATCATCTCCTACAAGTTTTACATAACTGCCAACATTGCCTCTATGAAATACAGCATGTGACGCTGTAATAGTAGAACCATCTTTCTCTTCTAATGTTACTTCTTTTTCAAAGGCCGCAATTACATTATCAAAAGGTTCTATAGTAATTTCAGTTGTAGATACAAATGTTTTAACCTGTCCTATCGTTCTCTCACCATCTAACTTGTATTCAAGAATATCACCAACATCTCCAGCAACAAATTCAGCCAGAGAAGAAGTTATAGTCATTCGATCTACAATAGACTCAACTGTTAACGTAACATCATTTTCATCATAATCCAGGTATGTGCCATCTTCCTGTTCCAGCAGTGACAGGGTCCAGTCAGTATGGCTTGTTCTTGATAATTTACGGGGCTGAAAAACCGGATGGCATATATAGAGAACATCGGCTGATTGTGCAAAATACAAATCAGTAACAGCAAATTCTCCCCAAGGAGAAACGATTTCTACTGGAACTGTAGGAGCTGATTCTACTATACCACCATCTTTGTATACACGTATATAAAGATGCCCAAACTCCAAAATATATGTTTGAACTGTAGAGAATTCAAATTCCTGTAGACGAGAAGCTTTAGAAGAATCTTTAGTCTCATTAATGAAGATAGAACCTGTTCTTCTATCTGCCCCGCCTTGCGGACGAACTATAAAATTCTCTAAAGTTTGAACTCCGTTAAAGTAACGAGTAACATCTACACGTCCTTTCATCAGAGGAGATAACTCGCCTGACGTAAAGTTAGTTTGAATTAGATCAGCTTGACCCACTATCTGTTACTCCGACCTATAGGTTCAGATTGACGAGCACCTATCCAAGTATCTGTTTCTATAACTACAACGTCATCTTCTTGAGCGTCATGAGTCTTAGCTCGCTTAAAGGTTTTTTCGAAATTCTTCTCAGCAATCTGTTCCACAGTAGCTGATTCAGTTAAAGAGAAAGCTATCTTCCAGGCTAAGTAAGCTCCAATAGATTCAGCTGCTCCTTCGTCAAGCTCAGCTGAATTGACTACTTGTCTAATGTATTTAAGATCTAAAGATGATTCATCAGCAAGGATCTCATTGGATTCTATTCGATATTCAACGTCATCTTCAGGAGATACAGTAAGAACCCTAAGACAATCGGAAGGAATTTGAAATCGAGCGTCAAAACCAAAAGCAGGGGCCCCCACTAATGGAGAAAGAACCACACGTTTAATCGCGCAGTTCCATGGGTGCATTCTAAGTACAGCGTCTCGGCAATGCTCAAAACGATTCTTACAGAGACGAGCCGTTTTCACATTATCTGATAAAGACATAATTGGCTTGGCGCCTATAGCGATCAAACCAGCATTACAAACCTCAACATCACTATGCGCCATCGTCAATTCTCCTTAAAAAATGCGGACGGTCAACCGATGGTCGACCGCCCGCACTGAGGAGCGGGAGGTGTGGGGTTAGTCGACCACGTAAACCACGTGGCCTGTGAGATCCTTATCCGCGTCCCATGCGTCTGTCTCGACGGTGGCAACGAGGTATACCTCCTTATCCGTTTCGTAGGCGTAATTCTGAGCAATTGTATCTGCCACAACTGCTTCACCGGCTGACACAACACTTAATGCTGCTGCAAAAAGGTCGTCGTCATCTGCAACGGTATCGGCTTCATCAATGAAACCGGAACCATCTGTACCAGCCAGACCGAGATCCAGAACGGAAGATCCGCCCATAGCCTCAAACGCGAGGAAGACTTCAAGGATGCGAGCACCCTTAGGAATCTTGCAAAGCGCAATGTTCTGACCGTCAGCATCACCACTTACCCCATCGTCGTTGGTGTTGTGATTGAAATGCTTAATACGCATTCTACCACCATCAACATTGGGGGCCAGTTTCGAGTTGCCTTCAGCGCGAACTGTCGTCAGCTCCTGGCTGTATTGATCAATCGTAATAGCCATAATTTCTCTCCAGTTAGAGCACTAACTAGAAACTACCGTTTAGGTAGTTTCGTCGCACAGGCACTCGATGACTTTTTCTTCCCACATGCGAACGGCACCGAATGAACCGGTAACGTACACTTGAACTGAATTGCGCTTATCGCGCCGCGGTCCGATATCGACCGTTAATTCGTCTGCCAGACCCAGGGTAATAGCTGAGCGAGGGTAAAAGAGAACGGAACGATCATCGCCGGTCTTCGTTAAACGTTCTGTACGCTTAAACTTGAATCCCATGAATGTATCGATCTCACCTTTTACCAGGGCACGAACTGTATTATAATCTGCACTTGTAACCTCGGTAGTGCGAAGCAATCCCTGCAACTGAGATGCCGTAAGGATGCAGAACATTTCTTCTTCATCTGCTTCACTTACAACTTCTTGGCTCAGCATTAGGAACTGTGCACGACGAAGTTTACCAATCGTCAGATTGGAATCCGCTGCAACACCACTTTCTACATAATTCACAGCAATCGTCTGACCTGCTGGGAAAGTAACAGTTGTGCTACCAGTCTTACCTGTTGACGCCGAACCTACGGCAGCAGCGATGATTACATCATCAACTTTTCTACCGAGAGCATATATGGCGTTTATAGAATAAGACGATGTTGGATCTGCCAACATACGAATACGATCACGACGATCGATCATATCAGCCCAGTCATAATCAGCCGTCGAAATTCTCCGACGATCATGAGGAGTGGAAATCAGAGGAGTATCGCCGTGGCGACTCGTGACCTCAACAGCCTCTGTCTGGGTAATACGATCGTAGAATTCAAATTCAGCGTTCTGGGGTTCCACCATCACTGTATCACGGAGGCGGGATCCCTTCTGCTGGAATTGAATCTCGATGTTGCTCTTATACGCTTGTACCAGAGCGGTTTCTACTTGAAAGGACATGCGAGAATCTCCTTAGTTACTCAATCAAGAACACACTTGGAAGAGCTGCCCGTCTTGCGGACTCAACCTTGACCCTCACGTGGGTCAGGCGACGGATTCACCGCGTGAGCTGGACTAGTGACCTAGCTGCCCAACAAATCGATAGTATCATATCATATAGTGCAAGTAAACAGGAAAATTAACCTTGATCTTCCTGCACACCTGGGTAGCTCTTCCTATGGAGCTCTGTCCAACGAGCTACTGCCTCAGTATGGCCAGCAACATCTCTATTATTAAGTTTAATCATGAATTCAGTATCAAGTCTTAAAGTAGCAATTTCTTCTTTAGCTGAAGCCTCGCTACTAATATCAAGATTTCCACCGCCACTACCTTGAGCAGTATCTTCAAGCATTGACTTACCAATCTTAACCATTGCCTCGACAAAAGCAGGGTTATCTCCCAATCGACTTTCATCTAAAAAAGTTCCAAATTCCTCATTACCAAATTTACTGATAACTGATCTAGCAATACTGATATTAGAATCGAAATCCTCCTTGAACATATCCTTAAGTCTAGTAACAGAAACCGCTTGTTCCGTCCTGGCAGCTTCTTCTTCCGCTTCTGATAATCCTGCCAGGGTCTCATGATATAGCCCCATAACACCTGTTGCTTGGGCAGTGCTTAAGCCCAGCTCATGAAGTCTCCCATTAGCCGCAGAAAGAGAAGATTCATCAAGTGTGATCCCCTTAGCCTGCTCATCAGATAATTTCGGATAATCAGCGGCTGACTTGGGTCGACCAGCTGATTCGTGGAATTCACCCCACTGCTCAGCAGTCCAGTTCTCCTGAGGCTTAGCTATACGATCGACACCTACAAGTTTCTGAGAATTAAGAAACTGTGTTGCCATATCTCCGACACCTTGAACATTTTCAAACACCTTCTCACCACGAATAGCTTCAGGTATTTGTGTTCTCCAAGCTTCTGGTTCTTGCGTCTCATTGCTCCCTTTGCTATCATCTCCTCCATCTCCGTCAGCGAATCCGAGTTGAAACCCCATAATAGGGAATACTGTTAATAGTAGTTCTAACCAGTTCATTCTACTCCTCCTCCTCAAGTATTTCCTGAGGTTCTGTATTTATAAGTTTAAGAATTGACAACACTATTCTCCTCATTCCCTCATTCAGACTTGTCTGATGAGGATCTCCAGAAACAAATGTTGATTTATCCACGTACCCCACTCGACATAAGTGCTTAAGAACCCGCTTCCCTTGCGGATTATCAAACACGGCCAAGTAGTCCTCTCTCCTTGACCTGCGATTCACCTCTCTCCTTTCTATCTACTACCACCTAATGCTTTCTCAGCCATTGCGAAATCCTTAGTTGCTTTAGCTGCCTCAACACCACCGGTAAGCAATTCTTGCTGCTGTTCTTTCATCTGACGCTGCTCACGTAATTGCATGATCTGTTCATCAGATCTCATAATGGTTTGTGAAACATCTCTTAATTTACCAAGTTCCTTTGCCATGGCGTCAAAATCAATACCATCAAGCGCTGTAGGATCTATCTGTGCGAGACTAGCAATATCTTGAACATAGGCCTGCATCACAGTAGCTTTACCACTCATCTGAGCTTTAGCCGCCGGAGAAGTATAAATGATGTCTATCTTCGCACCCTCAAGTTCTGGCGGTGGTGGAACCAAACGACCCGCTCGATCTAAAAGTCTAATTGAACGTCTAATCGTAGGACCCATAAACTCAGTCTGTAATCTACCAAGCATGGGAGCTAATTGTTGGAGCATTTCATTACGTTCATCCATTATCTCCACAGTCGTCTGACGTTCTTTCTTCCTTTGACGTATCAACCAATCTGTGAAAAATGTACGACGTATTTGTTCACGACGTTGCTCCATAAGTTCTAATGAGAGCCCAGGATCACCACCGCTAATCAGGGGCTTGAGCTCGTCTTGTAATCCTGTTTCGTGGTAAATAAGACTCGCAGGGGCTGTCTTAATAGGTAGCATAAATCCGTCATCAGGTACTAACAGGGGTGGATCAACTGCTTTCTCAGCGGCCTTGATCAGCGTCTTACTCATTGCATTCAGCATCCTAATATCAGGTAGGCATACCATGCCGGGGGAACGGCCATATGTTTCCCCTGAAACTTTTGTCCAACGCGGTGTAGGGTACGGAAATTCCATGAATCCTGATTCACGAATAACGTACTTAAGTTCCTTGATTACCCAAATAGAAGCGAACTTCATATTAGTTTGAGTAAGTTTACCAGTATCACGATTAGCTCGTGGAAATACGGCATGAATAACTTCGAATTCTTTCCCCTGTTGTTTCTCAGCGTCTTTCCTAGTCTCAGGAGGAATCTCGCCGAACTGCTGTTCAATCTGACGAAGATTCCATTTAATTCGTCTGAACAAGGTATCGATAATACCTTCATCGTTCTCCTCGACCCATGCATCAGCTAATGGTATAGAACGAAACATTAAAGAATTCGTCTTAAACGAATAACCTTCAAACATAACTGAGGTTCCGAATGCACCGATATCCAGATACATCTCATGAACCATAGGATTGAAGTTCACTGTTGGACGGGCGTATTCTTGGTATATAATGTCACTATTCAATTCTAACCAGAGTCGTATTGAATCGGTTAGTGAATTTGGGTCCACCCCTTTTAATGTAAGACCAAACCATCTATCAGTAGGAGATGTAAGATAACTATGAAGACCTGATGCTAACTGCTCCAAGGACCAAGGAGCAGTACCATCAAACAACCTATCTGTATTGCTCATCCCGCTTCTTGTAGCTGTGCTTGAGAAGCTTGAAGTATCTGGTCGTACAAGATCTTTGAGATCACCCCAAATACGTTCCCATACAGATCGGGTAGCCTTAAGTTTATCATATTTTTCAACAACACTCTTGGCGAGTGGTGATACTGGGCCTGCCATGATTATCCTCCTAGCAATGTACCAACGGAACCTGGATCTTCCATACCTAAAAGTTTCCTACGCTTAACAGCACCGCTTCCTGCAGCTCCTGCGGCTGATGTAAGAATTGTGCTTGATCTTCCACCAGCAGCCGATGGAGGTTGCTTAGCTTCTGTCGATCGTATTTTCTGGCCTACATTTGTAGCAAACCCACCACGAGGCGGTGGAGGCGCTGGCGGTGGAGGTGGTGGAGGCGGCGGTACGAAAGCCGCCGGCTTCGGCCACTTAGGAAAAACGATTGGCTCTGGTTTTGGTGGCGTTCTTGTATTTCTTCCCATAATATCTCCTTTTATTTAGATATACGCATGTCCATCTATCGCAAATTCTGGGCGCTTTTGTTGTTTTTTACGCTTCTTACGCCCCCACGAATAAGTCCTAAAGGCATCCGCGGGGTGTGAGGCCCAGTCATGGACTGGGGACGACTTAAAAAATTCAAAATTTCCGTCTGCTCCTTTTTGCTCTTTTGATTCGTCGCGTTCTTTCCTATAACTTCTGAGCGCTTCAATTCCACGAGAACAATTTTCTTCATCAAAATAACACATTGGTAGAAGATTTCTGGTAGCTTCAATGCCATCCTCCACTTTATGACGATCAACCACGATAAATCTCATACCTAACGTTTTCGCCACTTCGAGTCGGCTCTTACCAGTACCCAACTCGCGCACAGTAATATCGTGAGGACCATAATGTCTTCCGTAGGTATATCCTCGATCATTGAGAACTTGTTTATAATGAGCCAGACCTTCGCCAGAGTTTTCATAGTAATCAATCACTCTTATTTCGAAGCCATACTCTTGAAAGAACCAAATACAAGTAGTATCCGACATACCAAGATCCCAACCAGTATGCACTACTAACGCTGGATCATATGGAACTTTAGTGAACCTCTTTTTATTCTCGAGATCACGCAGTTGCTTAGAATAGTATGCTCCAACAATAGGAGCATCAAAGTTAACGAAGAATTCTTGAAGGATAAGTTCAGGGGGCATTCCTGATAAACGTTCCTCCTCAACAGCTTCTTCTGTTATGACACGTCCACCGCCAGGCTTGAAAGTATCCTCAACGGTAAGAGTAGATGAAAACCATGATTCCCGCTTCTTTGACATTTGCAGAAGAGTATATCCATGATTTTTACCTCGTGCCGTATATATAAAGAGAGCCCATCCACCATTCTCAGAAAGGATTGGACGAATGTAATCCCAGGCTCTGGGATCATGGAGAGAGTACTCGCTGAACACGCAACCTATAGGATTCGTACCCACCAGACGATCAACCTCATCTGTACCGACAACCTGATAAATAGATCCGGTTGTCATCTCGATACGCATATCAGTATTGTTTTGACGTTTGATAAGCTCCTTAGGAAAAGCATCACGGAATTTCTTACCATCACCGGTAAATCCATCCCACACAATTTTCCGCCCTTGATTGTATGTGGGAAGAAGGTGCCAGTACAAACCAGTGCGTTGAACAGCTTTCGTTACAATAAGATTAATTGCTAGTAAGTCTTTACCAGCACGACGATGCCATACACAAACGCCACGCTTCCCACCTTCCATAAAGAAATTCCAAGCCGGAAGTTGGTATTCTCTAGGTGTATAATCAAGTGGAAGCGCAATATCCATAATCTATTCTTCTACTTAACCTTCTGCCTCTGACGTCTAAGATTTCTAGCCGATACGGTTTCTGCCGGGGTGGCATCAGGTTTCGTTATCTTCTGTTTTTGCGATGTTGAGCGCTGTGCGGGCGGCGGCCGTTTTGGCGTTGACTGTTTCTCCGTCGATGATTTTGCCATTTTCTTCTCCTTCGAATGTACGTATACTTATATTTAGATCTGTATCTACTTGACCACTCACGTCTAGAGACCGAAGTTGAGGAGCAAGATACTTGAGGATTTCCTTATGTATACCGATAGCTTCTTTGATATCAGGGCCAAGAGCTTTACACATCAGTGCAATTTCTTTAAGTCGAGCAGCTCTTGCTTTACCAGGCATCTTTTCCGCCATCTCCATAAGCTCATCATGAAGATCATTACCCTCGAACTGAGCAACTGCAATTAACTCGGCTATGGGATCATAACCAGCTTCACGACAAACGCTAATTATTCGTTCACGCATCTCAGTTGGCGTTGCACCAGACCGTATGGCCAACAGACGTTGTCGTAAGTCGCTAGGACCTTGGATCGCGGTTGTCATAACAGGGGCTATCATAGGACACGTGGGTATACTATGTAAACGGGATAATTTACCTATTGTTGTTATTAGTAGGTTATTGGATTCGTAATATGTCTTAAGCCCTTACTATGTATATACATATGAGGACGAAAATAATAGATTATTGAGGTATTGACCCTGGATATATCTTCAAGGATGATCATTCGTATATAATTTGAGAGGTGTCAATAGCCAATAAAGCATTGTTTAGGAGTCCATAAGTATATACTAGGGATATACTTAGAATATATTGCATATAGAATATAAGGTCAATACCCCGTTAACATATGTATAAGGGTGTATATAAGCAATTGATATTGCGGGATAAATACTCGTTTCATCATTGGCTCAGGATTCCAGCGTGGGGGATGGTGTATATACCCCGTCCATACATCTCCCCCCTATGAGCATATCTTCAAGAAAGTTTCGCAGACTTCATCACCTGGTAATATGTGTGAGAAAGCAGAATAGAGTCAGGACACGAAAATTTGTAACCTCTTATCTACCAACAGCTTACAGCTACTCGATTCGGCGTGGTTTGAGAGTCGATTGGTACCAATAGATCTGATTGTAACCTCTTATCTACCAACAGCTTATGGATATTGGTACCAGTGTGGCATTGTCTCACGTTTCATATCGTATTGAGACACGAGACACGATGATATGATACAGTGAGACATGTGTATAAAAATGTTACAGTTGTAAAGTGTTGGTATTAAACGACTTATAACTATTTTCACCTAAATTGATACGTTGGCACACTTAATTCTACATACAACCTGTTATTTGTTACATGTTCTTTGAAATCTGAATATAGAATCTTGTGTATAAATCTTACACATGCACACAGCATGTGTATTAAACGGAGGTGTCAATATGACATCAAAAATGAGCAACGTCATTGCGACGTTGCAAGCTAACAGCAAGGTTCGTGGCAAGAGAGTCATGAACAGAACGTTCACTGTCAAATCTGATGGTGACCTGAATGTAAAGCTCTCACCACAGGCAGTCAAATGCCTGGAGATTATCTGCTCCTTGGAGCAGGAAGAAATCTCTGAACAGGGGCTCGTTGACCTGTTCGTGGATGATTGCGGGTTGGTTACAAAGCAAGATCCATACAGAGTGTTCCAGTATTACAGAAAGAGCCTGATTGACGCTGGCTGGATCACAATGGAATAATGTTACTGGGGCGGGATGAAAATCCCGCCCCTTTTTTTGTGTTTTTATCCGAGGGGGGTTATTTCCGACACAATTTGAAGAGAGTCATACATCTCGCCCTAGTACCTGAAGTGAACATGGTCAGTGCGGCTTTCTGGAAGATCTTGCAGTTAAAAGTATGCCAAATCAGTTAAAAAGGTGTAACAACCCGTAACATTATATTGGGTGTTATTGGCTATGTATTGGACATGACAATAACCAATATCCTTATACACCCTTAAAATTATGTTTTATACACCCTTGATTACTTTTGTTCGTGATGTCAGTACGTTATTGGGGTTATTGGTCTTTGATAAATCAGGGTCAATCTCAAAACATTTACACAAAAAAGTACAAATAAAATACCACAAAAATACCAATAACCCAATAATATGTTATTTACAGATTCCTAAGTATATAGTATTATGACACTTATGACATATTACGAATCCAATAATTGGCCAATAACATCTAATATCCGCGGTGCCTCTCAATTAAGCCCTGTTCTGCGTTGAAAGTCAGGTGTATCAGGTGTATCATCAGTGTATCACCGCGAGATGAGACACTTGATCAATGTGCCAAAAAGCATGACGTGCCTGGTATTTATAAGGTGTTGGTAGTAAACAAATTACAACTATTTTACGGGTATTGACTGCCTTGGCACACTTAATTCTTCTATTATATATATACACACACACGAAGGAGACAGTATGGGTAAAATGACATTGAAAGAAACGATGGAAGAGATGCGGAAAATAGATGAAGAGGACGTAAAGTTACTCCGTAACCTGGATGACCTCACTAACCTTGCAGATGTTCTTCGTAAGATACGTGGAAGAGCGAAGAGCTACTTGGAGTTGGAGAATCATGGCAACAGCTGTTAAGTGGCAAGGGACCCCTGTGAAACATTTGGACTGCCAGTTATGCAGCCAGATGATATCCTCAGAATCTGTGACTGTATTCTATGATGTGCACGTGCCTGCGTATGACACATGGTGCATCACATGCCATCCGTGCTTTAAGAGCTATGGTTGCAAGCTTGGTACTGGCCTTGGTCAGAAGTATGACGTTAAAACGTTGGAGAAAATTGATGGATGATGAAGACAGATTTCTGTTATTAGGATTCGTAGAAAAAGACTGCGAGAAGCTGGGATTAACCTATGACCAAGCAATTACTGCCTGGAACTTGGGTAAAGATTTAGTACTTGCAAATAAGGAGAAAGAAGATGACGCGTAGAGAAGCATTAAGAGTGCAGCCAGGGGATGAGCTTAGTTTTAATGCTGATCCTAAGATCCATACAGTGGAGAGGATCATTTATAAAGATAAAGATCCCAAAGTACGTTGTCCGTTGTTCAAGTTGTCAGGTAACGATAACCTGATAACATATCTACTAATAAGGAGACCTAATGTTACCACCACAACATAAATCATTAAGAAATAGATGCAAGGCATTGCATGATGCTGCTGCTACTGTTAAACCCTGGATTGAGCCACAAACCGAGAGAGAACTATTCGAGATTGTTAGTGAATGGTTAGATTCTCACTTAGAACTTCTCACTTAGAATTGTGATCATGAATAAACAACCTTGGCATACGCCGCATATATCTACACCGCTAACTAATAGAGACTACTCTGTTATCAAGTTAAAGAAAAATGGGTATACTTTTTTAATGTTTGATGGAACTGAGCAATTGTTTGTGAAATCTGGATATCGTACAAAAAGAGTAACAAAAACAGGAGCAGTATATACA
>Ga0114906_1000764_pt1 | contig 17576 bp, 34 predicted proteins | sample MalvirDeepMed_M9_FD_89687 | JGI IMG/M metagenome (GOLD analysis project Ga0114906, IMG submission 89687) | Marine viral communities from the Global Malaspina Expedition - Malaspina viral metaG DeepMed_M9 | ecosystem: Environmental > Aquatic > Marine > Oceanic | place: Mediterranean Sea...
AGCTAGTGGGGTCAGGGGGGTTGGGGAATCTGTACAGAAGGCAATAAGTAACTTCGCGTTAGTGCCTGAACGTGAGGCCTTGACCCCAGGCTCCAAAGCCGAGAAGAGGTTCGGTCCTTTCTTTACCCTAAGAAGTGCACAAGAGGGGAGGTTACCTGGAGGGACAGCTCGAGGTATGGAGCGTGTAGGGGTCGCCCGAGTTGATGTGTCTTCACTGGCTAAGAAGGGACTCATTTCCCCTGAGCAGATAGCTAAACTACTAGTGCCTAGAACTCCTTTAGGAGAACGCACAATTCTGGGAGAAGTGCAAGCTGCGGGGGCCGTAGCACCTAAGCTCCTCGAGAAGCTGCGGACAGTCCCGAGGGGGGCTCTAAGTAATCCTGGACTACGTGCGTTGTCACTGCTGCTGATGCTACTAGGCGGGGGACTTACGGTTTCCCAGATGGGGGGAGAAGAGTAATGGGTCCCGGTTTTGTGGACAAGTTCCCATCCATGGTGAAGGCCGTTAACCGAGAAGATTGGTTAACGGCTCAGAAGGAAGCTCTCTACCAGGTAGGCGACCCCGAGAAGTCCGGATACATGAAGGAGAAATCTGATTGGCACAAGCAGACTCCACGGAGGGCTAAAGAAACTGCGGACCTTTTCATTCACAACCCGTTTGTTCCCAGACCGCAACACCCAGTTCCTGCACACACTCTCAAGAAGTAGACATGCTTCTATGGCACAGGCTAATCGTAATCCTCGGAAGAAACCCAGCAGTGGTTTACGCGATCCTTACCCTTGGGTACGAGTTGAGTGGCTAGACTCCTGCGAGATCAAGGACAACTCTGACTTGGAGTTGTCTCAGCTACCCGAACCACAGCAACTAATTCAGTGCGGGTTCCTGGTGAAGGACGAGAAGGAGTATGTGCTCATATCGGGGGCTATCAAGTCACAGACTGACGGGACGTACCTGTTCGATTACACGATTGCTATCCCCAAGGTTGTGATCTCAAAGATCACTAAGCTCGTATGTCCTTAAGAACTCGGCTCGTGCCTTCTCGTGGTTAACGAACTGTGCTCGGGTTCGTCTCTTGCTTAGCTGTTCGCTGTGCCGACGGTAGTAGTAGAGATACTCGTCGATGAATTGCCACTGCTTGTAGTGTTTCAGGGCTTCGAAGTTCCAGACTCCGTCAGAGGCAACATTGAGCTCCTCATTAAAAGGTCCTGCCCGGTCATATACTTCTTTCCACGCGACGATGGACCCGTTCACAGGGTGCCCGCCGCTGCGATGTATGTAAAGGTCATAGTCCATCCCCTTGCTCTCCTTGTAGGGAGTGGACTTCCCGTCTGTAACCCAGTACATCTGACAGGTTACTAAGGGGCGTGATCGATCATCCAATAGGCGGTTTACTGACTTCTCGATACGCGTAGGGTCCTGATAGTCGTCGGAGTCCTGCCGTGCAATAATGTCTCCCTCGGATATTTTGAGACACTGGTTCCGGGCCGAAGCCTCACCGTAGTTCTTTACTAGGCCGTCGCCTTTGATCCTCGGGTCGTTGTAGGAGCGGATGATGTCCCAGGTGTTGTCCGTAGATCCGTCGTCCACAATGCAGAGCTCCAAGTTCTCGTAGGTTTGAGAGAGGCAGCTCTCTATCGCTTGTCCGATGTACTGCTCTACGTTGTAGGCAGGCATCATTATTGAGACGAGAGGTTTATCCATAGCTGGAGTACTCCTGGTTCGGGTGTTACGACCGCTCCGTTGTACCTCCCTGGAGTGGGGGGTGTCCAGTCTGGTGCTTCCTGTAGGAAGGGGCGGCTCAGTTCGGTGCGGAAGAGCTGGAGCCTGTCAGGCTTCCAGATAGCGGCGCAGGGGGCGTTACCGAGGGCTCTTATATCGGGGGTCGGATGACCCCGAGAAGTCTCGTACAGCTCAATCAGGGCCTCCTCAGAGGATGCTGGGGTGCCCGCATAAACCCAGCTGATTACCAGCCACGAGTTGTGCACCATGTAGATTCCCCCACTCCCTGTGGAGCGAGCGCCAGCTATTCTGGGTAGGGGTTCTAACTTAGAAGAGAGATTAGTTTGGATGGTAATAGGGACGTGTTCCCCAGGACCATCCTGGTCTCTCCTAAGCTTGATCAATGGGTGAACGGGGATCTCGGTCATAAAGAACTGACTGCCGGTTAGGGCAGCCAGTCCGCTAAAGATGAACCCCTATCACCGGGAAGGGTCAAGGGGTTCAGGAGTGGGGGTCTAGTTAACCACCCAGAAGTGATTGAAGGAACTCAGATCGGTAGGTCCGATTGTTCCGCTCAGTGTACTGGCAGCGAACTACCGCTGCAACAGTCTGATCGCCGTTAAGCTTCTCTTCAATCTCTTCGAATGCTGCACCGATGTCGACGGGGTCGTAGGAGAGGATGGTCTTCATGTGACCCTTGAGTCGACCCAACTCGATGCGGGCGCGAATCTGGCTACCCTCGTGAGTAAGCACGGTGGGGTCAGCCGGTACTGTCATGGGGGCACCCTTCCAGATCAGCGGCTCGGCCCGGTCGGGGTCTTCGCACAACTGATAATGGAACTGGACCACCATCGCCGGGAACTCCTGGCCATCGCCAGTCTGTCGGAAGGTGCCTTCGCTGATGTTCATGCCGAGGACGTAGCAGTTGTGTTCACCCTTTGGTGGCCACTCGCCAAGGCTCCCCAGACCTTGATCTGCCGTCGCATTGGCAAAGTCAGTCTGAAGTGTTGCGAAGATCGCCTTCGTTTCGTTCGGAATGCTCATGAGATGTTACTCCTTATCTGCTTGAGCTGAGAGATACGCGGTTTCGAATGAGGACCACGCTGCCTCCTGAGGTAACTCCATCTGGTCCGGAAGATTGACACGACACTTAATGATTCCTGCAAGTGTCTCGTCGTTGATGGTCATGTAATGCTTTTGGCTCTTGACTGTTTCTGTTCTCTTGGGCCCCGGCTTACCTCCGACACCCGGCATCTGTACTACCTTGGACTCGCTTACCCACTTGGACTCGAACGCTGCTACGAGTTCGAAGAGGGGGAACAGTCGCTTGTAGAAGTTGTCGGTGATTGTCAGTTCAGGTCGGATGGTATAGCGGTCGTCTCCCAATGGGATCTTTGAGTTCACTAGGTGGCAGATGAAGTAGAACCCGTAGCCGTGCTGCCGGAGGTCGAGAGCGAATCGTAGGAGTCCTTCATAGACATCGTCCCATGCGCGTCGACCATCGAGTTCTTTCCAGTTCTGCTTGCCCGCCTTCTTTGTTACGTAGTCCTTTACGAGTTGAATACTTGGGCCAAGGGAATCGAGTATGACTGTGGCGGGACGTGGTGTGCTGTTATTTCCTGCCATATGGACTAGTTGGTCCTTCTTCTTGAGTATGGTTTCCCAATCAAGGACCATCTTGGCTCCACCTATGTCCATGGGTTCGCCATTGGCGGTGATGCCGGGCCAGATGCAGGCTTGCGGATTCGGGTTCGTGGTGCTGCTACCGTCTGTGTTAATGATGAAAGCGTCCGGGTTACTTTGTACGAACGAAGACTTTCCTGTTCCTGGCATACCGACGAGCAAGCCGAGAAGCTTGCCGGGGGGATGCACCATCTTTTTGGCTGAGAAACCGAGGCCTGAGAATTTCTCGGCCACGGTCTTGCCGACCGCTAGGTCTTGAGGCATCGGTCGTCTCCTGTATTAGACTTCGTTATCAAACTTAATCTCTGGGTCCAAGAACTCGTTGATGGTGTCTGTTGTGACATCCGAGAGCTGGGCAGAAGCTGAGTCTGGTGAGGTTGTATCCCACAGAGGTCTCTCTGGTGGGGACATTCTTTGTTCTTCAGCACGAGTAGTCCATTGTACTCTCGCGTGAGGCTCCAAATTGAGGGTGTCACACCACTTTCTGAATTCCTTCGCAGAGACTGCGCACTCGTACTTCTTCCTAAACTTCTCGTGCAGGTCGCCGATGTTACTGGCGCCCTCCTTTGCAAGGATGTCTAGGAACTTGGGATAGATGATGCGGTTGAGGATCTCATCCTTGAACACCGCCAATGGATTGCTTGCCATGTGTCCTCCTTCTGTGGAGTACGCCGCCCCCGCGATTAGCGGGCGGCGTACGAAGCGTCGATCTTGAAGTCTACATCCTCATCTCTGTCGAGTTGGATGAACCCTTCTCTCTCTATGATCCCCGGCCACTCGCGTGGGTGCACTAAGTAGAAGGGAGCAAAGGGGGAGAGTTTACCAAACTGGCGCAGGTGGGATGCTGACCTCGGGAAGTTTTTCGGAATGGGATGACACTTTGCGTAGTGTCGGATGACCGAGACTCTCGAGAGATATTCGTCGAGGTAGTCTTGGTCGAGCAGGGTCGAGCCATAGGTCAGTGAGATGTTGACGGGAGGAGACGAAGACCACTTGGGTGCCAGGTGTTCGTATTCTCCTGTAGCTCGGTACCAGTTCTTGCATCGTTCTAGGTAGTTCTCGAACCGGGGTTCTCCCATATAGGTACGACGCATCTCTACCTGTCCCTTGCGGGGACCGCGAGTGAGGGTGTGTTCCTTCTCTTCGTAGTCTCTATCCTTCATCCCAAATTCTATTGTGGGTTTCTGGATAGCCATGTGAATCATACCCCCCACTCTCACGTCCTCGGGTAGGTTGTAGAGGGGCTGGAGAAGGTTGGCTTCGAGTGCGTACTTGAGCACCATCATGTAGTGCTGGGTTTGGAACTCGAGGGGACAGGTGGACAGCCTATCTACTGGAGATTCGCTACAAGTCTTGGCGTCCACTATGAAGATGGTGTTCTGTACCTCGTGGTACAGGAGGATGTCGTACATGGCCGTAAGCATGACCCTCTCGGTCGGTGCTATTTGTGGCATGTGTAGTCGGACTCCGACCTCGGAGCCGAGGTTGCGGAAGTGTGGTTGACTGATGAAGGACAGCAGGCTTACCTGCCTGTCTCCAAACGGGAGCTCCATGGCAGCGTCGTACCACCCGAGCGCACACTTGAAGTCCTTCTTCTCTCTATCCAGTATCTCGTCCCGAGAAGAACCCTTAATTCCTCGTGCTTTGCAAATTTCTCTGAGTTCTTCCAAGCGGTCCTGGAGTTGTGCTTCCATGTGCTGGGAAGCTACCCAACCCTCCTCCCGGTAAAGTTCGAGACGCTTGTGAAACCAAGAGCCTCGACTTAGAGCTTTGGACCACCTAAGAGCAGGGCTGAGCCCTAGTCTTCGGGACAAGTAGTACTGGAAAGGACAATGGAGAACCCCCTCGTAATCAGAGGAGCGGATGGAAGGAGTCGTAGCCACGTAACCGTGGTACTCCATCCACTCTTTAGAATCTCGACCCCTTCCCTTAGGTATCGAAACTTCGCTGGTTTCAGGGGGCATTGGAAATCTCCTGTGTTCGTCCTTTACTTACCGGAACAAGACATTCCGAGAGCCTTCATGACCCAGGGTCGTCCCCATACGCCTGCTACGAATGCAGCGGCGCAGAATACAACGGTCATCCAGAAGTCCTCGTTTCCAGCGATGGTCGCAACCATGGCAGAAACCCCTTTCCATTGCGGACCTCTTTTGCTTGCACCAGTGAACGGTAGGCCCAAACCGCACTGACGATTCCGCTAGCCACCACTATGGGGATAGCGATCAAGTGGAAGTACTGTTGGATTATTACATTCAGGACTATGAGGAGGATACCACCTAGTATAGGGTACCAACCCTTACGTCCTGATGTGACCACCAGTAGTACAATTCCCCCCAGGATTGAAAGCCCCCCAATACCCGAGAGCATTGAGAGGTTACTTGCTGTAGTTGTAACACCGCCTGTCACCGATTCGATGGCCCCACCCGCAGGTTTGACGTCGAATAGGCGGGAGACTGAGCTACAGCCCGCAAGTAGAGAGAAGGAAGAGAGAGTAAGTAATCTCATTGAACAAGGAACCGTAGAGAAAGCGTGACTATACCGCTGAAGATGATGGCGGCAATCGAAGATGCCACATAAATCCTCGCTCGTATGTCAGACAGATTCCGCTCTATCTTGTTGAGTCGACCCTCGATGTCATTGAGCTTCTTGCCGTTACGGCTTAACTCAAGGACTACAAGCTTCTTGTATTCTGACCAGCCGTTCGTTGAAGACATTTGTCATCCACCCATCCCACCGCTGGTTACCTTCCTAGTCGATCGACTTCGACCGATAGTTGAACGAATACCCGACTTCTTTTCGTCGTAATAGACGGGGGTCTTCCGCTTCTTCTTCTTCTTGGTGACCTTCTTCTTGGCCTTCTTCTTAGCCATTACTTCCCGCCACCAGCACGTCTCGACTTCTTTGTAGTTTGACGTTGCCGTCTCGATCTGCCAACTTTGGCCTTCTTAGCGGCGGACGCGGCGATTCCAGTCAACTTCTTTTTCATAGCTATCCCTTTCCCCCCTATTTACTCGTCCGTAGTTTTCGTTTGGTAGGCCGACCCCTTGTAACCGGCTTCTTCTTCTTCAACTTCTTCTTGGGCTTTGCGTAGTAACCAGCCATTACTTCTTCTTCTTCTTTTTCTTAGTACCGCTTTGGACGTTGGGTGACCAAGTACTTCGGTACTTGGACTTAGGGCCTACGCCCTTCTTGGGTCTCATACCGGGTCTTCGTGAGGGTCTTGGTGCGGGCATCAGCCTACAAACCTTCCCAGCACCATAGCGGTGCCACCGTGGCTGTCGTCACTCTTTACACCAACGACTACGTGGGTGCACCCCGCTGTGTAGACAGCAGTACGGGGACCCAAGAACATCCCACGATCGTCAGTCATCGCCGCTGTCGAATGTAGTGACATGGTGATGAAGTTGGCTTGATCGGTAGCTTCAGATGGATTGTCCTTCGCTACCCAATCGGCCTCGAGATTCTGAAGTGGGATCCAGAAGTCTGCGTTCTCTTCGAAAGAAGCGGAGAGGTCGTTGGGCCAGTTCCTAGCAGACCCTGTCGCACCACTCTTAACCGGAGTCTTTCCGAAGACTCCAATCTCGAAGGTGTGGTTAGCCTCTGTACTAGAACAGATGTACATCTCGAGGTTCAGTCCATAAGGAACAGAACAGACGTAACTGTTAGTACCAGAACCGGCTAGGACCAAAGGCTCATTCCACTTGGCGTCAGGGCTGGCTGCAGCCGAGTGCAATACGAAGATGTTGCTGCCGATGGAGGAAGCACCTGAACCTATGGCAGGTTCGTTCCAGATAAATGTGTTGTTGAAGTCAGGCATCGTTCAGGGCTCCAGCTATGAGGGCTCTTGCTACCCAGTTCGCGCACGCTCTACGGTGTGAGTGTGTCGATCCTGGAAGTAGTAGAAGTTCTATTCTGTACTCTCTCACAAGTCTTAGGAGTGCGTCGACGGCTGCGTCGGGTTCTTGTACTCCTCGCTGCACCCTTGCCATACTTAGAGGGGTGCCCTCTAGCATGATAACGGGGTGTTTGCAGGAGTCTCTTAGCCGAGTCAGGCACTCCACAAATCGGGGTCTGTCTGCCCTGGAAAGGCAGTTATTGGCAACCTCACGCAGGCTACCCTTACGCTCGATTATGGTAGTGGACTCGAACCCCCGCAGCAAGTAATCACCGGTATCTAGCTTCTCCTTCACCGTGTGAAGTCGAACCGTAACCATCCGTACCCTATGGGGGGCTGTGTGATCGTCCAAGACGCGTAGGTTGGCAGGAAACCGTAGGGGTTTCTTCTCCCTAGTGTCTTGGACTATCGTCCACTCTTTCTTCACTCTTGAGAATCCTGATTATTGAGGGTTCTGCAATTCTGTAGATCTTGCCAATGTCGGAGACGTCGAAGCCTTCTTTTGCTAGCTGCTTGATCCGCCTGTACTTCGGGCCACCGATCTTGACCGGTGGGTTATAGGGGAGTCTAAGCTCTATTGCCAGGTCGTAGACCCGACGTCTCGAAATCTTTAGGTGTTCAGATACTTCCTTCACGCTGAGTCCTGCGTTGAGCATCTTCTCTACTTCTTCCCGTGTCTTCATGACCATGTGTACCTCAAGGGTATGGTGTTTCCGTAGTGCTCTTCCAGCATAGCCCAATATCCTTCCATCTCAACATAGTGGACAGCTTCCCACACCAACTGCCTCAACTCTTCCTCGTGACCAGGTGCGACGTCGAAGTAGATCGCATCATAGATGTTCAGGAACATCTTTATCTCTGGAGTGGGGGTGTTGATGTTGGGTAGGTTCTTGTGGAGGTAGGCCTGGATCTGTAGGAGGGTATTGCCTGCGGTAGTTTGTACCGGGAAGTTCACGATCTCATTGACCTCGAACTTGTCTCCTCCTAGGAAGTAACGGGACTGTCCAGTGAACGGCAGTTCTACTCGTCCTGTCTCCTCAGCTCTCCCGATTAGGGAGTTCTGGAAAGCCCAGAGTCCTGGGCGGTGGACGGGACGGGCAGCGACTACGCCCCTAAAGAAGTCTAGGTCGAAGTAAAGACCCGTCATTCCTAGGAGTTGAGCCTGCATCGTTGGTGCACCGGAGCGGTAGAGGTCTGCAAAGTTGATCATCTTCGCTGCCTGTCGCGTGTTCTCCATCTTCTCGAAGTCAGGTCCGAAGATCTGAGAAGCCCGTTGATTGTGTAGATCCTCGTCTTCTACGAAGGCATTGGTCATGCAGTTGTCACCGGATAGAAGGGCAGCCACTCGTAGTTCTATTTGGGAGAGGTCCATACTCATGATGGTTCCCTCTTCGAATCTGCTGATGATGCAGGACTTCACTTGGTCTGGGAAGGTCTGCACGCTGGGCTTCTTACAGGTGATGCGTCCCTGGAGGGTGCCGCCGTCGGGTCCTGCTGCGTCTTTCGCGAAGGTGGGTACCGCATACCAGGTTGGGTATGCTACATGGTGCCCGTTCTGCTTTAGGATCACACTGGACTGATCTGATGGCTTGTTGCGGCGATGCCGTAGTAGGGGGTAGGTGTAGCTGCTTACCAGTTTCTGTGCTGAGGCGTGCTTCTTTGCTTCTTTGAGCAGCTGCTGCTGCGGGTGGTCGGTGGGTAGCTTCCCTGCCAGTAGGTTCCGGTTGCTCTCGCTGAAACTGATGATGCCTTTGGCGGGGGTCAGTTGGAGTAGAGGGTCGGTACGAACGCTTTGGCTTGCATCCCCCACTCCGTTGATCTCGTCGATGGTGTCGCAGAGGAACTCCATGAATTCCTCCTTGGCTTTCCCGCTACCAGGTCCTTCCAGGGGCAAGTCTTGGTTGGAGGCTGATTCGTGTGCAGCTTCGCATTCTGAAAGCAGCCTCTTTTCGAGGGTGATTAGTTCTTCACGGTGCATAGATACGCCGGCTTCACTCATGCGGATGATCGTCCACAGTAGGTCACTGTAGAAATCAAGGCAGAAGGGGCTCAGTTTGTATGTGCCAGGGAAGTCTCGAAAGATTCTCCTGGCGAGCTCCTGGACAGCGAGCACTGTATTGTGTGTGTCTTGGGCGTTGTAGTAGGCGAGGCGAGGGTCGGATGGACCCTCGAACCTGCCTACTGTCTTTATCGTTTCGTCGTAGCTGTGCGTGTGCAGTACTGGGCCGAGATTCTTTAGAGATTTCTCTGGTCTAGTTTCATCGTGTAGGTAGTTGAGTACTGAGAGATCTACCAGGAGTTGATCGCGTAGTGCGAATCGGAAGAAGGGATCTCGTCGTAAGTACTGGATATCAAAGGGCAGATTCATACCGATGATAACTTCAGAGTGGTGCAACCATTTCTGAAGTCTCGCTCGATCAGAAGTCTGTCCAACTTTGAATACCATTGTCTCTTGGGGTTCCAACTTCATCAAGGATAGCTTGGACGATGGCGATGAGTACGAATGCGAACTTCTTGTTTTCGTCTCCTTTGAGCTTCTTTGCTTCCTCGATTGCGGGTTTGAGCCCGGGGGAACAGTTAAGCTCGGGCATGGGTCCTCCGTAACTAGGGTTATGGACGCGGTGAGAATGAGATCCTCGAGCGCTACCCCATCCGTGTGGATGGAACGCTCGGGATGAAACACTGTCTGCTCAGGAAGGGAGTTACCTTCTTTCCCCTGGTGAGCAGCTCCGTACGTCTCGATATCGAGACTGATTATCTGGGTATCCATTACGAGATGACTTGGTTCACAAAGAGCTTCTTGCGGATGCGCTCGTAAAGTGCGTCAACGAACTCGTCACACGACTCACATGTGCCTTCATTCTTGATGCCTCTTACAAGACTATCGAGTGCCTCGTTAATTTCGTCTGTTGCAACGCTTCGTGCATTGTCCTCGGCCTCGTCTGATATCTCTTGCCAAAGCTGGTCGGAATCGATATCGAAGTTGATTTCTGCGTCTACGTTCATCGGACTAACTCCTGTGTTGCTAGCCATTTGGGGTAAACTCTCTCCACGTAGCGAAGTAGCCTGGTGTATTCCTTTACTCTCTCTTTGAGTACTCTTACATCTAGGCGGTCGTCGTGGAAGTCGTCGTCAAGAAAATAGCGTTCAACATTCTCCACTCCCTCGGAGACGGCATTGTGGAGCGTGTGATACTGCTCTTCTGACAAATGGATTGTGATGTGGGGTCCCGCTTCTATGCGGTCATGTAAGCTCCTGTGGGCGGTCATAGTCCTCCTCATAGTCGAAGAAAGATTGAATCTCCTGGACGGTGTCGGCCACCGTTTCCAGACGAATAGAAATAGGACACCCTAACACTGGTAGGTTGCCCTGGGATTCCAAGTACGTGTTGATTCGTTCCAAGTCTAAACTAGAGCGAACAAGTTGATCAGCTGTCTTCTCTAGTAGGTTTCGTAGAGACTCGTTCTGTTCTAAGAGCTTGCTTACTTCTAGTATCAGAACTTGGACTTCCGGTGTTTCTCGTATGTTCAAAGCGGTTCTCCCAGAATTTGACCTGCCAGCGTAAAGTCTCTACTTCTCGTTGAAGAGTGCCTAGCCTCCTTTTGACCCCAAAGAGTCTGATTTCAAGAGGATGGACTACCACGTCTTCGGGCTCCGAGTTGGAATAATCTCGGGCTCGCTGGGAGTGGCCATCGTTCCGTCCAGGAAGTCACTGACCAACTGCATGTGTGCGTGCACACTATTGATGTGGTTATGGTTCCGCATCACTGCAGCTGGGTGATAAGTACTGAACATCGTGAGTTCCCCCACTCCTTCGATGTGATGATCTGCGTAGGCGGTGCCGTTCAGACCAAAGGACCCTGTCAAAGACACCCGTTTCTGTCCTAAGACATCCTTGTAGAAGGATGCCGTGGCGGGTGCACCGAGAGTGAGTATAACCAGCTGGTCATGGACGGCAGCGAGGGCCTGTAAATCTTCCAGGAGATACTGGTTGCACTCTCTGTAGTTCTTGGGCTTGGGTGTTTGGTTATTTGTTGTGTGACAACGCACCCCGTTTCCAAGGTACACGGAGCATCGAGAGCAGAAGTCGAGCCCACCGAGGTAGGACTTCTTCAGGATGTCTCCGCTTCGACCTACGAAAGGTGTAGCCTGCCGGTCCTCGTGAAAGCCAGGATTCTGACCTATTACGAAGAGGGCAGGGGTACTTGGATTGGGGGTGAGTGAGCAGGTGTAGTGGACAGTTGGGATGCCGGGAGATGTAGCCTGCTCGTGCAAGTCGCATCGGGTGCAGTCAGGATGTCCATCCAGGACGGGGAGGGTAATAGTCGTCGTGGTGCTGTCGGTAGTAGACTGCATCTTCTTCATCCTCCGGTGCTTGCATTACAAGGTCAAGGTCGTGGACGGTGATGCCCAGGACAGCCGTGAGCAGGTTGTAGATGAAAGGGTAACCGTCATAGATGAGGTGGACTTCGCCACTGATCTTTATTCCTCCCTTTACTTCTGGATCGTCCTTGTAGAAGTGGACGTAGACAGAGAAGTCGGTGAGGTCGGTTGGTTCTCCTTCTCGGTAGTCCCAGTCTGCTTCGACCCAGCCGCTTAGCAGCACCTTTTCTCCTGTGCTAAGCTCGAGCTTGAGGTCTCGAATGGTGTGGTGACTCACTAGATTTCTCCTATTCTCTTGTAAGCCACAAGAGGCTCAGTCAGTTCACCGAACCTCTTGTTGAGTTCTTCCTGTGCTTCGTGCGTCTTTCCTTCTATGTGCCCCAGATGCCACAAATTCCATACTTGTAGGGATGAATCGATCAGGTTCTGCTTCATCGCTTCAGAGTGGAAGTCGAAGCTTAGTTGGATTTGGGGCATGGTGCCCTCCTTCGGGAGTGGGGGGTTAGATTAGGAACTCTTTGAGATGCTCTCGCATTCTCATGGAGCGCACGTACGAATCGAACTTAGAGTTCGACCAGTTGTCGGTTTCAACTCGTAGACCGATGTGGTCCTTGAGTTCATGGATTGTGATCCGGATGGGAACGATCCCTTCGCGGGTGTCTGCGTAGAGGTAAGCTTCCCCTGCGTCAAACAAGGCGTTGAGACGATAGTACCATTCCAACATATTGGAAGGCTTCAAACTGCTGATGTGCACAGTTTGTGCGGCGGTACTAATGGCGACAGTACGGGGTGATGGTCTGCACCACACACCTGTACCATCTATTCTCTCCCAATCTTCTTCATCATCGGGGGAATCGCTATACTCCCAACAGACTTCGTCGTTATCGTTGATACGAGAGATGTCGATGTTCAAGAACTCGTTTGGGTCTAATGCCATGAGTTCCATTTTACGCCGAGCCTGAGGCTTCGAGGAGTATTCAATGTCTGAGATTACAGGACTAGGAGATCTAGTCGGACGACTCACCGAGAAGGTGATGGGGATCAAGCCCTGTAAGGGTTGTAATAAGCGGAAGGAATGGCTGAATGAGAAGGTGCCATTCGGGGAGAAGAAAAGGGGCTGTTCAAAATGCGGCAAGGGCCGTGAAGCCCAAGCCGCTGAGGGGGACGAGGTAGAGGATCAGTCAGATCCGACGACAGTCACATCCTCTGAAGAGTGACGCTCTTCGAAAGTTGCCATCCAATAGGTGAGGACGGTACGGGCGTCACGGCTGGAGAGCTCGAACTCGTCTTCGACGTACTCGCCTGCACCAAACATGTTGGTGACGCCACTCTCTTTGAGATCATCTAGGTAGTCGAGGTGCTCGTCTTCCACGATTTCGGGGCGTTCTACTGCTTCGGACATTTCGGGTTCCTTTCTGTGTTAAAGCGCGCGGGATAACGAATGGAGACGGCCTTACATGAGCCACTTTCCTGGTGCGACCAGGGGGGAGTTAATGCCGTGCCCCATCCGCTATCCAACTCGTAACTTACTTGCTCTCCCAATAGGGGAGTGCCTTGTTGACCTGAGCCAAGATCTCTTCGCCGCCCTCGGTCATGCCAAGGGCTTGCTCTGCGAGTGATGCCTTCGCCTTGCGCTCGATGGAGGGCAAGTCGTTGAGCTTCTTCTTGACCTCTGCCCACTCGGTCTGGATCTTCTCGAGGTCTTCTTCGTAACACTCGATATCCCGATTGAGGTCGAGGATCTCTTGTGTGCAGGCAACCTCGTGCGTCACACTGATTGAACCGGCACGCCAGTTCTCCGTGCCTACCTCACGCAGGGTCAAGGTGTAGGTGTACTTCTCATGATCCTTGTTCTTCCACTCCCAATTCCCAGTCTCGAACGCGACGTTGAAGCCGTGATTAGTGAGCTCAGTCTTCATTGGGTAGTCGGAATGGCGCTTGCCAATGGCCTTGCGGATCATATCGGAGATAATCTTGTTGTCATCCGCGATGCGCTTCTTGATGTCACGCACCTCGGTTTGGAGTTGGGCTGACTGACGCTTGAGGGTGTCCTCCTGGCGTGAGACAGCGATGGCTACGACATCATCCTTGTTGACAGTCATGTCAATGGCGATGTCAGACTTGAGAACCTTTGCTAGGTTACTCATGTGGTTCCCTCCTTCTTGGGGGTCTTGCGGTAATCGGGTATAAGGAGGTTCTCCTCCTCACATTGTTCTTGGATAAAGGCTCCAAATCTTTTACACACGGATGAATCCTTACCTGCTACCTCTTGGAGTCCGATGGCATAGTGGGATACATCTTGGAGCCAGTCGAGCCACTTCTCACGCTTCTCACTTACCTTGAGCCAGGCATCTCCTTCCTTGGTCCAACCCAAGGAGAGCATCTCGTGACCAGTCATGACTGAGGACATGCTGGAGTACGTGCAACCCGTAGACTGGTGGAAGTAAGTGCGAGGTAAGAACTCATAGAGGATACTGTTGAGGATATAAACGCCTGCCTTCACGTCGTCGATACGGATTTTACCATAGCGACGACGGTGATTCTCGTTGTACCTCTTTGAGTTCTTCCTCTTCTTGGCAGTGGATGGGTCCCATGCGAATGTTCCGTCTTGCTTACGTACCCAACCCATGTCTGCTGCGTACTCAGGTACGTCGTGTCGGTTGGTCTTGAAGCTATGAACTCCTTGGAGTATGCACTCTTGGAAGAAGCTTTGATCCCTCGATTCGTTGTCGAAGACAAGTCTTGGATGGAAAGGTTGGTCGTGCACTATGATCCCTGTTCCCCACCTCGGCTCTGCATGGTGGAGGTAGGGCTGTAGGGCAGGGGGTATGGTGTGACTGAGTTCCGAGTTGATCTTGACTATCAGGTCTTCCTGGAAGGTCTCAATCTCGACTCGTTGACCCTTCATCTCTGCGTCCATGATGACACCCATGTCATCAGTGAACTCCCATGCATTGTTCTCGTTCAGATAGGCATGCTGCTCTGACATGGTGTCTCCCACTTGCTGATGTGGCTCATCAACTTCTGCGTACGGCCAGAGAGTGTGAGCGGATTGGCTCCACGCCAATGCGAGGTGTACGCATTGAAGAGTGAGTTGCCATTGCGAGGCTTGAACTCATCGTGCTCAGGTGTATTCCAGTGGTCGAGGACATGAGGGATGTCTCGCCAAGGGAGAATGTTCTGCTTGCAGGACTCGACGACACAGTCATGAACCATGGTTCTACTGCTGAAGTCCTGATTTTTGAGAGAGTCGATGTTGTTGAGAAGGTCCTGGTGGATCCCTGGGAGCGTGGCGCTGATGCGCCAACAACCTACTTGGAAGTCCTCCCAGACGTTGCGGGTGTGACGACGAGCGAACGTGTGCTCTGCTTGCCACGCCATATTGTCGCAGACGAAGACGTTGGTGCCGAATGCAGCCTTGAGTGGGAACGCCTTATTGTTGCTGTTCATGATGGCTGCCGTAAAGCGGTAGTCAGGTGTATCCTCAAAGTCATCGTGTTCGACTACGAAGCCACCGAGATACCGAAGCTTGTCCTTTGACAAGGCATGGGTCTCATTGCTTATTTTGTAGCCACCTCGAGTGAGGATGTCTCGGAAGAAGGTGTAAGCCTGGTGGTGATTCACCGGCTTCCACGTGTCTGTCTCTTCTGGAGTGGGGGACAACTGTACGCGACCTTCGTCGCAATACTCACCCCACGTGCGGGCCATGATGGTCATCGGGTTTCTCTCTCTGGGACTCTGTCCCAATCTATGTCTTCGGTAACTAGTTCGAGCTTCTCAAGGATCTGTGCAGTGTGGACCGTGAGATCCTTAATAAAGCTTCGCTGTTGTTCTTCGGGTACTCCTGCCTCTTCGAGCAGGGGTAAACTCATTTCTGAGAGGTCCTCTAATTTGTCATTGAAGAAAGACTTCATGAAGCGGAGTGAGAACAAGATTAGAGCCATGTCCACATCTTTGAATGTTGGAGACTTGATGTTCACAGGCTCCCCCTCTCGTAGACATCATTCAACTCGTCCTCCATCTGTCGTGTCTTGAGGACCTCGTTATTAACTCCGTCAAAGAGGATGGCTCTTGTGCGGAGAGCGAAGAGAGTAGGCTCTGCTACTGAGGCACCTGTTGTTTCCAATTGGTCGAGCCAGAACAGGATCTTCTGGAGGTTGTCCCAGAGATCTTCTACCTCTCTCCTGGTCATGTGGATTGTGGGAGGACACCTGTCTAGGGCCTCATGAAGAATGCCGTGAAGAGCATCTTGGTTGCTACTTGAGGTCATCGATGTTCCAGTCCTTTCTGGCAAGACAAATCTCGCCTTTTGGAGTCATGAACAGTACGTCACGAGTACGGATTCGAGGGCCCCAGTCTCTTCGGGATTGCCAATCAGGCTGAGCAGCCAGATTGTTCTCCCAATAGGGACCGTTGAGCTCGAGTGTGTCTGAGTAGTTGGGAGCATCTTCAAGATGCTCAGCGATGCAGCCCTGTAACAAGGGGAGGAAGTTCTCCTCTTCCATCCGCATCAGAAGCAGGTCTAGTACCTCTACGGGCTCACGTAACACAGAGAAGAGGGCGTCTGCTCTGTCCTCGATTGAGTCCATGTCTGTTCCTCGCAAAGAGTCGAGCACTTCTTCTGCTCGTTGTGACCACGGGGAGTTCTGCATTGTCTTTCCTCTCTCTATATCTGATGAGGTCTGTAGGGAGTGAACCACTGCGTCTTACGGGCTTGCGGTTTGCGTAGTAGTTGGTCCACAGCCACTCTTCGTGACGGGCACGCTTCTTCTCTTCTCTCCTGATAACGGCGCGAACTACCGAACTCCATCCGTAGAGCTGGTCTTCTGCGACTCGTCCAGATACGACTGCACCAAGGATGATTTCCTTGACGACCCAGTCGTCATTGGTCGTATCGGTGTCCTGGTCCCGGTAGAAGTTATGAATGCGCTTCTCGCCTGGGATGTGCCCGGCGCGAACCCATTCATAGTGATCTCGTCGTCGCCATGCTTGGGGGTTGGTGTCTACCTCCCAGCGATAACTGTCATCGCACTGCATGGGTACATTGGAGAACTGTCGTGCGTCAGTCTCTGTAACTGCTGACCACTTTCTTGGCATTCCCAACCTCCTTTTTTATCGGGAATCTCATTACTATCGCGAACTGCCCCCGGCACACCCGCCGGGGCAGTGAGCAGTCACTTCTTCTTCTTCTTCTTCTTCCTTGCGGCATGCCACTTCTTCAGTTTGTAGACATCTCGACGGAAAGCGATGCTGTCTTGATCCTTTACGTGCTTCCACATGTGGTCCTGTAGGAAAGCATCACGATTAGCCTCTTCTTGAATCGCATCGACCACGGTCTCTTCTACATGGACCGTGTAGGTACGGGGGATACGCTTCTCTGTCTTCCACGGATCAGAGGGGTTCTCTTTCTCCGCTCTTATGTCCAGGTACCGAAGGTAGTGTTCAGGTCTGAGTTCGAGCATCCGTGCCTCCTAGTTCTTACGACCTCGCTTGCGCAAGCCACTGCGGTTCTTCTTCGAGCGACGGGGCTTGCCAGTCTTCTTGATGTTTGCGATGTGGGAAGGTGTCTGTGGTTTGTCTTGTGCCATTTAGAGCCTCTGTTGTCCTCTTAGCCAGCGATGGAATTCGAACCACTCGTTCGTTCGAGGGTTCCAACTAATTTGTCTGCCTGTCTTTCTCAGGTTGTTGGTCTCAGTGGGAGGTGCTGACAATTCGTCGTAAACACCTCCGTCTGGACCCAACTCAGTCCTGGTACCCATTGGCTGTTGCTCAATGTACCAGTACTTGCCTCGCTTGAAGTGACGAGCTAGAACCCCGCGTCTGGAGATTTTCTGTGCATCATTCATCGTTCAGATTCCTCTCTCGTCGTAGTTTGGATGATTCTGGTTCTCATAC
>Ga0114906_1000765_pt1 | contig 17573 bp, 24 predicted proteins | sample MalvirDeepMed_M9_FD_89687 | JGI IMG/M metagenome (GOLD analysis project Ga0114906, IMG submission 89687) | Marine viral communities from the Global Malaspina Expedition - Malaspina viral metaG DeepMed_M9 | ecosystem: Environmental > Aquatic > Marine > Oceanic | place: Mediterranean Sea...
ATCAAGAGCTCTAACTTTAACGCCTCCAGCCTCTATTTCTCCATGAGAAGATCTAGGCGACATGTCAATATTTTTAGTCTCAGCTACAGAGCTTTTAAGAGCATCAGCCTTGCCTTGCTCATAAAAATGTCTAGCGATAACATCAGGATTCATTGCCGTGTAAATAGACTTATGATAGTTAGCAGCGTCTTTAATTTTACCTTCATTATCTAAATGAGTGTTTATAAAATTATTAAGATCTGACTGACTTTCTTTTGTCTGTGCAGCATCACGAACGTTTACTCTAAATCTTTGATCACCAACTTCATATTCAAAACCTTTGAATTCGTTGTTGAAAACATCATCTGTTTTCTCTTCAAAATACTTAGAGCGCTCTTCAGTTACTCGCTGATTTTGTTCAGCCTCTTCGTTATATCGATTAAAGAAGTCCATTGCTTTTTGATATTCATCATTAACAACAGGCTTAGCCTTAATCTCATCGTAATATTTAGACTTTTCCCCGCCTAAGTAGGTCTTGGCTTCTGCAACCTGCTCTTTTAAAGCCAACTTTTTTCTTTTTATTTCTTTTTCATCATCAACCTCTTCGTCGTAAGAGAAGTTATCTTCCATTAAAAAGTTTACTTCTTCCCTACTCAAGTGTGGTTTTGTTCTCTCGTAATACTCTTGTAAAGCTGTTTGATTGTCCATTTCTTCATAATCGCGATTTAGCTTTACGTAATCTTCTACACTACCGCCAGTGTCATTAACAAAGTCAACTAGCTTTTGTATATTCTCAGGTAATGCCTGACCTGTTTGCTCAACTTTTTCTAAAGCCTCGTTAGCTGCCTCAACAGTATTGCTTACTTCTTGTTGGATACTTTGTTCGGCAACTTCTTCATTTGTTGCTTCGACGTTTTCTTCGCGTACTTCTTGGCTAGTTCCGGATTCGTCGCGAACAGGTACCTCATTTGTGTCTTGCTCCTGAACGGCATTTTCTATTTCTTTTAATTTATTCATATCTAAAACAACAGTACCATCTTCTTTGTAAGATACCGGTGACTCTTGTTCTACGACTTGTTCTTCTGTTGATTCGGTGTTTTGCACCTCTTCTACGTTTTCATTTTCTTCCATAATATAAAATATAAATTAGTTAGTTTATCTCGGGTTAAAAGTTTCCATACCGAATCCACCTCCGAGTATATCATTACCGGCAGATTCAAACTTTTTAGGTGGTGCACCTGTCTTTCTTTGGTCTATAAGTTCACTTTGTTGTGAAGCTTGTATTTTTGTTCTTTCGTCTTTACGATCTTCTTTTTCTTTTTCAGTTCCTTTTTTACCGTCAACCTCCATCTGTTTGAGTCGCATGTTGATTTGGAACTCATGGTCCATAAGTTGCTTTTTAACATTAGCCTCATGAATCATTGTTTCTCGCTTAAAGTTTTCTTTAGCCTCTTCTAACGCTATTTGCGACTGCGTTATAGCTTGGTTCTTTTGAACTTCAGCTTGAGCAGCTTGTTGTTGCGCTTGACCTTGAGCCTGAGCTTGAGCAGCCGCGTTTTCCTGCTGTATCTTTTGATCTTGCTTAACTTTTCTTTCTCGTCTAATCTTTAATAGTTGATTAGCTAGTTTTATATTTTTAATTTCCCTAAGATCAATAGCATCTGAAAGCTCTATCAATTGCTGCTGTAAGGCTTGTTGTATATTGTTTTCTAGTAATTGCTTTTCTTCTTCATCAGGAGATAATTCTAAGAATATACCAAAATCATAAAGATACATATCAGACACGTCTTCTAACGTGCCTACATTGTGAGCTCCTATTGACTGTACAAAAGCATTTTTCATTGGAGAGTACTCTAGTATATCAGATATTCTAAGTGATAAAGCTCCAGCAACTTCAGAAGTTAAAAACAATCCTGCTTGTAGTATATGCCTTGTAGCGGTATTGCTATTAGCCGCCGCCATTTTTTGTATACCTACTAATGATCTTTCAGCTGGCATACTACCGTCTCTAGCCTCGTTAAGTCCGGTTACATCACGTATCATTTGTAAATAATAGTTATATGTAGCTATCAAGCTTTGCATTTTCTGCCCACCAGATCCTGATTGTATTTCTTGTATTGGGTTTTTACCAGGATTAAACTCTCCGTTTTCATTTAAAGACCTTCCAATAACAGAACCTGTTTGGAAGAACATGTTTAACGCTTCTTGCGGATTATAATTAGTACCGTTACCTAAGTCTATTTCAGCTAAACCATCTGCGTCTAAATAAACACCATCCGGCACAAGTCTTGACATTACTTGTTGTAGCTTTAAATGTGTTAGCTGTATCATATCTGCAAATCCAGTGATACGCTTTACTAATGAGTCAATACTACCGTTGTACATACGGGGCGCTACAATATGGTAATTCATTTTTACTTTATTGTAGTCGCTCTTAGGTCTAGCCATATTCTTGGCCATACCCCACTTTAGTAGTTTATTAGATCCTAACACTAAAGCTCCTTCATATAAAACCTCAACTTGCTTCTGAAGCTTTGTAAAATTATCTTGCTTGTCTGACGGCGGATTAAACGTATCGTCTTTCTTTATAGCTTTGTCAGCTCCAGTTGCGGTTTGTTTAACTTTGTAAACGTTATTCATAAACGTTTTATAGTTAAAGTATAAAACTTGAACCTTGTTATTATCTGTTTTTTTGCCAGTATTATAACCGTACTTTGTGTTTCCTGAGTACGTATTATATTCTTTTACTATTTCCTCAAGCTCTCCCTCTGTTAAATTTGGAAACTCTCGCACTAACTCATTAATAGGTATGTTTTTAACTTCACCTATGTAATACAAATCTTCAAAATACGGGTCATCTGTGTATGAGTATACTAAATTTGAAGGATCAACATAATCTATTGTTACACCTTCAGATGTATTAAAACCAGTTTTAACAGCACCCATGCCTATAACTGTTAAATCGTAGAAAAATCTTTTCTTTACAAGCTCATATCTATTACCCTCCATTAAAACATCTAAAGCCTGCTCTTGAGCTATCTCAACAGCTTGCTTATAGTTTAACTGCATGTGAAGTTGTAGCTCTTCTAGTGTAGAAGGTAGTTGTTCTGGTGGATTATCAAATACATTAACTCTAAACTTAGCGTTAGCATAGTTAGCTAAATCTTGAGTATCCATATCAGCTAATATACCTTCCATGTAAGCTGTACGCTTGTGCATGCCGTATGGATCTTGAGAATAAGCTTTTATTTCGTAAGCTCTATTTGACATACCATTAACTACAATATCTACAAATTTAGATATTATAGGTACAGGCTTCCAGTCTAGATTTAAGTAGCTTAAGTCACCATTTATTGATAACTCATCTTTATATTTTTGTATTGGCTGTTCTCCCCTAGCATAAAGTCTTAACTTGTGAAACTCAACTCTATTGTTAAGGTATCTATTGCTATGTGAAAATCTGTCTTCAAACCATTCGTACTCAATAGCTTTTGCTACCTTCATACCGTATTCTATAGACATTTTCTCAAGATCGCTTACTACTTGAGAAGGAAAATAATTTTTTACAACTGACCCAGCCATACTTATTTTTTAATTATTGACGACGCGTAACCTTCGTTGTTATACTTAGCTACGCTTAAATTTAACTTCTGTCTTTCAATCTTGGCGTTTGGTCTATATAAGTGCCTATTGCAAGCCATTACAGCTAGCCCAGAACTTATCGCGGCATCAAACTTAGTTCTTTTATTTATATCGAACTTAGCCCAGTCATTTAATGTTTCGTTAAAGTATATGTTTCCATATACTCCATCACCTAAATGACCCACGTGGTTTTGAATATACATCTCTATAGCTGAGGCGTGGGCCTGCTTGATGTCTTCGCTGGAGTTTGGTATACCACCTATTTCTTTTTCTGCAACAGATAGCTTGTTCCAGGTTTTATCTGGTCTATTCATAGAGTATCCCCTATATCCTCTTCTTCTTAAATAATATAGAAGTCTTGGCTTGTTGTTTTCTGCAAGTATTGGCATGCCGTAAAACACGCAGGCCATTAATACATCTTCAAAAAATATCTCAGCGGTTTGTGGTCTTGCAATATATTCTAAGAAAAAATGATTAGCAGGAGCATCTTCCATGCTAAACTTAGTCAACCCATGTAACGCGCCATTCGAACCACGTCCATCAACAGTCCCGCTAATATCGTAACTATCACAGCCAAAAGCTCCCATGTGTTCGTTTCCAGGATAACGTATTCCATTTTTTACTATTATTCTATTTTGAAGGTTTGACGGCGGTACCCAGCTAACTTTAAATCTTCCACTTGGATCTGGATAAAATATAACTTGAGTATCTTTAATTCCACTAACCCATTGAAAGTTTCCAACTGTAACCGTAGCATCTGTTTTTACACCTTCATTATAATCTATTTGCTCGTATATTTTTACAAGATTAAACAAGCTGTTTTTTGTTTCATCTCTAAACGCGTGCTCTTCTGTTCTTGGAAACTGACGATAAAACTCGTTTAAAGCATCTTGATCATCTCTAAGACCATCAGCTTCGTTTTCCCAATGCGTTACAACTCCAACATCTATTAATTCACCGTCGGGTCCATAACACTCTCGTGTTGGGGTATCGAATACTGGTCGTCCATACTCATCAATAAATCCTTCATAGTTCCATTCCATTGGGATAAACAGAGAATATAAACCAGAGCGTGTTTGACCATTTCTATTTCTTTTAGTTACGTCACTATCGTAATACAACTTTTTAAAGTTATCACCACCTTTATCTAAAGCGTTTGACGTTGATCCCATCATACACTTACCTATAATCCTACTACCAAGACGTAAACAGGTTTTTGTTACACGCCAGTTATTTAATATGTTGTCAGGCCTCTCCCACTTACCACTTTCATCGTGTACTAGCAGGTTAAGCTTTTCACCATCGTAGCTGTTATCACCTGTGTTTTTCCAATCAATAGTAGTGTCAAGTCCAACCAGCTCTTCCTGCTTTTCGTTGGTAGTAATTTTTTTACGCGTAAACTTACTTGCAGGTACCCTATAAGCAAGTTCAGACTTAGGTCTGTCCATACCGTCTTGAATCGGTTTGAAAAAGAACGGATAGTTAATTGAGATAGGAACAACCTTATCTGTAAACATTTTTTTAGCATCAGCACCACTTTTTGATAATATACCATATCTACTATCACTCGATATAGTTGCTTGGTTAACAGTCTCAGCGCTACTCATAAAAGAAAAACCACTACGTCTGTTTTTTAAATAACACATACCGTAGCATCTTTTGTCAGCTTTGCACGCTTCCCAAAATATAAAGAATATTCTATTAGCGTCTCTGAAGTCTGGAGCACCAACATCTATTTTGCTCCATTGAAGATACATGTAGTGACTACCGGTTATATATGTAGGCTCTTTGTCATTAATAAACCAAAAGCCTTCGTCACGACGTTTAAACTCTTCGTCTATAAGATCATACCACTGCTCTTTGTTTTCTTCTGGGTAGTTTCTCCAGTCAAAAATATTCTTAAGCTTACTTAGCTCTTTAGGATATTCTATTTTTTTCCACTTGTCGCCGTGCACCCGCAGCTCTTGCGGTTTAGACGGCAACCCAATTCGCAAACCTTGAATCTCAAGTATTTGTCCAATTTTTCCAGTTTTTGATATAACGACAATATCATGTTCTTTATTGTATCCATATTCCCATTTACGTTTTTTATTAAGTCTACTTATTGTAGTCTTTTTTATTGGTTCTATTACTTTGTATAAACTTTGCTCGTACATTACTTAGATCTACCTTCGGCAAAGCCCTTAAAAATTTTCTCCTTCTTCTCTTCAGCAACCTTACCCTCGAGTAAAGCTTGTTCTTCTTGTATACGATTAAGTATCTCAAAGGCATCGAATATTGCGAGCTTCTTTGTAGCAGCAGCGTTTTTAAGTCTATCGGCAGTAATATCATCACCGCTATCAACGATAGCTTCTTTAGCCACTTTAATAAGTTCTTCAACAGCTTTATGCCCAGCTTGGATTATGTTCTTCTTCGTATCCTTGATATTCATATTTAATTGTAATAAATTTAGAGTACACTCTATAAAGTCTTTGTCCTTCAAAAACAAACTCATATTCTGAGTTAGGCGTAAACCCAACAAGATCGTTAACTTCTACAGATCCATCTGTGTATTTAACAATACCTATTAAAGGTTGCTCTGTATCTATATTAAGCTTCTGTTTAGCTTTTATAGGTTTAACAAAGCAAAATCCATTCATAGGTTTCCATTTGTTTTTTTGCTTGTATAAAAATATTTGATCTTCATACACAACGTATTTATCTTCACTAAAATAGTTCTTACTATTCTTCTCCTTTCCGTACACGTCGGTCCATCTTCTAAAAACATTGTGATGAACTATAACGGTGTCTCCTTTGCTAATGTTTGTGTTGTTTATTTTAGGAACCTCAAGAACAGTGGCCTCTCTATTTGTAAACTGATGACTCTGTGTTTCAGAGTTTAATATCAACTCTTTATCACCAACAGTCTTAGTGTTGTTGTATCTATTGCCTTTCGGCGTTACAACAAAACCATAAACACTCTGCATTAGTATTGTAAATTATATTCTACTGAAATAGCCATATTCTTATTGAAGTCTTTCCAAGGAAGTACGTCTTTGTTTTTCTTTATGTATATTGAAAACTTTTCATCTTCTTCAATAATATCACAAATAGTATGACCTCCATAAACCTCTTGCCCTACAGAGTAGTGCATTGAATCGACTTTATAATCTTTACCTACCGTTATTTTTCGTATCAGTTTTGTCGTTTCCATTTTCATTATATTTAATTGATCCGTCTAAAATGTTGAAGTCGTGATCTCCGTACTTTTCAACAAGTTCTTTTCTAACACTATTAACTATCTGTTGAGCATTCATAATGTCATGCAGTATAGCGTGCTTTTGAGTTTCAACCATACCAAGCTGCATTTGAGCCTCGTTAATTGTTTTTACTACGTTTTGAAGTTTTTGTAATTCTTCTTTACTAATAGTTTCTGGTCTAAGGCTTTCCACCTTAGGAGTTTTTCTTTTTGCCATAATTTAATTTAATTTAAGTTAATTGTTGTTTTTGCTTTATCTTCCTCTAAAACTTAGAGTAACAGTAATTGGTGTAGCGTTCATAAATTCATCATCATCAGCTATAGCCCCTACGTTATTTGATGTTAGCGTTATAGTGTTTGCTGCTAATGAAGCAACAGTTCCAATAGGTGTGTCTACGTCGTGTATGTAAACTGTATCACCTACGCTAAAAGATTTTCTTGGATCTACACCATCAACTGTTAAAGAGGTGCCGGCGTCATCAGCTACGTCAGACGCGTCATTTAATAGCACTCCAGTTGAAAAATCAAAAGCTCCACCGGCTATAGCAGCTACATATATTCTATTTGTTGCTTGTCCGCCTAACGAGTTTTGCTCTGGTTCAATAGGAACAGGTCCAACATGACCATTCGCACCAGTAGATTTAAAATAATAAGCGGTGCCAAATGCTAAATCTAGATTACCTTGTCTATTAGCATCTCCTTCAATTTTAAGTACTCCTATTAATACTTCTGGTATATTTGATCCTACAGCTATTGTGCTGTTAGGGCTACCTAAGCTTACTGGCGCAACGCCGCTTTTACTTTTAGCAATTAATAAATTAATATCAGTTCCAGGTTGAATACCACCGTCTTCGCCTACCATATACACAAGAGCATCAATTATAGCGTCTGTACCTAAAGGAATGTCTAAAGGCTGCCAGTCAAACAAAACATCCGAACTTGAAAAAGGTAAGTCAGTTTTATTGGATTGTATTACGTTTGACACGTCACCATTAATTATATCAGGTTTAAACGTTTTTTGAAAATATTGATTTGCCATTTTATTTTTCTTTTATTTGTTCGTTTTTCTTTGAGCTTCCACCGAAGAAGAAGTCTATTATTGTATTTACTTTAGCACTCATAGCGCCAAATATTGTTGATATAAAGCTTATTTCAAATTCACCTAGCTCTAAGCTTTTAGTTACAAAGTAATTAAACATTACAAATGTAATACCAAAATATGCTACAGTGAATAACGTTGCTAAAACCTTTTGAATAATAGCATCGTCCTTATACATATCTCTTGCAGACTTGCGATCCTCGACCTCTTTCGCAAACGCCTCGCGCTCTGCATCAAGAAGTAACTTCTTAAGAGCAAGCTTAGCTTCATCGCGCTCCTTGTCTGTAGTAATAACTTTATCAAGTATGCCCTCTGCATTATCTACTATTTTACCGAATAAACCTCCTACTAAGTTGTTTATCATTTCTTTTTGTTTTTCTTGTTATTCATTGCATCACCAATGTGATCGCTGAATGTTGGCACAGCCCCTACGTGAGCATCTGAATCAGGATGTGGACCTTTTTTAATAGACTTAGGTCTAGCATCCATCATACTTTTAGGTTTAGCTGGACCTTTACCTGTAGCAATGTTGTCGTTCATCTCTTCTGTCTTAGCATCGCCAACTTGACCTTTGTGATAACCACCTTTGAACGGGTTGTTTTTTTGCTTATACGCCATAGTTATTTTTTTGTTTCAGCTTTTTTAGCAGCTTTTTCCCAAGGAAAGCTCATGCTTCCTTCTTCTGACCACTTGCCATTATACTTTATTTTACCGTTAGCCCTTGGATATGTTTTACCGTTGTGTCTAACATAATCATCGCCATAAGAAAGCTTACCAGACTTCATGTCATCTAAATGCTTACCTTCGTGGTTGATAACTCTTTTTTCAAGAGCACTGCCTTTAGGAACAGATTTATCAATATAAATAGATCCGTCCATGTTAGCTTCTCCTAATATACCTTTACCTAATTTCTTACGAAATATAGGTGTATCTTTAGAGTTTCTTATTCTTCTACCTTCACTACCTAGTTTAAATCCCATTATGCTAAATTTGATTTTTTAGGTTTATTTTCTTTTGTAGTTATTTTCTTATTGTTAGGTTTAGGCTTAGAAGGTTTTTTGTCTATTTGTTTTTTTACTTCTTTTTTAGTTTTACCAACAACAGCTTTTTTACCTGTTTTAGCGGCTAGCTTTCCACCTTCTTTAGCAACCTTTTCAACTGTCTTGCTAGCTTTAACAGCTTTAGCTCCTTTAGCAGCTAGCTTACCAGCGCCAACAGCAAGACCTGCGCCTGGTATCATAGCCGCAGCGTTTATAGCAGCATCAGCAGCGTGCTTTTTAGCAGCCTTATCATCACCCTTGTATTTAGCGTAACCAGCTCTACCAGCAGATAACGCAGTGTTAGCAGCGTCAGCAAAGTTACCTACAACAGGTATCATACCCGCTCCAGTTAAAGCTGTACCTGCTTTGTCTAAAACACTACCCCAGCTAAACTTAACTGGTGACTCAGTTTGTCTTGACTCAGGCTTACCAGCTTGTCTAGTGGCTTTACCTAAGTTTTGATTTTTCATTTTGAACGCCATAGTATATCTATTTATTAGGGAAAGGATTATACACTTTATCTTTTAGCTTACTGTATCGTTTAGAGTCAGTCTTACCTTTATCCTCAAGCTTTCTAAGACGCTTAAGCCTTCTTACTTGCTTGTTTTCTCTACGTACTTCTTTTTTGTCTTCGTTACCGAAAGACATACCTTTCATTTTAAACGCCATTATCTTGTCGGGTCTTTAATCATATCGTCAATAGCCTTGTTAAAAACTTTATCTGTATACGATTTGTTATTGTAGAATACGCTTCGATCTGATACTGGTAAATCTTCTTCTCCGAGTAAGATCCTGTAGATTCTACTTATTAATTGGCTGCATTTAAACGAGGTCTTAAATACGCTATACTTTATCGTTGTACGATTTCTATGTCGCCAAACCTCTATCCAGCCTAACTTTCTTAACTTGTCCCACCGAGTTTTATCCCAGCTCATGGTGTAAGTACCATCTATAAACTCTTGTCTTGTAAACCGACCTTGACAGTCTAAAAATACTAATAACTCAAGATCAGCATCTGTTAACCCGTAAGTCTTACAAGCCCACTTTCTAGTGAGCCTGTAGTACTTAAGGATTTGTAATTCACGTAAATCGTGACTAGTTAATCTCAACTGTTATTAAATAGCGTTATCAGCAACATTAAAGATACCAGTTGTAAGAGCTGTAGCATCTTCTACATAATAATTTGTTCCATCACAAACTAAAGCAAATCTGTCACCAGCACCAGCAGCACCATCACTAGTATCTAATGATAAAACACTAGTAGTTGGAACTACATCGTGAACACCACCAGCGTCTAAAGCAACACCTATAATGTTAACAGCATTACCACTTGATGATACTATTAAATCTTTAGTACCTTCAGCATCTGAATTAACATCAAGAATAAACTTATAGTTTAAACCAGCTACAGGTGCAGGTAGTCTGAACGCAGCAGTATTAGCTGAAATGTTACACAAGAAAGTTGAGCCTGAGTCAGCTGCTGTTAATTGACGAGTGTTAGCATCATCACTAGCACCGGTACCATCACCACCAGGGGTTACTGTTTCAACTTTTCTTAAAGTAGCAGCAGTTGCTTTTGAAATAGTAGTAACACCAGTTATTACGTCGTCAGCGTAAAGCGAAACGTGATCATCAGCAATAGTAGCCGTTGACCCAGCTTTACCACCAGCTAAAGCACCGCCAATAGCTATCATAGCTTCTTTTTCTTTGTTAGCCGTTACAGCTAAAGTAATTTTGTCGTATGCACTTGGTCCAACCGCAGAAGTAATCGGCGATTCAAAATATAAGTCTACAACAGCGGAAGCACTTTGCTCCATACCTCTAAAGTTTTCAGCTTTGTTAACGTAAGCGTCGTCTTCAGCATTTCTAAAATAAACGAATCTGTCCATGTTTTAATTTTTTTTATGGATTAATAAATAATTGATTGTGATTTTGTGTTTAAGGATTAAAGTTTATGGTTTATGTTTAATCTACTAGTACAATATCACTTGCTCTTATTACAAAATAAAACTTTTCGTTAAATTCTATTCCGTGGCCAGCGTGCCTATCGTAGTAAACAACATCATCTTCCTTAATAACCTCAACTAAATTACCTACAGATACTACCTTACCTTTAAAGTATCGTACATCTTCATTATGGCTCTCTGTAAGTATAAGACCGCTAGTCTTCTTAGTTTCTTTTATCTTGTCTATTATAACGTAGTGATTATGCGCTTTCATCTATTCTTGCGTTTGAGATTATACAATCAGCTGATACAATAGTAGATACTACACTTACAGCATTTTTCAGCGCCGATTTTGTAACCAAAACCGGATCTATAATACCTTCGGCTACCATATCAACCTCTTCACCTGTAACCACGTTTACTCCAACGCCTTCTTTATCTGGATAATCTAAAGCTTCAAAGCCAGCGTTATGCATAATAGTATTAAAAGGAGACTTAATAGCATGGAGTAAAACCTTTTCACCCTCGTTAGAGGGTTCGATTTTTTGTGCAGCATTAAGTAGCGCTATACCACCTCCTGGTACTATACCTTCTTTGAGTGCAGCTTTTGTAGCGTATATCGCATCCTCGACCCTGTCTTTCTTTTCTTTAAGCTCAACCTTAGAGTTTGCCCCAACGCGGATAATTCCAACACTACCAGATAGCATAGACAATCTTTGTTCCAACTTCTTTTTAAAGAAACCATCTTTTTCATCAGCTATTCTTTTATGTAGTTCATCGATTCTTTCCGAGATCTCAGGTATTTCTTCGCCCAAGGTAATAACAGTATTATTATCATCAGTTTCTGCATATTCTATTTCACCTAGATCATCAGGCGTAATAGCGTCTAAGTCATCTCCAAGTTGTTCGTTAAATAATGTAGCACCTGTAAGTATTGCTAAATCCTCGCAGGTGTCTTTCTTCATAGGCCCAAACCCAGGCACGTCAATAACATTTACCTTTATAACACCTTTTATCTTGTTCATTAGCAGTGCAGACTTTACTTGCTGTGCAACTGGCGCTATAATAAGTAAAGATCTGTTTTGTTTAATAACATGCTCTAATATACCTTGTATCTTACGTATGTTAGGTATTTCGCTAGTACATAGTAACACTAAAGGATTTTCAAGCTCTGCTTTCTGCTTCTCAGTGTTAGTTACAAAGTGAGGTGACGAAAGCCCAGAATCAAACTGAACACCATCAACTAGATCGACGTATGTGTCTTCTGTCTCTGATGTCTCCATTAGGACGACTCCATCTTTACCCACTTTAGTATAAGCTTCAGCGATGATTTTACCGAGCTCTATATCGTTATTGCAAGAGATCGATGCTACATGTTCTAGAAGTTCATCCGTCACCTCTATCTTAATATCATCTAAATACTTTACTACTTTATCTAAGCAAGATAATACGCCAAGCCTGACGCTTCTATCTGCCTCTTTAGTTTTGTTATATCTTTGTAGTAGTGCCTCTGATAGTACGGTGGCTGTAGTTGTACCGTCTCCAGCTTCTTTAACAGTGTTACGCGCTGCTTCCTTAATAAGTGTAGCACCGATGTTTTCTACAGGATCGTATAATACTACAGATTCTGCAACTGTAACTCCATCTTTTGTGATTACTGGATTTCCTCTAGCGTCTTCGTAGATTACGCATCGTCCTGATGCACCTAGAGTTGATTTGACTGCGCTGGCTAGTTTAGTAACGCCTGCATTGATTTTGGTTTTAGCGTCCTCACCAAAGTTTAGTTCTTTGATGAGGAGACTAGGATTGTTGTACTCCATTGAATTATATTTAATTAAATTAGTGTTGAGTGTTATTCTTTGAAAGTCTTAACTACTTTCGGTCCTTTGGTGGCTTCAAGCTTCTTAGTGAAGTGATCAATACTTCCATCAATAGCTTGTTCAGCTCCTTCTAGGGTTTCTCTACGTGTAACATCAGCCCACTCATCAGCTGTGTCAGGTTTAGAGACTTCTGTTTGGTAATAACCGTTGGGCAGTTGGGTGATTCGCCAGTTTTCTTTGTTGGCTAAATGTTTCCATTGCTCTTTGGTTTTTTCGTTTACTTGTGGATTACCGGTCCATGTACTAGTTTTGTAATACAAATACGTCATTTGGTTTTATTTATTGGTTAGTAATTAATTTAAGCTATTCCAGCTTTCTTCATTTTTTTAGCTGCTTTTCTTCTTTTTCTATCTCCTCTTGCTGAAGTATCACCAGCTGCTTTTTCCATTTTTCTTTCTGCTGCAGCTATTTTTCTAGCGCTTCTACCACCTTCTCTTTTAGCCATTGTTATTTGATCAGCTTTACTAGGTTTCACCACACCAGCTTTAGTCATAGACTTAGGAGTTGACTCACCTGCTTTTCTAGCTGTAAGTTTTTTAGGTTTAACTAACTTTTCTAACTCTTTTTTATCTCCGCCAGTAAATTTATCTGCCGTTTTAGTAGGCTCAGTTGTTCCGTACTTTTTTAAATTAAAACGTTTAGCTTGATTTATAAAATCACTCTCGCTTTTATAATTCTTCTTCTTTGCTTCAGGTAAATTAGCGTACGCTTGTTTGTAAGTCGCTTTTACTGGGCTCTCACCCTTCATCATCTTTTTCATCTTACCTGTGCCTTTTTTAGTACGTCTACCTTTACCAACTTTCTCTCTAGGATCTCTTGGCTCTACACGCTCTTTCATCGCATCATAAGAAGTTGAACCTCCTTTACCGCCACCCTCTGGCTTGTCAGGCATATTTTTCATTTTCAAAGGAGCTTCAGTTTCCATAGCACCTTTTCTATTACGCATCTTAGCTGGTGCAGCTTCAATCTTAGCCTTAAGCTCTGGTGGTAAATTACCTTGCTTACCTACTAGTTCTTTTTCCATTGGAGATTTTTTCATTTCCATAGGAGACTTCATCTTCATAGTAGATTCTGCCTTCATTTTAGCTGCGGTTCTTGGACAGCCAGCCATATCAGCCTGCTTCTTAAGAGCAGCGTTCTTCATTTTAAATGCCATAGTTATTTATATATGTTCGTTAATTGCTTTATATATTTTTAGGTACGTTAGGGCAACCTATGTTTGAGCCTTTACCTCCGCGCTTTCCTCTAAGACTTATTTTTGGAAGTTTAATATTACGTATGAATTTTTTAACTTTTTTCTTACCTGTGCCTTTTTTCTTCTTTCCAATCTTCTCAGTGTTAAACTCGCCTTCTTTTCTAATTTTTTTATTTAACTCTTTTTCCTTAAGTGTTATGGTTTCTTTCTCCCCAGGAGTTGTAGTTGTTTTTGTTGTAGGTTTAGTTTCTTTTTCTTCAGGTGCTTGTTTACATAAAATTTTTCTTCCTTTCCACATAAATGTTTTTGCTCCTGAGGCACAAGCTTTTCCATAAGCTTTGTTAAACTCTGCACTACCACCTTCTTTTTCCTCTTTCTTACCAGGCGTTGTTTCAGTGTTAGTCACTGCATCTTTTTCAAGTGTAGTAGTTTTTACTACTTTACCCTCGTCTTCAGCTTTGAAAGCAGACTTCTTTTTCATCTTGTTAGGAGAAGACTTTTCGCCTGGCTCTCTTACCGTTAAGCCTCTAGCCTCAGCATCAGCTATCTTTTTGTTGTATGCGGCTAATTCTTTTTCGTTATAATCTTTAATTTTCTTGTTAGATCTTTTATCTAGGACGAAATCCTCTCTTCCTCTAGCCTTTTTAACTTTTAGCTCTGCAGCTCTACCGGATACAGTCTTATCAAGTTGTTTTCTTTTTCTTTTAGAAGTCTTATCTTTTAGTACTTTACCAGAACTATCTGTTATTACTTTACGTTTAGTACCGTCGGCACTTATAGTCTTAGTAACTTTTCTACCTCTTCTTTTTATAGTGCCGTCTTCAAGTTCTAAATCTCGCCCTCTAGTTTTTACTTTGCTAAGACTCTTTACTTTATCATCTTGATCCACTTGGTATTCTTTAGTCTTGCCCTTTTTGAATTGCTTAGTAACACCTGTTTGCGCTACGTCTTGCTTTTTGGAAAAAGTGTCTCTTTGCCCCTTGCTTGCTTCGTCTGAAATTCTCTTCTTATCAGACTCTTTATAGTTAGGATCGTCTGCCATTCCAAATTTTTTCTTCGATACTCTTCTCGCAGCGATCTTATCTCTAATACCTTTGAACTTCATAGCAGAACCTTCCATGCCGAAGTCTTTCTTCATTTTCATTGGCTCTCCGTCAGGACCGATGCCTTTTGTTCCGCGAGCTGCAGAGTCGATGCCTTTGTGCTCTATGCCAAACTTAGCCGGTGATCCCGCTGCTTTAGCTAATTTACCCATTCCTGGGTTTTTCATCTTAAATGCCATGTGTTTTATTGTTTATATAAACGTGTTACTGCTTCGTCTGCCGCAGCGTCTTTAGTAGATGTTGTCAACTCTTTAGTAGTTGCATCATTTTTAGGTGTTTTTAATACTTTTGCATCGTTTTCTTTAGGCTTTTCTGTTTCACCACCCATTTTTTCATCTACAACGCGCTCTACCATGTTTCTTAGTCCTTGGTTTCTGTCTTTTTTACCAAGCATACCTGCTAAACCACCCATTCTTGTAGAACTTGTACCTTTTATCTCGCCAGAAGCAGACCCTTCGGCTCTTCCGTTGGCCTCTGCACTACCTTTCTTGCGATCACGTAGTCTTTTTACCATATTAATTGCTCCACCAACAGCCCCACCTAGGAATTTAGCTGGAGAACTAGCGCTTCTTTTGCGTCTATGACCGTGTATTCTCTTTCTTCTTGCCATATAGGTACTATCACATATATAGGGTACGTTGTAAATATAGAAGTAAAGCATTGCCCCCCTCTATATACCCGCCCCTGCCTATTTGGAAAACGCTTTTTGTTTTGCCCGCCGCGTTGTGTGTTTTCGTTTCCGCGATAACCTCAGCGCTTTACCCCATTATCCACCGCTTCACGTAGCTTTTCTGTATACTATTTTAGCTTTTTGTTTACAGTTTCGCTACGATACTACATGGATAATATATATGTAAACAGTAACAAATTAAACTAAATATCTTATGACTAAATTATTCTCACAACAATTTCTATCTAACTTACAAGAATTCTGTAACGCATGTGCTTACGCATTACGTAGTTAATACAAAGAAATTACGAATACAATTGGATAATATAAATGTAAATAAAAACTATTAAATAAACTAAATTAAATTAAATTATTATGAAATTAACTAAAAACAGATTTACTATCGCTAAATCACTAATCGGTCAAAATGCAATTATAACTTTCACAAACAAAAAAGGTGAAACGTACACTTACGATCACGATGCAGTATATGCTGCTAATCAAGAAAAGTTTGAAACTATGAATTGCTTTCAACAATATGGAAATTACACTAACAGTAATAACTTACCAACGTTCGCAAGAGAGTTCGCAGTTAAGTAAACTGTGACACTTGCCTACTACTATACTCTACTTAATAACCTAATGTCACACTTTTAATTATGCAAATAATACACGATATTACTATACTAATTGTACTCGGAATTTTACTACAATATATTGAAACAATAATTGTAAGTGAAGAGAGTGAGCGGAATGACTCATAACTAAATTCATTCACTAAACAAATTATCTACTTTTATTACAAACTAAATACATAACTTGTTGGATAATATAAATGAAATTAATAACTATTAAAAAATAAATACTATGACTGTAAAAAATACTAAATATAATATCAATGTAACTACTTACGTAATTGGTTTACTCGAAGGTTATATTACTCAAGATGAATTTGAATTACTATGTTTAATTCCACAGAGTCAATCTAAGTTAACAAACTAAATACGACTTAAGTTGGATAATATATATGAGTTTAATAAATAAATAAATAAAAAAATAAAATTAAATTCTTTAAATAAAAATAATAAATTATAAACTTTAAATTAAATTATATACTATGTCAAATACTTTTAAATCAAACTCTTCAACTAACATTATTAAATTAAATAATAAAACTTATATACCTTTTCAACTACATCAATTACCAGATTACTATCAAGAAATATCTTTATCTGACCAATTCAAATTAAAAGGTTATATTTATATAAAAGAATCTTCTTTAAAATCTTACAACAAAGACACTCATACTTTAAACAGAGATTTAACTTATGCTCAACGTCGCTAAGATTACAAAATAAAAACGATTACTAACGGATAATATAAATGAATCTAATAAATAAACAAATGCAAAAATTACACAAGTTCAAATTACATTACAAATATGCTAGAGCATACGGTGATACTGATATTCAAACTACATACTTCAATAAAATAAAAGACTATTTTGCTGAAGAAATATTTGGCGAGTTTGGCTATGATACTTGCAATGACAGTGAAAAAGACTTTATACTAACTAATGTATTTAAACTACTAAACGATGAATAAAAAAGAATTACAACAATTATTACAGAGTATGGACCACTATACTCAATACTCAGACGACTTCAGAGTATATCAACATGGTAGAAAGCAAGCAGAGTATGTAGAAAAGCAACTACAAGAACTATTTGACAAAAAGTCTGAAGCACTTGAGTTTTACAATAATAATACGCCTGATGGTG
>Ga0114906_1000766_pt1 | contig 17558 bp, 31 predicted proteins | sample MalvirDeepMed_M9_FD_89687 | JGI IMG/M metagenome (GOLD analysis project Ga0114906, IMG submission 89687) | Marine viral communities from the Global Malaspina Expedition - Malaspina viral metaG DeepMed_M9 | ecosystem: Environmental > Aquatic > Marine > Oceanic | place: Mediterranean Sea...
AGAGGCTATAAAAGCCTGTCAATGGATCATCAAACAAGGTGGCATGGCTGAGGTACATATGCCTGAGACTAAAGGTGATTACAACGATCACAAATCTGTCAGTGGTGAAGTCATCCCTGCTCTTAAGTTTGTCGATGTTCCCACAGATGTCGATTTTGTAACCTCAGAAAAAGGTCGTATGTTGAACCTTAAAGAGAATGTGCTAGGTGTTATGAAGACTCACAACATTCATGTTAATTATAATGTGATTAAAAAACGCATGGAGATAGAAATACCTCACATGAACTTTATCGCTGACATGAAGGAAGAAGCGAGTTTGGTAGAGATCGAAGATCGCTGTATCAAGATGGGAGTACCCCACACTAGGGTACGAGACTATCTCAAAGTAATCGCTAATGAATACAATCCTGTCATTGAATGGATTGAAAGCAAGCCTTGGGATGGAACATCTAGGATTGCAGAGTTCCTAAAGACAATCACTTCGAGCACACCTGAAGCTCTGAAAGACATGTTGCTCAAGAAATGGTTAATTAGTTGTGTAGCGGCTTGTTATGAGCCCAATGGTGTCGAACTAGAAGGTATCTTAGTCTTCCAAGGAGCACAGGGATTGGGCAAGACCATGTGGTTTAAGAGACTGTGTGACTACAACAATGGATGGTTACTAGAGGGTGCTACCCTCAATCCCAGTGACAAGGACTCAGTAAAGAGGGCTGTAAGCCACTGGATAGTAGAACTAGGTGAGATAGAGTCTACCTTTAAGAAGAGTGACATCGATCAGCTTAAAGCCTTTATCACAGCCAAGACAGATGAACTTAGATTGCCCTACGACAGAGCTTTTACTACTTATCAAAGGCGTACAGCGTTTTACGCTTCAGTCAATGCAAGGGAGTTCCTAACAGATTCCAGTGGTAACAGGAGGTTTTGGTGTATCGCAGTGACAGGTATAAACTTTAATCATGGAATCAACATGCAACAAGTGTGGGCTGAGATAAAAGAAACCATGTATGTCCAAGGACAAAAGAACTGGTTTTTATCACCTGACGAAAGAGAATTGTTACAAGATAGCAATGAAGGTTACAGAACCCAATCATCAGTCGAAGACTTGTTGTTGCAGTATGTGAAGTTTGGTACCACTAACCCACAGCCTGTACAAATGACTGAGTTACTTAGAGACATGGGCATAGCTAACCCTAGGATGCCTGACTTTAAAGAGGCAAGTCGTGTCCTCAGTCAGAATGGAGTTGAGCCTAGACGATCCAATGGCAAGAAAGTTTACGACATAGAATATGACAAACCTGACAATGGTTTTACCAGTGACAAGAAATATGGAGATGTGTTTTGAAATACTTATCCATATGCAGTGGCATAGAATCAGCAGGAGTGGGATGGCATCCACTTGGCTATGAATGTATAGGTTTGGCTGAGATAGACCCATTTAGGTCTGCTGTATTACAATATCATTACCCGGAGATTAAAAATTATGAAGACTTCACCAAAATCCAAGCATCAGACTTACCAACAAGACCTGATGTTCTCTGCGGCGGAACTCCCTGTGCAACATTCAGTATTGCAGGGCTTCGCAAAGGGCTTGGAGAAGATAGAGGAAACCTCGCACTTGAGTTTGTTAAGCTTATTGAACGAGTGCAACCCACATGGGTTGTATGGGAAAATGTCCCCGGTATCTTGTCAAGTAATGGAGGACAAGACCTTGGCACCTTCCTCGGAGCATTGGGGGAACTCAGGTATGGGTTCGCTTACAGGGTTCTTAACACTGAACATGTCAGAACACAACGATTTCCAAACGCCATCCCACAAAGAAGAAGGCGTATCTTCGTTATCGGACATATTGGAGGAGACTGGCGAAGTCCTGCCAAGGTATTATTTGACTCAGCACCAGTGCGAGAAGATGCTCCTCCGAGCAGAAGAAAGCGAGAAGAAAATCCCAAAAAGCCTACATATCGTTCTGCAAGAAGCGACCAACTCGTTGAAGACGAAGTAGCAGGCACAATAGCTGCTCGTGATTACAAGTCAGCAACAGATTTAGTTGTTGAAAAAAAACCTGTCATCATGCGAGATTCACAGACTGGTTCTAATGGCAAGCCATGGAATGATGAAGGTGTTTCTTGGTCACTCACAGCCCACGATAGATACACAGTAATAGAGACAAGCACACCTGATAAAGCACCAAGGATATATAAAGAAGAAGTTTCACCTACACTGACAGCCATGACTGGTGGTAACAGACAACCTATAGTTTTTATAGAAAAAGATGTGCAAGACAAAGACAACAGTTTGATCCATTGTGGTGATGAGGTAGAAATGGTCAGAGTCAGGAAACATGAAGTTGATATACAAGGATTACAAAAAACTTTAAAGGATGGCAAGGTCAATAAGTCACTCACCATACAAAATATCGCTGACTCACTTAGTGTCAATAAAACAACTGTGGATCATTGGTTTAGAACTGATGGTAGTTTTGCAATACCCACTGAAGATGTATGGTTCGACTTGAAAAGTCTGTTAGGAATCGAAACTGATAAGTTTGATGATTCCATTATGGAGTTTGAGATCAGAGAAGGCACTTATGAAATGTCAAGAAGAGTTTACAGTGATGAGGGTGTTTCACCCACTATCACAGCATCTAACCCTGATGCAAAGATAACCACACGCAATGATGTAATCAGACGACTCACTCCTGTTGAGTGTGAACGCTTGCAAGGACTCCCTGACAACTACACACAGATTCCATACAGAGGTAAACCTAAAGAAGATTGTCCTGTATCAAAACGCTACGAAGCATGTGGTCGAGCCATGTCAGTCAATGTCATGGAGTGGTTGGGATCACGAATCAAACAAGTTCATAATGGAGAAATATAATGGAAGATAAACGATTTAATTTTAATGACATCACAGACTTTGAGAAACACATAGAACTTTCAATACCAAACTTTCTGACCCTAGATAACATTTTTCGCAATATCACTCATGAATATGCACAACCTGAAAGCACTGTGGTGGACTTAGGATGTTCTACAGGTAGATTCTTAACCAGTCTTAATCAGATACCCACTTGTGAGTACATGGGGATCGATACAGTCGACATGGAACAAAGAAGAGATGGTTTTTTGTTTATACAAGGTGATTGTGAGGCTGTTTTACCTGAAATCCATCAAACCTCAGTGGTTGTAAGCATGTTTTTCTTACAGTTCTTGGGCAAACATCAAAGAAGGCGTGTGCTTAACATTATCAAGCCCATGTTAGATGCAGGAGGTATTTTGCTGATCGCAGAGAAAGTTTTTTTGAATGACTCAAGATTACAGCAAATTATTCACAAGTTGCACATCCAAGAAAAGCGTAAAGGTTTTACTGATACAGAGATATTGGATAAAGATTTAAAGTTATCAGTCAGTATGTACTGTAAGACAGAACAAGAACTTATGAATGAGCTTAATGAGATAGGCGTTGTCTCAAAGGTGTGGCAGAGTTTTAATTTTATGGGGTTCATGGTGGCAGGTAAACAAACATGAAATGTTGGCATTGCAAAGCTGACCTCATATGGGGTGGAGACAATAACATCGTAGATGAGGATGGTCAGTTTATGTTGGAAACTAATTTGCACTGTCCTGACTGTGATGCCCAAGTGATTATCACCACACCTATCGCCAAGGCTATCAAAGATGAGGAAGGCGAAGACTCAGAGGCGTTGCACTAATGATAAACAGTAAAGTTGCAAAGGAGAGCGTCGTAGATGTAGGGATTGGACTAATCATATCCTTTCCAATAGCGTTTACTGTCCTGACCTTCACGACAAACATGGAGTTCAGTGTGGGTGCAACTGCCCTAACACAGACAGTGGTTTTCACATCACTGGCATTGTTTAGGAAGTACTGTGTGCGACTCTTTTTTTTAAAGAACGATGCAAAAAAAGGGTATAGTGATGAAAGTGGTGATGTATAATGATTTATACTTTTATGTATAAAACGATAGTGGTTAAGGGTATAGTGTGGCAAACAGGGTATAGTAAAGGAAATGCCACCCTGTGAAGAAACCTATATAGAATAAGGGCTAGAGCCTATAGGTAGTGTTAGGTATATACTTTATAAGAGAATAAATATATATAGTACATAACAGCATAAAGTAGCGTTTATACGAGGTATATGTCAGGGGTAATGGAGGTAGCTATACACTGTGCACTGTACACTGATAGATTTTAATATGGCGTGAGCCAAGGAGTAGATAGAATGACTGAGAATAGAGAAATAGTAGAAAGACGAAGGCAAGAGATAGCAAAAGAAAAAGAGCAATCCAAAGTGCTTGGTTTATCTCACAAGATTGGTGACGACTATTGGGTTCACACATTGACTGGTGGCAGACAGATTAAAGTCTTTGAAGATCGTAGAAAAAAAGATGAAGTAATCTTTGAAGGGATCAAGTAATGTCAGCGATTAAAAACATACCTGAGTGGATTCAAAAAATTATTAAAGAACAATACGATGTCACGATATACTTGAGCAATGGTAAAAAGTTTCCTAATGGAAGCACACACATTGTGGTTCAACTCAAGAAGATTAAGAAACTCAATAGCAAGTATTTATCAGGTACAGATATTAATGGTCGATCTTATGAGTTTAGCAGTGTGGAAGATTTTAACTACGAGGTGAAGAAGATATAGTAAATGGGTAGACCAAAGAAGGACAAGAAACCAATCAGTGAAACTCCAAAGCAATTTGAGAAGGACACTGAGTTAGGTTTGACTGAAATGCAGAACGCATTTGTGTGGCATTACACTGAGGGTTCTTGTTCACAAACAGAAGCGGCGAGGCGAGCAGGGTATGAGTTTCCTGCAGTAGCTGCTAACAAAATGCTTAATGGTAAAGATCAACCACATGTCACTAAAGCTATAAGAATAAGACAGGATGAATTAGCTGAGAAGTATGCGATCACACCACAAAAGACTGGCACGATGTTGTGGAAGATTACTGAAGAAGCGTTTGAATCAGGTCAACTTAATGCCGCTGTGTCTGCTATCAAGGAGCTAAATCAACTGGCAGGTCTGTCGGTTCACAAGACTCAAAACCTGAACATCAATGCCAACATTGATAGCATGTCAAGGGATGATATAAAGAAACGCCTAGCCAAGCTCTTAGGAGGCGACAGCGATACTTATTCACCAAAGGACTTATAGAAGAATAACTAAGTATTGGCGACCTCTTTGTTTCTTTATTAAATATCTGAAAAAAACTCTTTTTTCCAAAAAAGCACCTAAGATCAATGACTTACGCCTGTATTCATATGTATTCTTTTGTGTAATCATTTGCACATCTGTGTGCATAGGTGTCACAGCCTGAGTCAAGCGATCCAAAGGAACCCTATTAGAATGGGCTTTTTGCTAGGATCAATAAAACGATTGACCCCTACACCCCCAAATGCAGATCGGCTCGCAGGCTTACAGTTATAGCTAAGTTAGGTACACTGAATCACCAAAAAAATTCAACGAAAAAAAATATCAAAAAAAATTTTGCAAAAAAATTTGTGTAAAATTTTGCACAAAAAAAACCCTCCATTGCAGAGGGTCTTTTCTTTGGTTCAGGATCAGTAGTTCATCGACCAGTCATCCAACTTGCCTTGCTTCTTTAACTCCAAGCCTTCTTGAATTAAATACCACCACTGTTGCCAAGTCTTGTTCCTAGCCAACTGGTCATAATCATCAGGTGGGTTGCCATCAATACAAACATACCTATCTGAAATCGTGCAGTAACCATCCCACCATCTTTCATCATAGACAAACTCATCATTCTTTTTTGCCCACTCCATCACCTTGCCCTCCCAATCAATCTTTTCCTTGGGCTCCCTAACTCGAAGTGGATCAAGATACTTGGTGGTTCGTTTCTCCTCAGAGTGAACTCGCTCATACTTACGAATCTCTTTCTCCACCTTGGTAAGATTCGTATTCGCAAGTTTAAGTTTCCTGCTCCAAGCCTTTTGTCGTTTCAACATTCGCTCATACTTTTGAGCCACTTTGTTGATTCGCTTCTTCACCTTGGTTACCTTCACCATCTCACCAACATCGAAGTTTGCTTCGATCTCAGCCATCTGCTCTTTGCTCAATGGATGCCTTGGAAACTGATGATGATGATAACCATAACTGTGCATCAGTTCGTGAGCAAACAGTTGGCTAATACTATACAGACTCATATCATCAGCCATCGACAAGTGCATGTCATGACCATTGCCATAATACTTACCTAAGTAAGCGTGACCTGAATAACCATATGACTTGTGCCATATCTGTATATTCAAGTTTTTCCAATACGAGAGCTTTCCCTCATCCTTCGCTATTTGGTTATGTATAAAACTAAACAACGATCTCAACTTTCCAGTATCAAAACTAGAAGTGTTTTTAATTATTTTCATATGCTTTCCCTTATGAAAATTGGGCAATTCCATATTCTTATGAAACCTTGACCCAAGTGCATTATAACATAGTTTATACATTTGTGCAAATTTGTATACATGACCTAATCCAATAAATTTGACTTTTTGCAAAAAATTACACATGCCTTTATACTCTTATGATGGTGAACTCACGAACAAAGGGAGCATCGTTTGAGCGACAGGTAGTGAAGATTCTGAATGATTTTTTTGCAGACAACGATCTGAACTACACTTGCAAACGAAACTTAGATCAATACCAAGAGGCAGGTCAATGTGATGTGCCCATCCCATTCCATGCTGTCGAGTGCAAGGCTTACAAGGAAGGCACTTGGCTCAAAGCAGAATGGTGGCGACAGGTGTGCGATTCAGCCAAAGACGATATACCTGTGCTCATCTACAAATTCAATCGTGTGCCTATTCGTGTGTGCGTTCCTTTGCATGCCATCAATCCTGAGTGGGAGAAGGACAATCAAAAGATTGCAGTCTTACCCTTGGAAGAGTGGTTAGATGTGTTAAAGTTAAATTGGAAGATTTACGAGGATATGGATGGCAAGTAAAAAAGACCCAAGATTAGCTAGAGCAGGCGTTAGTGGTTTTAATAAACCCAAACGAACTCCTAGTCACAAAACTAAATCACATGTGGTGGTAGCTAAGTCAGGTGACAAAGTTAAAACCATTCGTTTTGGTCAACAGGGTGTTAAAACAGCAGGCAAACCGAAAGAAGGTGAGTCAGCTAGACAAAAAGCTAGGAGGAAGAGTTTTAAAGCTAGGCATGGCAAGAACATTGCTAAAGGCAAAATGTCAGCTGCTTATTGGGCTAACAAAGTAAAATGGTAATATCGAGGTCACAAATGAAACAACAAGTAACCAAAGGTGGTAAGAACAAAGCTAAACTCAAGAAGGTTGTAAAAGGTTTAAAGAAGGCTAGTAAGTCACACGCAAAACAAGCTAAAACCCTACAAACCATCAAACTTAAAAAAGGTGGTAGTGCTAAAAGCAAATCCACAGTCAACAAGGCAGGTAACTATACCAAACCTACCATGCGTAAGAATCTATTTAGTAGGATCAAGGCAGGTGGTAAAGGAGGCAAACCCGGTCAGTGGAGTGCTCGTAAAGCTCAGATGCTTGCCAAACAGTACAAAGCTAAGGGTGGTGGCTACAAATAATGGCTAAAGGTGTAAAACATTACAAAAGAGATGGCACCTTGTTTACAGGTAACACTCACAAAATGCCTGATGGTTCTTTGCATACCAACAAGTCACACACAAAAACTAGCGTGAAGTTATTTCATTTTAAAGATTTATCTAAACGAGCTAAGACAAAAGCTAAAAAATAATGGCATTAAAAAAATCACAAAGATCGTTAAAGAAGTGGGGTGCACAAAAATGGCGTACCTCTGATGGCAAACCTAGCAAAGGCAAAAAACGATACTTACCTGACAAAGCATGGAAGTCACTGACCAAAGCAGAAAAGGCTTCTACCAATCGTGCCAAAGCCAAAGGCAACAAAGCAGGCAAGCAGTTTGTCAAACAACCCAAGAAGATTGCAAAGAAAGTCAGAAGATTTCGTAAGTAACAATGTCTGATCTATCCACACCTAAACATGGTTTACATGGTGGCTTTTCCCTTACCCAAGTTGATGTCGAGAAGTTTTTAGATATAACCAAGAAGGTCAAACCTAAGAAAGGTAAGGTTTTTAAAACCAAAAAGAAAGTTTCTAACAAAGACTATCGTGATGTCGATGTCTATTACATCGAAGCTGAGGAAGAAGAACTCTATAAAATCTTACAATCAGTTGCACTCAAGATAAACGAACACTTCAAATACAAGATCGATGGTATCGAAAAAGCTCAGGTCATGAAGTACACAGCACCTTCCAATGGTTATGGTTGGCACATTGATATGGGAGCAGAAGGTATCTCTGCCAATCGCAAGATAGGTGTTTCGATTCTTTTAAACAACGATTACGAGGGTGGTGAGCTATCTTTTAGGACAGGTGAAGAAACTAAGACAGTTAAACCTGATACTGGTGAGGTAGTTGCTTTTAGTTCTTTTGTGCCACACAAAGTAGAAAAGATCACCAAAGGTGAACGCCTTGTGTTAGTTGTTTGGTTTACAGGACCTCATTTTAGGTAAGCCTTTGTTTGTGCTCACCAAATAAATCTATCAACTCCTGATACTGACCCTCATCACTAGATCGCAATAACTCTATTGGTTTCTTATTGATCCGATAGAAGTTGTGCAATGAATCAATGGTTTTGCAACCAGTAATGAATGTTGAGATCACAATGAAGATTGGGTGCTTGCTCACAAACACACCAACATTTTTTTCTGTTCTTCATCGACAGTGGTATGAAACAAAACCTTGTTCCTCCACATCTCTATGACATGATCCACTGTGTCCATGTTCCCATCGTAAGTTTTAACCTCTAACATAGATCGTTTAATACGAGATTGCATGATTCGTTTAAGTGCATCAGCACTAATGACTTGGTAGTTTGACTGAAACAATAAGTTCAGTGTTCTAAAGTATTCGCTCATCAGTATCTCCTATTGAATCATGACTTGCTAAACCTAATCCATCTTGCATGGCATGGATCAAACCTTTTTTGTTTGGTTCAAATTCATAAGTAGTAATATCGATATGGTCGTAATCTCCTACACAAACTTTATTAGTGCCACCAGTAACAATAATCTCTGAATCTCTTGATTCAATTAATTTTTTATACTCTGCGTTTTCTATGTCTGCTTCTTTTTTTAACAGCTTTATTTTTTTCATGGCTTCCTTTTTGGTTGCGTAAAACCAAAAAAATTCTCTGCTAGTGTCTACTACATATATCTTCATGACTCCTCCTCATTAAGTCTTGTGTATGAATTAAAATCTTTATACCCTAACTCTTGCCTAAGAATATTTTTAATCTTGTCTAAGTCCTCGACAATCATTCTGTTTTCTTCTTTGAGCTCAACCAAAGTTAAGATTTCATTGGGCACCTTAGAGCGTTCAGTCGCACTGCCCACACCATCTGATTTTACTTTGCTTGTTGGCAAAGACCCAAAGGACTCAGGTTGATTCTTAGTGTAATCACGCTTTTGTGGTTTAGGCTCGACAGGTTTGCAATTACCTTCTAACCAAACTCTAAAGTAAAAGTTTTTGTCTTTTCTTTCACCTGCGTAAATTTTGTTTGAACTAAATCTTTTACCAACCTTTCGACCCCACATTTGTATGGAAGCAACCTGTGTTTGTTTTAACACCACAAAACTTTGACCTATCTCCATCGATTTTAATTTTTTAATGGTGTCTGCATCTAACAATGATTTTCTACCTCTGCCAATTGGCTTTTCAATGTTGTCTTCAATCTCAATATTAATTTTCATCTGTCACCTCAGCTTCTTTGATTGCCAACTTGTTGTCAGCGATTAGTTTATTGATTGCCTGCCAAATGATTCCTTGGTGAAAGTCTTTATCCCAAGCAATCATGCCTTGAGCCTGACACTCACTACAACCCACTGGATTGTTTAAGAACCCTCTAAAGGTTCCAGTGAATGTGCCATGCAATGCACAGTGCACTTCATAAGTTTCTTTTAGATGATCTCCCAGTTCTGTTCGATACCTTCTTATCATCTGCTCTTTGGTTTCTTCTATCTGTACCATTTATTTCTCCATTAAGTTATTAAGTGCCTAGTGTGATGATGAAGCCTTAGTAAAGGAGGAGAAAGGATTGGCACTCCATCATCTTTGGGATTACCACCACTAGGCAAGGGGTAATAAATACAGCCAATCTTTCTCAACATGCGACAAGCATAGCATACAAATATCCAAATGTGCAAATATTTATAAAGATTAATATTGTTCCATGTAGAACATCATATATATTAATTTGTATAAATAGTTGCAATTATTTATAAACTATGTATTATGACCATATGAAAACAAAAAATACAAAACCAAATGTGATGAAGGACATGCAAGCCAACATCATCAAACTCATGCAAACTGAAGGCGACAACTGGACTAAGAGTTGGGTTGAGATGGGTATGCCAGTCAATATAAAAACCAAAAAAAATTATAGAGGTGGCAATCTTTTCAATCTAAACATGCAAGTAAAAATTAATGGTTGGAAGTGTAACCAGTGGGGTACTTTTAAACAGTGGAACGACCTTGGTTATAAAATCAAAAAAGGTTCTAAAGGTTCTCAAGTTTATTACTGGGAGCTTCGAGAAAAAAAACTTGCTTGGTTGACTGAAGGCGAGAAAGCAAAATATCAAGCAACTAAAAAACTACCCACTTATCTTTTACAAAGATTCGCAATCGTTTTTAATGGTGTGCAGATTGAAGACTTTAAATTTGAAAAAATTAAAGTACACAAGACTAAGCTCGACCAAAACCAAATTGTCATGATTGATAAGTTTATTGAGAACACTGGTGCTCATTTCAAACATGGTAGCCAAGATGGTGCTTACTACGAAAAATTGTTTGATGCTATTAACATGCCTGACAAAGAAGATTTCTTTACTGACTTATACTACTACTGCACCAAGCTACACGAACTGACTCACTGGACTATGACCAAAGAGCGTACAGACAGAGTGGCTGAAAAACTAGACTACGCCACAGAAGAGTTGGTCGCTGAGATAGGTTCAGCCTTCTTGTGTGCCTACCTTGGCATTAGCAAGACTCCTAGAAAAGATCATGCCAAGTATCTCAATGCTTGGATTGAAAGAATACAAGATTCTGAGAAAGCTCTAACCAAAGCGTTTACTCTAGCTCAGAAGTCTTTGGACTGTTTAATCGACATGCAAGTAGCAGAGGAGAAAGTTGCATAATATTAATTTGTATAAATACTTGCAATTTTGTGTAAAAAGTGCATAATAAGTATATGACAAATTTATCTTACATTTCAAAAGGAGGAAATATGACGATAGATCAACTAATACAGGAAGCTCTCAAGCGACCTGAGAACTACAACGCTGATGGCAGTGTCAATGGTTGCTTCATCGATGCTGACATCAACATGGACAACGATGGTACCTACACAGGCAAACAATTGTTTGAAGCGTTAGAGAATTATGACTTTGGCAACTTGGAGGTGGCGTAATGGCTAAAACTAACTACATCGCATTAAATTCTAATCCAAAATTAGTCGAATTTAAAAACTATATTTTAAGTTTTTATGACTACGATGGGATTTATCCCATTGAAGGATTAACCGAAGGCAAAGTTGAAAAAGCCATTATGACTTACTTAGAGGTATGCTCTAATCTTGCAACCCACCAAACATGGGGTGATGGTGATTCAATAGATCGTGAGCGTGTAAGAGATATTTTACTAACAATGGAGGTGGCGTAATGGCTATTAATCGATACTTTAAAAACATTGAGGAGGCTAGGGATTTCATTCGTGAAACCCAAAAGCAACTCAACCCAAGCAAGACTGTTATCAAAAAGAAAACAGTCAACATCGTTGTTGGCAACAAGAACGACTACGATCTTCTAACCCAAGGTTTAGTTGGCATGAAGAATGTTAAATGGATTTATATAACACTTGAGGAGGTGGCATAATGGCGATAACAATACAACACATAGAAAACAAAATTCGTATTCTGAACGAATCTACAAACAATCCTATTGCGACTTGGACACAAAGTGATGTGCCAAGTGTATATGATTTAAAATCTAATATAGGAAATTACCATCTTGCAGAAGAATATGGTGTATTTAACTTATATCAAATCGCCAATGAAAATGGTGGTGTGAGTTCAGTATTCTATGGCAAAACTAAGCGTGAACTTTACTTGCAAATTACAGCAATGCTTGAAGGTGTAAGAATTGGAAAAAACTGTGAAGCAAGGGAGGTGGCATGATGTACGACACAACAATGTTTGGTGAAGGCATAGAATTAGGTTGGGATTCTTGTAAGTTTAAATATGAAGGTCTTGAATACACTGCTATTATCCAAGAAATTCATGCAGATCATTTAGTTGTAAAACCTATCAGCAGAACCAATTGGAAAAACATTCATGAAACAGGTTCAAGATTTGATTTTGATAGACTTAATCTTTCTATAAACTCATTCAATAACATTGAGTTAGAGATATGGGAAGGTGGTATGGATGGTTGGTATGCACCATTTCATGTTCTATTCCGAGGCGATCCACACAAGATCGATACCCCACTTTTTAAAGGAGTTGCATAATGAAACAACAAAAACTAATTGACACAATCAACGAGCTTTTTCCCAAAGCCAAAGCTGTTCCCATGGAAGAATGGGATGGCAGTAAAGTCGGTATTTGGTTTCGAGGCTCTGAAGACATACACTCAGATGGCTTACCCATCTTTGATTTCTATGGCTTTGGTTGTCATCCTGAGATCAACAGCATCTTAATTAACGCAGGTTGGTTCTACGAACCAAATGATTCAGGCACCATGATGGCTTATCCACTATGATATTCTTTATACATATTTGCAAATATTTACACAATAGGTATAATAACCCCATGATATATTTAACTTGCAACATACAGGAGGCATTATGAGTTGCACAGAAAAAACCAATGTATATGTCGCCAACACTTACGAGTTCACAGCTTGTTGTGGTGGTGCCATCAACAAAGACGACAACACTTGTACTAAGTGTGATCGACCTATCGACAAAGTGTTTGGTGTAGACAACAAACTCAACTTTGCTCACGACATTTGGTACAACACACTTAGAACTCAGTTCTTGATGGATGTACAAGTCTTTGAGGCAACACGATGAATCCTGCCAAGCAGATCAACAACATTTATGGCTATGTCAGAGTTTCAACCTCAGAACAAGCTGTCAATGGTATTTCCCTTGAGACTCAAAAAGATTTAATCAACAACTTCGTCAAAGACAAATTTAATCGTACTGTTGATAAGTTCTTTATCGATGCAGGTGTTAGTGGCACTGTGCCTATCACAGAACGAGAAGCATCACGCAACATGACTGATGTGATGGATGAACACGACATTATCGTTTCTACAAGACTGGATCGACTCTCAAGGTCATCGACTGATCTACTACAGACAGTGCCTATCTTTGAAGCGACTGGTGTGACTTACTATCTGTGCGAACAGTTTGGTGACATGCCTATCTCTTACCCACGCAAGAAAGGTAAGACCAGTTTACACTCCAAGTTTGACATGAATGAGATGGTCAACAAGATCATGGTGATGGTTTTATCTGCTGTTGCAGAGATCGAACATGGCTCGACTGTCGATAAATTCAAAGAAGGCAAGTTAGCTTGGGCACCCAAAGGCTATTCAGTAGGTGGTTCAGCACCTTATGGTTTTAGAAAAGTAGAAGAAAAGGTTAAGAGTGGCAATCGAGTTAAGCGTAGAAGCAAGCTCGTTGAGATACCTGAAGAACAAGTAATCTTAGATTTTATCTTCAAACTCAGAGCTAAAAAACTTGGTGCTCGTAGAATTGCCAAACAGATTGATGCTCACTTTCCTGATGTAGCACCCTTTCCTTACTGGAAAGTACGCAACATTCTAGCTCGCAAAGTCCAAGGATTGCACAAGGCTAGTTAAAATATAATTTTTAGCTATAATAAATTATGGCTAATTCAATCAGCGATGTCGATATTTTTGAACCACCAAAAGATTTGTTGGACAGAAGTGTTGAGGCTTATGACGAGAATGTTCCTTTACTAGGCAAACTCGCAATAGGAGTTACACCACAAGGTTTAGCAATAGACGCCGCTGAAGTGGGCAAGTATGGTCGAGATGCTTACCGAGATTTTGGTTCAGGTGACTTAGGTTCAGGAGCCATGAATCTTGGCATAGCAGGATTGTCTGCTTTAGGTTTTATACCTTTTGTAGGTGATTTGGTCAAAGCAGGTGGTAAAGAAGTTCTTAAAAGAGCACCACAAAAGTTTATTGACATGCGAGCAAAAAAATTAGTGCCAACCAAAGGCAATCCTACATTTGAAGGACCTGTCAGAGATATGCACCCAAGATTAGAAAAAGGATTAGACAGACAAATGAGCAAACACCAACAAGACTTTGCAAGCGTTGATGAAATGTTTAAAACAGCAAAAATTGCAAACAAACCATTTCAAAAAGAAATAGACGATGTAGCCATGAATCTTAACTTGCGTACAGCAGGAAGCCCCGGTGAGGTTATAACTGATCCTGATTTACTCAAACACATTGATCCTGAGACTGGCTTTGACATACGCACAGGTAATATGCCCGGTACTGTTAAGACCAAACCAAGCATGAAAAGAAAAATGAACGATAAATACGATGGTGATTTTTTACGAATATCTGATCCTATAAGAACTAGAGTTATTGCTAATACTACCCAAGAAGCAGATGAATTTGCTCGTCAAATAGCCAGTCGTTATCCAACCAAAGACAGTGGCAATCAGATTAGTGGTTTAGGTTTACGAGACAGAAAACTTAACATTCAATACACCGATCCTAATGGCAACAAGATTATTGCTGAGATTGGTATTGTGCCTCAAGCCATGAAAGATGCTTCAGAACTCACACATAAACCTTATGAAGCATGGCGAGTGCTTACAGGTCAGTACAAAAATGTGAAAGACATTCCACCACAAGTATTAGATCAACTAGATGAATTAAAACAAATACAGTTAGATATATTCGCAGATGCAGAAAAATCACTTGATCCCAGTTGGTTATCTAACGACATAGTTAAAAAGTTTGCTAAAGGTGGAGCAGTAGCTTATGAAGGATATTAGATATTTCTCATGGGAGGAATCTCCCACAGTAGCAGGTATTATGGAAACAGAAAATGTGGTGGGTGTGTTTTACATTCCTGAAGGCACTGAAAGTTGGCAAGAAGCAACCTCACAACAATTTGGCGATATAGGAATCAATGGTGAATCTTTATCCAAACAAGATTTTGAGTCTGAGTTTGGTGTGATAGGTGTAGACTTACCTGAGATTCCCTAACATAAAAGCAATATGGATGAAAAAATAGCAGAAGCATTAGAAAAAATAGATTACATTTTATCTTACAAATTTATTACTGATCCAGTCAGAGCAGACCTTTTACAGATTAAAACAACACTAGAAAGCATTTCAGGTAGCTAAAGATGGCTAATATTAATGGTTGGGGTCGAGGTACATGGAGTCAAGGAACTTGGGGTGAGGTTTTACCAGTAACCCTAACTTCAGTTGGTGCCATCACTAGTGCTCTTGGCACAGTCACAGTCAAAGCTGATGCCAACGCAACAGCACCTACCTTTGCCATAACATCAGGTTTAGCATCTCTTGGCGTGGTTGCCAAAGCCAATGTTACACCCACGACTCAAGTTGTTACTTCAAGATTAGGTGCACCAAGTGTCGATGCAGAAGCCAATGTTACAGTCACAGGACTAGGATCAACCTCAGCCATAGGCTCAGTCATCGTTTATGAAAACGAAGTTGTTAATTTACCAACCTTTGCAATAACCTCAGCACAAGGTACCTCTAGCACTGTAGCTAAAGCCAATGTCACACCAGTAGGATTGAGTATTACAACAAGCACAGGAGTTGTGCTAGTATGGGGTGAAATAGATGAATCACAAACTCCAAGTTATTCAGCTATCAATGAATCGCAAACACCAAGTTGGACAGAGGTTGCATGAACATAAATTTTGATATAATTTTAGACATCAGGAGATAAACAATGGCAAGTACATATGTAAATAATTTACGCTTAAATGAAATGGCGACAGGAGATGAGTCAGGTAATTGGGGTGTAGTTACTAACCTTAACCTCGAACTAGCAGGTGAAGCCCTTGGCTATGGCACAGAAGCCATCACCACTAACGCAGATACTCACACTTCAACAGTAGCAGATGGAGCCTCTGATCCAGTCAGAGCCATGTATGTTAAATACACAGGCACACTAGACTCAGCCTGTACCATTACCATTGCACCTAACACCATGAAACGAGTGCAATTTATAGAAAATGGCACCAGTGGTTCACAAAACATCATTATTTCACAAGGCTCAGGAGCCAACATTACCATCCCACCCGGTGATACTAAGGTTGTTTACTTAGATGGAGCAGGTAGTGGAGCGGCGGTTGTTGATGCTTTTGCCAGTCTTTCAGTCGTAGATTTAAAAGTACAAGACGATCTCACAGTAACAGATGATCTTATCGTTAATGGCGATATAGACCTTGAAGGAGCTATTGATGTTAATGGTACATCTAACTTAGATGTTGTAGATATTGATGGTGCTGTAGATATGGCTTCAACTTTAACTGTAGCAGGTGTTGTAGATATTACAGACACTACAGATTCTAGTGATGCTACAGGAGATACTGGAGCTTTGCGTACAGAAGGTGGTGCGAGTATAGCCAAGAAACTATATGTAGGTACTGATCTTGATGTCGATGGAACAGCTAATCTTGATGTTGTAGATGTAGATGGTGCAGTTGATATGGCATCTACACTTACAGTTGCAGGAGTAGTTGATATAACTGATACCACAGACTCAAGTGATGCAACTGGTGATACAGGTGCGTTAAGAACTGAAGGTGGAGCAAGTATTGCTAAAAAATTATATGTTGGTACAGATTTAGATGTAGATGGTACTGCTAACTTAGATGTTACAGATATTGATAGCACTTTAAATGTTGCAGGTGTTGTTACTGCCCAAGTATCAGCAAACATATCTCAAGTAGCAATAACATCAAGTTCTAATGCTACAGCTTGGGATGCAGCAGCAGCAGCTAATGCATATTATGTTACAAGTGAAAATACAACCATTTCTGCTCCAAGTAATGCAGTAGAAGGAGCTATCATTAGTATTGAGATTGCTCAAGGTGGTACAGCTAGAACAGTTGCTTGGAACACAGTATTCGAGTTTGCAGCAAGTACAGCTCCTACTGTTACTGCCACAGCTTCTAAAACAGATATATTTGCATTTAGATACAATGGTTCTGTTTGGCAAGAAATAGGCAGAAGTCAAAATATGGCTCAAACCTAATATGGAAACCCTACAGAGAACAGCTAATCGAGGAAGTGTCTCTACAGGATTTGATGTAGCTAATAGCACAGCATTTGATAAAACAAGAACCGAATACTATACAAGAGATGTATCTAGCACTGGCAATAGGGATGTAGGCACTATTAGTA
>Ga0114906_1000770_pt1 | contig 17525 bp, 18 predicted proteins | sample MalvirDeepMed_M9_FD_89687 | JGI IMG/M metagenome (GOLD analysis project Ga0114906, IMG submission 89687) | Marine viral communities from the Global Malaspina Expedition - Malaspina viral metaG DeepMed_M9 | ecosystem: Environmental > Aquatic > Marine > Oceanic | place: Mediterranean Sea...
GAGTGGCGGCGACGGTGGTGGCGCTGAAAGAAAAGGATGCGGCGGAGCTGGCGGCGGCGGAAATGGCGGCCCTGGTGCGGAAGATGGAACAGTCAATACCGGTGGTGGTGGCGGAGGTGGTCAACAATCACCTTGTGCAGGAGCTGGTGGATCAGGTGTTGTAGTAATAAGAGCACCCTCAGATGCAGCATGTAAAGTGACAGTTACTCCAGGTACAAATACAGTAAGCGCTGCACCCGATGGAAATATTATAGCTAGATTTACTGTATCGGGAACATATACAACTGCAGAATAATTTATATTTACTTTAATATTAACTTATAATATATGTCTTTTATAAAGAGATGACTTTAGCAAATTATTATTGGTGTTTTCCAGAAGCAGTTCCAACTAGGATCTGTGATGAAATTGTAAAATATGGAAAATCTTTACAAAATCAAATGGGAACTACTGGCGCTTATGGGGATCCTAAAAAATTAAATAATAAACAAATTAAAGATTTAAAAAAGAAAAGAGATTCAGAAATCGTTTGGTTAAATGATAGATGGATTTATAATGAAATACATCCTTTGGTACGTCAAGCAAATAGGGATGCCCAATGGAATTATGAGTGGGATTGGTCCGAAGCATGTCAATTTACTAAATATAATAAAGGGCAATATTATGATTGGCATTATGATGCTATGCATAAGCCCTATAATCACCCTAATCGTCCCACTAATGGTAAGATTAGAAAACTTTCAGTAACACTTTCTTTATCCGAAGGAGGCAAGGATTATACAGGTGGTGAATTAGAATTTGATTTTAGAAATAATGACCCAGATAAAAAAAGAAATGTAGTTAAATGTAAGGGTGTATACCCTAAAGGTTCTTTAGTGGTCTTTCCTGGATTTGTTTGGCATAGAGTATGTCCAGTTAAAAGTGGATCAAGATATAGTTTAGTAGTATGGAATTTGGGATGGCCGTATAGATGAAAAATTATCCTGTAGAATTATCTCGAGCTGATTTTTTTAAATGTCCTGTGTGGAGTGAATATAATCCTGGCTTGGTAAAAACTTTAAACAAAGCTTCAGATTCTTATATTAAAACCGCAAAGAAAAATTTAAAAAAAACTATTAATAAGAGAAATAAAGAGTTTGGTAATAAAGGAGATATGGGAAATGTTTTTCATTCAACTACTTTAATTGGAGATCCTAAGTTTGCAGAATTACAGCAATATGTAGGAGCAACCGCTTATAATTTATTGGGAGAAATGGGGTTTGAATTAAAAGATCATACTGTTTTTGTAAGTGAATTATGGGTTCAAGAATTTGCTAAAGATGGTGGTGGTCATCATGATTTACATACACATTGGAATGGACACATATCTGGTTTTTATTTTTTAAAAGCAAGTGAAAAAACTTCAATGCCTAATTTTGAAGATCCAAGACAAGGTAATGTGATGAATCTATTGCCTGAAAAAGATAGTACACAGATAACTTATGCTAGTTCTAAAATACATTATAAAGTAAAACCTGGAACAATGATTTTTTTTCCTTCTTATTTGCCTCATCAATATAGTGTTGACATGGGATATGAACCCTTTAGATTTATACATTGGAATTGTCAGGCTGTCCCAACAATATTTTTAGAACAATATAAAAAAAAATAAAACAAAAAAGAATTAAATGTCATTTAAAAAAAATAAATATAGTGTTTTAAAAAATGCAATCAGTAAAGAAATAGCTGACTTTTCTTACTCTTATTTTTTAAATAAAAGAAGAGTAGCTAAGTTTTTATTTGATCATAAATATATTTCTCCATTCACAGAATATTATGGAGTATGGACTGATCCCCAAGTTCCTAACACTTATTCTCACTATAGTGATTTAGTAATGGAAACTTTGTTAAATAAAGTAAGACCTGCTATGGAAAAACATACAGGTTTAAAACTTTCTCCTACTTATTCTTATGCAAGAATTTATAAAAAAGGAGACATCTTGGCTAGACACAAAGATAGATATTCATGTGAAGTATCTACTACATTAAATTTAGGCGGAGATGAATGGCCTATCTATTTAGATCCAACAGGTAAAAAAGGACAAGGTGGTATTCAAATTATATTGAAGCCGGGAGATATGTTAATATATTCTGGATGTGATCTTGAACATTGGAGAGAAGAGTTTAGAGGTACTGATTGTGGTCAGGTATTTCTCCATTATAATAAAGCTAATTCCAAAAAAGCTAAAGAAAATAAGTTTGATAAACGTCCTTTCTTAGGCTTACCTACATGGTATAAAGGTTTTAAAGTTAAATAAATATTGACTTTTTAAATTAAAAAACTATTACTATACTTTTAGGAGACATATGGCACATTTTGCAGAATTAGAATCAATGGTAGATCCCACAGGATTTACATCAGACACGCAGCTAATAGTAAAAAGAGTAGTCGCAGTTGGAAATGATGTTTCAGCAGGCGGAGGAACATTAGAAGATAATGATTGTCATGCTGATGGTGAAACATGGTGTGTAAATTTTTTTGGTGGTGGAACTTGGAAACAAACTTCTTATAATCATAATTTTAGAAAGCAATATGCAGGAATAGGTTATGTATATAACCCTTCAAAAGACAGATTTATAGAAAAACAACCTTATGCCTCTTGGTATTTAAATAACCAAGATGATTGGACAGCACCTATAGAAACTCCTTCAATTACATCTGATGGAGAGGTTCACTATTACTATCGTTGGGATGAGGATACTTATAATTCAGACAATACCCTGGGTTGGATTGCAACAAGATCAGACGATGTTGGTGACCCTCAAACAATTTATGATTGGAATGGTTCTGCTTGGGTAGCTAGATAGACTTCCAACCTTTCAATGACCAATTTTTGTAAAAAATTGATCAATATTACACACGCTACAGATCTTCAAAAGAAAACACAGCTATGGGATATAGAAGGGATAATCAAAGAGCATAGTAATCAAAGATTTAAATTTGATACAAGGCCCATGAAAAATGATTTAAAAAAAGGTTATTTTAAAACTAAGGCTGAAAAAATTGTATTTGAGAGGGGTGATCAATTTATTATTGTTGAAACTGAAGAGCTTCATAAATATTTAAAAGATAATAAGCTAAAAAAGGTAAATTTAGAGGAGTTGATATTACAGCTAGAGTGGAATATAATACTACCAAAATATACCAAACCTTATATAATGGATCCTTATGCTACAAAAGATAGGATTTTTACCTGGATTTAATAAACAAATTACTCCTACAGGAGCAGAAGCTCAATGGACAGAAGGAGAAAATGTTCGTTTTAGATATGGCACACCTGAAAAAGTAGGTGGTTGGAAATCATTAGGAGATAAAAAACTAACAGGTCCAACACGTGCTATTCATCATATGGTGAATAAAGAAGGTATTAAATATGCTGTTTTAGGCACCAATAGAATTTTATATGTTTATTCTGGAGGAGTTTATTATGATATTCATCCTTTAGTTAATCCATCAGGCACAGCTATTACAAATGCATTCAGCACCACTAATGGTGATGCAACCGTTACTTTAACTTTTTCATCAGCACATAACTTTGTAGCAGGAGATATTATTCTATTTGGAGATTCCTCTACATTTAGTGCTATTACTAATTCAAATTTTGGCGCATCTGATTTTTGTGATAAAAAATTTATGGTTACTTCTGTACCCACTACAACTACACTTACAATTGAAGCAGAATCTACAGAATCAGGATCGGGTGCTAGCGAATCAGGCGGAATTACTTATTATAGATATTACCATGTGGGTCCAGCTGAACAGGTTGGAGTATATGGTTTTGGTATATCTCAATGGGGTGGTACAGTTACTAACCCTCAAACTAATACTTTAGATGGAGCTTTAGGAGACGATGCTTATGGAACTGGTGGATCAGGAACAAGTATTGTTTTAGACTCTGTTACAGGATTTCCAACTACAGGTACAAACTATATTCAAGTTGGCACAGAAGAAATTTCTTATACTGGAGTTTCTGGAAGCACAACTTTAACTGGAATTACAAGAGCAGTTAGAGGAACAACTAGAGCTGCTCACTCTGATGGTGCAACAGTCACTAATACCAGTGATTATGCGGCTTGGGGTCAAGCAGCAGCATCAACTGATAAAGTTGCTGAACCCGGTTTATGGTCATTAGATAATTTAGGAAGTACTTTAGTTGCATTAATAGTTAATGGATCCGTATTTGAATGGGATGCAGATGCATCCAATGCTACCGCAACACGAGCAACCATTGTTTCAGGAGCACCAACTGCATCTAGAGATATGATTGTGTCAACACCTGATCGTCACTTAGTTTTATTTGGAACAGAAACAACTATTGGTGATACCGATACACAAGACGATATGTTTATAAGATTCTCGTCTCAAGAAACATTAAGTACTTGGACACCAACAGCAACCAATACCGCTGGTACGCAAAGACTGGCTGCCGGATCACGGATCATGGGAGCTAGACTTGGTAGAAATACAATATACGTATGGACAGATACCTCATTATTTACCATGCGTTTTGTAGGTCAACCTTTTACCTTTGCGTTTGAACAAGTAGGAACTAACTGTGGTTTGATTGGAAAAAATGCAGCTGTTGAAGTTGATGGTGCTGCTTACTGGATGTCTGAAAATGGCTTCTTTAGATTTACTGGTAAACTAGAATCTTTAGATTGTTTAGTTGAAGACTATGTTTATGATGATTTAAATAAAACTTCTAATCAAATGATTTATTGTGGATTAAATAACTTGTTTGGTGAAGTAATGTGGTTTTATCCAACATCTGATTCAAATGTAAACAATAGATGTGTATTTTATAGTTATTTAGATTCTACAATTAACAGACCTATTTGGTATACAAACGCTAATTCTTTATGGCCACGAACAGCGTGGATTGATTCAGCTATCTTTGGTTTACCACATGCAACATATTATGATGCTGATACTGATACATCTTTTGATGTAAAAGGTAATACTGATGGTGTTACATATTACTATGAACATGAGACAGGAGTTAATCAAATTAAAATTGGAACAACAGCTGCCATTCCAGCTAATATTACTTCAGGAGATTTTGATATTACTCAAGATCAAAGACAAGGAATTACTTTTAGAGGAGATGGAGAATTTGTAATGAGAGTTAGTAGGTTTTTACCTGACTTTATAACTCAAGCTGGTAATACAATTGTTACATTAAACCTTAGAAATTTTCCAAATGACACAGCCGCTAGTTCAACATTAGGACCATTTACTATTACATCTTCTACTCAATATCAATCTTGTAGAGCTAGAGGCAGAGCTGTTGCAGTTAAGATAGCAAATACAGCTGTAGATTCTAATTGGAAATTAGGCACTTTTAGGTTAGATGTACATTCAGGAGGAAGACGTTAATGCCATTTAAATCAGAAAAACAAAGAAGATATTTATTTGCTAATGAACCAGAGATAGCAAAAGACTGGACTGAAACTTATGGAAGTAAAATTAAAAAAGCTTATGGTGGAAGAATAGGATACTACTCAGGTGGTCAATCTATTCCATCTGAATACACAGTGGAAGATGCTAGAAAAACTGCCATGCAAGATAGACTAGGTGGTATTACAGAAGTAATGAAACAAGCAGATTTATATCGTCAAGGAGACGTTGGTCAAATGTACATGGCTGATGGTGGGATAATGAGAGTGCCTTTAGCTTATGGAATGTCTCCTGGTGAAGCACAAGCAAGAGGATTAGGAGCGGAATCACATGGTCGTGAGTTTGGTGGAAAAGATGAAACGGCTGCACTTAATATTCATGCTGGAATGAAAAGTCCCAATTTATCTGGAATGACATCAGTAGTAACACCAAGGGGTGATAGATCTTCTGGAGTATTACAAAATATAGACAAAGGTATGAGTGCAATTAACTTACTAAATTTTGTTAAAAACCCAACTGTATTTGGAGCTCTTAAAACTATGACAGGACCTTTTGGACTAATTTTAGGTGCTTCTCCAATGATGGAAAACATTTACGATGACGATGACGATGAAGAACAAACTCTTTATAACATGGGAGGTTTAGCAAGTTTATGGCAAAAATAGTACAAACATTAACAAGAGCTAGTGAAAACTACAGACAAGATGTAGCGCAATCTTTAGTAAGAGATTTAGATGCTGTTTTAGAAAAATTAAACACTACTTTTCAAGAAGATTTAAAACAGGAGATAGAAGCTAGAAGCTTCTTTATGGAATAATGGCAGTAGTAAATCAATATAAATTTTACGGAGTAGATAATGACACAAGTGGAGCTGCACTTACTATGTTTGGTACAACAGGTAGTGTTCAAAATCCTTTAGCCACTGAGACATATATAATTAAATCTATTAAAGTAACATCTGCTACAACACCTACAGTCACAGTATTAAACAACTCAATAACAGCCATTAAATCAGCAGCATTAACAGCTGATACTACTACTGAATTATTAACAGTTCCAATGGTAGTAGAAGGAGGTACTACTTTGACAGTTCAGTCAAGTAATACAGGGTCGTTTGATGTAGCTATTAGCTACCTAAACATTAAGAAGGAGATAACAACATAATGAAAACAACAATAGTGAATGGTAAAGAGATACCAGTTGTAACACCTGCAAAGGTGACAACAACCATTAAAAACAAGCACAGTGGAGTGATTTATAAGACGGAAGAAGAGTGGAAGGCTAAAGGCATAGCTGAAGAAGACATCAGAAGAGACGTACATGTTTTAATGCCAAACCTTGATCTTTTTTCAAAAACAAAGTAAGATAATAAACCCGAGTAAAATAGGCAAAATTATGGCAATAACAGATATACAAATTTCAGAAGAATTACAGACAGGCGCACCTTCAATTAAATATAGAGGAAACGAAGGACCTAAAGCACCTATGGAAATGGCAATGTCCGACCCTATGTTAATAGAGGAGTATGAAAAGTATGTTTATTCTATGCAAGAACAAGGACAAGAGCCAGTTTCATTTGAACAATTTGTTCAAGAAATTATGTCAGGTATGGCTGAGGGTGGAAGAGCTGGATATGGATTAGGAAGTTTAGTTAGATCAATTACAAGACCAGTTAAAAAATTTGTTAAAAGTGATGCAGGTAAAGCTGCGTTAATGGGAGCAACTATGTTTGGATTACCAGGAACACAATTTGGTGGTCTTTTAGGACGAGCTTCTTTTGGAGGAGCAGCTCCAAGTATTTTTGGTAAAACAGGTGGAATAGGAGCTTTTTTTAAACCAGGCAGTTATATAAGTAAAAATATAGATGGACCTATAAGACATGTGACACCAAGTCGTTTTTCTCAATTAATAAGTAAATTTCCAGGGGGACTATCTGGAGCAGCTTTAACAGCAGCAACAGCACTTCCATTTACAGGAATAGGAATGGGTGACGAAGAAACTATTGATATGGATCTTCCTGACAGTCAAAAATTTGATCAAAGTTATTCACAAATGAGAAAAGATATTGGTGATGCAATTTCTTCAGGAGTTAAAGAAAATTTTACAGAAGTATTAAATAAATACGATTTAACAGAAGGGGTTGATATTAATTATTGGGAAGACATAAGAAAACCTTCAGCTCAAGGTGGAAGAATTGGGTATGCTAATGGTGGTAGTAATATTACATTATCAGACGGAACTATAGTTCAAATTCCAGCAGGATCTATTGGAAAATATGGATTAAAAGATCGGATATATGAAAGTAGTAAAGGTTCTTTATTAAGAGAAGATATTATTCCTTTATTAAATCCAGGTTTAACTTTTAATCAAGGCGGAAAAGTACCAGCTAAAAAGAAAAAGAAAAAATATAAACGCCAAGGAATGGAATTTGATTATCCATTAGGACCAGAAGGAACTTTTAATACACTTAATCCACCTAAAAGATATGAAGTTGCTGAAGGAGGGATCATGGACCTTGGTGGTATGGAAAAAGATTATAGAGAAACTGGTGGCTTTGTAGATTTAGGAGCTAAAGAAAAAGCTGATGACGTTCCAGCTAGATTGAGCGTTAATGAATTCGTATTTACAGCAGATGCTGTCAGAGGAGCAGGTGGTGGAGACATCGACAAAGGAGCAGAGATTATGGAAAATGTAATGAAAAATTTAGAAGAAGGTGGTAGAATATCCGAAAAGTCTCAAGGATTAACTAATAGAAGACAAGGAGCTTCAGATATGTTTGAAGTTTCGGAAAGGCTAAGCGAGGTAGTATAATGGCTGTACAACAATCACAACTTTTACCAGCGCCGTTTTTAACGGACGTAACAAAAGACTATGCTAAAGATTTAGGAGCTTTAACATCTGCACCTTTAGACACTAGTCAATTTGCACCTCAAGTAGCACCACAAGATGCTTATCAAACACAAGCATATAATTTAGCAGGCTCAGGAATTGGTGCATACCAACCTTACATTACACAAGCTTCAGCTTACACAGGACCAACTGGCTATCAAGATTTTATGTCGCCGTATCAACAAGATGTAATTGATGCAACAATGACAGAATTTGACAAACAATCAGCTAGAGGAATGCAAGGTATATCAGATCTTGCAACACGATCAGGAAACTTAGGTGGAGGACGTGAAGGTGTTATGAGATCAGAGTATCAAACACAATCAGATTTAAATAGAGCTATGTTACAATCAGGATTATTACAACAAGGTTTTGGTCAAGCTCAAAAAGCAGCACAACAAGCATATCTGAATCAAATGCAGATGGCTGGTGTTGTTCCAGGATTACAAAGAGCAGACGTAGGAGCATTGGGTCAAATGGGCGCGACTCAACAAGCACAAGCGCAGGCTCAATTGGATGCAACTAGAGAACAAGAAAGACTAGAAGCTTATGAACCTTATGAAAGATTAGGTTATTTAGGATCTGGAATTGGCTCTATGTTATCTGGATATCCAGCTCAGTTCCAATCTCAAGTCACTCCTAACCCGACTCCGTTGCAAACTGCGTTAGGAATAGCTTCTGTTGGTAGTGGAGTTTTAGGAAACTTGGCTGATTTTAGATATGGTAGTAAAAGATGATGAAAAGAGTAATGCATAGACCGATGTTTAGAAAAGGTGGTAGTGCCAATGAAGGTATTACTTCAGGCCTAGCTCCTAGACAAGGTTATAAAGATCAAGGTTTTGTACAACAAGTTATGCCAACTAAAGAAGAAATATCAACTTTACAAGAACTTTATGGTCCCCAACCAAAAAGCACTAACTTAAATGATTTTTTAATTAACTTTGGTTTAGATATAGCAAGTAGATCTCCTCAAGGAGGATTATTATCTACAGCAGCAATGTCTGCTAAAGAACCTTTTGCACAATTTCAACAAAGAAAGATGTATGAAGAGCAAACTCCACGAAAAGAAAGAGCTGATATAATAAATACAATTATAGCTGGTAAAGCAGCAGCTTTAAGTGGTGAAGGTGGACAAGATATATTTTCTCACGAAGCTAAACAAAAAAGAATTGAAAAATTAATGCGAGAAGCATTTAGATTAGATGGAACAGACACATCTAAATTTTCACCAGAAGAACTTGAAAAACATCAACAAGATAAAAAAATTATAGATATTCAATTGCAAGACTACATTGATGTTGATCCAGCAGTCGCAGCGTACTACGGCGATAAAACAACTGTAGCAACTATTTTAGATCAATTAAGAAAAGGATTAACTGAATCACCAAAAGAAATTGATACAGATGGTGATGGTGAAGTAGACATGACAGAATCAGAATACTACACAAAAAATCCTGATGCATTAGAATCTAAAGTTTTTGAATTATTTAGAAAACAATATCAAGAAGCATCTGCTCCAACAAGAGTAGGTTCAGCTTTAGGTGGAATGATAGAAAAAGAAACTGAAACTATTAAAACACCTGATGCTACTATGCAAATGTCGGAAGAGGTAGAAGACGTTCCTGAAACTTTAAGTTATGAAGAATTAAGAAGAAGATTACCACCAGAAGTAACTGATGATGTAGTGGTATTATTAAGTCAAAGCGGAGAAGCTTTAACAGACTTTGCTGAAATACAAACACAAGTGGATGTTGATAACTTTAATGCTAAATACGGAGTTAACTTAGTCTTACCATCGGAGGCGTAATATGGCCGACGAATTAACTAAAGATATTGTTCTTAAAGAACAACTTAATACTCCTTTTACAACCTACCCTAAAAAGAAAAAAAAGAAGGACATAGAAACTCTTTCTGAATTTGAACAAAATTTTTTAGAAGCTTGGGAACAAGTTTTTACACCTAAGAAAAAACCAGTTAAGTATAGCGGCGAAGGTGCCGCTGAAGCTTTACTATCTCTAACCGGTCCGATACCAGTTAGACAAGAAATTTTTAAAAAATGGAGAGCTGAAGAAGCTTTAAAACCTAATCAACAACAAGTAATTGATGGCTATAGAGAGATAGCACAATCTATTTATCGAGGAACTTTAAATACTGTAGGAGCTGCATCAGAAATAGTTCTTGCTCCAATTGATTATGCTTTTGATACAGATTTTATAACTAAGTTTAATAAGATAATGGACAAAGGTTATGATATTACAGGAAAAGAATCTAAAACATTACCATCAGCGTTATCAGAAATAATTACCGAATATGCAGTCCCTGTTGGTGTTGCAACTAAAGTAAAAAATTATGCTAAATCTTATCAACAAATTAAAAATCTTGGTAAATATATGGGTGTTAGCAAAACTTCTAAGATTGCTAAACGTATGGCAGAAGGTGCATTTATTTTAGGATTTGCAGAGCCCTTTGTAAGAAGAGGGTCTAGACCTGATATGGATTATGGTTTACTTCCTTTTGCTAAACCTATTGAAACTAAAAATTTAAAAGGAAGAAAATTAGCTAAGGCAACTTTAATAAATAAAATTAAATATGCATCTGAAGGAACTTTAATTGGCGGTGGTTTTCCATTAGCTGCTAAAGCATTACAACAAACATATAAATACACAGCTCGATATCCATTAAAAGGAACTCTTCAAGCAACAACTTATGGAACAGGTAAAGTATTAGGAGGAGCATCTTATTTATTAGCAAGAGCACCGATGGTTCCAACCGTTGCAAGAGTTACTAGAGATTGGTCCATGGCTGCATTAACTAAAGGAGTAGCTCCTGCAATTGTGTCTACTATGTCAGGTAAAGTAGTTAAACAACTTCCACCATTTAAAGAATGGAGAATGTTATCCGTTGCTAATCCTAAACCTGAACTTAGAAATTTAAAAAGATTAGATAATTTTCTATCTTACTTTAGATCTTTTGGAGAAAAAAATTTAGAAATGGGAACTATTGAAGAAGGAGTAAAGCTTGCAATTAAAGGAAGAGTTAGAAATGTTTATAAAGCTTTAGAAGGAGTTGAAGCGTCTGCTTATCGATTAGCCAAAGGATTTGAAACAAGATACAATAAAAATACTACATCTCCAGTAGGAGAAAAATATTTTTTAGATAAAGTTATGCAATATCTTAAAGGTCAAACAAAATTAGAATCTCTTCCTAAAGAATTAAGATTTTATGCTAAAGAAATAAATGATCAAATGGATATGGTAAGAAAAGCTTATGGCAAAGCTTTACCTAAATCTAAAAAATTTGAAGATTTTAGAAGTGAATTATTAAATGATGTAAATAAATATATGAGAGCATCGTTTGCTACTTTTACAAATGAAATGTATCAACCTTTAACTAAAGTAAGAAAAGAAGCTAATGATTGGATTGTAAAAAATGTAATTAAAAAAAATAAAGATTTTAGATTAAATGCTGTATCTCCTAAAACAGGTTACCCAAATGTTTCTAAAGAAAAAGCATATCAAATGTTGGGTGATGATATGATAGAAAATATATTACACATAGGTAGAAGTGAGGGGAGAGACCCAATAAGAGCTTTAAGAGAAATTGGATTTAGGTTATTAAGAAGAGATAAATATCGATTTTTAAATAGTGGAGAAGAACTACCAACTGTTATTCAAAATTTATTAGGTAAAGAAAACAATTTACGAGCATCCGTTCTTTCTACATATACTGATTTAATATCTCAACTAATGTATAAAAAAGGTTATGATCAAATTGCAAAAGTTGGATTAAATGCACCAAAACCTTGGTTGTTTGCTGATGAGGCGGCTGCAATTAGAACTGTAGGTGCTAAAAAAATACATAAAATTCCTAATCTTGGTAATCTTCCAAGTGAAATATTAAATCTTTATGCATCGGACGAAATAGTAAATGCATTAAGGGGTGTACAAAATGGTGGTATATTAAATCAATTAATTAAATCTGCTTTTTATAGACACTTACTTCAATTTAAAGTGGCAACACAATTAGGTAAAACAGTTTTTTCTCCACAAACACAAGTACGTAACGTAGAATCTGCAGCTTTATTTCCATTTGTAAATGGTCACATAGGTGGAAGATCTAGTGTAACTGATTCATTAAAAATAGTTTTAGATGATATTTTTGGTGCAGGTAATAAAATAGAAGATAAAAAATTCTTTGAATTTATACAAAAAGAAATTCGTTTAGGTACTATGGATGAAAACGTTATAGCATCTGAGCTACGTGGAGTTCTTCAAGAAATTAAAGATGGAAGCACAAACAGTATTGATAAACTATTTAATAGAATGGTAAAAACTAATTTTGTAAGACAAGCTACTAGAGTTTACGCAGGTGGTGATAACTTATGGAAACTGTATGGTAGACAATGGGCTAAGTCTCAATTGGTAGATGTTCTTCCTAATAGAAAAGCTGCGTTAGAATATGCAAGATACGTAGGTCAGTACATTAACGAAGATGATTTATTAACAGGAATGAAAAAATCTTATGATGATATTATGGACGAACTATCGGCATGGGAAATAAGAAATACTTATCCAACCTACAGTAAAGTACCACCAATAATTCAAGCCATAAGAAAATTACCATTTGGTAATTTTATATCTTTTCCGGCAGAAATTTTGAGAACTGCAACACGGATCATGGACCTTGGATTAAAACAAGCGTCACATTCTAATCCTCACATACGTCAGATGGGTCTTAGAAGATTAATGGGTGCGTCTTTAGGCTTCTATGGCTTAGGTGCAGGTTTATACTACACAACTCTAGCGTTAACTGGAACAACAGAAGATCAATGGGATGCGTATAAAAGATCCTTTGCAGCATCTTGGGATAAAGATAAAAATTTATTACCAATGACTACATTTAAAGATGGTAAAACTAAAGCTATTAACTTTTCATATTTTTCTCCTTACGATGTTCTTCAAGCACCTATTCAATCAGCGATTAATAAGGCGGCTGCACAAGATTTAAATCCAGAAGAAACATCAGATTATATATTAGGATTAATGTTTGATCCAGATGGACCAATGATGTCATTAATGGAACCATTTATTGCTGAACAAATTGGACTTGAGAGAATTCAAGATATTATGCCAGCTGGTTATTTTGTAGGTGGCAGAGGTGGTGTAACTGGAGAAGGAACAAAAATTTATTCTCCATCTGATAGTTTAAGCGATAAGTTTGATAAATCTTTTTCTCATTTATTTAAAGGAGTTGAACCAGGTGTGTTTACAACAGCAAGAAAAATATACGGTGGAGGAACAGATAATTTAACTAAAGGCGGTTTTCCAGTTGAACTAAGGGATGAATTGTTAGCTTTGTTTTCTGGTATTAGAATTATAAATATCGATGTACCTAAAAGTTTAGGATATAAAATTGCGGAAACAAATAGATTGTTAAGAGCAACCGATGATACTGAAAAATTTTATAGCTCTAAAGATTATATGACTAGAGGACCAGAAGTTATTTTAGAGGAATATAATCAAATACAAGAAGAAGCATTTAGAATTCAAAAAGATGCATTTCAATATATTAAAGACGCAAGACTTATTGGCGTAAGCGATAGAACTATTAGAGAAGTATTAAAAAATCAAAATGTTCCTACAAAAACTATAAGAAATTTAATGAATGGATATTTTACTCCAGTTAATTATTCTGAATCAAGATTTGAAAAGAAAATTAAAGATGTAAAAGCTCAAGCTCAACGTATGACAGCAAAAGATAAAGACATAGGATACATTGCTAAGTCTAGTTATTTATATCCTAAAATGGGTTTAGATAGAATTAAAAGATCTTGGAATCAAAAAAGATTTGAATTGTTAGATTGGCAAAAAGAAAAAGAAAAACCTGGGTTGTTTAAAAGATTAAAGAAAAGATTAAATCCATTTAAAGGATTTGGTGCGCCAAAAGAACAAGCAGAAATACCAACGCCACCATTACCTGAAACACCAATGCCAAAATTAACACAAAATACACAGCGAAAAGACCCTACTACTAACTTGACAAGAACAGAACAGGCACTACTATCACCATCAGAAAAAATAATTGCGGGGAGAACCTAATGGCTAAGAACGCATTACAAAAAATTGAAGAACATGAAAAGCTTTGCAGAATAATGCAAAAACAAACTCATGATAAAATAAACAAGCTAGAACGTCAAATAAACCGTATAGAAAGTATCTTATTAGTGTCTACTGGAGCGTTGATTACTGGCATGGGATATGTTATATTTACTTTAATCTTACACTAAAAAATCATGCAATTATCGAAACATTTTAAATTAGAAGAAATGACTAAATCAATGACTGCTACACGAAAAGGCATTGATAATTCACCAGGAGCTGGAGATATTAAAAATTTAGAAAACGTATGTTACGAGATACTGGAACCTTGTCGAGCACATTTTGACAAGGCAATTACGGTGACCTCGGGCTACCGCAGCGAGGCGTTGTGTGAAGCGATCGGCAGCAAAAAGACGTCGCAGCATGCTAAGGGCCAGGCGGTTGATTTTGAAATAGCAGGTGTACCAAATATTAAGATAGCTTACTGGCTTTCTAATAACGTAGATTTTGACCAACTGATCCTTGAGTTCTACAAAAAAGATGATCCGGCTGCGGGCTGGGTCCACGTATCGTACAATGAAAAAGGATCTAACAGAAAACAGATTTTAACTTACGACGGGAAAAGCTACGAAAACGGGCTTCCCGAAATGAAGTGGTCTGGCGGCAAAGTCGTATCCTAAAATTTTAGCGCGCGTCGCGCGTATATCCTACTAAATCCATGATTTAAGTTCTTCGCCTAAAACTTCTGATGCTATGTTTATTTTTTTACGTAGAGATTTTACTATCTTTTCATCAACAGTGTTTTCAGCATTAATATCAACATAAGTTACTGATTTTTTTTGACCAATTCTGTGAGCTCTATCTTCTGACTGTAAACGCTTCTCTAGGTCATATCCGTTAGAATAGTAAATTACAGTGTTTGCAGCTGTCAAAGTAATCCCATAGCCGCCCGTAGAAGGCGTTCCAACAATAAACCGACACCTAGGGTCGTCCTGAAATTTCTTAATATTCTTTTGTCTTTCATCTTGTGGAGTTAACCCATAATAGTCAACAATGGAACCTGGACCATGAACCTTAACAATTTCTTTAATTATACTTTTAATATCATATTGATAGTGAGCCCATATGATAGCTTTTCCTTCAATCTCTTCTAACACATCCATTAATTCATCTATTCTATTATTTTTTATTGGCTGAGTGGTGCCATCGTCAGCTGTAAAATGACCACATGTAATTTGATGTAATCTCATTAATTGTGTTAATGCGTTAACTGTTGTAACTTTCTTGCCATTTAAAATAGCTAATGCTTCTTTTTTCATTTGATCATATAATTTATATTGATCAGGAGTTAAATTAATTTGACGTTTCATATAAATTTTATCCGGTAAATCTAAACAATCTTCTTTAAGGACACGGTAAGAAAAATTTTTAAGTGTATCAGAAAGTTCTGCTAAATTTTGAAATTTGTCTACCACTTGAATTGATCTACCTTGAACGTTAATAGTTTTCATTTGAGCATACCTATTTCTAAATGCATAATATGATGTAAAATCTAATAGATAAGGGTTTAAAAACTCACATTGACTATATAGATCTAAAGGGTTTTTAGTCACAGGAGATCCTGTCATTATTCTTCTGTACTTAGCCATTTCTGATGCTTTAATAATATTTTTAGTTCGTTTAGCTTTAGGATTTTTAATAGTAGTAGATTCATCAATTGCCATTAAAGTTTCATGACAAGATAAAAATTTTTTAGCAAACTCCACACCTTTTGTTGTGCTTAAAGCTTCGACATTCATAATAAGAATATGAAGAGATTCTTCTACTTCAAATAAACTTTCTAAATTTTCTCTTTGTTTTTTAGTTATGTTTGATTGCCACAAAATAGTCACATTTTCAATATGATTAGGAAGATGAGTAGGAAGTTCTTGATTATACCAAGTTCCTATCACACCTTTAGGTGCTATGACTAATACTCCATTAATTTTACCTTTATCATACAGCATAGAAGCATTATCAATTAATACCTTAGTTTTACCTGTACCCATTTCCATAAAATAGGCGTACGTTTCCCTATTCCATGACTTTTCTAAAGCAGTCAATTGATGCTTGTATGGTTTTTTTTTAAATTTGTAATTCATTTTTACTTTCTACTTGACAATATAATGTTGAATCTCTATATTGTCAAGCATGAAAGAAAATAATTTACCAATTGTGTATGTTGTTCAAGAAATACCAGGAACTAAAGAAGGTAAACCTAAAATAAATATTATGGGTGCTGCGACTTATGGTACTTTTAAATTTTTATTACCGGAACTATCTCAAATAATTTTTTCTCCTGGTCCTTTAATTTATAAATTAAGACAAGCATTAAAAGATTTTACTGAAAATGATTATTTGTTATTAACAGGTGATCCAGCAATCATAGGGGTTGCATGTTCTTTAGCTTCTGAAATGACAAATGGTAAATACAAACTTTTAAAATGGGATAGACAAGAAAGAAAATATTATCCTATTGAAATTAACTTACATGAGAAAGGAAAAATGAATGAGCGTTAAACAAGTAATAAAGATGCCCGACTTTGAGGCAGATCAACAAGATGCAATGAAGAAAACTGATAATATTCAATCTCTTGCAGATCAAGTTGAAAGACTAGAAACTTTACAAAAAGAAGTGAACTTTGTAGAGGAACAATTAAAACAAAAGAAAAAAAATTTAGAACATTTATCGGGAGAAGTTATTCCAACTATGATGTCTGAGATGGGTTTATCTCATCTTAAACTTATGGATGGGTCTTCGGTAGATGTTAAGCCGTATTATAGTGCTAATATTTCTATAGCTAATAAAGAATCGGCTTTTAACTGGCTTCGTAGTAATGGACTAGGAGATATAATCAAAAACGAGATATCCGTATCTTTTGGTCGCAACGAAGATAACAAGGCAGCTGATTATGCTGCTCTTGCAGAAGAGCGTGGGTTTCAACCAACACAAAAGTTGAAGGTTGAACCCATGACTCTCAAAGCGTTAGTCCGTGAACGTTTAGAGGCAGGTAAATCAATGCCAACGGAAATTTTCAACGTGTTTGTTGGAAATAAAACAA
>Ga0114906_1000773_pt1 | contig 17487 bp, 28 predicted proteins | sample MalvirDeepMed_M9_FD_89687 | JGI IMG/M metagenome (GOLD analysis project Ga0114906, IMG submission 89687) | Marine viral communities from the Global Malaspina Expedition - Malaspina viral metaG DeepMed_M9 | ecosystem: Environmental > Aquatic > Marine > Oceanic | place: Mediterranean Sea...
GTAATCGACGAACCGCCGGGCGCGTTTCCCGCTTCGTCTTCGGTTTCCGGGCGACTGAACTCGAAAATCGCTTCGGCTAAAAGCGCCGCGGTGGGCTCGTCGAGTTCGCCGAGGACTTCGGTGCGGTTCGTGTCCCCGATGCCCGGCGTGAGTGTCCACGACACGACGCCCTTTTCGAGCAGCGTGTCCCGGTGATAATTCGAGAGTGACGCTTCCTGCGTTTTCTGAAGACGGTCGATCTTATCCGAGTCCTCATTCCGCAGCGCGGTCATCAACTCCGCCCCCAGTTCCCTCATAAATTCGACGCCCTGCGACTGTTTTTTCGTCGCAGCTTCGGATAACTTCCGATGGGAGAGTTTGCGGATCACCGCACTCTCACCGTCGTCGAAGGGGAGCTCCACCGACCGAGTCATGCCGATCACCAATCCCATTCATTCACCTCCTAATTTACGACCAGGTTAACGCGCCAGTCGGCACAATCTCGGCCACGATTGTCTGAATCGATCCCATCGAGGCCACCACCTCCGAAGACGCCAAGCGCGTTTCGACTGTGGCGGTTTTCGAATCACCGAAGACGACCACGAGGGTGCGCGTGGCGTCTTGCGGACCATCATCGACGGTCCCGAGGACCGCATGTGTGCCGGTGGTGCCGGTGGTATCCCAGATGCAGGTCAGCGTAATCGGCTCCGCCGTGATCAAACCGGTCGGCGTTTGCTCTGTGGCACTGTCACCAAGAGCGGTCGTATCTTGGAGTTGGGCAGAGGTCTTCACCGAAATTCCTTCAAGGATGAAATTGGTGATTGCCCGTCCCGTGCCGCCCGGTCCATCATCGTAGGTCACGGTGACACTTGCGGGACCATATTTTCCAGCCATGTTATTCCTCCAGTATTATCCGCGTGCAAACGCCGCGAAGACGGTGATCGAACCGGTCCCGGTGATGATTCCTGTGAAGGAAACGTACCGGTTGACCGTCCCTGACACAGTCACCCGTTCAGCGAAAGGAGCCGTGACGTTATCGGTGAACGAGAGTAGGTCCGAATACGTCACATCATCCGATGAGTGGCGAATCTTCCCGACGAAAGCACTGAATCCTGAGGCCGCTGTGCATTGAATAAACCCCACACCGCCCGCACTCGACGAGGAACCATTGTCCACCGGTGTCGACGTGGTATCCCAGCTATCCGTCTGTGCCGCGAGCGGCTGCAGGATCACACCAGCACTCCGCGTGCCGGTCATGGCATACGTCACGTTTGCTTTCTGGAGGATTCCAAGTTCCGCCAAAACTTCGTAGGAATCGCTGAATGCCCCCTCGCAGCCGACCATCGGATACCCAACAGTTTGCCCCGCGAAGCCGACACACATGATCCGAGCTGTCGCTTGCGGCGAGGTGGGCACCGACCCAGAAAACGCCGCGTGCGAATAGTTCGTGCTCGTGTCGAAGAACGCGCCTTCCTGCACCACCTCCATCGTGACTTTCCCGACCGGAGTCGTCTCGTAAGCAGTGTCCCCGAGGCCCGTCGTGTCCGTCAGTTCGCTGATAGCTTTGTCGGACAAAGACGTGACCTTGTTCGAGATCACGTTATAGCCGTCCACGAGGATGATTCCCGACGCTGGCCCGAATTTACCAACAGCCATTAGCGCTTCCCTTTCGCCGTCGCACCGGCGACCTTAATCATCCCACCCTTAAGAAGCCACTTGATCGACTTCTCGGGGATGCTGTCTGCATACGCGCCGGCCTTGACTCGCTTGAAAATAACTTTAGCGCGTGCCGTCTCGGACATCTTGCTCAGACCGCCCGCCTTCTCCACGGCCCCGAGGGAGCTCGGCGCGGGATACGTGAGATCCACAACGGCTCTATAGCGCGTCTCAGCCATTCGCCTTCCGATCTATGCCGCACGTCATACAGATTTCACGACCACCGAGGACGGGTTTGAAATTGTCCGATCCGCATTTACATTTCATGCGTTTTTATCCTTCGTCAGGATCACGTTGAAACCTACCGTGGGGCGGTTTTGCTTGTCGACACTAAACTGGAACGGCTGCTGCTGCGGGTCGCTCAGGTAGTAGCGCGTCCCGCTGAGATCCTCTGTTTCGATCTCCGCGATATCCTCGAAGATCGTTTGGCTCGTGGCGAGAGCCGTTTCAGTATCCTCCGGCGCACCGCGAACGTCGATCTTCACGCTGGGCCGTTCCCACTCGATCCCGGCAGATCCGAAGCGCTTCACAGGCGCGAGTCCCCCGGTCAAATAGAGCGTAACGGCGGCATCAGGGAGCACGGGCATCTTGGTTTTAAAAATATTTGTGCCGACGGTGCCGGAAATCGCCGCGGCGATCCGCGTGGCGAGATCATCGAGGACGTTCGCCACTACACCATCCCCTGGTGGAGTTTCATCCGCTTCGCAATCCGCGCCAGCAAGAACGGAGCAGATTCGAGGATCGTCGATTCGAGGAACTTCGCTTGCCCCACGACACCGACATCGCCCGTCTTCCGCCCGCGCTTGGTATGGTCGGCCTCCATGTCCTCATGGACGATCACGGCATACCCCGCCGCGGGACCGCCGACCTTAATTGTGACTTCGAGGTTCTGGCCCTTCCACGTCGGGAGGCTCGTCTGGTGTGAGTCTCGCAGCGCGCCGGTATCAACCGGGGTGCGCTTCATCGACTCTTTCTGCTCGACGAGCGCTTCCTGATAGAGCGCCGCCGCCGCGACGAGCGGGATCGTATGGTCGAGCTTTTTCATGTTCCCGATGACTTTCCCCACGTCGAGTGTGATCGCCATCAGCCGAGCTCCACTTCAACCAGGTATTCGGCGTTGGTCGTCGGGTCGATCACGCCGTCAATCCGTAGGATGGGCATGACCGTCGAGTCGGGGAGCGTGATCTTGTCGCGCTCGTTGATCGTCACCGGATACGGGAACGTGAGTTTTGCTAGGCTCAGCTTCTCCTCACCGGCGTCGGTGCGGACGTATTTCTGTCGCCGCTCGACGATGGCCTTGCGTTCGACGCCCGTGGAAAACGTCGGCTTCCCGTAGCCGTCATCTGACGAAAACGCGGCGTGCGTGATCGTCGCTTGAAGCGAAGTCGTGATCGTGTTCGCCACTGAAATCCCGTTCTGAAGAATTGAGGCGAGGCTCACGACGCACGCTCCAAGATGCGCGTGCCGGTCAACCGACCGCGCACCGACGAGAACCAATCCTGGGGGATTAGCAAATAAACCGCATCGGGAACCACCTTGTTGTATGCCGCGCTACTGTTGAAGACAAGCGCCACGCTGCCGGCTTTGATGCTTGAGATTGACTGGCTTTCGATATCGTTATCCTGCGCCCGATTGCTGACGAGGAGCTGGCGCGCGTATTCAGATTGGGCATCCTTCACTGCTTGCGGCACCGTGTCGGAATCCAGGACAACATCGATCCGTTCGAGTAATCCCATCCTCGGCCAGCCGAGCGCCTGGGTCGTCGTCGAGGCGTAGCCGTTCCAATCGAACAGCGATTCCATGAGTTTCGTAGCCCAGAGGAGCGCCCGTATCTTGTTGTTTTCGGAAGCATCCGCCCACGTCGTGCTGACCGCTGGCCGGTTGTCTTGATACTGATCCGCTTCCGCCAGCGTGCAATACGAGTTCGCCGTCGTGCTTTTCGCCGTTGCGACGAGTGTCGATGTCCCCATTTAATTGATACAAACGTTAACAGCGAGGGTCGAGGCTCCCGAGTAGGTGCCGACGACCACGGTCTTCACGCGCAGCCGGTCGCCGATGAGTCCATCGAGGATCGTGTTATCGCTCAACGCGCCATCCGTCGGCGTGACGTTCGCGGCCATTGCAATATACGGACGCACGGCGGATACCTTCGTGACGGTGGTCGTGGCGAGGGCGAACTGCGCGATGTCGATCCAGGTTGAGCCGTTGTCGAGGCTGGTCTGCAAAAAGACATCGGTCGTTGTGCCGCCGCCGGCTCGTACGAAGATCGCTTGACATGCGATCACACTGGCCGCCATCGGGATCGAGACGCCGACGCTGGTATAGGTGCCGGCCCCGATAGCCGTAAGGTCGAGCGACTGGAGCACGGTGGACCGTTTCGGAAAAACCGCCATTAACGCATCTCCACCATTCCGATCGCACTCACCCCAGGTCTACGACGAAGCCGTGAGTCTGCACGGGGATCTCGATCTTTCTGCTTTTTTTCGGGAGGCCGTTTGACCACTTCAGAGTGGAGTTTTGGATCAAAGTCCGACACATTGATCACAACGCGGGTTCCGTCTTTCAGTGCAACCGTTTTCGTTTTGAGGCTTAGCGTGGTCATCGCTGCGTTCCTTTCTCAAAAAACTCGGGCGGTGGAACCCGCGGCGTGCTTCGGTCGCGTAACGAGCCCGGGGAGACTGCTACAGCACGCGCACGGGTTCCACCGCACAAGGATTTAACCAGCGATGTAGGCTGCTAACCCAGGCCGCACGACGGCCCCACCGTAGAGGGCATCCAACGCCCACTGCGTCTGGCGATACTGTTGACTGATGGTAAGCCGAAGGGCCAGACCCGAGTCTTCGTCCACGGCGGTTGACTGGAGATGCCCCGCCGATCCCATTTGATTCGTATCGAGGAGCGGAGCCATAGCGAAGGCCAGGCAGTCCCGATGGATGACGATGTTCTCGACGAAATCTGCTTTGAAGGTGACGGCAGCGTCGTCGGCCCATGCGACCTGAGCCGTCGGATTCATGGTGATGACCGTCGCGGTTGACGACAGCACAGAATAGGTCTGCGTGTCACCGGCCACGGTGAAAATATCACCGGCGGCAGGTGCGGTGCCCCCGCCGTCCCAAGTGAGGGTGCTGTCACCGACCGAAACCGAGGCATCGTTTACGAGAATCGTGCCGGCACCGGTATTACTGTGAGTCGGGACGTTCTGCGACATGACCCATCGCGCACCGAGCCGATAGCCGATGTCGCCTTCGACGATGGTTTCCCGCGACCCGCTGGCCGAGGCATCCGCAAAGGCTGACAGTCCAAGCGCGTTCGCCTCGGCGTCCGGGTCGAGGATGCAGTAACGATTATCCATCGGCGCGAGTTGCGCATTCATCAACGCCCGCGCGTCGAGATACTGTGAAGTATTTGACGCGAACGGCGTGGTGCCGGCCGTGCCGGTGAAGCTGAAGATCGGATTCGTCGCAGACGAGAGAAGCGACCAGAGAAACGAATCGATTGTATTGGATAGCGATTTCACCGCTTCGGACAACTGCATGGGGATAATTCCAGCCTGGACCTGACTGACCGCTTGGTCCGACATGGCAAATGGGGCCTCTTTCCACTCCGAGAGGCTGATTGCTACGCTTGTCGGAGTCACGGCCGTCACGGCCGGAGGAACGACATCTGCGGTCACGGCGCGGGTCGTGATTGACGCAGGGACCGCGACGTTCACGGTTGAGCCTTGACGTTGGCTCGGGCCGATGCGCTCCTCATACGTACGATTGACGATACGTGGGAGGACCACGTTCTCACGAAGGGCATCCAAACCCATCGCGACCGCCGTTTGCACCACGTTTGTATCGACTAATGTTCCGGCCACGGGAAGCTCCTTTTCAAAAAAATCTGAAGACAGGCAGCTTCCGCCGGAAACTGGCCACGACGCGCCGCGCCGTGATCAAGCGCCGCACGACTCGCCGAGCCGGGGGCGCTTCTGGGTGGGTCGAGATAAAACTAGTCGTTCATAACCACCGCGCGCCCTGCGCGGATGTCCTTCGCATTCGCTCCGAGTTCGAGCGGTGTCGGGTTTTTGAGTATCCTCACGCCAGCCGCCACGGTCGTCCCGAGGCCGTCCCCGTGCCGCGCGCCGGCCCCGTTCGACGAGCCGAAGGCGAAACTGATGTCCTTAGTTTGCGTGGCCATCCACTCGGACAGCCCCAACGGGTCGCCGGGGGAGTCGGTGGAATACATCCCCGGTCGAGCCACGAGCTTGTCGCCGTCGACCGAGAAGACATCCTTCGCACGGTTCACCACGAAATCGACCGCGGCATCCTGGCCCCCGGCTGCGCGGAAGGCGGTCAGCACGGCCCCCTTGAACGCGGCCTGCGCCACTTGTTGATCGGCCTGTTCGCGCGCTTCGCGCTCCTCGGTCAGGAGCTTCCGCAGCGGTTCGAGTTCCGTCGCCTTGAAACTTTGCAGCGCCGAGGATACCGCAGAGTCGACGTCGGCACTCTTGCGGATGCCCTTCTTGCCGAGTTCTTGGACCTGCGCGAGTGCCGCCCGAGCGTCGTCAATATTGATAGACTCGAACCGCTGGAGTGATTCCTTGCTCTTCACGAGCGCCTGTTCGAGCTCGATATTGTGGTCCCGAAACTCGGCCACCTTGTTCACCGTCTCGGCGTGCGCGCTGCGACTGACAAAACCGTGCGGATCGCCGTCGAGTTGGAGGACGAACGTATCCCCGTCGGAGACGTAATGCTGGCGCAAATCCGGCAGGACTTGGTCGAGTGAATCAATAACAGGTTTCAGCACGCCAAACAAAGCATACGCGAGGGCGGAAAGCCTGTCAATGTGTCCGGGGTACTGGGTCGACCGTACGCCCATACCGCCGCACATGCCCGCACCACGAGCACTCCGCATGGTCGCGATCGACAAGCGTGTGCTGCGTATATCGCACACGCTGTAAAGCTTTTTTGAGGTGACGTGTATCCACGGTCAGCAGCTGATATTTCCGCTTTTCCTCCGCCACTGATCGGGTGACCATGTCGAGATCTTGGAGTGCTTTTGTACCGGTGCATGCCCCTCCGCAAATCAAACTATATATCATGTGATCCCCTCCTCTAGCTATTACTAGCCGAGCTGGTGGCTATGCGTGGCCGCGGGTGGCCACAGAATAATCAAACCTCAATCTATAACTCGGCGTGAGACATAACCGGCGGTTATGTCCTACTTATTTCCCGACGCAATGAGAAATCCATTAAGGCACCGGAGCCAACCCGCATCGACAGTTCGGGTGCGCCGTGGGACCGTTTACCGCGCCTCGGGGCGTTTGAAACTTCCCCCCAATTTTTACATTTTGGCCGTTTAGGGCCGAGCAAATCTTGCACGCGCCGACCGGTGTCGTCAGCCATTCCTTCTTCGCTCCTTTCCCGAGGAGCCCCTGGCCCTGGGCCTGCTTCCACGCGACCTCTGCGCCCATGTTGAGCGCGTCGATCACCTCCGTCCGAGCGATCATCATGGCCCGGCGTCTCACGAGCTTGGCCTTGTATTTTTTGTAGGCTTTCAATTTGACAGCGGTCGGCATCTCGGGAGGCAACCGGCGCTCATAGTCGATCAAGGCCAGAATTTGCGGCCGGTTGAGGCCAACGGCTTCCTTGATAAGTTTCGCCGCATCGCGTGGCGCGATCCCCTCACGGATCGACCACTGGATGATGGTCCGCACCGCTTTCTTTGTTTCCGTATCAATGAGGTCAATCTGCGCCGCACCATAGTCCCGCGCGATCCGCTGCGCTTCTCTGTTCTTGGCGTTGAACGCGAACCCGAGAGGTTTAGCGCTGATTGAGGATTCGGGCACCGAGTCTCCCCCCGCGTGGAATCAGCGTGTCGCGGATCGTTTTTTCTAACGGATTCATCGCGTCGTCGAGGCGGGTTTTCGTCAGCACGGCCCGGAACGCTTTGTCCGGGTCGCCATCGGCCAGCGCGAGGGTCAGGCGGTCAAGGTTAACCCCGGCCTGGAGTGTTCTGGCGGCGCGCTCGAACTGCGCTTGCAGTTTTGGCTCGTAGGTGTCGGCCAGGTCGGTGAGTTCCCGGTGATCCTCCGTGTGGCTCATCGCTCGACCTTGATCACTTCCTCAGTCGGCGGCGGGAGCTGGTCCGGTTCGCGGCTGATCTCGCGGCGCTCTTCGTCAGCAGAGACGTTATTCCGCGCCCATCCGCCTTCTGTGAGCAGGTTCCAGAAGGTCTGGTAGCTGATCTCGCCGGCTTGCAACGTCATCAACGCCGTCTGAATTTCCTGCGGCTGCGCCTTCACCTGCAAGAAATCGGTGTTGAGTGTCACTTCGACCGGGACATCGAGGGGCCGCGACTCCAGCCCGTCCCACCACGACATCGTCTGGAGAATCTGCCGAAGGCTTTGCTGCATCGCCTCGGCCACCGTGCGAAGCGTGGCGTGCTCGCCGGCGTGCCGCGCGAGGACCGCCGTCGCGGTTTCCGCCGCAAGCGTCGGCTGCTCTTCGAGGAGCTTAGCCCCTAACGTCGCCATCTGGTGCTGCTTCTGTACGAGGGCCGTTTCGAGCGACTTCATCCCCGCGCCCGTGAACTCGACCATGCCGGCCTTGCCGTCTTTGTCGAGCATCCAGACCGTGGAGGGGCCGATCTGGAGGATTGAATCGTCACCGCCGCCTTTCATCCCGGACACGTAGGGCGTCGGGAGCGCGACGAGGTGCAGCCCTTGCTCGTGGTCGCAGGAGTTCCGCCAGTGCGCGAGCGAGATATTCGCCAAGTCGACGAGCGGTGGATCTTTAATGTCCGGTGTGCAGTAAGACGGCGCAAAAAAGGTGAACGGGATAAAGTTCAGCGGCTCCCCACGGCGGAGCGGGATCACGGCCTCCCCGTAGGGCGCGAAGTCACCCGACTGGTCAGGACGCCGCCAGAGCTGTTGGGTGTAGCGCAGGTCTTCGTCGAGACTCAAGACGCGATACTGCTCGATAGGCTTGACCTGGAACGGGTCTTTGTCGTCGAGGACGGTCGGTGTCTCGCGGAGCACGACGAGCGTGAGCACGTCATCGCCGCCAAGATTGGACGTGCGCCAGTTGATAATATTCTCCGCCGTGAAGCTCACGAGATACGGGCGCGTCTCGCCGTAGGGTGTCGAGCTGGCCATTTCCACGAGCACGCCGAACCTCGCCATCAGTAACACTTCCGAGGTAGCTTCGAGCGCGAACGCCCCCATCGGAATATGGGTGAGCGTGATGTCGTCGAGCCACGGTCGAGCGCGTGCCGGGACATCGAAGCGCGGAGCTTTTTGGTAAATACCCCCGACGAGGCCCGTCACGGTGCGCCGGAGGGCGTTGTAGAAGTTCCCGCGATTGAGATAGGCATCCTGCGCCGCCGGGGACGCCGCCGGCAGTTTCGGGGTGTATTTCTCGCCGGCTTTGATCACCGCCGCGCGGCCACTGTAGACCGCGCGCATCTGCTCCCAAATCGACGCCGCGGCGTCGTAATCCGTTCGCGGAGTATTGACTGGCACCGGTTATCTCTCCAGGATTTTATTCGCGCGCGTGCGGATCTTTTTCCGCTCCGCCGCGGTGAGGTTCTTGGCTTGCCCGAGTCGCGCGAGCGCGTTGCGGGCGTGCGCTTTGTCCGGCATCGGGAAGCGGTAGCGCTTCCCGCCGTTCGTTTTCTGCACAATCGTCGCGGAGCGCTTCCGCGCCTTCGCCTTGAGTTCTGCCACTAGCTACCCCCACCACGCCCGGACTTGTCGCACAGGTTTCGGGGCCACGCGGAGCTGATGCAGCGCGCCGGCGGCGGCGTCGAGCTGGTCCTTGAACTTGCTACGTTTATTGGCGACCACTTCGTCCAGGAACTCTTTATTCCACGCCCCCTCGACGAGCTGCACCTTTCCGAACGCTTCTTTCAGCGCCGGGCGCGCTTGACTGGCGAGCGGTTTCCATCGGGTTACCTTATCACCACTGGCCGGGATGCCGGTATAGGAAAACCCGGCGAGGAGCGTGCGGTGAGACGCGATCACCGACTTTCCCGCGCTGCCTGGCTCCTGCTCTTCGGCGATGTCAACGCCGACGCCATCTTCGCGGGCCGTGTCGAGCATCCAGCGATCCACCTTTGCCGCCGTGAGCCGGGCGCGGCGCACATCTTCGATAATGAACTTCCCGTCGCGTGTTTCGGCCATCAGCACGCCGGCGGTATACGGAGATCGTTCCGTTTCACTCCCAGCGGCATCCCAGAACCGCACACGCATCAGCGGGTCTGGGTCGCGTGTCGGGATGATCTCGAACCAGCCCCTTTCAAACATGCCGCCAATCTCGGGCAGTGGTTCCTGCGCGTGCTGGCACGAATAATCGACCGGCCCGAGCTCACGCTTAATGGTTTCCACTTCTGTCGGTCCGACGCGCGCCGGGTGGAGGAGTTCGCCCGCCGTCGTGCGCGGGTCCGACCACCCGATGGGTGAGGTCCACTGGCGCGGGATATATTCGGTCGGCAGTTTGAGGAACGTCCAGTCGCCCTGGTCGAGCAGGAGCGACACCAGATCATCTTCATGGCCACGCTGCATGATGACCACTTGCCGTCCGTGGCGCGGATGATTCTGCCGGCTGCTCCAGACCTTCGTAAACCACGACAGATCCGCCGCGCGCACCACGTCGCTCGCAATCAGCTTGAGGTTGTGCGGGTCGTCGATGACCAACACGTCGCCACCTTTTCCCGTCGCGCTGCCTCCGACGCTCGTCGAGATCCGGTAGCCGCCGGCGGTGTTCGAGTAATAGGATTTCGTCGACTGGTCGATAGCGAGACTCACGCCCCACCGTGATTGATACCACTGACTGTCGATCACCCGGCGCGCGGTCGTCGCAAACTCAAGCGACAGGTCGGAGCTGTAACTGGAGAACAGGAACCGCACCGAGGGATCGCGCGTCCAGGCCCACGTCGGAAACGCGACCGAGGTCGTGATCGACTTCCCAGACCGAGGGCAAACGCAGATGCAGAGCTTCGGGATCTGGTAGTCAAGGACCGCTTGCTCGTGCTCGCAGATGGCTCCCAAATGCCAGTTATCTTGGAACGGTGTCGACGGCTCGATGGTCGGCCACATGCCTCGGAGATAGTCGTGCAGACTCCGCCGGCCGAGCTCGGCCTCAAGGCTCAAGAGGCCGTCGATGTCCGCCAGCGCCGCAGCATCGGACATAAGTGGATTATCGCCGGATCCTATACCAGCGTCAATAACTACAGGCCAAAAAAAAGTCTTTACATATACTCGAAACACTGTATAATACTTGTATGGTTAATGCAGATATCGTAACTCTAGAGGGGATGCAAATGACAAAGACAGAAAAAACCTACAAGGGCTACACCCTAAGTCGCGGAGCGTATTCAGGGACGACAGATGACCGCCTAGATCGCTGGTATATCGACCGGATCGAGTCCTACGATAGCGATGGGGTCAGAAGTAACATCCAAGATCGACGCGGCCCTGGATATCGGACCCAGCGAGAAGCCAAAGACGCAATCAACGAAATCGAGCGCGGCCAGAAGAAGGTCGAACCTGGGTGGGAATGCTGGGCAGACTTTGTTTCGATCCAGTAGCTGACTAGCTAAGACTCAAGAGGAGATACCCGATGGCAAAGACAACTAGTGCACAGATGCTCGACACGCTGCCCACCTATGCTGGCGTCCGCGCGGTGCGTATCTGGGAGGGACGGCGTATATACATCGAGACCACCTCCAGTAACGGCGGAAAAAAATGGAACGGGGGACTGGGGTATCGATCGCTGTATATCGATCTAACGGGGTCGGATCGTCTAGTCGCTCGGGGTGAGGCCGGAGCGGCGACGCGTAATGCTCTGCGGCCGACGCTGGAGCGCATCGCGGACGATTTTGGACTGACCCTCATCGTCAATAAGTAGCCGTGGGAGGACAGCAAATGCCTGACGCCACCGTCGCCATCGTCGCAGCCGTGACCCTCTTCATCATTGGTTGTATCGGTTTTTATCTCTCAGAGAGGTCCCGATGAAAAAAATTGTTGGACACATCCATATCGATTCCGGCCGCTGCTGGATTGGGGATCCGTGCTACGTGCTACCGGATGGCGCGATGGATAATCCCGGCAGAGATTGGTCGTCGTTTTTCGATTTGACGCGCAAAAGCGCCAAGCCCGGTGAACCGATCACTCAAACTTTCGACGGTGTGGGCGTCTGCGTGGGAACGGGCTACGGCGATGGGTCGTATCCGGTGACCGCTCAGATCAAAAACGGGCGGGTGATGTCTATCACTGTAGATTTTTCGGGTGAGGAAGAGGATGACGATTGACCGACCTAATGCACTGGCCCCTCCCCGAACGCGGTCGGGTCTTCAGCCGGCTCTGGCGGCGGCTCGTCGAGATCCGCGAACCGCTCCGTGACCGCCTTCGCGCGGTCCCGGAGCTCCGCCATACTCAACTGTGACAGATCCGTTTTCTCAGTATCGAGTGTCAGGGTTGACGCGACGCCCATCCCGGCCCGGTCGAGCACCCCGAGCGCGGCGCGTATCCGAGACGGCCACTCGTCGCACTCCACCATGGCACGGTAGAGGACCGCTAGCGCCGGGTCAATGAGCGCGATCATCTTCCGCTGAGCGGCGGCCTTGACCGCCGGAATACTCCCGCCGTGCGACACGCAGACCGTCCCGCCCGTGATCGGGAGGTTCTTACACTGCTGCCCCGTGGTCTTACTCTTCGCCGTGCACCGTAACGCGTCCGCCATCACACCTCCCTGTGTTTATGTCTCTTCCCTCGTGACATAACCAGACGATTTAATAAACAGCTTGCATACTGAATTAGATTCTCTCAATATGACACTGATATGACTGTGACTGTCTTTCTTCCTGAACGGGAGGTGTTGCGACGCCTCCAGAAATCACGAGACACGCTGAAACGGTGGATTGCGACTGGGGACTTTCCCGAGCCGCGACAACTCGCTCACCGGTCGCTCGGCTGGGTCGAGGCTGAGGTTGAAACTTGGATGCAAACGAGGCCATCGGGGTCGTTTCCCCAGCCCGAGTGGCTGCGCGCTGTCGCGGAGAAGAAAAAGCAGCAGCGTCGGGCAGCCCGACTCACACCACGTCAAGGAATCCCAACACCCGCCGCATCCAGCCTTGCAGGAACAGCAATTGCTTCGGGTGCGACTGCACAAACGCCACCAGACGCAACGCGCGCGCCGCGACAAGCTGACGCCCCACCGTCTCGGCCTGCGCCTCGACTGCCCCGCGGGTCTCCGGCCCAATGATCCCGTCGACGGTCACACCGAGCGCCGTCTGGAGATCGCACACACTCTGATACGGGCCGCTCAAGACGCTATTATCTACCACCTGCTCGAACACCGGTAGCCCCTCAAGTTGGTCGATACCGCTGACCTGCACATAGCGCCGCCGGAGCAGGGCCAGCGCCTCCCCCTTTCCGAGGATCTGGAGCGACTGCGCCGACGTGCACGGCGCTTGTCGATAAGCGCGCAACGCCCCCAAAGTGATCCCGCCTTTGGTGGGCCCGCCACGGTCGGGATACTCGTCGGACGGCTCCGTATACGCTGGCCACCCCTCGCGGTCGAGGATGGCGTCGAGGATCTGCGCTGTCCTGGGTAGAGACCCCTCTCGATCCCCATTACCCATGACACACCTCTCGACTAATCGCGCGGTCGAGGTCGCGCTTTGTCGGCACCGTCGCCCGCGGCGTCACATCTGGCACCACCGGCACCATCGTCTCGTCCAGGTCGTCGAGGTTGATTTTCAAGACTACTCCCGTCGACTTCTTTCGCACCGTGACCATCGGCGTCGAGCTCACGTCAGCCTCCGCGATGCCCACATGCCGAGCAGCGCGCCGAGACTCGCGCCGCACGCATAGACCGCCGCATATTCCCACGACCGATACCCGCTCGACGTGCCGGCATTGAGCCACCACATGAACGAGATGATAAACGAGGTCGCCGCCGCGTAGTGATACTGGCCGCGGCTGATGAAGACCGTCCCGGCCGCGACCGGGGCGACTTGTAACGCGCCGCGGAGGAGGAGGTCGATCATGTAGAGGCCTCCTTAGAGGTTTTCTGTAAGACCATCCCGTATTCGTTAACGCCGGAGTCTATAACGACAGATGACCGTCGCCGTAGGACGTTCTTACGGTAGGGACGATAGTCAACAGAATGATGGATGCGCCCGAACTTATAGACGATATGTGAAACATCAGGGTGAAGTTTCACCTGCATCGCAGATTTTGGAAGCGTGCCTTCTTTATTGTAGAACGCCTCAGTATTTCCGCCCTTTAACCGGCTAGTTTCCACCTTATACTGGAGGAACGCATTGAACTGCACGGTGCACCAGCCGTCCTTCAGCATACGCAGACTGAGATCGGTATCTTCGTTATAGCGTCCACGCCAGCGATACGGGACATTATTCTGAATTAGATTGCAGGAGTAGATACGAGTATTTAAGGCGAAGGGTTTGTATACTTTGCGGCGTTCGACAAACATAAAGTATTGCGGGCCTGCCATCGCGACATTCTCATACCGGTCACAGAAATCCTCCATCGGTTGGAAGAATGCGCTACTTGAAACCTTCGCGAACCGATTGCGATTGAAACGCCAGAAGTCCCGAATGTTGTCGTCCATCACCCAGTGACGTGCAGCGCCAAGACCCGCGGCGTGGTCCCAGGCGAAATTACGCGCGGCGCCAGGTCCAGTGCTCTTCGTGCGTCCTAAGTCGTCGCACACGTCGTAGTTCTTTTGATAGCGTGTAGGGAGGATGAGCACCTTCTCGGCATCGATGACAGCGGTATATGCCTTGTAGTCGTCCTGCTCGACAATAATACGATACGGGACGCCCATCCACTCAAGCGCTTTACTGGTATAGCGCGTCTCGGCACGATGACGCGAGACAATATACAGAGGATACCGAGGCTTAATTATCGGCATCCGGTGTCGTATAGACGTGCGAAATTGTAGACACGTCTTCCTCCGGTGGAAACCAGACCGATTTCGTTTTCGGGCCAATGTTCATCTTTGTTAATCGTTCGAACGCCGCGACGTTCTCCGCAGAATTGAATGAGACGATGATCTGGCGATGAGGCATTTGATCGTCCTGCGTAAACTCGGGCATCCCGGCCCAGGCATCCTCGGCGAACTCGCGCGGCGACGACGACTGGAAGAGCGCGTCGAGTCCCTGGGCGTCGAACCCGGTCCCGAGGAGCTCGTCACCAACCTCGATATCCCGCAGAAGGTTTAGGAGGGCGAGCTCGTCGACATCGGCGAGGTTCGAGATTTCATTGTCGCCCGTTAAAACCTTCAGAGCAATTTCACTCTCGGCTGATACATTTAAACGGATCACCTGAACCTCGGTGAACCCGAGCTGCTTGACCGCTTCGATAACACCATGCCCTGCCAAGATCGTCGAATCCTTCGAGACGACAATGTTCCGATAGAGTCCATGCTGAGAAATACTCTCGCACAGGTGTTTTAACTGCGCCGGGAGGTGCTTCCGGTAGTTCTTCGGATGGGGCTTCAGACTCGCGACCGGGACCGTCTCGATAGGATGCTGAACACGCGCCGCGGCGTTCGTCTGAGGCGTGTTGGTTTTTATACTGTTCGAGGTCGTCGAGAACCTGTGTTTGTAGGCCCGACTCCAGTAGATGCGAGTCTTTCCGAAGTTTCGGAAACCGCCCGATACCCGTGAGCCGTCAGGGTGTCGAAGGATGGTAAAGATACCGGGGAACATCTGTTCGAGCGTTTCATGGTCCTCTGTGACTTCCTCCTGAGTGAGGGCGTCCCAGATAGAGGACGAGAGCTTCGGGTCCCGCACACTCCTATTCCCGAAGCAAAATTCGGTGCTGGCGCGGTTTCCGTAGCCCCGTGACAGAAGAGACAAAAGGAAAATGTTATCTGAACCGATGCGAGTCCGCGTAAGGTCAAGGGTGACTAATTCGCTATAAATATCGCGCCCGTTAATCCACAAGCCACTGCCGAGGGACGTATGTTTCCGGTAAGGTTTATTTGCTGGAGGGTTTTCGATGTGCCCACATCCGCAGACGCTACAATCGTCCTCCTCTAACCAACGTGAGAACAACTGGAACATGTCAAGAATATCTTGATGAGAACAGGACCGAGCGGATTTTTCCATGTTAGAGACGCCGGTCCAGTATTTCGCGTTCTTCCTATAGAAGATGAGGTCATCGTCGAGGACAGCATAGTTCGACGTGTGCGCGGTTTCGTAAATGATTTTCCGCGTTTCTGCGATAGCCTTTGGGTTTTTCCGCGTAATCGTTTCGGGTAGGATGAGATACTCGGCCTTATAGGGATATTGATCCCGTTCCCACCCCTGGACGACAAAGGTGACACGGTCCTGTAAGGTGGGTGGTAGGGCGTTATACGTTATCTGGCGGTCGATACGTCCGACGGTAGGGATATAAATTCTTTCCATAGTCTCTAGCCCTAACGTTTCAGATTTTAGAAAATTTTATCCTGTAGGGTGGTCCTTATTTTTTGGGATATTTTACGCGGGCGGCAGTGCAGGGGACCCCGCTGTTTTTAGGGGGGTATTCCCCCCTTCGACGAGCGGCCCACGGCCCCCAGGGTCTAATAATAATTTATTATGTTAACCAACTAATTCGACCTTAGTATCTGATTCTAAAGGGTTTAGCTTTTTCCTGTCCCTGGTTTCGTCCTTATTGGCCCTACTTTCGCCCCAAATCCTCTAGCGCGGGACGTTTGCCGCTGGCCAGGGTGAGCATGTCAGGGCGGTATTGAGGCTCGGCCATAAGAACCGCCGAGGAAGGGAAATAATCGAGGAACCCACTGGTTTCATTGATGTAATACGTTGTAATCCTTTCTGTAATCACGAGGTTGACCTTTTAAACCCCTATTTTCATTACTCTTTTACTACTTGTAGTACTTGTAATAGGAGTAATAGTAGGTATAACACTCCAACATTGCAGCCTACCAGCAAATAACTAAGTGTAGGCATTTTTACTATTACAAATTACAACCCCATAATCATTGGCGTTTTTCCTATGTGTAATATTACAACTTCTCCACGGCGTAGCCTGCGGGGAGCAGCACGATATCCACGGCCCGCGCGCCGCCGGCTTTCCCATCGCTATCGGTGATGGGCGTGTAGCGCACGGCCTGACCTTCTCGCGCTATGTCAAAGGCCAGCGGGTCGACGAAGGCGCGTGCGTGCCCGAACCGCGAGATACCGTCCTCGTCGCCTCGTATGAAGAGGTATCCATGATCTAACACGATGCGGATGATGGTGCCGGTCATCGATGCACCGTGAGAAGGTGACAGCCGAAGCTCGAGTAATCGAAGCGCCCCTGGCTAAGCACCAGCCCGAGGCGTTCCCACTGATCGAAGTGCTCGGGCTTGACGACACGAATCTGCCGCGGGCGCGGGTTGAGGGGGCGTGCGATGCCGCGCTGGAAGATGAGATAGCGGCATTGGAAGCCCTGGTGGTCGAGTTGTGTGCAGAGGTAGCGCTGCACTTTAGACGTGACGCAATGCGGGTCGGCATATTTTATCTCCCAAAACGAGGTTTTGCCATTGTAGGACACGGACAGGTCTGGGAGGCCTCTGGTGTAGCGATCTTCGTAGCGGATCGCAACCGCGGCGGGCAGTTGGATCTGGAGTTGCCGCATCAAGTCGCGGCGTACGGTGGCCTCGGTCATACGTCCCCCCAGTGTGTGCCGGTGTTGACCGTCCAGCTGATCGGGACGGAGAGCGGGAGGCTCTGCGTGTTGAGGATGTCCCGCACGTGGTCCCGGCTGGCGTCGTCGGGGCAATCACCCTCGACGGA
>Ga0114906_1000775_pt1 | contig 17459 bp, 18 predicted proteins | sample MalvirDeepMed_M9_FD_89687 | JGI IMG/M metagenome (GOLD analysis project Ga0114906, IMG submission 89687) | Marine viral communities from the Global Malaspina Expedition - Malaspina viral metaG DeepMed_M9 | ecosystem: Environmental > Aquatic > Marine > Oceanic | place: Mediterranean Sea...
CGCTAATTGGTCGATATTAGCAGTTTTTTCTTGTAAGTCAGAAGCAAGAACTTCTATATGAGCAGTTAAGGTTTCTTTTTCAGCAGACAAACCGTCTACTTCTTCTGTTAATTTTTTAATTGCTGCCTTATATTCATTTACTTTATCCATGTCTACCCAACTATCACTGCCTAGATTAGGAGGTAATATTCCCCCGTATGGATTGGGCGTTCCACCATCGTTATTAGGAGGAGAACCATCTACTGGTGGTATATTAGGAGGTGTGTTAGGACCGGTAGGACCACCTCCACCAAAAAAGGGAGGTCTTCTGGGACTCAAAAAAGGAGGACATCTACCACCGGGGCACTGTATATTAAATGGTAAATTCCATCTAACAATCTTTGTGCCTTCATGCCCCTTAGGAAGCTGAACTCCTTGCATCCATTTACCATTCACATATATTTGTAGATAGTAAAGACCATTTTCCCCTTCAGCATAATATGCTTTTTTAGTAGGAGTTGCAACCTCTTGATTTACATGTTCCCAATGTTCTGGAACTTTAGTATTAAATTGGTCTTCTGAAACTTCTCCTCTAAGCGCTCGTAGGAAATTACCTATATGAATAGCGCCACCTTTGTCTCGTTCGATTTTCCATGTAAGAACTGCACACAAATAGGTATTTCCATTTATTACTGTATAAACACCTGACCCACTCTGTCCTCCCAGCGGAGGAGGAGTAAACAGTACACGATCTCTAGAAGCATCTGATAACGCATGACCTTCCCACAATTGCAGCCATCTGGCCTGTGGGCATCCAGCAGATGCTATATAATCATTTTGCTTTAGCTGATGATCATAAGGAGCTAGTGGGATAATGCGAGGTGGATATCCACCAAATAAAGACTTCTGTATTCGTATAATAGCAAAATCATTTACTGTTCTATTTTTATAAGACTTCCATATAACAGTACCCGGAATACGAGCAGTCTTTCGACCAAACCTAAAGAACTCACACGTTGTGTTTTGACCCGAACCTACCACATGAGCATTTGTTAAAACATAAATGTAATTCTTGTCTTGAGCTATTGATGAGCCACTGCCAGCAGAGCTAGACACCCTAACCCTGCATGAAGCTTCGCCAATTTGATTTAAAGATAGAAATTTAGCGTTAGCCACCGAAGACATAGCAAACAATAAAACAAACGAAAGGATTAGAGATCTCATTATATTACCTATTCTGATCTAAAGAGGTCTGGTTATTTTGAACAAAGCGTTCGATAATATCCTCTATCGTGTCAACATGCTTCCAATATTCTAAAGAATTGCGAGATTCATTCGCAGTCCCATCCGTAGTATCTTTATAGAAAATATTAGTAATATCTTCTGCTAATATACGATATTTTAAAGTCAACTATCCACATCCATTAATATAACTACTTATTCACTTTTTGTTGGAATACATTTTTCAGTTTTATCATCCCAAACGTGGTCTTTGGGACATACAGGACCACCTTCTTTATAGGATCTCATTCCATATTTAGATTTATGTTTAGCTTCAACATCTTTTATTGGCACACATTTGTCGCCTTCTGCTGTATATCCATCATTACAGTTAGGGGGATATCCAGCTATTTTATCTGCTTGAACGGTTAAGGTTGAAATTGTCGCTACAACCGCCACACTATCATATCCTTGTTCATACATGGAGTCAGCAACCGCTTTAATATCATTATCATTAAGAAAGATATTATGTTCACGAGCTTTTTGAGAGAACTTTTCTGGTCCCTCAACAGCTACGCCTTGTTTAATTGCCTTCTTTTTACCTTCGGGACCAGTGTAACATTTGCCAGTATCTCCCCATTGATATCCAGCTTTACTCTCTACTGTACACTTTTTTAGAGGCATATTATATCTCCTGTATTGATTGATGTGTAATTTTTCCTTAGAATTATACACCAAAATACAGTTATTTTACATTGTTATCTATTCCTAGTTCAGATAAAAGGTCATCAGAAAAACCTTTCCAAGACGAATCTTTATTTGAATTATTTTTAAACCATTCAATTGTATCAATTAAACCTTCACGTAAGGTAGTTTTGGCCTCAAAACCTAGTAACTTTTTAGCTTTAGAAGTATCTAGACATCGGCGTGGTTGGCCGTCTGGTTTAGAAGTATCATAATTAATTATACCATCAAAACCCATGATATCAGCTATCGTTTCAATAAGTTCGCATATTTTTATTTCTTTTCCCGTACCTATGTTTATAGGATCTGGAGGAATATCTTTTTCGATAGACAATTTAATTGCTTCTGCACAGTCTGGGGCATATAGAAATTCTCGGGAAGCTTGGCCAGTTCCCCATAAAGTTATTGATTTATTACCTTCTTTTATCGCTTGATCAACTTTAAGGATTAGGGCAGGAATAACATGACTACTTGTTAAATTAAAATGATCATATGGACCATACATATTAACAGGAATAAGATTTACCCCGTTCATTCCGTATTGTTCATGATAAGCCTCAACAAGTCTCATTAGGGTTTTTTTAGCTATACCATATGGAGCATTAGTTTCTTCTGGATAACCATTCCAAAGATCTTCTTCTTTGAAAGGAACGGGTGTATGCTTTGGGTAAGCACATACGGTTCCTAGAAGTATAAATTTGGAAATTTTTGCTTTCATAGAAGCATGAATAATATTTGATCCCATAATGAGGTTTTCATACATAAACTTTCCGGGATTCTCTTCATTGGCTCCTATACCACCAACAGTACCTGCGGCATGAACAACAACGTCTGGACGTATATAATTAAGTAGGCTAGAAGAATCATGTGGAAATCTTAAATCATAATCAGCTGATTTAAATCCTATAACCTCATAATCCTTTTCCAGAACGGGCAATAAGTTTTGACCAAGAAATCCAGTTGATCCAGTAAGTAATACTTTCATTTTTTTATATTCCTAATTAAACATTACCAATAACACCCGCCCTCTACTAAATCCTTATTAGCAGGGATCTCGTGAGGTAATGGCCTTACCCAATTTTGATTATACATAGCGCTTATATCTGCATGGCTATCCCATCTTTTACCTTTTATTCCAAATAAAACTTGCAAACCTCCTCCTACATATATAGCAGTTTTCTTCATTTCTTCTTTTATAAATGTTCCCAGAGGCATTCCATATGCTCCACAACCAAGTAATGCAATATCAAATTCAAGTTTAGAAATTTCTTGTTTCATTATATTAAAGGACTCTACCCATCCAGAGTGCGGTCCAGTATTACCTATAGATTGTACACTTTCATAAGCAATTAAATTAAAGTCAGGAAGTATATTTTTATTATCCCAAATAAGTTCTTTATTTTTATACTGTTTTGATATGGATTGGGATAGTGGATTAACAACTAATACGTTTTTATTTTCTAATTGTTTGGACCAAGGTTCTTTGAAATGAAATGGTTCAACAGATCTATTTTCTAGTAGAGGAGTATCCTTAGCATAAGTTGTAAAAAAATGATTTTGAAGTTGTTTAAAATCCTCGCCCATATCCCAGTATATATGTAAGTCTGCTTTTGCAATTGAACCAATGTAAGCTTCGCAGAATTCTAAGATGTCCTTTTCTGACCCGTAGACTCCAGCATTATTCTGTAAATTAGTGAGCCAAAAGGTATGCACCTCGGCATTTATATTATACCCGATACAAACTTGAAGTTCATTTCTACCCACTCTTCCCACATTAATAGGTATATTATTCTGAATTTTAGAACTGATTAGTTCATTTCCTGCTTCATTATTAATAACGTTATTCATTTTTTATTTTTCTCCATTTTATTTAATATTTCGGCAACAGCGGACGATCATTAAATAGATGTGCTTCTTCAATATTTAACTCTTTAATATCTCCCTCAAGTTTATATCTTTCTACATGGAAATCTTCTCCATATTTCTTACTCATAGGCCATCCTGAACATCCTTTTTTAATTTTACACATATTTTTACTGTATCTTTGCATTGGATGCCACTTGTCAATACCTGTTAGCGATGCCCACAATTTATTATTAAGCTTCGGTGTTCTAGGATGGGATATTTGTGTAAATAATGTGGGTAGAAAGGATCTATGCTTTATATCTCCGTTAGATATGGCGTAAGATAGTATTCCATCTGAAATTACATATGCTGGATCATGATATTTTAATAGTTGTATCGCTCCTTTGTAGCTTAAAATAAATGCCTGTTGACCTCCAAAGTTTTTATGGATACTAGGACTAGGATCAGCACTCTCTTGACTTGTTTTAAAAGATTTATAGGTTCTGTCCGTTAGAGGTATCGAAATTCTACCGTACTCTAGTTCAAAAATATTATCTTTTATATGTCTTTGACGACTCATATCTCCCATACTTTCAGTACCTAAGTAAAACACATCCCAATCGTCTTCAAAGTCTATCTTATCTAATTGTTGTTGAAATGACTCGATTGAACATTCTCCGTAAAATTCTTTATTCCAATCAATATCGTCTTCAAATATTAAAGCATAGCTATAGTCGTTAGCAACAATGTCTTTATAAATATTACTAAAAGATAACGTACATCCTATTGCTCCCAATGGCGATGGCCAATCTTTGACGATTTGGTTTGTTTCTATGTAACGTTTTTTCATTCTAATATGTTTGGGAACCACCCCATCTAATTTTTTACTTTTGTTTTCGTTTGCCCTCATGAAAGCGTTTTCAGATAATGAAGTATCTATATCAATACCAAATAACTTTTCATATTTCTCTAAATTTTTTCTTCTTTCTTCGTTAATAGATAGTCCGTAAACTTTTTCTATAGGCCCCAAGTGTAAACGAGTAGGTATCTTAGTTTCTTCCTTAATATTTACGTTGGTAGAACTGGACGAGTTTATATTTTGTATATATTTATTACCGTTGATTAGTGTCGGATAATAATCAGGATGCCAGCGTTTAATCTTTTCGCCATTGTTCGTATCATCAATTAATAAACCTGCTTGATTACTAAAATAAACCTTATCACTAAAAAAAGATAATAAAGCTATTAAAAAACAAAAACTTCCAGAAGAAATAATAACATGTTTACAGGTACTACCAAAAAGTACAGCATCTATATGATTAGTAACGTAAGGCGTAATTTTATATTTTTTTATTAAGTTTTGACAAAAATGATGCCCTATGTTGTCAGAAGTAAGATATATATTGTCATATTTATCTTTCAAAGAATCTATTATACTTTCATAAAAACGTTGTTCAGGTATTATCTGGCGGTCATGTTTAGAAAACACATCTCCTGCCCTTATTGATATAAACACATCATTGTTTTTTTCATATCTACATTTATATTTGTTATTAGAAATAACACTTTTACACAGTTCATTCTCATCCCAACCTCTTCCATTATTTAAAAAATAATTTGCAATATGTTTTATTATATTCGGCCTTTGACAATATCCATTTAGAATGTAATTAGTAGTTCTATCTATTCTAACATTGTCATTTAAAAGGTAATCTACTTCTGTATCAGATAATAAATATGTCTTTTCAAAATTCTTAATTTCGTTGTTGAAATATATACCCAATTTAGGAAATCCATCATATTTGTATTGACCTCCCAATACGGCAGGCCATTCGCCTTCATCTTTTTCATACTGACTACCAGTATTATATTTTTTTGACAACAGATACACGACCATGTTACAAATAAATTTATTGCCAAGGTAGCCGGGGGTTTTATTATTTGTAAACATTATTTTATGCTCCCTCTTAAACTTTCCTTTTTAATTTTTTCACTTGCAAAGAGTGTTCTTGGAGCTTCATTTCCCATTGATTTCTCAATGTCTCTAATACCTTTTGTTAATTTCATTACTCCTTGTGGTTCAACGGATGCTAAATGATCACTACCCCACATAGATCTATCCAAGGTAATATGTCTCTCTATCCATTTAGCTCCTAAAACTACTGCTGCAAAGGTAGTGACCAATCCATACTCATGTCCGCTATATCCTATTTCTGCATTGGGCCATCTAGATTGAAGATGTTTAATATAGTTTAAACCAAGCTCATCAATAGGTGATGGATACGTAGAATTTGTATGCATAATAACATCTGGTCTACATGATGTAACGCATCTTACAATTTCTTTTTCTGTACTCATACCTGTTGAAATAATTAAAGTTTTAAATTTTTTTCTAGCGTACTTGCAAAGCTCTATATTGGTAATTAATGCTGATGGAATTTTAGCTATGTTGGTATACTCTGACATAAAATCAACCGAATCTATATCCCACACAGAAGAAAAACATTTTATACGACCTTCACAATAATTAAAAATTTCATCATATTCTCTTTTTCCAAATTCAATTCTTTGTTTATATTGCAGGTAAGTCATTTCGCCCCAAGGAGTAGATTTTGTCTTATTCTTTTGATGTTCTGGCACACACACATCAGGATTTCTTTTTTGCCATTTTATATAATCGCATTCAGAAACTATAGCAATATCAATTAATCTTTTTGCTAGTGCGATATTTCCATTGTGATTTATCCCACCTTCTGCTATAATTTTTGTATGCATATGTTATAGCCTCGTGATGATTTTTCTTTTATCTAAGGGTAATTTGTTAATATTGGGATCGCTATATATCGAGTCGCCTTTAATATGCTTCGTAGATATTTCTTCTAGTACGCACCCATAGTTACTTTTAAACGAATGGTTTGTACTAACGGGAACTAATAGAGGCTCACCTTTCACTAATTCAATTTCATCATATTCTAATTTAACGGTACAATCTCCGTGAAGTAATTCAAAACATTCTTCTTTCTGAATATGTCTATGACTTGGATGTGTTTGGTTTGGTAAGCAAATGATAATCTTTTTACAATACTGTCTATTGATTTTAGTTATTATACCACACCCGGTTTGATAAAAATTATTTAATCCGTAATGACAAGATATTTCCAAGTCTTGATCTTTGTAAGCAATGTTAGCTTGTTTTAACAAATCGGCTATTGTAGATTTGATTGAATCAAGAGCGCTACCACCTTGATCATTTACAATTGATTTTTTAACCATTGAATATCTACTGGCTGATTCTAGCATTGACTTTCCAATTACATTATCTATATCGGATGCATCAAAATGATAATCATTATCTGGGTCTTGTACAGGCATACAAAAATACAAATCTTCTTTATTGATTGTTTCGTTTTTTTGCATATCTTTAGAAAAATACATACCTCTTTTCAATGATCTTAATGATTCGTGTTCAGTGTTTGACTTTCCTAAAAGGGCATCGTTAAAATATTTTACTCTGCTAAGAAATTTATAAAAATCTTTTGGAGATAAAGAATATTCATTAAGAGGATAATTATCGGTTGCAATTCCTATATGTTTTTCTATAATGTTACACCCCATTGCTATTGCATACTCTGAAGTGCTACAGTTTGGTCTTTCATGTGTAGAATATCCTATTTCAATATCTGGAAATTCATTTTTTAGTATTGTTATTCTTTTAAGATTAGATTTATCGTGAGATGTTGGATAGTCAGCTACACAATGCATGAATGCAAAATCCCGGTTTTTATTTTTAAACAAATCATACACTTTATGCAAGGTTCTTAACGTTGCACCAGCAGTTGATATGATAATTTTTTTATTTATTTGACTAATTTCTTCTAATAAAGGCCAATCGTCAATTGAACAACTGGCTACTTTTATAATCGAGATATCTAGTTCATCAAGCCAAGATATAGATTCATTATCAAATGCAGTAGAGCATGTTTTTAGATTGTGATAACGTACATGTTCCAGTAATTCTTTAAAATCCTCTTTGGATAGTTGTGTTTGCTTAAATCTTTTAACATATTTAAGATCAGAATTAATAAAGTCTTTATGGATAAAGGTATCTAGTTGGCGAAACTGTAATTTGATTGCAGCGTTTACTTCATACTTACTTACAACGTATGCAAATTGATCTATAATATATTTCCCATGATTAACATCACCCATATGATTATTAGCCATTTCTAAAATATACATTTATTTCCTCTTTTCCATAAAGGTTTCTAAGTCTTGTTTATTGTCAATGTCAGCGTTGTGTTTGTTTAATTCATAAAACAATGTTTGAGGATGATGTAAGTTACTATCCACGAGATGTAAGTATTCCACTTTTATTATAGCTAGTAAATGACTAGACATAAAACATTCTGGATAATCCTGTCGTCTACATAAATCATGCTCTACTAATTTTTTCCCCTTATAACCTTCTAATGCATAGAAAGCTCTGTAAGGATGTATATTAGATTCTTCCCGACAAAGAAGACTAACGCCATTGTTATCTTTAAAAAACTTATATATTTTCTCTACATCGTTAAAAGTTCTTTCTGGATAAGTAAGATACATTAGAATAATTTCATCGTCTAATTGCATATTGAAATCATGTGCAACTTCTAGTACAAAATCTTTAGTGCTTGCAGTGTCGGCAGCAGCGGCAACGCTCCTACTATGTATTTGAACCCCGTGGCTTTTGGCAAAATTTACTATGTATTCATCATCTGTTGAGACGATGGTTGTAGATTTTTTACTGTCTGGAATATCTTCTAGAGTAAAGGGGAGTAGCTTCCTATTCTTAAACGGAAGTCCTTTTGATCCTTTCCTCGCGGGTATTATATAATATATATTTTTCATTCATCTATTAGATTTTTCATAAATTGGAAATTGCGATAGATCTTTATGCATACCAGATGTTTCTAAATCATCATTTCTTTCTTTTATTCTTTTAAATAGTTCTAATCCTTCCGCTGCCTGTTCGGGTGGCATATACATATTCCATCCAATCATATCAAATGTATCATCTTTATAAAGCCTATCTAAATGTCTTCCTTCATATCTTGCCATCTTAAACCATTCATATGCCTTTTTATCATTGGTTAAAATCATGCCACCTTTACCTATAGATATATGTTTTCTTCTATGAAAAGACAAACAATAATATGAATCTTGAACATACATCCCTTTATACATACGTGTTGCTCCATCCCAAACAGGATATGGTTTAAGCTTATATGCACCACTCCACTTGATATCTTCAAATTTTACTTGACAACCTGCGTGAATTACAGTACATGGGACAGAAACATACGTTCTCTTTGGTAGGATTATTTCTCCGGTTGCTTTCAAATATTTTAAGGATAAAAATAATGCGTCTGTACAATTGTCTACAGCAACACCATATTTACTTCCGGCATAATTAGAAAGCTTTTTCTCAAATAAATCTACCACATCCCAAGGATCAGACAGATGATATTCTTCAATATATTTTTCTACTAACATGCCTCTCCTAGTTTTGCATTTTCTATTGGATCGTACATAGAGGGTGTATCATCTCTTTCTATTTTAGAATAATATTCACCAACTATAAATTTTTGTTTTGTTGTGCAGCTTTCAAGTGACAAGTCTTCATTATATGCAAAGCCCGGCATAACTCTAAAATCAAAACTTACCCTAGTATAGTTTGTATCATTTGTTTTATTTCCATGTCTACATTGATTTAGATACCCTATTAAAAATTCTCCACATTCTATTTCTAGTGGTTTCCAATCCCCCATACCCGGAATACTTTCATACCACACAGCATTATTACCAAACATCTTAGTTAATGGTAGAATAATATTCACTTCGCCTAGAGGATGTTTATGGTCGCTATCGCCATCAGAGTGCCATTTATATACAGCTTTAGCTCCCGGTCTACAAAAACGAATGCCGGGACATTTTTGAAAAATTAAAGTATCGTCTTCAAATAGTGGATGGACAACCTCTTTAACAAAAGATAAATACATATTTTCAAACGACGGCCAGCCATCCTCTGCGTCGATTTTATTATAGAATATTTTATGGAATGGTGTGTGAGTATCTTTTCCTAATCCCAATCCTGTTTTTTTATCTTCGCTGTCTAGCTTAGACAAATCACAGTGAAATAATTTCTGTACCAATTGATCAAAGTTGTATTTCTCTGTATCATACCTTATAATTTTCATAGCTATTCCTTAAATCAATTTGCAGATACTGCTGAATTAATTACATTACATATTTTTTCAATCTCTTCTTCAGAAATCTGATGGTTGTTGGGTACATAAAGTCCTTCTTCATTTATAGTGGTAGCATTTTTTAGAGACACCTTTGGATATCTTTTTTTCCAGAAAGGTTGTGTTGCAAGAGATCCACAAATTAAAGGTCGCACACTAATATCATTATCGTTTAACACAGAAATGATTTTTTTTCTATCCTTATATATTATAGGGTAGGCAAAGTTTGAAACGTATGAATATTTTGTATTTTTTGGAGGTTTCCATATATTATTCGTCAATAATTTTTGATATAAGTTATAGTTATCATGTCTTTTTTTTATGACAAAATCTACTTTTTTTAATTGATTTAAACCTATGAACGCTTGTAAGTCTGTAGATCTTAAATTAAAGCCACAGTAATAGAATGTATATAAGGATTGAAAATCTTTAACATTATATTTCTTTCTTAAGCTATTACGATAATCTTTATCCATATCCCTATCCCATCCATGACTTCTCACACCTCTTATAATATTAGATATCTCTTGGTCGTCTGTGCAGACCATACCACCTTCTATAGTTGATATATGATGACCAAAAAAAAGTTGAAAAGGAAGACATTAAACCAAACGTTCCAAGTTTTTTATCTTTGAATGTAGACCCCAATGATTCACAAGCGTCTTCTAATAAAATGATATTATTCTCATCGCATAGATCACAAATATGTTCCATTTGAGGAACAAGACCTAAAACAGACACACACATTAAAGCTTTTGGTTTTTCTTTTATTATTAACTCTTTAAAATGTTCTATATCAATACATAAATCTTCTAGATTACAATCACATAAGATAGGAACTAGTCCCAGTTGTACTATAGGTGTTAAATCAGTTGGCCAAGATAGAGCAGGTACGACAACCTTATCTCCTAACTTAAGCTTACCCATCTCCATCAAAGTATGAACCATTAACAAGTTTGCAGAAGAACCGGAGTTTACAAAGCAGCTATACCTCTTACCTATAAAATCTGAAAATCTTTTTTCATATTCTAGCGTAACTTCACCTTTAGTTAAACGAGGATAGGTTTCTAGCCATTTGATAAGGCTATCAATGTCTTCTTTATCTATTGTGTTTTTAACGAGAGGTATCATTTATTTTATATAAAAATTAAAAATAGAATTTATAACATGTTTTTGTTCTTTACTTGTTAAGTTATAAGAAGATGGCAATGAAATGCCTCTGGAAAAAATATCTTCACTAACTGGAAAATCATTATTAATATTAAAATGATTATAACATGGTTGCATATGTAGCGGATAAAAAAAGTCTCTAGTTTGAATACCTTTTTCTTTTAGAAATTGTTTTAGCTGATCCTTATGTTTTGTTAAAAAAGATGTAAACCACCATACTGGATGTGATCTTACATCTAACCCAACTGGTTGTAGCTTATGCTTTAAAGAAGATAATTGATAACAATATTCTCTATGTATTTCTTTTTTTCTTTTAATAATTTTAGGTAGTTTATGTAACTGTGAAATTCCAATTGCGGCTTGCATTTCAGTAAATGAAAAATTATACCCTATGGTTTCGTGGGTAAAAGTACCTTTTTGTAATCGGCCATGATTTTTAAGTTGATATACTTTATCTCGTAATTCTTTACAGTTGGTTAAAACAACTCCCCCTTCTCCACATGTAATTGTTTTATTTCCATAGAAAGATAGAATACCCATCTCTCCAAAAGTTCCAGTATGTTTTCCGTTAAACGTGACTCCTACTCCTTGCGCGGCATCTTCAATAACTTTTAAATTATGTTTTTCAGCAACCTGCATTATTGCTTCCATGTCTGCGCTTTGACCATAAAGATGCACAGGCATAATAGCTTTTGTTGAAGGCGTAATAAGTGCTTCAATTTTTTTAGGATCTATACAAAAAGTTTCTTCATCAATATCACAAAATACAGGATGAGCATTAGCCATTATTACAGCATTTGCACTAGCTATAAATGTAAGATTAGGAACAATAACTTCATCATTTTCTCCAATACCGAGAGCTTTTAAACAACAGTACAGTGCGACAGTACCATTAGTCATTGATATTACATACTTAGACTTGGTAAGATCCTTAATCATAGATTCAAATTCTTTGGTGAGTTCGTGTTCTGTTACATATGTATTTTTTATAACTCTTTTTAATTGTTTCAACTCAGATTTATCAATCCAAGGTTCAATTTGAACTATCATTCTAAATCTCCATTGCTAAAAACTGCAACGTCATCTGTTGAACAGTGACTATAGTTATAATGAAAATGTTTCAAATCCCATTGATATGCATTTTGCACCTTTTTTATGGAATCTCCATCTTCATAGAACTTATGTTTATAATCATTAAATGTGTTATTAGGATTCCACTTGGTTACTTTTCTCATTAAGCTTTGTGTTTTATAACATTCATTGCAGAAACAATATTGATGATGTGGAACTTTTAGGTTTATAAGATTTTTAAGGTTTGATACTTTTTCACGTAACTTAAAGTCTTCATTACGAAGACCAATAAGAAATTCTAACCCTTCTATTAAATACTCAAATTTTATAAAAACATCTACCTTAGATTCACCGTCATTATTAAATCCTTGAAAAAAACATTTATCTGTCATTGGCCAAGGGAAAGTAGATCTTATTTTTCTATCCCAACTATTATCCTTGCTATCAAATACACGATTAATAAAATCATCAAAGCCTGTATAAGGTTTTTTAATTCCCATAAAATTCCACTCATAAATACTTGTCAGCCAATCATATGGGTTTCGAATTATTTGAAATGTTAATTTATTAGGACTATAATAGTCTATCTGATCTGATCTAGTGTTAAAGTCTGATATCCAATCCTTATGTAAATGTTTAGGAAATTGCGATGGGCCAAACGCTGATGAATATCCCAGAAATCCTTGTATTTCACGAGCCTTATTTAACGTGGTGTAAAATTCAGGATGATCAGGATCTATATGAACTGGAAAATCTAATACTTTGTGATGATCTGGACCCCAAGAGAATGGTATGTCTGCAAATGATGAAGAACCCAAACTAATGAACTGTGTTTCGGGTGGGGTTTTCTCAGTATCTACAGTTCCTTCTGGGGGCAATGATTTCCTTTGAAGGGGAGGAAAACCCATTCCCACTCTGCCCATTACTTCCATAGTTAACGTTGTACCACATCTTGGCATACGAAGCATTTGATAGCCATTTTTTGCTTTTTCTTTTAAACGATCTATTACATTTTTATTCATAATTAGTTTTTAGTTTTCATCATGTTTTTATAGCTTTGACTTTCTAACCAAAAGTGTAATTGAAACGTTATAACATCCCATAGTTTGCGTGAACATATAATACATATATGCTCTATTGCTTTCGATAGCGACTCAAATGTTTCATCTTTCAATTCAGCTCTTTCTCCATCAGTTAATATATGCGCAGTTGCAAGAGAGCCATTTGTTCTAGAGCCTGCCTCAGCATACCTTTCATATCCCGGATATCCTAAAGATTCTTTATAAGCTAAAATACTATTTTTATTCTCTAATTTAACTTTATCAAAATGATAGTGTAAAACATAAGTAAAATATAATTCAAAATTTGCCATTTTTCCGGGACATGTTTCATGGTCATTATTTTTAAGACAATCATAATCCTGACATGTAATATCTAAAGCTGCTTCCCAGAATGGTTTTTTATGAATGTCTTCTACATGATCAACCATTTTTTTAACAATAGATTTTTCTTGAAGTATCCAGTGCGTAATTCCAGATGCAACAGATTTGGGAGTAAGGCCCGGTATTAGCTTGGCTATATATTCATAGTACGCTGAAGTACCATCTGAAGGACTAGTATTTAATAATGCCTGTCCTTTTTCTATTAAAGAAACGGGACGCAAAAAAACAGTATCAGCATCCAATATTAACGTATACTTAGAAGGTCCATCTACATAAATAGATGAGCACCCCTCCAATAAATCTGCATAATACCAACTAGTTCTCCAGTGTTCTCCTATTTTTTGTGCAACGTCTTCAATTGAAAATGGTATTTTTTCTTCAGGATACCAAATAGCAGAATCACTTAATTTGTTTTTTGAAATAACATATATGTTACTAACACCTTCGACATTTCTTCTTGCACCTTCGATACATAATTCTAATGTATTCAAATCTTTTTCATGGGCTGGTATTATTACATCAATCATACAATTCTCCAAATATTATAAAATTTATTTCCACCATTACATAGTTGTATCCAAAAATTGTCGAAGTTTAATTGTGATTGTCTTACCTCTTCTGGGTCTTTGGTCATATGCCACGGGAAATGATTAATATTTTTATCTATCCATTCTCTGGAATGTATAACTTTTTTATTTTCTTTTCCCAAAAATACAGCACATACAACAAATGTACTAGAAGATGCAATGAGAATATCGCAATCTGCCAGTATACAAAAATCCAAAAAATGGTTGTCTATATTTCCAATCTCAAACAAATAATTTTTATTTTGTAGATATTTTATTGTCTCTCTATAACTTATAAAATTTAAATCATCAGTACAAACATAGTATTTTACATTATCATGTTCAGATTGTACTAAGTTGATAGATTGTATATAATATTCCGGGTTATGAATTTCTCTGCCATGATTGCCATCTGCACCTAATATATCCATCCCTCTAATATGAATCCCTACATTTATTGTATCGCTAGGTAAGATTTTATTGAACTTTTCTTTTATTGGAAAAAATTTACGAGGATCAGTTTGACAAAATTGAAAAAACGTATTATGTAAAAGATAGGCAGGATCATCAATTATTAAGTCATATTTATTACTCATCTCTCTTAGACTATCCCAATTAGGTTCTATACATTCATGCCACGTAAGAAGCTTTTCCTGTTCATATTCTTGCTGATTTTCACATGCATAAATACTTGTCAACCAATCGTCTTGGTTTCGAATTATTTTACTAGATAGGGATAGATCAAATATTTTACTTCCCTCCCAGTCCGGACATGAATACCCTACTCCCAATATAGATGACAATTGTCTTAAAGTATTATATTGAAGGACTTTGTTTCCAAACCTTCCACGAGTCATTGTATTAATACGAATCATTTAATAATAAATCCTATCCTAGTCATATAATTATACCCTTCAATCCCTCTTCACTGATAGAAACGGGAATAAATTTATTATCCACTATTTCTTCTTTGGCAAAAGCTAAAAAGAACCCACCAGCACCAGCGCCACATAATTTATGCGATAAAATATTTTTATCTCTGGTAAGATTTTCATCAATTTCTATTACCTTAGAATTATCCATTATTAATCGAGAAACTTCTTTCTTTTTCCTCCACCCTTCGTTAATTATATCAAAAAAATCTGTTTTATTGTTTTGTTTTATTGATTTTTCTAATAAGTCCACCAAATCCAATAGCTTTTCCCTCTTCTTTAAATCCAAATTTGATAATAAATCCGTTGACTTTCTTGTAACGTTGGTGAAGATTAAATACATCTTTACATCTTTAAAAATATTTTGAGACAGGTATGTAAGATTCGGATCGTTATCTTTCTCAAAGTTTATTCTTTTTAAAGATCCAATCCCGCATCCATATATATCTTGATACCCGGTATGCTTATTAAATGTTTTTTCGATCTCTAAGGAGATTGTACAAATTTCAGAATCCGATAGTTGAATCTTTTTAAATTTCGAAACCGCTTTTACAAAAGCTAATGTATAGGAAGAAGATGATCCCAGTCCAGAACCAGAAGTTTAAATATCAGAATAAAATGTACAAATAATCTGCTTGCAATCAAAATATTTTAAAACCTCTCTCGCAACATCATTTTTTATATTTTCTACTTTTTTTTCTTCTTCCCGTCTAGTATAGTTTATGACATATTTCCCAAGTATTTTATTGGGACCATAAATATCCGATCCCAACATTATGTATGTATATAAATTTACAGGAAAATTTATAACAGAACCTCTTCCATAGTAATCTATAAAGTCTTGTAAATCTGTAGAGCCACCCGCTAGAGAAATTCGTAATGGACACTTGGTTATTATCATGTAAAATCAATCTAGGGTCTTGATCCAAATTCGTAAGTGCGTTTGAGGAGCCCATTTGAGCGCCCTTTTTGCACGAGTAACATCAGCCAATGTTTCTCTTGCATCTCCAACTCTGGCAGGAATATATGTATATTCTCCTCCCAACATTTGTGCAATCTCGTTGATGCTATAATTTATTCCAGTCCCCAAATTGAAAGCTTGTCCAATCACATTAGGAGCACGCAATCCATATATGAGACCCGCAACAACGTCTTTTACATAAATGAAGTCTCTCCTTTGTTCCCCATCTCCAGTGATAGTCATTTTATCGCCATTCTTCTTTTGCCTGTCAAAAATTCCAATCACGGGCGCATAAAAACCTGTAGTCGGCATTCTTTCTCCGTACACATTAAACAATCTAAAACACACAGTTTCTAAATTATATAACCGAGAATATAAACTACACAATCCTTCTCCGCACATTTTACTCGTTGCATATGGGTTCAAACAATCAATCTTTTGATCTTCTCTGTGTGGAGCAGGAGTCATACCATAAACCGCACTAGTTGATGAAAAAACAACTCTTTTTACATTATATTTTCTTGATAATTCTAAAACATTTAAAGTGCCCATAACATTAACATTGTAGCATTTTTCAGGATCATCTATAGCTAATTGAATTTTGGTTTCAGCTCCCAAATGAATTACATAATCAATATTTTTTTTAAACAGTTCTTCTAATGCGGACTTTTCTAAAATGCTAAACTTATGATTTTCTGCTTCTTTAAACCAATTAAATTTTTCTGAAGAACTAGCTGATTCATCATCTAATACGATAACATGATGTCCTTGTTTTAATAACTCTTCTGTTAGATGGCTTCCAATAAATCCAGCACCACCTGTTATTAAGACTCTATTCATTTTTATATTCCTATCTAGTTTGACCGAAAATTGGTAATGATTTAGTATCTTCATTTTCATCTTGACGATATATACCTGTTTTCACGTAGTAGTCTTCATCTCCACCATCTGGATTAGGAGATGATCTTAAGATAAAGTTTGGCAACATACCCATCGAGTGTTCATATAATTGAGCTTCTACGCTCATATCTCTCGTATGTCCTAAGAACTTTGTGACTTCTTCATCTATCTCGTCACGACAGGTAACTAAATCTTTCCGAGACAGGTAGTCTGTAAATACAAACGCATTATATTCGCCGGGAATTCCTTTATAATATTCAAATTCTACCAAGTTATCAACCTCTATAGAATAAAGCTTGTCTTTAGTGTTACGAGCCTCAAACATATATACGTTTCTATCAGAC
>Ga0114906_1000776_pt1 | contig 17429 bp, 22 predicted proteins | sample MalvirDeepMed_M9_FD_89687 | JGI IMG/M metagenome (GOLD analysis project Ga0114906, IMG submission 89687) | Marine viral communities from the Global Malaspina Expedition - Malaspina viral metaG DeepMed_M9 | ecosystem: Environmental > Aquatic > Marine > Oceanic | place: Mediterranean Sea...
ATCCAACTCGCCGCCAAGAACTCTCATTATATCATCAACATCAACATCATTTAACTCGTCAGGTAATCCGGCAATGAATGTCTTATCATCATTATCTACTAATGCCTTGCGCATCTGAGTGGCGCTAACACCGCCCATCTGTGGAGGGATCGGAATTTCTGTAACTTCAACACCTTCTCTACGACCTGCAGCTGTCTTAAACCTGCCACCCTGGACATCCTTCTCGCCCAGAACAAGGAAGAGATTGTCTCCCATGTCGGCTTCTTCATCAATATATTCATATACGGAACGAACTGGGGTGATCTCGGACACTCGTACTTCTACTTCTCCTGGAAGGTACTTCTCGTATATTCTCCAAACGTTTACAGCTTGCTCAGGAGTGATGCCTTCATGGACTTTGGGAGATACAAATACGAGAATCTTGTCGATCCCGGGTTTTTCCAAGATAGATTTTGCAACATTAAAATGCCCACCATGAGGTGGTTTAAATTTTCCAGGATAGAGAGCTATATTCTGTCCTAACTGCTCGTCTAGAACGTTAAGAGTACTAGATAATTTGCTCACCTCTGAGTCTAGTCCTGACTCGTCGGGAGTAACCTCCGCATCCGACGCCACCCTCTTGATGCCTTGTTCGATAGCCCAAGTGCCTGCATCCTGGGCTGTGCTCTTGATCCAACTACCCACGCCCTCACTAATAGTGAAGTCAACTGTTCCCATAAGTCCAGTAGGAAGCTTTGTACGCCCCCTACGTTGCTTTTTCTCTGCCAGGGCCGGTATTCCCTTGCGTCCGTACTTAAACAACCCTAGAATCTGATTCATGGGCGCGAAACCACCGGTGAATTTGTACGTATTGCCGTCGTAATCAAAAACGAATCCTTCGGCAGCTGAGGATACACCTTCAATATTCTTAAGCTTCTCCATCTGGACTTTGAGAATTTCCATAGCCTCTTCGTTACCGGAGGATTCAATAGCCTTGATGGCTTTATCTACTTCGGCTCGCTGTCGTTCTAGTTCTTCATCACTATCCAAAACAAAGGCGCTTTTAAGGCTACGAAGCATTTCAACAGCAAAATCATGGATGATATCTTCAATAGGAAAGATAATTTTCTTAAGATACTGCGGATAGTTGGAAGCTAAATGTTTAACTCTATCATTCACCTCAGGATCGTCGGCCACTTTAAGGATTTGTCTTGTTTCGAGTCCTCGAACCTTTTTGGGACCAGCTTCACCCTCAATAACCCCATAATAATCTTCCATGATTCGCTTAATCAAGAGCTTCTTAGCATCTCGGTTAAGTTCGGGAATCTGTTCGGAAATAAGTTTATCTAGGCTTTTAACAATATAGGTTCCGATACTATCGTTATCGCCTACACCCACATCAGACATAAATTGATCGAGTCGCCCTAGCGCAATCATTAAATCTTCGTCATTACCTAAACCTTCAAGGTTTCTAATGGCATTCACCTCAACCTTAAAGTCTCTCTTTGACATCTTATCTTGAGTTCTCTCAAGTGCTGCTTGAAGTTTAGCCGCCTGTTCTTCACCAAAGTCTCTCCCACTTTTATCTGGGATGGGTTTGCCAGTTTCTCGGTCGTAAGCAGCATGTCCTGCTCGGTGAATCAGGAATGTCTTCTTATCATAGTTAATGACATTGGCACTACCTGGATCCATGACCTCGGCATTATAGTAGATATTAGTATCAGGACCAAACAGTTCTAGTTGCTCCTCGTCAGAGAGTGATTCTACAGCTTCCTCAAAAGCATAGAATGAATTAACAAAAGCGTCGGTGAGAGCACCTCGTCCCTCAAACTTAGCAAGAAGTTCAGCTGGAGTCATTCCACCGGCTTTGATATTCCCCTTGTTACGAGCTGCCCGAACAGTTCCGTCCTGGACATTATAAGAAACAAACAGGTTTTGTCCATCTGTTTTTTCAGTCCCCTGTAGCTCACCAGCCGAAGCTGCATGCATTATCTCCTTGATCTGACCAAAGGTCATATAAGGATTGTCATAAATGTGGGACATATGTCCAAAGACGCCGCCCATGGGGTTACTCCTTAGATTCTTCTAGAACCTGAACTTGTTCTTCTAGAACATTAACGCGCTCTTGCAAGCGTCGCATTTGGCGCCTCACTTCTTTAAGATTTGCCTTCGCACGTTCCATGCGCAAAGTGTCAGTCTTGGTACGGGGCGTAATAGCCTCCAGTACTTCAGAGATAGACTGCAGATAGCTGGCCAAGCTGGGCTTAGAGGTTTTACCTTCTTGCAAGAACTCTCGCGTCATTCGGCGAAAGTCCATGATTAGCTCTTCTTGGTCTTGTTAGTGGTGCTCTTCTTGACAGTCTTCTTAGGGGCTGCGCTGAGTTCCTTTTCGGCTTTGTCCCAATCAGCAGTGCTTAGTTTTGGGGCCGCAGCCTTAGGTGCTGCCTTAGGTGCTGCCTTAGGTGCTGCTTTGGGAGCAGCCTTCTTTGGCGCTGGCGCCTGAGCCTTGGGAGCAGCTGCTGCTGCCCGGCGTCGTTTAATCCATGGTGCTACCATTTTACTTGTTCTCCTGTTTTACTCGCTCGATAATACGGCGAGTGATTTCTTTGGCTTCACGAACAGAGATTTTAGTGTTCTCCGATGTGGTAAAGACATTACGACCACCTACAGTCTGATCGCGATGGGGACGTTTTGCCTTCTTCTTCTTTGGAACCACTGTATCTTTGCTCACGAATGCGCGCGGAAATCCTGGAACATCCGTTGGGTCCTCTTCTTCGTCAGCCATCTTAGCCCATTTGCCGGCACCTTCATCGACAGCCTCATCCTTACGGTCGTCCTCGTAGTCATCGTGGTCATACTCGGCATCGTCTCGGTCGTGGTCTCGGTCGTCTTTCAAGGCGCGCAGATGTCGCTCAATCTCTTTGATGTGATCGTCGTCAGCATGCTCGTTCTTCCAGTCGTTCCAGGCTTGGTCTTCGCCGGAGTCTTCCGCAAGCTTATCATCTTTGAGGTCATCAATAGCCTCTTCTTCTTCCTTCTCGGTGCCGGTAAAGGCAGCTGGGCTCTTGCCCCAGTCGTCCTCTTTACGATACATAGCATCGTCGCCCTCTTGGACGGGGCAACCACACTCAAGTCCATGCGGACCATCATGCATCTCTGTGAGTTCCTCGGTTTCTTCCGTGGTGACAGTCTCAGTTGTTTTGGTTTCAGTGAGCATGCCCCACTTTTTCATCAACTTTGTGTTGATCTCGTTGTTTTTCCACTCTTTAAGTGACATTTTAGGTTCTCCTGAATCCGAGAAATTTATCTCGATGTTAATTTTTCCTGTCTTAATTAGATCTTCAAAGTCCCTAAAGATCAAATTTCCTCTCTCATACGCCTCACGCTCCATATCACGGAGATGTGGGTCTTCTTGAGCATATCCTGCCGGCGTAGAATCGGCACTGGTAAAATCGCCCCGACAGTTCTGGGCATGGTGCACAAGTTCGTGCGATAAGGACCTCATTATATCCTTGGGATGACGCCCATCAGTATAAAGTACTACCTCAAGTTGCTCAGGATCGTAATATGCTGTTTTTCCTAGCATTTTAGCTGCATTATCTTCATCACTTTGAAAAATAATGTTTACTGGTTTATCAAAACCAAGTTGTTCCTGAGAGTAGGGGAAGAAATTATCTACCCACTGCTCTAGATGATATACATTGCCGATGGTGTTATTAACGCACTTGTGCATGGTCTATTAAATAGTTGAAAAGAGGAGAAAAAGAACTCCCCAGAGATGATACATGAAAACTGCTATGTATATTAAGTTTAAAGCTAACAAAATCTTAAAGACTTTGCGACGGAACCTTTTGCGAAAATAATAAAGGATATAGATCCCAACTCCACTGAGTCCAAGCTTGGCCACCACGAAAAGAAGAGGCGAGATCTGTAAAAAGAAATCCATTATAGGATTTGCTTCTGTAGCTAGGTCGTTTGTTACCCAAAAAAGAGTTGCAGACAAGTCTATAAGAATTAAAACTGCCAGAATGTAAACCAGTCTGACAATATTTCTCATTCTCCCTACATCCTCTTAACTATTTTTTCTCTTCCGCGGCTTTCTTTCTGCGTTGCGCTCGCTGGGCGCGCCTTTCTTCTCTTTGTAGGGCGCCCCGAATTGCCGCGGCATCAGCCTCTGCACATCTAGCGCACTCACCGGGCGCCGGATCTGTGTTCAATTCTATCTCATCAGCCGCGGCAGCGCCCTCCTGAGGCGCAGTCATACGCGACCTGAGAGTGCCAGCTAATTGTTCAATACGCAGAAATTTTGGCTGCTGCCAAAAAGGCAGCAAAATATGTAAGATCATTGCCGCTCCAGATAACAGAAGCAAGCCAGCTAGCTGAGCTGCTCGCATTGAATGACAAAGCCAACCTTCGCTCTTAAGATGATTCCAGTCCCACATTATTCCTGTACTCCTGTTGACGCGTCACGATGACTCATCGTTTTAAATACTTGGTCTAGCGCTTTATAAACAGCTTCAATTGTTTTTCTATCTTGATCATCAATAGGAGGAGTTGAGTCTCCCGACATCATGGCATGAAGAGTCTGCGCCTGATTCATAATATGAAAAAGCGCCTGTGCGGTATAATCAATATCAGCAACTTGATTGGGATCTCCAGTATTGCCTAGAGCACCCATCGCTTTACCCTCAAGGGACCCAGCTGGCATCTCCAACAAAACAGATTTAGATTGTGCAATCTCTTCACTGATTAGTTTTTGTAATTCAGAACGTGTAATTTTCATTTTGCTTTTCCTTGTTGAGAATTTTTCCCTGCTACTTGCAAAAGACGCGTCAACACGCTCCGCAGCGCTCCGCGATAGTCTGTGAGATCGCCCTCTTCAGCAATCTTTGTAAGAATGTCTTCAATTTGAGTTAACATCCCGCGCTCTTTATTATCAACGCCACCAAGAGTCTTCCCGCCGGCAATTGCCTTGGAGCGATCCAATTCACCTTTTGCTTGTTGGGCTTGGGTTTTGATGTTGGTACCAAATCCTTCTAGATCTTTTCCAGCCGCCTCTTCCATTCCGCCGAAACCGCCATCGCCTGTTCCAATCGTGGCGCCACCGGCAAAATCACCCATATTAGATCCACCGGTATATTTCTGTTGATCAGGTGGAAGAGCAACAACGCGTTGATCTGGCATTGGATGTGCTCCAACTGCTACCAGCTCGTTGAGAGCTTCTCCTAGCGCTCTGGTTGCCTTGAAAGCATGCTCATAGGCACCGTCATAGATAGGTTGATCAAGAGCCTCTACGAGCTGCTCAGTGGCTTCTCTTGCTGCGAGAGCAATCTCATATAGGTGATTGGCTTCCTTGTCACCCATATTCTGTTCATTGTCATCGGTATCTGCGGCAGGCATCCGATGCGGGACTCCCTCGGGGGCTGATGGTTCATTAATTCCGCCACCAGTAAACATAGCCTCTCGGACGAGTGCTTCTAGTTGTTTATAATCAATCGACATTTATTTAGCAATCCACATCGCCGAACTTAGGTCCGGGCTGCTTGGAGCGAATAGCAAAGTTAATCTGTCGAACTTTTGTCTGCTCTTCTTCCGTACGAGACTCTTTGTCCATAAGCTTCTTCTTCATGGCACAGAGTTCCTCTTTGGTTTTGTCGGCATACTCTCCTGTGGGGTCGATTTCTGGATCACCCTTCCAGGCTTCGCCAAATAGCTCTGAGGCTTCCTCGTTTGTGAGCACTACTTCTACTTCTTCTCTAATGATTTTCATTAATTCTGATATCTTCATGACTGATTCCTCTTGTCGTTTTTTTGTCATACCAAATGTGGGTGCTTCTGTGGGTCTCCCAGAATCCGCGTTGGCAGACTTACGTAGTTTTGCCGGAGTTGCGGACCCAGCAGGGAGCCCAGCCCATTTTTCAAATTCCCCATAATGCTTGGCGGCCGGCAGATTTGCCTTTTTGACTTTTCGTTTGGCCCACAAAAGCAAAGCGGCGTCATCTAACCCCTCTAATGGAGATAAAGCAGCCCTGATCGCCGCGGACGCCATATCCCCCACAAAGGGGATTGCGTCACTGGGAGCTGTGACAATGTCCATTATATAAGAAGAGATGTCGCCCGGGATCCCGAAGTTACCAGCCACAAGATTTAATAGGGCTGCCGTGATCCAAAAGCGCACCTTCGGATCAACGTCCATATCTTTGGATGCTGCATAGAGTGCCCCTAATTCTGTCCCTAACCCACCAGGAATTAAAGAGGCTATACGAGCCGCGGTAACTTGCGCTGTTCGAGCAGCTCCTTTGCCTATCTCGTCAGCTTTATTCACTATCTTACCAGCTGGCGGAATCTCTTGCTCCGCTACGGTGTCTTTCAATTTTGATGAAACCATCTTCTTAAAAGCAGGATCCAAAAGTTTTTGCATTTGTGGCAAAGCTTGAGCTAAGGCTTGGTCACTATCTACATCCCTTTCCTCATCTAATACTTCTAGAATGGTGGTTTCAATAAACGACAGTAATTGTGGTTGCTTCATTTAATAATACTCCGAGCCTCTTATAATTAGTCTTTATTATAGGCTTCTTTAATTTCTTTTTTAGCTCTGAGCACTTTTGCTACGGTTGCTTGCGCTCTTTCTTGTCCGTACCCTTTTGTCCGCTTCATGCATTTTACTTTGCCGTCAAAGGTCTTGCGACTAAAACAGTCATCACCTTCGCCCTCGGCTTGTAAGCCGTCAGGTTCCATGTATGGATGATTCTTATTTTCTTGTTTCACGTTTGAGATGCCACCAGGAAAAACCTTTTTGATCTTAATGTCTTCAATCTCGGGGAAATCATTTCGTAGCTGCTTGACATCATTTAGGTGGATGTCTGAGTCATCAAAGAAATGAATGCTCTCGATGGAAGTCTTTCCGTCCTTATCAGTGTGTTTCTGGATGATTCTCTCGATCTCATCTCTTTTAGATGCCCCGGCGAGCCCTATTATATTCTCAAAAGCCTTGGGATTGAGTCCTAAAGACTTCAGGTATCTTCGGATAGGTCCTCTTGCCTCAGGGCCCCGCGCCGTGATCACATAGAGTTCGCGCTCAGGGTTTCTTTCATTGGCCGCGATAACATCAGCAATAATCTTTGTGATCATCTCGTTCTCTTCGGGGTTTAAAACTCTAGAATAATCCGAGAAGTCAAAAGACCATCCAGCATCTTCTGCATCTTCTACAGAGCCCATCTCTTCAATAAAATTATCCCAGGCTTCTTGGTCTGGGAATCCAATCTCATTGCCTTCTGGTCCTGTGGCTCGGACTTCGGAGTCTGTGTAAGCAATCGTTTCGTCGAAATCAAAGATACGCAACTTTTTGATGGGCTGAGATTCTTCCGCCAAATACTTCCGCCAGTTTTCAAGTAGGAGTTTCATTTACCAGATCTCCTCATTAATAATAGCATCTTTTATGTTACCATCAAAAGCCCACTGACCCATATCATATTCCCATTCTTCCGGGTTGGACCCAGGGTCTGACCTTAGATCACCGATAAGCATTTTTGTATCCAGTGTTAGAATTACAGATTGTTCGCTTCCATCGGCAATAGATTGTCTTTCAGCATACTCAGCAGACTTACCATCGGTATCGGCAAGGTAAAGTTCTTTTACCTCGAATCCATTTTCCCTCATTCTATTGTACTGGTCGACACTGGTACCGTGATACAGGACGTCGGGTAGTTGCCCTTCAGAAAGATACTTCCGCCAGTTTTCAAGTAGGAGTTTCATTTCTTAACTTTCTTTTGCCTGTCTAGGGTCTTCTTACTTTTCTTTTCATCAGGCAAGAGCTTCTCAATTCTAAACTTGAGTATGGGATCACCATTAATCGTAGGTTGTCCAAGATCGTCGGTCCCTATCATTTTAACAACAATTCTTTTGTTCTTGTAGCGGCCGCCTAGGAGGACATCCCCAACGTCGATATCTAAGTTGATTTTCATATTATAATTAGTCTTTTACAGTGCTTGCCATCAAATCTTTTACATTGTCGACATTGAAGCCTTTTTTAGTCCGGAATATGAATTCGTAAATAATACCGGTTAAAGGATGCTGTTTGGTGAAGCATTGGACCAAACCATCGGCAGAAATGGGCTCTTCGGTCGTAAACTCCGCCCAGCCCTTTTCTTTCCACTCACTCATTGCGGCAGCAACGTCAGCGACTTGGTAAGCGACATGATGTACGCCCCCAACGCCGCCCTTATGAGCAACCCAATCGGCTACGATAGACCCCGGTGTGCCTTCAGACACGAAGATCTCTGGGGGCATATGATAGAATCCATCCGTAGAAGGAAGTTCCCATTGACTGAATGTTTCGACGTTGTTCAGCCTTTCAGGGGGAGAGAGCGCATAACACTGCGCGCAAGTATTATCTTCAAAGTTGATCTCAAATTCATCAACAATACGATACCCTAGGGCTTCGATGAAAAACTGAGCTGTTTTTTCTCTATCGGCGACGCGATAGGCAATATGATCAATGCGCATAACTTAAATAGTATTATAGCGTTAATAACCACTCAATTGAATAGGTAACCTCGGTGCTATTATATCCTTTGTCGACATCTCTAATGACCATCTCACGATCAATATAGAAGAACGTTGGCCAACTTGTGAGATTCCAGTCACCGCCGCTACTTTGCAACATTGTTCTTTCTCCAGCAACAACCGGAGAGGACGTATTACCGTACGCCGATGCCCAATGCTGCAGATCTTCTAGGCTTGGGTCATCTCCTTGCAGGTTGTCCACAAGAACAGTGACATAGATAAGATTGTCTGCAGCATAGGTATCTTGCACAGCCTGTGCGTGTGACCCCGCTTGGTTGCAGGGACCACACCACATAGCTGACAAATCCAATACTATCAGAGACCCATAATGTTGATAAAGGTCAAAGGTGTTTCCATTGTGATCAAACGATATAATATTACAAGCATGGTTGTCCTCAGCAGAGCCACAGGTTTTCCAATTAACAGCAGGATCATAAAGACTTTGAACTACGTCTGCCCCGGATGAATCATTATCGTCGTCGTCTAGGGTATGCGAAGGAGAGCAAGCTACGAGAAATGCAAAAAGAAATGCGATTGTTGAGTGCTGCATGGATAAACACCTCCACCACTAACTAGCCTCTTTTTACGTGAAATCCTGCGGGTGTCTATATTTCTGCCGTACTTTCTCTGAAATTGGGATCGGCTCGCCATCCCCATCGATACGTACAAACGTCATTTTCGTACTTACCACGGTCCTTTGCGAACCATTATACACCGAGTGGCGGCGTGCCTCCATATTTAGCCGCAATGAAGACTTACCCACCCGGTCTACATTCCCGTATATCTTAATGATTTGTCCCGGACGCACGGGCTTCTCGAAGGTCAGCGCTGCAATATGTTTGGTTACAATTTGGGGTGTGTCCGCAACTTGCGCTGCAAACGCCGCGGCGGCTTCATCAAGCCATGCTAGCATTATCCCACCAAATAAATTGCCATGGTAGCCAACTTCACTTTTTTTCACAAAGTGGGTCGATATTAGTTCCAAGTTTTCCTTCTTTCTCAGTAATTAGCTCTTTATTAGCTTTCTTAACGTGACCACAAGCCCCAGTACTCCGACAAAGTGCCTCGACTTTAGCTTGCAAAGTTTCTAATTTCTGACTGAGCCCTGCGATCACCACAGAGATATCATTTATCATTTTGTCCTTAGAGTCCATCTTCTTCAATCTCCTGAATCATCGCAAAATGTGCATTGGCTATAGATTGTCGTACATCGGGGTCCATCAAAGCTATAGCGTCATCATAATTTGTCATAAAACCATTTTCTGAAAGTACCGCGGGCATATGGGTCTTGCGTAATACATAAAAGTTTGCCCAACTGTCATTACTTCTCACGCCGCGATTTTGAAATGTTGTAAGGTCAGCTAACCAGCGCTGGAGACTTTCTGCTAGTCTTTTACCGGATTTGCTGCGGTAGTGATGAAAAGTACAGATGCCTCCGGCATTATTAAAGGTCTTGCCGTTCCCAAAAGCATTAGCATGAACCGAAACATAAATGCTATTACGATTTTCTTTGTGAAATAAATTAGCCTTAGTTACACGATGCCGTAGCGAAAGGTCTTTTTCGGTATCTACGAGATTGATACAATCAATATTGTTATCCTGACATAGTTTAATGATTCTACCAACAACATCTCGATTGAATTCACCTTCATACAGTACACTCCCGTCCGGGAACTTTGGGGATCGCTTTCCGGCTGTCTGATAAACACCATCAATGATGCCACCGTGTCCGGGATCTAAAAGCCATGTATATTTTGACATATTACGTTACTTCCTCTGCAATAAATAGAATCCTGATCCTATAAGTAACAAACCCATGGATTTTTTGAGTTCTGGAACCTTCTTTTAATGATCGAGCGATATGAAGGCTTCATCGGAGTCGTTTGCAGCGATACTACGGAATCCTTCAGATAATAATTGGCTTTTATTTGATTACACCTAGTACATGCGGCCACAACATTCTCCCATTCCGTTGGACCCCCTTTGGATCGAGGTACCACGTGGTCCAAGGTCAACTCCTTCTCTGGAAATCGCTTGTTGCAGTATTGGCATGTATAATCATCACGTACAACCACATTTTTTCGTGTGCATGGCAATGTGAAGAACTTTTCATCAATAAATTGGTATAAAGCGATGACTGAGGGCATTTTGAACTTCTTAGTGGCTGAGTTAACCCATTTATCTGTGTATTCAACTGCCCAAGCCTTTCCTACGTATGTCAAAACGAATGCTTCCTGCCATGGAACAACCTCTATCGGTTTAAACGAAGAATCAAGTTTTAAAACAGTAGTATTTTCCATATTTGGGTGAGCTAAGTGTTCTTCACAAAGTAACTAGCGAATAAATGCTCAATTAAAAGCTAATGGCAAAAAAATCCTCGGCGCGCTTGGCAGTAATTGTTCTTAGGGCTTGAAATCTTAACAGATTTGTATTATACTGTTACAAAGCAAAAAACTAAAATGTTTTATGTGAGTGGGAAAGTATTTAGTGTATGAGTGTCTTCCGAAAACACAAGTCTATCGTCGATCGTGCAGCATCTGATCGAACACGCCATAAAAAGAAAATTGATAAAGCTATTAAAGACTCCATCAAGGATGTGGTAGCTGAGGAGTCCATTATTGGGCAAAATGGCAAGAAAAAGATTCGTATTCCTGTCCGCGGACTTAAAGAATATCGATTTGTCTACGGAAATAATGAAAAGAACAAGACTGTGGGCTCCGGTGGAGGACATAACGTCAAAAAAGGTCAAAAAATAGGTCAAAAACGCGCCACACAAGGACAAGGACAAGGCACAGGCAAGGCTAGTGATCAAAAAGGAGACGAATACTATGATGTCGAGGTTTCCCTTGAAGAATTAGCAGAATATCTCTTTGCAGACCTAGAGTTACCAGACTTGGAGAAAAAACGGTTTCGTTTTGTCTCCCATGAATCCATCAAGCGTCAAGGATATCGCTTCAAAGGTATTCGGCCGCGGCTGTCCAAAAAAGAAACCCTTAAACGGAAGATTCGACGTCAAAAAATGGCTGAGAAGAATGGCACATTCAATCCGGAGAGCGGTGAAAGGTTTCCATTTCACAAAGATGATCTAAAATATCATCATATTAAGCCAAAAACTAAGGACAATAGCGCCGCCGTCATCTTTTTCCTCATGGATGTGTCTGGATCCATGTCTATGGACCGTAAGTTCCTCGCGAGAAGCTTTTTCTTCTTGTTATACCAATTTCTTAACCACAAATACGAGAAAGTAGACGTTGTTTTTATCTCTCATTCCACCGAGGCTACCCGCGTGACTGAGGATGATTTCTTCAAGGTGGGTACATACGGAGGTACTGTGATTTCGAGCGCCTTAGAGCTTGAAAATGATATCGTCACTAAGGAATATCATCCAAATAGTTGGAATATTTACAGTTTTTACTGTGGCGATGGCGAAAATTGGTCCCCCGACAACGAAAAGTGTCTTGATCTCTTTAAAAAGATTAAAGAAGTAAGCCAATTAACTGCATATTGTGAAATCAATGAACATTATGGCAATTTTGCGGAAGATGAAGAGAGTACTTCTCCGACCGGGTACCCTTGGCCGAGCTTTTCCAGCTGGAAAAACGAAGAAATGGATAATTTATGGTCCAAGTTAGCTCCTCTTTGCGATCAGAAATTCAAAAAAGTAATGATCGGGCAAACTGAACATATTTGGAAAGCTTTCCACAAGCTTTTTGGTGGAGGAAAATAGAAATGAGTGACTGGACAGAAGCGGATTTACTCCACTGGGATGAAAAAATCATTGAAATTGCCAACAAAATGGGTCTAGACTGGCACCCTATTGACTATGAAATCATTGATTATCAAGAAATGCTAGGAGCCATGGCTTATGTGGGGCTTCCAACCCATTATCGACACTGGTCATATGGTAAAGAGTATGAGCGCACACATACACTCTATAACATGGGGCAGACCGGTTTGCCCTATGAGATGATTATTAACTCAAATCCCAGCATTGCATATCTCATGAGAGAGAATGCTCTCTATATTCATATCCTCACGATGGCCCACTGTGTCGGTCATAGTGATTTCTTCAAGCAAAATCGTATGTTTGCAGATACCAATCCCAATAACATCATAGATCAATTCAAATCCTCTGCGAAGTACGTGAGAAAGCTTATTGAGGATCCCTCCATAGGTATCGATAGGGTAGAAAACATCTTGGACGCCGCCCATTCGGTTAAATATCAAGTCCCTCGCTTTCCAGGAATCAAATATAAAACGCGCGGAGAAGTGATAGAGGAAGAAAAAAAGAAAATGCAAATGAACGAGAACTATAAACCCAATCTGGGCAAGGTTCCGTTACGACCTGAGTATAATGTGTTGCGATTCATTTCAGAACACAGCAAGCATCTGGAGGAATGGGAAAGAAATCTCATCCTTATTGTAGAAGAAAATTCAAAGTATTTCATCCCCCAAGCTCTTACAAAAGTGATGAATGAAGGGTGGGCATGCACCATACATTATAAGATCGTAAATGAACTAGAACTCCCTGATGGACTACATTTACCTTTCATCAAGTTACACAATCAAGTAGTACGTCCGCATTTAGGACAACTCAATCCCTATCACTTAGGGTTTAAACTTTTTGAAAAGATTATCGAAGAGGGGGGTATGGAAGAAGCCATGCTCGTACGAGAATGCCATAACGATATATCATTCTTGCGTTTTTACCTTGACGAAGAATTTATGAGAGACCAAAACTATTTTAGTTATTCCTTTAAAAAGAAGCATAAAGCTATTACAATAGATGAGATATCAAATGAAGACGGCTGGGAGTCAGTACGAGATGATTTGATAAGAAATATTGGGCTAAATCGGGTACCCGTTGTCTATGTAGATGAGATAGAGAAGGACAACAGCCTCTGTCTTGTTCATGAACATGACGGTCGAGATTTAGACCTACAATATGCCAGCAAAGTTTTTAATCATATTAAAACTTTATGGGGCGACGAGGTTAAATTAATCTCAATGGTGGAGAATGAAATATGGGAGTTTTAAGACATGACCACAACTAATAAATTTTTGAAGAGCGTAAAAGCTCACCGCGAAAGCAAGAAGGCTGAAAAGTTTTCTGGCACCTTGGAAGACTACCTCAAATTATTGGAGAAGAATTCCGAAATTGCTGCCCTTGCACATAAGCGTTTGTACAAGCAGATCCTCGGCGAAGGAATTACAATGCTAGACGAAACCGATAGCCGTTGCAATAAACTTTTTGACGGTGAGTCAGTGAAAGTTTATGATTATTTTTCCAGCCAGTTCTTCGGAATGGAGCGACCCCTTGAAAAAGTGATGCGATTCCTCCAGTCAGGTGCCATGAGAGGCGAGGAGAGCCGTCAGGTTCTTCTGTTGCTCGGTCCTGTGGGCGCCGGCAAGTCCGCCCTTATTGAACACATCAAGGGTGCTCTAGAGGAGTGTGATCCGATATATGTGCTCGAAGGGTGCCCGATTCGTGAGGAACCCCTTCACCTTATTCCCCGCTCCCTCCGCGAAGAGTTTACAGAAATGTATGGACTTCAGGTAGAGGGTGATCTCTGTCCCCTATGTCGTCATCGTCTTATTAATGACTTTGGGGGCGACTATACTAAATTCCCCATCACACAATCTTCTTTCTCCGTCCGCGGCCGCAAGGGTGTTGGTGTGGTCCCTCCCATGGACCCCAACACACAGGATACGAGCCTTCTGATTGGATCGGAAGATATTTCTAAACTAGATCTCTACCCTGAGGATGACCCCCGAGTTCTCTCGCTTAACGGTGCTTTCAATGTTGGCAACCGCGGCATTGTAGAATTCGTCGAGGTCTTCAAAAATGAGATCGAGTTCCTTCACACTATGATCACAGCAACCCAGGAGAAGAATGTTCCTTCCCCGGGTAAACAGGCAATGATTTATTTTGATGGTGTTATCCTCGCCCACTGTAATGAAGCAGAGTGGAACAAATTTAAAGCCGAGCATACTAACGAGGCTATCCTAGATCGCATTGTTCGTGTTAATATTCCTTACACTTTAGAGTTTGAGCAAGAGGTCAAGATTTACAAGAAGCTCATTGCTCGATCAGATTACAGATGCCACATTGCTCCTCACACCTTAGAGGTTGCAGCAATGTTTGCCGTCCTTTCGCGCCTTAAACCTTCCAACAAGGTCGACCCGCTTACGAAGATGAAGATCTATAATGGCGAAGAGATTGTCGAAAAGGGCGCCATCAAGAAGGTTGATATTAAAGACCTCCGCGAAGAAGTTGAAGATGAGGGCATGACCGGTATCTCCACTCGCTTTGTTATGAAAGCCATCGACGCTGCCCTCGCCGACTCTACCAAAAATATGATTACTCCCATTTCAATCCGCGATGCTCTTATTAAACAGGTTAAGGAACAAATCGTAAATGCTGATAATCGTAAGTACTGTCTACAATTTTTGCAGAAAACATTGCACGAAGAATATCTCTCCCTTCTAGAGAAAGAGATTACGAAAGCGTTTGTCACGGCCTATGACGAACAAGCAGAGTCTTTGTTTAATAATTATTTAGATCATGCTGAGGCGTATGTTAATAATACTAAGGTCAAGGACCGCGTGACAAACGAGGATATGGAGCCGGACGAAAAATTCCTTCAATCCATCGAAGAACAAATTGGCATCAAGGGTTCTGCTAAGAATAACTTCCGCGCAGATATTACTTCTTATATGTTTGCTAAGCTCCGCCGAGGAGACGTCATTGATTGGCGCTCCTACGGTCCGCTTCGCGAAGCCATTGAAAGTAAGTTGGTTGCATCCGTGCGAGATATCTCCCGCATTGTTACCAAGTCCAAGAGCCGAGACACCAAACAACAGAAGAAGTTCGGTGCCATGGTACAGACACTTATTGACAACTATGGCTATAATGAAGATTCAGCAGAAGAAGTATTGAAGTTCGCTTCGAACAATTTATGGCGCGATTCATAAACTCCCATTTTCACCATCAGCGCCATCGAGAGGGGGATCATCTTGGTCCCCCTCTTTCTTTTCTATTAAGGTAAGAGTTTCTATCTTACACCAATGATATCCTTGACTCGGATGAGTAAGGTGAACCTTGATCCAGGGATTCTTAGGATCCAGATCGCAAAAGATATCAACAACGACACCTATACTATTCAGCGGCTCAGATCGAACCAAGTCGCCATACTTTATTTTATGGATAGCTTTAGTGGAAGGTGGAATCGTCGGGATTTCCAAAGTTAACCATTGAGATAGGGTCTTTTTTCTCAGAAGAAGCGAGGTCGTGCTTAAGCGACAATATAAGATCTTGAGTGAGAGTGTCAATATATACAGACACATAATCTTCGCTTCCCACGGCTTCGAAATCTTCAAGTTGTAGTTTGAGGGTTCCGAATTTTTTCACAATAACGCTTATAACAGAACTTAACATATCCGGATCACTCATGGGATCGTCACTTATAGTATTCGATCCCTTAGCCTGCTTAAGCAACCCAGCTGTTTTTTCGACCAATTTTTTGTTTTTAGCAATTTCACGTTGAGTAACAACCATTAAATCTTCAACGGATTTCCTCACAACCATGTTGATCTCTCTCTCAATCCTGGCTTGGCGCCAGCTCCAGAGAGCAAAACCAGTGGCCACGAGCAACGTCGGAAACATAATGAGGTTAAGTAATGCCATTAGAAATACTCCTACAGTAAGTAGTGTAGTTTCGAGCTAAAATTTTTATTTCTCTACCCCTTTAGAATCGACTTTTAAACCTTATCCCGACTGCCAATTCGTACCCGGCAACGCAAACGCAAATACGGGCACTCCAGAGCTTCATAGAGTTGCCCGTGACGTAGAGATACATACCCAGCACACTACCGTGCGACCGATTAACTTGAATAAAGGGTTGGGGGATCACCAAATAGCCGTAACGATACGTGCCATAGATCCGACGATACTAGCCGTGCAGACATAAAACACTGCCTCGGTGAGTTGGGGGTTATTTGTAAACATTGGTATTGTTGGCATAACAGACATAAGTAGACAGCATTATACCAGATCTCCCTTTAAAGTTGTTGTGGGAATATGCACATGGTGTGCCAAACACCAAAAATCTGGATTTTTTCTACTGGGATTTTTTTCTAGGTCGGGTTTTATAGAGATTAAGCTTGCTGATCCTCTCAGCTCGGCTCTTCGCGCGCAGGGACTCCTTCGGATATCGCCTGAGGAATGCTTCTTTTACCTTGTCCGGCGACAATTGCTTGACGGCTTGCTCTTTATTTCGTTTATTCCTAAGGAATCTCCACGTAAAGTATACCCCTAAACCACCCGGAATGATGATTGCCAAGATAAATGCTAGTGTATGTACAACCGGATTGGTCATTGAGTCGCATATATTCCTTTAAGGTTAACCCTTGAGTTTCCCTTTAATCTTCTGAATAATGCTTAATACGTGGTCTCCGACTGTATCCCATGCTGTATTCAACATCATCATCACTATGAACACCCACATTGCCCCTAGGGAGCCTAGTCCTGCAATGATTATAATGTCTTTAAGGATGTCCACATAGTAACTATGCGCCTAAATGCCTTTATATACTCTGGTTTTTATTTTTATTCGCGGGACCTGACACCGTTTTGCCGGTCAAGCTTATTACCCCCGGCCTCTCCTGCTCTTCCGCGGGTTGCCTGGGTGGCAGCGATCCCGAGAGCGTCTGCATCTAGCATTGCGCCGGCGATGTAGTCTAGGGAGATGTCTAGCTCCTCAAGCTTGTCGGTGATTGCGTCTATCACTTTGTCTACCATTAGCTCGATGAATTCGGGTGTGATCTGATTGTCGTCCATGCTGTAAATAGTTCCGTTTCAGCCCGAAAGCAAAAGTCCTGAAAAA
>Ga0114906_1000784_pt1 | contig 17291 bp, 4 predicted proteins | sample MalvirDeepMed_M9_FD_89687 | JGI IMG/M metagenome (GOLD analysis project Ga0114906, IMG submission 89687) | Marine viral communities from the Global Malaspina Expedition - Malaspina viral metaG DeepMed_M9 | ecosystem: Environmental > Aquatic > Marine > Oceanic | place: Mediterranean Sea...
GTGTTGATCGCCGGGGGGATATAGCCGGTCGGCGAGGAATCAGCTATGTTAATGACCGGAGTTTCAAATTTACTCTGTATCGCCCATCTTTTGTTGGGCTCCTGGGTGCCCGGTATAATCGAAATTACCGAATCTTGAAGATTAAAGCTAGCACTAATTTGCATTGCTGCCCAATCTGCCATGGTTCCCTTATCAACGGAGGTTGACCCTGGCTCGTAGGGCTCGCTTTGTTCTGGTTTTCTAAAATATTCATACGTGGCCTCTGCCAGAATCATATCCAGCCTGGGAGCACCACTAAAATTTGCCTTATAGGTTATAGTTACTTGACCAAAGCCTTCATAGTAGCAAGGTGTAACATGCTGAAAACTTGCCGAAGAAGCATTAGCGCTATAAACACGACCGGAGGGTCCAGTTCCAGGGCCAATTATAGCTGAAAATCCATTATTCTTTACACACGGGTACCCAAACCCGGGCTGTCCATACCACATTGCGAAATCAGTGTTGGCCTTCTCTAAGGTCTTCTTGCGTGTTCTATAAAGTTCAAGCGTTAAAGAGTAGTATTCATCTTTCACAACAGGCAAAAACTGATCTTCACGCTTAGAAACAAAACTAACCAAATCCTGTTGGAAAAAGTTGACCGTTTCACAAAGAAAGTTATCTGCTGCAGCTTCATACCGCAAGTCTCCTAGTCCTGTCCACTGGCAATAGTGAGGATACCCAGCTAAGTCAGGAGATTCTCCCAAGCTGGCAGGAATACTGGCAGAATGAAGGCCCGTATCAAATATTTTAGACCCAGAAACATGGTTTTCGGATAGATAATTGGCCGGATGAGCCAGAGCTTCGAAGGGTACGCGTTGTAACCTATAGGCAGTTTTAGTTCCGCCATAAGAACTCACATAATCATGCGGCGTGGCGCTCATGCTCAAAAGACTATCCACGCCATATATCACAGACTTCTGCTCAGTGGCTCCGGGTGAGCAATCTTGCGAATTAGCAGCACGTATATTTTCGTAAGCCGACCCGGTATTATATATAATATAATTATCCACAGCAATTCCAGATTTAACAGTATTATACAAAATTCCCGGGGCAAACAACGGTTCTATAATGGCGCGCTGGGCCGCATCAGTTGAGGCAGAAATCTGAGAACCATACGATTTATGAAACAGCCGGGCCAACTCGATCGTTCTCTCTACCGGATAGAACCCTTTGTAGGGCAAAAATTTAAGAAGAGCCTTGCATTGTAGCGCGACTCTGTTTTTCTTAAAAACCTTACCATTAATTAACCGCTCATCGCTATACGTATCGTTTATGACGTTGAATAATTTAAGAAAATCCGAAGTGGAATAAATTTTATAAAAATTTTCTTGGCCGCCGGCAACTGTATTGCTTAGTGACGTTGAGTCTGCCCAGCCGGAAGATCCATTACCAGAGCCACTGATACCCAAATAAGAATTAGGCAGCTTTAAGAAGTTGCCTCCCGAAGCAGTAATATAATGATCCATGAAGTCACTTATTCTGAACTCTGGTACAAGAGAAAAATCTTTTCCTAGTAGCCTTATCTTCTCGGCCCACACATTATAAGAGGTGTAGGGTTGCTTTCTAGACGGCCCCACATTGGTGGCGCTTGCTGCCGCCTGTTCGTGATAAAGAGCAGCACCCTCAAAAATATTCTTATCAGCATTGGTAGCCGTACTTCCACTAGGTAGTTGCATACGAGGAACGAAAAGCGCCGAGGAACGTATAGTATCGCTACCGGACAAGCTATAACGACAATAATTATTTTGAAGCTCTCCGCTATAATAATTATTAGTGGTCCCCAGCACGGCTGATGGTAATCGATGCGCATTCCAGGTTCGCGGTGGCGTTGTTGTGCTATTGGCAGTTTCGCCGTCATAATCCATCCAATCTGCACTGCTTGATCCCATGGGGTCCAGGGGCCAAGGAGATACACCGAGCCGACTATGTCCTTGTGAATCGGTTCTCGTAGCCTGCGCCGCCACCCTTTGGATTTTTGTTGGCTGCCAAATATTATCAATAAAATAATACTTTCGATACCTGGTCCGGTTCAAATATGCGTTATAGGCTGCAGGATATACTCGTTGTTTATAAATAAACTCCACCTCTCTTAAAAGTTCAAATGGAGAGTGTACTCCCGACAAATCTTTAATAAAAAGAGGATTAAGACGATTAAAATATAAATCTCCTCGTTGGGTGTTGTATTTTAAGCTTAACGCTCCCCATAGGGCGTTGTTAGTGTTAGCAAAATATTCAATCTTATTTCCAAAAGAATGCTGATAGTGTGAGACTTGCCTCTTTGTCTGAATATCGCCATTATTATCTGTATACTTATTGTCCGAAATAAACCTATGCGAAAGCGGTCGATGTTCGCTAGAGACAGCTGGTTCAACAAAACGATTTAAATCGCCAACTGCGGTCTCTCGGGGCAGTGGTGAACTAAAAATTGTCCAGGCTCGTGGATTAGGACCATAAGTTCCCCTTCTGAGAGTGAAAACATTATTTCTCACGTGATGTCGAGTAAGAGGATTCTCCGATGCACGGATCTGTTTCCATGTGGGCCATGCGTAAGGTCCGTTACGATTAAGTATTAATGCGTTAAAAAAGATACTGGGCGCAGCCCTCACCGCAGATAGGCCACCGATGGCCGAAAAAGAGGTATCATTCCAGTTGTAAATAAATCCACCGCCGTTCGTACCAAAATATCCTAGGACACCTCGTACACGGTGCGCATATTGAGCGACATCTGGATCCGTATACACCGTTAAAGGAACGTTTGATTCATAACCAATTGTATTAGTCGACGATGTAATTGGCTCATAGGTAACATAAGTAAGCCCCGTAAAGCTTACCGAAGTTAGTCCATAACGAGTGGTAGACGCATTATGTGATGGGACCCCATAATATGTCCTCTGATTGCCGCCGACGCCGTGGGCGATGTTGAAGCTTTGAAAGTTGCTGCCGGTGCACAGAGCATTTGTCAAAATATAACTTTGGACCTCTGCCGTTTGTGATGGATTGCTCTCGCTAATAAGTCTGTCATACCCCAAGAATACATGAGTGTTATTGTGGTCCATAGATGCCGTAACCCAACTATACTGTCTATCAGATTGCGGGATAGGGTGCTGTACCCACCAGTTGTCCTGCAGGGTGCCGGTAGAGTACGCGGCAGCAGGAGAATAGGCATCATTGGCAGATCCGGTACCATCCAAAACTATTCGATATCGTGTGTTTTTAGGCGTCTTATGGTAACTGGGCTTTGTCACGGTACTGGCTGAGTTTTCGGTGAAGTTAAACTTCCCAAACAAACTGTCTGCTCCAAACTTTCCACAATGAAGTGTTAGTAGAGTTCTCAAGCCGCGGCGCATGCCGAGTTGCCCGACGACACGAACGCCACCGGGAGTGCCACTACCTGAAGTTCTTACAGATAAATTACGATATGGCAACGCGTTATAAACTGATTTTTCTTCGTGAGATGGGTGAAGGTACCCGCGAGATGATACTTCATATCCTCCTTGAGAGCTAAAACGATTAACTATTACTGTTTGATTAGAATCAGCGCCTTGTCGATCCGGAAGCCTATAATCTAGATTGCCGGCTGGATTTTCACTCGGGTTTCCATAAGCCGCGTAGGGGAGAACACCGAGCATGCCATTCGTAGTTACAGCTGTAGAAGCAAAATTGCTCGGGGTTGCATTTACATACCCCATTACATCATGAATAGTTCCGTTATAGGTATCTCCAGAGTGATCCCCCATGGGCCACCACGAAACTAAACTGGTGGTCGCATTAAGACCACCGTTTTCACGATCCTGATCAATCTGTCTTAAGTTAATTCTAACTCCACCATTATAAACCTTTGCTATTTCGGTGCTGGACATCTCTCCGTTCCAAATCGCAAAGTCGCACATATTTCCAGCCAGGCATGTGCTGGTGTCGGCATATTTGCGGGCGATGTAGCAGACTTCGCCACTCGGGATATCTTCAATATCAGCTGGGCCGGATCCGCCGGCGCCGGACTGGGCGCCGTTGATATAGATCTTCATGTCTCCCGAGGCACCACCTGAATAGGTTACAACTACGTGCTGCCAAACGTCTTTCACCATGGCATTCGTAGCACTGTTTGTAGAAACATTACCCGCGGTACCACGAATACTAAACTGCACTGTGGACGGCCACGTGGTACCCAGCGCTCGCATTCGGCGCCTATTATTACCAAAAGCAAAGAAATAGGGCACCGTGTCGACCATGGTAGCAGGACGCACCCAAAACGAAATAGAAAATGCCTTAGCACTCGCACCCGCGTCGCCTATATAGTTATCCCAGTCGGCTCCGGTGCCAATGGTTAAAAAGTCGTTACTTCCATCAAATAATAATGACTTGTTTCCTTGAGGCTCTAGAAGCATTCGGCCGCGAGTAGCGGTGGTCTCAGGATACCGAGCAAAATCAAATGATTGATCCTGGAAAAATGGGTCATTAATGCTACGGCCTGCAGTCTGGATAACTTGGTAATTCTTGGTATAATTACCAATCTTGTTATGAGTGATGGTGCCCGATATCCTTTGTTTTACAGAGGCCGTGGTCATCAAAATATTTTTAATATTAACGTGACGCTTTACTAATTCCTCTCGGAACATGTTGCCTTTTGGCCGATTAAACAAATAAGGAGGACTAACTGCGGGGGAATTCCATTCGGGATATTGAGGGCCTACAATTCCTAACGCTCCTGCCAGGGTGGTTTCGCAATCTCCCAAAAGGATCTTGAAGCCCTCGCCGCGATCTGCTGGAGAGTCTAGGTTGTTTGGGCCGCTTTTGTTACTATCATATTGATTAATTTCCACATGACGATACTCGTGACCTCCCACAAACTTTTCTGTAAATGGGCCTTGTGCGGGAGTTTCCATTTGAGGCCCATAGGCATCAACATGAAGATTAGTTAACTCAATTCCCCCTGTAAAATAGTTTTCCACTTCGGCATTGTAACCCCTTTTGGTGGGCGTAGCATCAATAACCTGTTGGCCGCTCTCCATCCACAAACGTGGAGGCTTATAAAGGCTAAAGGGCGCGTATCTGTTACCTTGCACGAGGTTTCCTACGGAGCCAAGCGTCTTATTCGCGTCAGCATCAAGTTTAAAACCTAGACGCTTCTTATATTTAGGATCTATAATATCCGCTACGTCAGGCACTTTTTCAACATCTTTTCCAAAACCTAGCGCTATATTAGTAGGAACATTGGTGCCAGCAACAAGAGGGCCGATCGGCTCCGCTACCTTATAAATTATATCTAGGTTTTTACCCCGATGATAATTGGTTCCGCAGTAGATGGTCTTGCCTATTTGTTCGTTAAAACGATAAGGAGTGGTTTTTTTCCTTGTTCGAGGCTGTTTAACGGCCGCTAAAATAGATTGTCGCTTTGCATTATAAATTGGGTCGCCTGGTTTCTCAATTGCCGGCGTATTATACCTTTCGGCCTCTTCTTTCCACCATATCTCATTATGTTTTTGTTCTCCATCAACAGGGGCATGAGAATACTTCCATCCCGGACTTAAAGGTAGTATTGTTTGAATACCTCCTATAATATCTGGATCTTCAAACTCTAGGGTGGGGAATTTATGATCATACTTGCTTCTTTCTAGGATATGGCTTTCGACCATCAAACGAACATTTTGAGCAACCTTTGTCGACGCCGGAATTAGTTGCTTAAGCATTTCCATTAAGGAGCTGTCAAACCATTTATAATATTCAATATATTTATCTAAATCGGGAGTGTTGCCAACTCTCTCAAAGAAAAGTTGTCGCAACTTGCCTAATTCTTTATATTGCGTACGATACTTATTAACTGGCGCGCCGACAAGATTATTAAAATCAACAATAGTAGCAAAAATATTCAATATTTCTTGAGAAATACTCTGGTACATGCTTTTTTCTAGAGCATAAGAATAAGTAATAGGCCGAGACATAATCGTAAACTGTGTCTCATCTCCTAAGCTGAGAATATTAATTGTATCTTCAGAGTAGATGTTTTCAGGCAGATTCTTCTTCGCGCTGGGAACAAAGTTAATATCCGCTAGCTTAGTGTTATTGGGCGGGAAACCATATCCATATCCCGTATGTTGAACACTTAATAGTGGCGCTAAGAAAGAATAGCCCCCACTTGAACTAAGTGGTACCGACCCTGAAGAAAAATCCGCAACCGAAAAATTACCCGCAGCATCAGATCCGGTGACTTGGTTGAAATCCCAATTCAAAGCCAGCGTATCTATTTGCGGCACCTCAAAACCAGCTAGATATCCAGGAGCGCCATAGGCATTTAAGCGATTCCCCTCAAACAAATAAGCGTTTTTATAGGGAGACGCGGCACCATAATTTTCTATGTCTGTGGCATGTGCTGCAAGTGTTTCATCGGATAAGTAATCCAGCCAATATCTTACAGACCCTATCTTAACATCGGAAAGAGTTAGAGCCGAACCAGTAAAATTAGTACGATGGGCGCCGACATATATGCGCCGGGAGCCTGTCATAAAATGATCGGTTCCTCCTCCTACGTGAGAGCCCGAAGGAGAAAAGGAGCCCGTGATGCTAAATTGGTCTAGAACAGTGCCGGCATCTGTCCGAATACCATAGAAATCGGCCAGATAATAGCCCGGAATAATTGAATGACCACTGGAACCTGTGCTTGTTGAGCCAGTCAAAGAACCCGAAATAAATCCCCCTAATGGATATTTAATTGGTTTTACCCGAACGGCGAACGTCCATTTGGTGTTGTCATATACATTTGCATAAAACGAGCTGGAAAGCAATGGCATCACGCCTGCATCGCTCGATGTTAAAACAAATTTAACTTCTGGACCATTTATCTCATTGCGGACGGCGTAAACTTGAAAATTGGCCAAATCAACGCCGGCCCAGGTGGTGCCGTGGTTGGCGTCTTCGTCGGCTTCCTGGTGAGTGGGCAAATTATGCAATCCAAATAAAGAACTGCTAACATTGGCAAAGTTCTGTGCAGAAGCGCTTGGAAATGTTTCATCAGCCTTCTTTGGAAAAAGAACTTCTGTTTCCATAGTAAAGGCATAACCTCCCGTCAGTTCCGAAGAACCGGTAAGGTACCCCTTGGCAAACGGATTCGTACTTGAAGTTAATTGAAATACCGTGGCGGAAAACCGATCGTCACGATTAAAATCAATAAAGTTCTTTTTTGTACTTTTAAGAGTAGTATTGTCTCTAAACTCAAACTCAACATTGCTTCCATACATATTAAGGTTGATGATTTCATCACCTATTCCAAAACAGCGGATCATATTTCGAAATGATTTTATCGTTCCTTTGGTTTTGTATATGTGAATAAGATTGTTGTAAATATTTTTATAAATAATGTTTTTAATATCATTTAGTGACTCTTCATATTGCCTCTTCTCACTACGATCTGCTAATTTTTCCAGGACATCTGCATCTAAAAACAACTCGGGAGCCAAAAGTCCTGAATCTTCCAAAAGCCTATTGGCCATAACATTAGGTTTGTCCGAGCCGCTCACATACGAAACGTTTTTTAATTTAGTTAAACTTTCGATTTGCAAATGCAAGGTGTCAAAATAACTGCCTACTATTTGAGTAAGGTCTTTAAGCGCCTCGCCAGAAGTTGAATCTTCGTCCAGCATCCACGATGGAAAAGAATTATACAAGCTGGCATTGTTGGTTAAATCCCGGTGTGATCCGGATCCCTCTAGTCTGGTTTTAAGGGCTGTGACTGCGGGATGAAAAGAATAAACGATTGGATCTAAGAATTCAGTTAGCGCCGCAGAGGACGAAACCATAGCCGACCCCGTATTGCGGGATCCTGCCGTATATCCAGTCCATAGGCCATTAGTAACGCGCCCAGAATAATCTAAAACCACGTTATCGGCGGTAGGGCGCCCGGTGATTCCTTCGTTGAATTTATAATAAACCCCGAGATTAGTATTAGAAGGATCGGTGTTTGTACCTCCCCCTACTTGGGTAAACCAATAGCGTCCAATGTCCTTAGAGCTTCTTTGGGTTTTCCAATAACGGAACTCGTCCAAAGATCCTGTCAGCTTCCCTGATCCCTGCAACGCAATTGACGGAGAGGAGGCCGATGGAACAGTCCGCAGGGCTCCAATAGAGGCCAGCATAGACCCCGTAATTTTATTTAGGCCATGGCCCCACACGGAAGCGCTAACAGCAGTATCATCGACTATAACAGTAGTGAGAGTAGTTTGTCGATTTAAAGCGCCATCAAAATAAAATCTACTATAAATGCCACTACTCGCTGATTTAAAAGTAAACGCATAATGATGCCACTTGCCGTCCGTTATTGAAGCCGTGGTGAAAGTTGAGGCGCATACAGAGGCTGTTATAACTCCGACATTGCCCGACATAATTGTAACTCTAATCGGATCGGCGCCGGCCCAGCCTGTTTTAACGCCCGTACCAGTTAATTCTAATGTAAATCGGCCGTAAGCGCCAGAGGCCGGCTGGCCAGAAGCCCACGCAGCTTGCGTAACACCACTAGATGAAACCTCGTTATTCCAAAGATCGAAAATAACCTCTTTGTTGGTTTTAGTAAGATCAAAAGCGTCTTTCTTAAGCCAAAACTCTACCGACGTTCCCTCGGACAAATCAAGTTCTAAATTAGATTCCTGATTGTTAGAGACGTCCCAAACGTTTGCAGACGCAGTCTGGGGGCCTCCGCCTAGGCCCGGGCCTCCTTTGATGCTAATATATTCCTGATCTGCCGCGGCGGGAATTCCATAGCCAGTGCCGAGAAGGGTAGAGGTTCCCCAGCCGGCATAAGAGAAATTAATATATCCATTACTTCGAGGATATTCTTTATTGAATATATGTAAATCTATATAAGAGGAACTATTTTCCCAATTTATTCTCTCATAAAGAGATCCATCGTAGGGATATGTACTGTAAATATTTTTAATGGCGTCCCCATAATACCGTTTTGCCGATCCGTAAAAAGCAAAATTTTCTGGTTTAGTGAAATCAATCTGGGGGATAAACCGTTTTTCATGTCGTATGTCGGCTTCATGGTAGTTAACAGACTCTACTTCAGTGGCTATGGTGTTTTCCGACTGATTAACCAGAGAGGTTTCGATCGAAACATTGTTAAATAAATTCTTCAGGGTCATTAGTCTACTCTAAACTTAAATGTCTCCGGCTGTTCGGCCCAGTCATTTATAGAATTATTATAGTAACTTACACTAATACCGTATGAGTAGCCGGCCTCAAGCAAAGACATATCCACATCAAAATAATTACCAGAGACATCATAAGACATGTAAGTTTGTTTATCGCTTCCGGTACCATATGGTATGGCATCTAAATTATCAATAATCCTATAAATATTATATGAAGCACTCAGGAGCGCCTGATTGACAATTTGAGCTGTAGCTACGTTATAAACCGTAGGACTCCAATTCTTATTGCGTATAAACATCCTCAAGCGCGCAGTTTCATTGCGCGTGTATTTGGCTTTCAAATTAGTAATGGCCGAAACATATTGAAAAGTCGGTGCATTATTAAAAGCTGCCAAGGTCTTTGGTGCTAAGGAGCTTGTAAAATACTGTACGGAGCCGCTGTACCAAACATCAAAAAGCTTCGTAAGCGTTCCCGTTACAGCAAAAGAAGCCGTATATAATCCCGTAGAGACGCGACTAGCTGTAATATTTGTATCCAAGTTTGTTGTAACGCCGCCACCAACAGGAAGAAGTAATGCGGCGCCAGTGGGTACGGAAGATCCCGAATACACACTTACTTGTAAACTGTCTGCACCGAACGCATCATCTTTAAGGCCTGGTATATCAGTTAGTTTTCCTCGCACATAATTGTACAAATATAAAGTATTGAGATTATCTGCACCGGTCGCCAACGAACTACTATAGTAAAAACTTCCGCGATTATCTTTAATCCGGGAATCCCATCTCGCCTCAAGAACTGGGCGCTTAAAAAAGTACTCTGAGCTTCTTGCAAAAAACTTTTTCGTATAATAAGAATCTTGAGCACCAAACTCATTATTTAGAATTCCATCCGAATTTGCGCCGGTCGGATGGGCCAGTGTAGAGCTCGAATAATAGGCTTCTTGGCTCCCGGTTAGATAGATGCCGAGTCCATAATTAGCAATCCCCGTACTTCCAGTTTCATTTTGAAGCCAGTCTTCTACCAAAAAACTAATATCTACTTCTAAATCTTCATATCCTTCTGGGAAGAACACATTATAAGAAATATCAGTGGAGGCTGTTAAAAAATCTCCTCCCGGGCGCGCCCACGCACCAACTTTGCCGCGGCGAATCCAATTTGAGCCACTACCATCATAGGTTTTATCTTTGTATTCCTCCATATCAAGCCCCGATCCTTCTTCCCAGGAGGCGGCCTCATAAACATTTCCAATAGGCTGTACTAATAAATTAAATCTTCGCGGGAGAGTGAAAACGTGCTTAGCATTAAAAAGCCTAAGATAAAAACTTACGCTGCCGCTAGCTGGTATGGTTCCGGCGGTTCGATCGGTACTAATGGTAGAAGTGGGAAATTCCATAATAATGCGCGTTAGCTCTTCAGAAGGCCCAGTAGCCGATCCAGACGCCTGGCCATAAATCGAAAACACCTCGACCACATCCGCCATACCCATGTTGGATCCCGTTCCGCGGGAATCGGCCGTCAGGGCGGCCGCATATGCATTTGTAATTGTATTATCTTTAGTAGCCGTATAGCGCTTAATAGCCATTAAACAACACTTCCTTGCACATCTATATTGGGATATTTAATTTCAAAAACTGTATTTATATCTCCCATTATAGAGCGGCCATTTGCTGTGAGATGAGCGGCAAAATCGAAAATTGTGCTTGAATAAACGCCCCCGTGTTTTTGGACAATGCGCACGTCTAGAACATCAATCACATTTGGTATTTTTTGAAGCTCTCTATAAATATCAGTTATATAAATTGGCTCAGATATATCATACATATTATTCAAGAAGTAGTTTCTCAAGCTTGTATTGGCTTCACTTAGAGCAGTAAACTTGTTCTCCGAATAATCAGAAACAATCACAAACTCAATTCCAAAATTTACAACGCGCGCATCTAGTATATCAACAGTATCATTAATAACTTTATACTGAGATAGCCAAGTTTTTAAGTTTTGTTTTATCGTAGGCGTCGTTTCTGATAAAAATCCTGAAGGGTCTTGAGAAATGACATATAAATTTAAATTTCGCTTATACGCGCTAAAGTCTCGCTCCATGGAGCATCTCTTGACGGCTCCAAAACTGGGCGGCATAGCGTACACCAGCGCTTTATAGTCTTCAATGGTTACTGCTCGATTCTGAGACGCATAGAAGCTATACACTCTTTGTTTGATTTCTGTCGTCGACGGCAGATCAATGTCTCCCAAAATTGCTTCGGAATTATCTACCTCTAAAGACTGTCGAACCGAAGTTCTTTTAGTAGCGTTGAGAGCAGCTGTATTATCAAATTCTAGAAGAGGAAATGTAACATTTTTGAGCGCATTGCTAGCAATATTAACATTTTGAGCTTCGTTAACTCGGTAGCTTACAGTCAAAGTGGTGTTAGCCGGTGCAACACCAAACTTATCTGTCTTCGTGAGATTGGTAGGATCAAATTCTTCTTGAGAATAATATTCTCTACCATGTAATTTTAAAGTTACTTCGCTAGGATCGATTATTGACTGATTGGTTAGTTCCGTACTACTTCCATATCCAAACTGCAAAAAGGCATAATTCCTTCCTTTCTCTAACACAAAACGACGAGGTACGGGCATTGCTTTCATTATGGATGGAACTGTGGACTTGTCCGCGTTGTTATTGCGGATGGCTTTATATACCAACTCTTGAGCTAAATGCTGAACCTCAAAATACTCGTGGCCCTCCCCGTCAATAACCGACAATACCTCAGTTACGGCCGGATTAGTAAGACTAACCTGTAAAAATCTTTGATAGGGTCCCACTGTAATGGTCTGTCTTTCAATTCGGCCCGAAATTACAGTCCCTCGTGTCTTAATGGCAAACTCCGTCGGAACTCCTGTATCGCTATTGACTTTTGATATAATTATCTCATTGGAACTGGTTCCAAAATATACATCTTCTATCAAAGTAAATAACTGTCCGCTTATTGAGGTAAATTGGCTTCCCATTCTCAAAGTGGGCATGTAACGCGTGTCTGGCGCGCCGGCGCTATCCGCTGGAATAGACACATAAAATTCTGCGGTGCCATAGGATGAATTTGCATCTCTATACTTATACCCCAATTGTCTGGCAATCGCCACGACATTATCATATTCTTGTGCAGTGTCTAAAAAGCTCTCATTAACTTGATAATCTAAGTAAAAGGAAAGCATATCTCCCACATAAGCTACTGAATCCAACACCAGGGCTCCAAACCCAGCCTCGTTAAAGTCCCTAAAACTGTCTGCGTAATACCGCTTTGCGTAACTTACCAACTCGGCTTTAATAGAATTAAAGTCGCGGCTTGTATAGTCTATTGCAGTTATTTTTTTCTTAGATTGAGCCATATATTATCCCACTAGTAATTAAAATCCCGTGCTCCTTTTGATGGTGATTTGATCAGTTTCTCCAATTGGTTGAATAGAATATGATACACCAATTGTAAGCATATTTTCATTTGCCAGATTCTCCCCTTTCGGGGCAAATGAAATATTTTCAAGTTTCACAAAGGGTAAATATTTTTCCATTTGTTCGCTAATTCTTGTAGCTATTTTATTATAAGTCTCGGGCATCAAGGGTTCAAAAAAATATCTACGTATTCCCACTCCAAAATCTATCTCCATCACTCTTTCGCCCGGAGACGTTAAAAGAAGATTCTTGACATTTTGCTTAATCATTTCCTTAATCGTTAAGTTGTTTTTATATGCCCCCAGCGTATTATCGAACGTAAGAGGAAATTTAGGAGATAAGCCTTTCATAATTTTACCTTTTAGTTTAAATAGTTATTTGATAAGTTCTTATTCACATTTATAAGTGGAAGATGGGCCTTCGGCGCCTGGCTGTGCTCCGGGTGAGGGTGAGCCAAGCGGCGTAGGTGCAGGAAGCCCAGGCAACGGACTCGGAGAAGGTGGATCACTACATCCTCCCGGACCAGTCTGATTCTGTATTGTTTCTTGTCGCTCGCGAGCTTGATCGGCGGCCGCGATATCCATACTTAAAAGATCTAGAAGTATATACGCAGCCCCAAGCGGCCCGGGCGGATTAAATGCCAAATACGGCAAAGACCCTACTAAATCTATCCCCTCTTGGGCAACTCTCGGCTTTAGGGGCGGCGGCAGGGGAATAACATTCAGCACGGTATTGATCTCGCCAATCGCCACTCCCAAAGCCTGCTGGCCACCGGGCGGAGTCCGGATGGCCTGAAAAACCATTCCCGACACATCTCGGATTTGCTTGGCAAGCATCACGTGAGGATCCATCAATTCTGCCAGCCCTTTCAGTATCAATTTAGGGGTTTCTATCAACATCTTCAATATAAATGATTGTCCCATTTTTTCGAATTCGTCACCAAGTTCGCCTAAGCGATTAAGAATTGCCTGCTCGGTCGCCGTACGACTTTCGGGATCTTGATATGTATAATCATCACCCGAAAGGGCGGCCCTAAGAATTACTCTTAGCGCTTGTTTGGTGTCATTAAATAATTTATTAAAATCTCCCGGCACTCCCTGCATCCCATAGAGAAATATGAAAGCCAATATATCATTAATGTTAATGGCTGTGCCAAAAAGTTCTGTGAATTTTGAATCTGCGGCCTGGGCGCTAATTAACTGCGGACGATAGGGGGCAAACCATGAGTTGTTAAACCAGTGGCCCCCCGGAGCAATAGTACCATGTGCGGTTGTAAGAAAATTAAAAAATTGGGAATCAGCGCTTGCACCAATTTGAATAGAGGCGTCGATACCTGTTGGTATATTAGCAATAGCCTTTCCGTTGCCTGCAAACAACATAAATCCTGACCGCGTCTGTACAAAATTATTAGCCTGCTGCTTAAGCGGCTTTGGTGCGCCAAGAATGAGGCCCCCAATTATAGTATCTTGCAGATTAACATTAAAAGTAGCATCGTCATCATATGTAGGCATGTTTGTCGTGTTCGTGTATCCGGGGGCCGTAAACGAGATGCCGCCGTTAGCACCGCAGGACATCCCCGTAGCACATAGGGGCTTCGTATAATATACTATCCGAGAGCCCACTCGAATATCCGAAATCAAATTCTCTAACAACCCGCCGATCATTCCCAGACCTGGGTTATCACGCACATGATTATAAAACTCTCTAAATTGTTTCATGCTAACATAGTATCGGCCACCTGGAAAATCGTCAATTACTTGACGAAGAATATGCTCAGGAAAATTATCCCGACTCCCGCCCATCAAAAGGCCTCCGAGGGCCCGGGCGGCATAAATAGCCGCTGAAGGCGTGAAGTTCACGTTGTAGACGGGAAGGTCAGGAAAAAGGTTGGCGAAGGCCCAGCCCCGGTCATAATTGAAACTAATGTATCTTTCTCTCACAAAAATACCATTTTCTTGTGCGCTTTCCCACAGGACCTCTTCATATTCTAGAAAATCAGGATGCATTGTGGGAGAAAGATACTCATATTTAAACGGTAGGAACTTTCTATGGTAGTACCCGGTCGCCGTGTCGTCTCCTTGCCCGTCTATCCTTACCAGTACCGCCTCGCGAGTTTGAACAGCGGTGGAACCGTCGGAAAGGCCGTTAGCAATAAGCCACGTATCTGCGCGGGGCTCGTTAGCGGCGGGATTTGGCTCACCGGGCCACGATGGAATAACCTCAATTTGGTCACAGTCAACAGCGCCACAATCCCCTTCACCGTCGTAAGCCGCACTTATTTCCGCTGTTGTAAAAAGATCCATATCTGGCATTCCATGCCGGAGAGCGCTATTGGTCGAAGAATTCGTACTAAATACCCCATGCCCATAGCTTTGAAAAAGTGCCTGTAAGCTATTATTAAGGGTTCCTATGCGCTCTTTAATAATATACTGTATAGCATAGCTGCCCAAGTTGGACCCCGGGGGTTGGGATCCTCCCCCGGCTTGCCAGGCGGTTGCCTGTGCTGCAACAGCGGTCGGAACATCCTGGGGAGTGGTATCTGAAAAATCTACCGGGTTTCCAATTTGCATGCCTGCACCAGCAACCGGGGACATTGCTTTGACAACATACGTGGTTGCCACGTGCTTCAGTGCTGTTTCCACAAAATCGTCGTTCGATGCTGCTATTAAAGCATTTTCAACATTCTCTGTAATTATACTAATAATTGCCGGGCTGGTGGCATATTCACCAAAACCATATCTAGAAATAAAGAAAATATTTTTAAAGGCTTCTTCCAATAAAATTACCTGTATATATGCGTTTAGCGCTATGAAGGCGACCGAATCTTCCACCGGGCCGACGCTGCACGCCGTTTCTCCACAAGAATTTTCAACGAATTCTCTCAAGCCTTTTGATTTAAATTCATCAATATTAAACAAATCAGGACCTGCGAAGCTTCCGTCATTGCACGGTGACTGAGTTAAAACCAGATTACTCAAAGTCGTGGGCTCCTGGTACAACGGACTAGAGCGCACCGATTGACCCAGAGCCACAACTAGAGATCTATAGGCCGGCATAAACAACTGTCTAGCCACAGCATCTTTAAATTTATTGTTGTTGACTGAATTGTTTAGGACGTTGCTGTTGGCCATATTGGCAACCGTATTATCATAAAATGCATTAATCACGGCATTATCATAAGTGTCTGTTATGGTAGAAGTATTGAGCGAGGAGCCTATCAGATATCCATCGGGCGGAGCAAGTACCTCGTTTAAACAACATTGACCGTCGCCCCCAAGCTCGTCGGTTATTTTATAGAGGGCCGAGTAGGTGATATTCTCAGATTCGCTTTCCAGAGAAAAAGAAAATGCTTGTGCTATATTTTGATAAGTATTTCCCGCGGTTGGTGTTGCAAAACCACTTAATCGTTCTAAAATATCTTCGTATTTATTTATATAAACCGATCTTACTGTGCGTGAGATTTGCTGAGTCCCGGGTGGCGAGCCGGATGCTGAAAGTTCTGTCATCGTCGACAGCGCGCCCATCTCCGGACGATTCGCGAAATGTGGATTATTCGCCAAATTATTCATAACATCCGCGTCGGCCGAGCTAGCCTCGGGCGCTGATCCGGGAACATCGCCTCGACCTGGTAGTACTCCATACTTCACATAGTTATCATATACATCAGCTTGAAGAGGCTTAAGGGTCTCCTGTGTTAAAAGCCCGCTTAAGTTTCCTAAATCATTTACAAAATTAACTTTTGGTAGTTCAAAAACGCCATCCATTAACGAGGATAGAGAGTGCGCAACGTCGGGCATATCCGCCAAAGCCGGAACGACGCCCCCTCCACAACTCATGTCGGGGGGTGCACCCAGGAGGTCTTCAACGTTTTCTAAAAGCTCATCATAAAAAGTAACAAGTTCGCTAACATCCGGATGAACAGCCAGATCCTCCACGAAACATGGATCTTCGTCAAAACCCTCGATATATCCCGGCTTAAATACTTCTTGAGTTCTAGCGTTTATCGAGGTACCGTAGCCCGGACCTATCAAATCCCCGACACATTCAAAAAAGTCTATTATCTGTTCATCAGTTATCAATATTCCCTGGAGGGGGATGAGTTCTACTTCGTTTGCCACTAAATTATTGATAACTTCCAAAGTAGTGGGGGAAGGCGCGCCTTCGATTAATCGTAAACTTTCTCTTTCACTAATATTTTGCGCCAAAAGCTGTAAAAACCTATTCCCAACTTCATATTTCAATACCATAGTCTTCGTAACATCCAAGAATTGGAAGTCCGTCACCGGATTCATTATATAAAGATCCTCTATTCGGGTACTGATTAACAATGTCATTCAATGGTTCGCCGTTGCCGACTTCATCATCAGTCATACACGCTTCAGCAATTATATCTGCTATAGCGCCCATAACCGCTATGAGCGCTGCTTCGGCAGCAGCGATTAAGGCCTCTTTGATCATCTTTGTAATATCTGCTGAAATATTCACCACCGGAAGGGCTTTTGGCAACTTAGGCATCTTAGGTATCATAATCGGCCCGGGCACCGAAAAGGGATCGAGGCCCGGGATTGGCGGCAGATCGCTCCCCCCAGCGCCCAATTGAGCAAGGAGACACTCTAGGGCCGCCTCAACTAATTTATCTATTCCATACTTGTTCATGATTTTGGTA
>Ga0114906_1000794_pt1 | contig 17213 bp, 23 predicted proteins | sample MalvirDeepMed_M9_FD_89687 | JGI IMG/M metagenome (GOLD analysis project Ga0114906, IMG submission 89687) | Marine viral communities from the Global Malaspina Expedition - Malaspina viral metaG DeepMed_M9 | ecosystem: Environmental > Aquatic > Marine > Oceanic | place: Mediterranean Sea...
TATTTCCTATCTGTAAAAACTGGTTTCAACCAGAGAGCCGCAGCCCTCTGGTTGGTGTTAGTCCGTGGACTAACCTTAGTCGGGTTTGATGACCCAATATGTTGTTTTGTCTATGCGCCTCCCTACGCCGTCTATCATCTTAGTTATAGGTTTGGGGCTTGATACCATAAGCACCGCTAACCGTTCTTGAAGCCACAGAGGTAAATTATCAGCGGAACAATACATGCCTTCTGCTTCCGCGTCAACCCTATCTATACCAATACATGATACTTCGATAGCGTTTGTGACACTGTGTACTTGAACACGGTATAACTTATCATCCGGCGTATCATGCAGTAACATAGTGGACTGTAGGTGTAGTTTTGCATCCCACGCCGTCTACCCATTGGTCAACTTCGCACATCTGGAGCATAGCTAATTTACCAACAACATCTGGGTAGTTGGCCTGTAGGGTTTCCTCGGTAAAGCTGCCCTTGTCTTGCCAATGACACTGCCAACCAGATACGTCTTCTGTGTACGCAAGATTGAAAAGAGTTTTAGAGGGGCGACTTTCTACTGACACCATAATAACTTTCGGGGAACGCTCCCGTGCTGCTTCCATCTTTTCGTCGTTGAGGTGCAGTATGTTTTTTATTTTCTCTGAAAACTGCGGGTCTATCCACTCATGTCCAGTATTAGCCAAGTTTTCTAGTTCTCGGATCACGGTATCCTTGTTTTTGTGGAAGTCAAACGCATCATCGTAGGCTTTGCGTATGTTAGCTTCCAGACTACTGCTAGTCTCGGACCAATGAGTACGAACATCACCGTGAAAGTGCGCGGATAACTGTAAAGTAGATATATCGCGCAAGAACTTCTTAGTATTAGCTATAGCTACTTCGTGATTCTTGGTCATCTTCATATGATATTGGTTACTGTACTCAGCATACTTCTCATTGGATATTTGTGGGGAGGCAACCATAAAATTGTCTTCGCCGCCTTCGTTGCGAAAATTACCGTACCCTATTTGGCCCATAGTGAGCGGCTTCCAATCATGGTAGACGAAAACGGTTCTATGTTGGTGGTTGTCGTCCACCTCCTTCGTGCCGTACGAAAATTGGCAGCGGGGGTATACCTCGCGTACCTTCCCCATAAACATCCTAAGATGAGCAGCACTAGGGGCTGTCGGTATGTCGGTGATAGGGATAAGATCGTCCGTAGGGACTTGTAATTCTTTACGCATTGGTAACCTCCTTTTCGGTCATAAGGTCAAACGTCTTGTTTGCCCAACTGTTGTATCGTCCTCGAAACTTCTTCTTTTCATCTATCGTTCTGATAGATTTTATGTCTTCTCGTTGCAAAAAGCTAGTAGCTAGATGCGTACGTAGTGGATGATTATAATCCTTTACAATCTCTGTTGCAAGTCTCGGGGCAAACTCTATACTATACTGTGAGAAAACATCAGGTGGTATAGCGTGTTCCTGTAGTTCCTCGCGGATGCGTTGTAAGAAACCGTAGTCGTTGACCGCAAGCAACGGACCAACCGAACACATCCACTCATAGAATTGTTCGAGATCATTACGCAGGGCTTTCTTCTTCTCTTTATCCACGGCGGGGCGCAACTCGGGCCACGGCTCGGTGATACACTTCCAAGTTTCGTTCGCGGGTTTCCCCTCAACACGTAAGAACGTCAGGTGGTAGTCGGTTGGGTCGTCGTGAGACTTAGGTCGCGGTATGAACACACCATTGATGTTGTGCCGACCCCACGTGTTTTGGTTGTCGAAGCCCAACCCCCAAGGCATATACTTCCGCAAGAACTGAAAACGTGTTGTGTCGTAAGCTGGTCGAATGGCGGGGCGGATTGTCACTGCTTCGTCGAATCCCCTCCGACGCCACGTTATCGGTGGACGCTTTAGGTATTTAGCAAAATAACCCGAACTTCCCTGATTTATCGTATCGTGCAGCACGTATGTATCCTCATCCACCTTGGCGATACGCTCCCACTTGCGTCTACGGTCACCCAACGGTCGAATATCGTCCCACCGCGTGTGGTGTTTACTTACCAGCGGTTTGATCGTTTTGTATCGAGCCGCTACTTCTTTGAATGTATCCATCTTAGTTCTCCTTTGTTGTGTTAGTCCGTGGACTAACCGTGTTGAACACGTTTCCATGCGGCACGTAGTGTCTCGGCCTTCAGGAACGCTTCGGGTGATAGGTTGCCTTCGTGCATGAGGCGTTCGGCCTCACGTTTGACTGCGTGTTCCACCCAACGACAAGCCTCGGACCAATCTCTGGTCACCTCCCTTGCCATTTCGACGGTGATTTCGTGTGAGGTTTTTTCACTGTGGGTCTTTAGGTCTTTCATGTTTCCCTCCTTTTAGGGCTTGTAGAATATGTGCTGACCAATATGGACAGTCACACGCATTGTGTACCTCCACCTCGGAGATACTTCGGTAGTATGGTAATGGGTAGCACCTTCTGACACATCTAAACGCTGGGAACTGGTATCCCTGACAGCGGTAGCTACCCGCATGGCGGTAAGCCAAGCATCGTGGTCGGTTATCTTCTCTGGCTTACCATCACAATAGAAACTGAACTGACACCGATGCTTTACTGGGTGAGAAGTCCCGCGATAGGTTGGACCTTGCGTGACAACTTCGCACGATGTGTTGGGGTACTTGTGGGATCTAGCTCGGTTCATAACCACGTTGGCTACGGCTAATTGCCCTGCTATAGGTTCACCCCGCGCCTCGAAGTACACAGCAAGTGCGACACAGGCGAGTGCCTCCATCATACCAAGTCCCTCCCTTTGACATGGATCACTGTACCGTGATCTGGCTTGGCGTCCTCATTGTCGAGTATAACCCACAACACGGGACAATCCCAACGACCCCACGAACCACCAAGATATCCGTCAGTGATAACAATAGCGGCCTGTGCGTTGATACCGTGCTTGGCTATGTGCTTGGGAACACATTCGACATTGGTGCCACCACCGCCAACCGGCTTGGTAGACTTGATAAAGTCGTCGAGTTCGTGCTGCTCGTACATCTCGTCAGAACACACTTCCGTGTCCCAGTACATCATACGCACCCAGTTGGGCGATACGGTATCGAAGCATGACTTGGCCTCGGTGAGTATGACCGCTTGCTCGGCCTGTCCGATAGAGCCAGACATATCACCGGCAACCACGATCCCCTCGACACTCTCGGATATACCACTCGGCATATAGACTCCCGAGGAGATGTAGCGCCTGTTAGGACGTTTCCATGTGGAGTAGTCATTACCCGCGCACGTCGTGGTGATAAACTCACGCATGACTTCGCGCCAATCTATCTGCGGCTTGAGTAGGTCGGTGATACTACGGTCGGCACCGTTGCCCAGCTTGCCAGCAATGAGCGCACCCTGACGTATGGCTTCGTCAATATCACGGGCGAGTTCGCGCTGATCTGCTTCGCTGAGTTCCTGTGCGCCATCCCAATCATGCTCGTCGAAGCCACCGGAGTTATTACCCCCACCGTCACCTCCGTTCTCATCTTGGTCTTGCTTGAGGATGTTGTAGACCTGTGCGCTGTCCATGCCTCTGAACTTGTTGTCGAGCAACCCACCTTGGGGCATGACCGCGAATCCATCCTTGTTGTCGTCCGCGATCTTGAGGTTGATAACGTAGTCACAGGCTTGGTTTGCAAGGTTCGGGTCTTCCTTGTATAGATGCTGCCACGTGGTGAGGTGTCGGTATAGTTTGTGATAGCTTTCGTGTAGTACGAGGAACCGCAGTTCGGGGTCGCTCAACCCATTAACAAAGTCCCTACCGTACATCTCATCACGACCATTAGTGCAAGCGGTAGGTAGTCCCTCCTCCACCGTGCGCTCACCGATCATAAGTATACCGGCCAACGCAATGTACTTGTCGTTGCCCATGATATCGACCACGGACTTGGATACACGCTGCTCCGTGGTTAGTTCTTTACCTATTGATAACATTGTCATTCTCCTAGTGGGTGACTTTCCGCCGGTGTGGGTATCACCCCACACCAGCACGTGTTAGTCCGTGGACTAACTATTTCTTGTCCGCCGCGAACATATAGTTGTTCGCCATAGCCCAATCGGTGAACTTCTTGTTGGTCATCACCATTGATTGCTTAGAGTACTTGGGCGCACGGACACCGTTGGCGAACATACCCTGCGCTTCCTTGTCGAGGCGCACCATGTAGTCCATCCACGGGTTGACCCAATCTTTCTCCAGACTTGCCAGTGTGCGATACACCACCATACAGACAGCGCTCGCGCTTTCGGGAACCTTGGCGTTCTGTGGGTCTTGCTTGATACTTTCGAGTGATGGCAACTGATCGGCCAGCTTGACGAAAGCCATTAGGTCCATCGCACCACGTGCGCCGATGGTACCCATAAGCAAACCGGTCAGCGTTTGGTCGTCGTACGATGCCCTTTCTTTGAGCCAGTCCGAGGCTGCTTCCAACGAGCGGGGTGTGACAAACGCTGTCCGTTGTGTGCGGGGATGGTAGATGTAGGGGTTTTCTTCTGGGTCTTTGATGTCTTCAAATCCCGCGAATAGCTGTGGGTTATCTTTGCACCACCCAAGTAGCGTATGGTCGATTTCATTGTTGATACCCCATTCTATCCATTCCATGTTGTCAGGTTTACGCATGGTGATGACGGTGATGCGGTTCCGTGCGTGTGGTGGTAACAGGTCACCGACACCTTCCGCGCCGAGGTTGGTGGTGGCAAATACTAACGAGTCAGTATGTAGCGTGTAGCTACCGATCTTGCGCTCCAGCATGAGGCGCAGCATCGCGTTCTTGACCGCTGGGTTGGCCTTGCCGTACTCGTCAACCATGAGGATGATTGGCTTGTCGAGGTGTGCGCCGAGTTCTTCGTTAGTCAGGTACGATACATAGCCCGTGCCATCCTCCATCTTGGCAAGATTCGGTATTGTGATGTCGCCCAAATCCTTGGTGGTGCAATCGAAGTAACAGGCGGTGTGGTTTGGCAACTCATCCGATAGCATGTTTAGCAGTGATGACTTACCCGTACCCATGTGCCCCTGCACCAAGATGGTGCGCTTGTTACCACCTGTCCGTACGGCGGTGGCGATCTGGTCGAGGTTCAGAGCGTACATTGTTTCAGCGTTTGTCATTTTAGTTCTCCTGTTGATATGTTAGTCCGTGGACTAACAAGTGACGTTGTTGATAGTCGTAAAGTTTTAATAAGTAAGTTCACCACCGACCGGATGTCGAGGTGTATGGAACGAACAGGCACTCGCCCGTCACCCATGTTCGGTTCTCGAAGTAGGTGCGTTCGCCACACCCACTAAGTGTTTCCAGCAAGACCACGGCCAGCAACGCGCCGACCCCGACCACAATAAGAAAGTTCTGGAAGGTTCGCACGTTACACCTCCAAGCTAGGAAGTGACGAGATAGCCTCATCCACCGTGCGCTTGGTTTCGATGCGCGTGTGTGCATCTTCGCGTAGAACTTCGGCGGTCACGCCATACATGGCGTCAGACAACTTGTCACGCATGGCGGTCATCTGTGCGTCACCTGCGACGTTACACACATCGAGCAACTCAACCATGTCGGTCACATTGCTGACGAGCGTATCGCGGAACACCCGCTTGTCGTCGTTCTCGCTGTAGTCCAGCCGTTCCGACATACGTGTCAGCGCATCGTGTAAACGTGTCCACACATCATTCATTGCCTTGGTCAGTTGGCGGGCGTAGTAGTCGTCGTAGCTGGATTTGACCTCGGCCACCGCGTCATTGCCAACGTCGATACGAAAGTCACCCGCGTCGGGTAGCGGGATGTAGTTGAGGTTGAACCCAAACTTGGTGGTCAGCGCGTCGGTCGTCGGGTACTCGGTAACGTCGAACAAGTCGCCCAGCTTGGCTTGCGCTTGGCTGATCTCCCACTGATATGATGACAGGAACGCATTAGTAGCTGCACGCCACTGGTTCTCTAGGTCAGTCATGGCGTTGTGGTACTTGAAGTACTGCGCTGTCGGTAGCAGTCGCAACCCCGTGTCCGACCACGGCATTGTCATGCCATAGTGGATGTTGCGGATGTTACCCGTCAGCTTGTGTACCGCTTCGAGTTCGGCGCAGTTGCCCAGCAACTTCTTGTTGACGTTGGCTACACCGGTTTCGGCATTGTTGTCGGCGGTCACATCTTTGGATGCTTTGCGGTCTTTCTTGCGACCGGTCCACTGTGATATGGATAACTCTGACAACATTGCGCTTGATCCGATAGAAGGTGCGTCTACCTGCGGTACATTGTTAGTCCGTGGACTAACATCTTCTTGTGCGCTAACCGGTGTAGGTCCAGCCTGCTCGGTGGTAACTTGTGGTAACGTGTTAACTAGCGTATTCATCTGTTTTCTCCTGTGTGCGTTGATAAGGAATTTATCAACTGTCAATATAATAGCAAATATAGCTATCTAAGTCAAGTGATGTGTAAAGGTGTTAGTTCGTGAGTAAACGCGCAATGTACTGTAATGTACTGTAATGTTCTAACACGTGTCCGCGTAAGCCGTTGTAATGCTTGGAATGTTCTAATGTTCTATTTTTGGAGAAATTGAAGGGTCAGATTCTGGGTTAGGTGGTTTGAGGAATCCGCGCCACCCCCTTTCAAATGTAGTCCTATCCTATTTCTAAAAAAGAACATTACAACTACTACTAAGATATGTAACAGATTGCCACAGATTGATAGGCATGTATTGCTAATAGCTGTCACACGCGGTTACGAATTGCCACATATACATAATGTTCTAACGCTACAGAACATTACGGAACATTACACGCGAAAACCCGAACATTGCTTATATATCAACGTGTTAGGTGCGAACATTATGTTAGTCCGTGGACTAACACGTGTGCGTGTAGTGGCTCACCGCGACCGTAAGAACTGGTTTCAAAAGATGTTAGTCCGTGGACTAACAAGTGTGTGGCTCACCGCGACCGTGGGAACTGGTTTCAAACGTGACACAACGGGTTGGCTCACCGCGACCGCAGGAACTGGTTTCAAAAGATGTTAGTCCGAAGACTAACACCGGCAGAAAAAAGGCACAAAAAAAGGGCCGACCCCGAAGGGCCGACCCAGTTTGGAAAGTTATGCTAGTGGCGATTTTGCCAGCCACTCAGCAATCTCGACCAGATCGAGATCACCCGCGCCTTCAGACGTTTCAACGCGTTTGACGAAAGCATTGAAAGTATCGCGCAACCAAACATCATCCGGTTTACGCTCAACCGGCCCGCGCTCAACCGGATTTAACCGTTCGTCCAGCGCTTTGACTATCTTATTGCGCCGTGAACCAATCTGCTGTTGGGCATATCGTTTCGCGCTTTTGTCTACGTCAGACAGCTCTTTAGTTGGCGTTACCAACAGTTTCTGCGCCGTTTTAGTGAACGACGAGATAATACCCGCATCGACCGATACCCGAACCGGGCATTCCTTATCCTTTAGGTCCGCTACTGAGATATCGTCCGCAACCATAAAATCGATAAGCGCGGATAGCGTTTTGCCGGTTTTGTCGACAGCGGCGGAGTACTGGCGAACCAGCTTTTGGAGATCGTTTATCATAACTTCACTTTCTGTTTATCGAATTCGCCATTATTGGCCGTTTCGATGATTGTATAAGAACATATTTAGACGTGAATTGCTATAGATGTTTTGACAGTTTTGACTACGTGGGCGCATTATCTGATATATTTTGTTAGTCCGCGGACTAACATTCATTGGCTCACCGCGCCTTTGAGAACTGGCATCGCATGGCTGGATGGTCATTGGCTCGCCGCGCCCTTGAGAACTGGCATCAAAGGGGAGAGGCCGAAGCCCCTCCCGATTGGTTATTTGTTGTGGAGTTCTCTCCATTGGTGTTTAGAGAGATTGTTCAGGTGTGGAAGTCTCTCTAGATGGTTCTTGTTACTCAGATACCTGTCGAACATGGCTTTCACTGGTGCGCCGGATATTCCAGCGAACATCTCTAGCTGAATACCGTATGTTCGCCGTGCGTCTTCGGTATCGGCGTTAGCCTTGAGTAGCCTTGCCACTCTCTTGAAGTTGTCGTAACCCAGCCAATGCAGGGCATCTGTCAGGGCAACACGTTGCTGACCCCACTTGTAACGAATCTCGTTAGGCATTTTAGTTCTCCTTTGTGGGGGAGCCGAAGCTCCCCCGGTTGATTAGAATATCCCGAGTTCGTCGAGGATGTATGTCGAATTGAGACGATTGCGTTCTGCCTCGGCTTCTTCTCTCGTCTCGAAATGATCGACAGCACATCGTGGATCACCTTCTTTTGTGATGAGCCACATTACTTCTGAGCCGTCGAAGTGTCGCCGTATCTGGTACGGCGCTAGCGCCCGCTGCATCTTACCCATGTCGCACCGCCCAGCGGATTGCCATGACAACTAACTGAGACCCAGCGATAAGACCGACGATCCACAAGTGACCGACGTATCCAATGGTATTGTCGAGGGATATATAGAGCATTATCGCACCAGCTATGGCGCAGATAATAGGTATTAAACGTTCTAGCATTGTATTACCTTTCGGTATCGAGGGACTTGATTGCCCCGTTCGATGATTGTACTAGAACATATTATCACGTGAATTGCTATAGATGTTTTGACAGTATCTGATAGTATATGTCATTATCTGGCAGCAATGGGTGGGGGGGTCTTTTTCTGAGGCGATATATTCTGGACCCTACCTTACCCCCATGACCCCGCGACACAATGTTAGTGACATACACCTATATAAATACTATTTCAGACGAGAATTTTGTTATTTTTTGAGTTCAGGCAAAGGTGGCACTATATGAACATCTCTTGTAGTTACATCCACATAAGCCATCCGCACCCCTATGACTTTCTGCAAAGGGGATAGTACCCGGTAGATTCGGTGGTTGGTTCCGCGTTTCGATTTTTTACGCCCAGCGTCTTTCTTTGCGTCAAATAGATACATCTCACCCTCGGCACTTATAGCGACTACATCTACGGGTCCGTGTGCAGACACAGGTTGGAACACATATAAATCTTGGCGTAAAAGATATTCTACCAAGATTATTTCGCAAATTTGGCCTTCTGTATGTCGTCTGTCCATATATAGAAACACCCCCCTTTGGAGTCCCAAACTACTTGTATACTTCGTATTTTATTGGTATATGTGCCACAACGGTTAAAACCTGCGAGTAAAATATATGAGTTTGGTTGTTGAACCAGAGTTCGGAGTGTCTATTTCTTCTGATACTCCATATATAGATTTGAAGGCGCGGGCGGAGTACGTCTGTAATACCGCAAAGAAACTTGGACTAGAGCTAGATCCTTCGAAAGAAGACAAGGATGTAGCGGCTAAATTATCTATGGCGTACGCCGAAGACCCCGAAAAGACCTCTAAGAAGGTGTCGTCCAAGAAAGCAGCAACTCTTACCCCCGCGTCCTTACTTATGACAAACAGTATTCTGCAGGAGTTTGGGCAGTCTGTAGCGGACAGCGCCGTGCAGATACGGCATATGGTCACGAACAAGTTAGTGTTGGAAACAGATAATCCTGACCCACGGGTACGTATCCGTGCGCTAGAACTGTTAGGCAAGATATCCGATGTTGGGCTGTTTGCCGAGAAGTCAGAGGTAACCATAACACATCAGTCCACAGAGGATCTGAAGAACCGTTTAAGATCTAAGTTAGCCAAACTTGTTAATCCTGAAGTGGACGATGCTATCATTATAGATGGTGAAGCTATGAATGTTAACTCCGAACTTGGTATTGATAATGCCGAGTGATAGCTCGCTATTGGAGGGTGATCTTGAGGATCTGGATATTCAGGCTTTACTATCCAATTTGGATGACTTTAATCAGGATGAGTTAGCTGAGATAAACGGTCTGGTCGAGGAGCTTTCCGCAAGAGACAGCAACCAGAAAGCCTACGACGATTTGATCGAGTTTTGCAAACGTATGCAACCCGACTACATAGTGGGAAAACACCATCGTATTCTTGCCGACATGCTTATGGACATCGCAGAAGGTAAGAAAGATCGTATCTGTGTTAATATTCCGCCACGGCACGGTAAGTCCCAGCTAGTATCTATATTCTTTCCGGCGTGGTTTCTGGGTCGTAATCCAAACAAGAAGGTTATGATGGTGTCGCACACCACTGATCTTGCCGTAGACTTCGGTCGTAAGGTTCGTAACCTCATATCTACAGATGACTATAAGGCCATATTCCCTACTGTAGCGCTTGCTGTGGATTCCAAGTCTGCCGGTCGATGGAATACAAACTCGGGCGGTGAGTATTATGCGTGTGGTATTGGGTCATCCATCGCTGGCCGTGGCGCAGACTTACTATTGATTGACGATCCACACTCGGAACAGGACGTTATCAATGGTAATTTTGAAGTGTTCGAGAAGGCGTACGAGTGGTTTACCTACGGCGCTCGTACTCGACTCATGCCGGGTGGTCGTGTAGCTATTATCCAGACTCGCTGGCACATGGATGATCTCACGGGCCGCGTTGTTGGTGACATGGCTCAGAACGACAGGGCAGATCAGTACGAGATTGTAGAGTTCCCCGCCATACTTGAGATACCCGACAAGAAAGGCTCGGGCTATACCGAAAAATCTTTATGGCCTGAGTTTTTTGATCTTGACGCACTTATGCGAACCAAGGCGTCCATGCCCTCGTTTCAGTGGAACGCACAGTACCAACAGGAACCTACGGCAGAAGAAGCGTCTATTGTAAAACGTGAGTGGTGGCAGAAGTGGGGAGACAAAGATGCCCCCTTGTGTGAATACATTATCATGTCTCTTGATGCGGCAGCGGAATCTCACAACCGCGCCGACTTCACAGCACTCACTACGTGGGGTGTTTTCTTAAACGAAGACACTGGAACTCACAATATAATACTGCTAAACAGTATAAAGAAGCGTATGGAGTTTCCTGAACTTAAAGCTATGGCGTTTGAAGAATACGAGTCATGGCAACCGGATTCTTTTATAGTTGAAAAGAAGAGTTCCGGTACGGCTTTGTATCAGGAGATGCGTAGGATGGGGCTTCCTGTACAGGAATACACCCCACATAGGGGGTCGGGGGATAAATTAGCTCGTTTGAACTCTGTAGCAGATATTGTAGCTTCCGAGATAGTATGGGTTCCCTCTACTCGTTGGGCAGAAGAACTTATAGAAGAGATTGCCGGATTCCCTTTTATGAGCCATGATGACTTGGTTGACTCTACAGTTATGGCACTTATGAGGTTTAGACAGGGTGGGTTCTTACGACTACCTTCTGATGAGCCGGATGAAATAGTATACTTTAAGCACCGTCAGGGTGGCTATTATTAGGATATATCATGGCTATTGAAAAAGGGCTTTATGCGGCTCCGCAAAGCATTGATGAAAGTGATGAGTCTCTTGAAGGAGGCTTAGAGATAGAGATCGTAAATCCAGACATGGTTACTCTGGATGACGGAAGTGTTGAGGTCACATTGATCCCCGGAGGTATGGGTGGCGACGATGACTCCTTTGACGCTAATCTAGCCGAGTCTCTGGAAGAGGGTGTTCTTAATAAACTTGCTGATGATTTAGTAGGAGCGGTTGATGCTGACATTGATAGCCGCAAGGATTGGGCAGATACATTCGTCAAAGGGCTGGACGTGCTTGGGTTCAAGTACGAAGAAAGGTCGGACCCGTGGGATGGCGCGTGTGGTGTATATTCGACGGTGCTTGCGGAGGCGGCTATCCGCTTTCAAGCGGAGACTATGAGTGAGACTTTCCCGTCAGCAGGTCCAGTAAAGACCAAGGTGCTTGGAGAGGAAACTAAAGAAAAAGACGAAGCTGCTGCCCGTGTAAAAGCAGATATGAACTATGAGCTGACAGAGCGCATGGTAGAGTATCGTCCCGAGCATGAGCGCCTTCTGTACAGTCTGGGCCTTGCGGGGTCCGCGTTTAAGAAAGTTTACTTTGATCCTAATATGGATCGTCAGACAGCAATCTACATACCGGCTGAAGATGTTATCGTCCCCTATGGTGCTTCTCATATTGAAAGCGCAGAGCGTGTTACGCACGTTATGCGTAAGACCAAGAACGAACTAAAGAAACTTCAGGCGAGTGGTTTCTATGTGGATATAGAGCTTGGGGAACCACAGCCTTATCACACCGATATTGAAGAGCGTAAGGCCGAAGAAGGCGGCTACTCAATTACAGACGACGACCGCTACGCAATATACGAGATACACGCTGATCTTGTAATCGACGACGTTGATGATTCAGAAGACGAGATAGCAAAGCCCTATGTAGTTACGATAGAGCGTGGCACCAACCATGTGCTTGCGATACGCAGGAACTGGAACCCGGATGACGTTCTTATGCAAAAGCGTCAACACTTTGTGCATTACGTATACGTGCCGGGGTTTGGATTTTATGGTCTTGGCTTAATTCATATTATCGGTGGTTACGCCCGAGCCGGTACCAGCCTTATTCGACAACTCGTAGACGCGGGTACCCTGTCGAATCTCCCCGGCGGTATAAAATCACGCGGCCTACGTATTAAGGGTGACGACACGCCGATTGAGCCGGGCGAGTGGCGCGACGTAGATGTGCCATCAGGTAGCATCCGCGACAACATCATGCCCCTTCCGTATAAGGAACCGTCGCAGACACTTCTTGCGCTTTTGAATCAGATCACGCAGGAGGGTCGTAGACTCGGCGCTATCAGCGACATGAACATCTCTGATATGTCGGCAAACGCCCCAGTTGGTACGACACTGGCTCTGCTTGAACGCACTCTCAAGCCTATGGCTGCAGTACAAGCACGCGTTCATTACGCTATGAAGCAGGAGTTCAAGCTCCTCAAGGCTATCATGGCCGAGTACGCACCGGACCAGTATTCTTATCAGCCGTACCGGGGGGAGATTAACGCTCGCAGGGCGGACTATGACTCTGTAGATGTAATTCCTGTCAGTGATCCCAACAGTTCTACTATGGCGCAACGAGTTGTGCAGTATCAGGCTGTGTTACAGATGGCTCAGTCTGCACCACAGATATATGATCTACCACAGTTACACAGGCAGATGATTGAGGTGTTAGGAGTTAAGAACGCTGACAAACTTGTTCCTACCGAAGACGATGCAACGCCGGTCGATCCAGTAAGCGAGAATATGGCGGCACTTGTAGGCAAGCCCATGAAAGCGTTTCTGTATCAGGACCACGATGCTCACATCGCTACGCATATGGCGTTCATGCAAGATCCTATGGTTGCTCAGTCTATCGGCCAAAACCCGCAGGCACAACAGATCATGGCTTCCCTGCAGGCTCACATAGCAGAACACTTAGGGTTCAGTTATCGCAAGCAGATAGAAGATCGTATGGGTGTGGAACTTCCGCCCCCGGATCAGCCGTTGTCTGAAGAGGTCGAAGTACAGCTTGCGAGGCTTGTTGCGGATGCAGGTAAACAGCTTACGGAAGCCCACAAGCAACAGGCAGCACAGCAGCAGGCACAGCAGCAGGCCCAAGACCCTGTTCTCCAGCTACGGCGGGAAGAAGTCGCTATCAAGCAGGCAGAAGTACAGCGTAAGGCACAGAAAGATCAAGTCGATGCCGCAATGCAACAGGCTGATATGCAACGCAAAGCGCAGAAAGATCAGGTCGATGCCGCTATAAATGCTCAACGAGTAGAGAATGAACAGGCGGGCGTAGTTGTAGACGCGCAAAAAGCGAAAGTTAAATTAGACGCCGAGTCTGATAAGTTGGACCTTGAGATTTTCAAGGCCGTAACTGACCCCGGTAAGGGTCAATCATCCTAGAGGAGCTAAAGTATGAAGTGGGTTAAAGATCGAATGCAGGAGCCTTCGTCCTATGCAGCCGCCGGTGTAGCTGTGATGGGCGTGGGTGTAGTTATTAGTCAGCCAATTCTGGTTGTCATTGGTATCGTAGGCGGTGCCGTAGGATTCGTCCTGAAGGAGAAAGGTGTAATTTAACTATGGCAAAAACCGTCTTTGACGTGCTTAACGAACGTATCGGGGAACAACGTTCCTCTGCGGTAGAGTTTCTGTCAAATGGTAGTCCCAAAGACTATGCTGAGTACAAGGAACTATGTGGTGTCATTCGAGGTCTTGACGCTGCTATTGCTCATATAAATGACCTCTCGCGCAACTATTTAGAAGATGGTGAGTTTAATGGCTAAAACAGCAGTAAAACCTATTGCTAGCGAAGAAGATTTTGAAAACCAACTACCTGTTCCTGTAGGGTACAGACTTTTAGTAGCACTGCCTGACATTGACGATCACTATCAAGGTACTTCGCTGCTCAAAACAGATTCAGAGAAACAGCAAGAATACATACTATCCATTATGGGTATCGTAGTAGATATGGGTGGTGGTGCGTATATTGACAAAGAGCGGTTTCCTGACGGCCCTTGGTGCAAGGTAGGCGATTATGTTATGTTCCGTATGAATACGGGTACACGCTTTAAGGTTAACGGTAAAGAGTTCCGCCTTATGAACGACGATTCCATCGAGGCAGTTATTGCTGATCCTCGTGGTGTTTGCAAAGTTTAGGAGACAACAGATGCCTTTTGAGAAAGTTGAGTTCGAATTTCCCCCCGCCGCCGACGAAGAAAATAGTACAGAGATAGAGATTGAACCCTCTAGTGCTATGAAGGTTGATACTTCCGGCAAACAACCAGAAGTAGATGTTAAAGAAGCTCCTTCCGAAACTGATGATTTTGAGGTTGAGGTTGTTGATGATACCCCCAAAGCTGACAGAGGGCGTAAGGCATCAGAACCACCGGATGATGTAACTGACGAAGAACTTGAGGACTATTCCGATAAAGTTCGTAAGCGGATAAAGCATTTTAGTAAGGGCTACCATGATGAACGTAGGGCGAAAGAGACCGCGCTGCGTGAACGTGAAGAGCTTGAACGATACGCCCAACAACTTGTTAACGAGAACAAAGGGCTGAAAGAATCACAAACTAAGAACCAGACTGTTTTGTTAGACCAAGCAAAGCGCAGTGCCGGTTCTGAGCTAGAAGTAGCTAAACGCGAGTATAAAGAAGCATATGAAGCGGGGGATTCTGATGCGGTTGTAGAGGCTCAAGAGAAGCTGACTACAGCTAAAATCAAAGCTGACCGCTTAAACAACATTCAACTTCCTCCTTTACAGGAAGAAGAAGCTGCTGTAGAACAGGTTAATATAGAACAACCCGCCCCAGTACCGGTTGACGAACGAGCTAACGAATGGGCAAGATCCAATACGTGGTTCGGATCAGATGATGAGATGACAAGTTATGTACTGGGGTTGCATAATAAACTTGTCAAATCGGGTGTAGACCCGCAAAGTGATGACTACTACGAGACTATTGATGCTCGTATGCACAAAGTATTCCCTGAGTATTTTGGGGATGCCGAAGAAGAAGAAACGCCAAAACGTCAGGCCAATGTTGTTGCGCCCGCTACGCGGAGTACTTCCCCTAAAAAGGTCGTACTAACGCAAACACAGGTAAACCTAGCGAAACGTTTAGGAATTTCTGTTGAAGACTACGCCAAACAGGTTGCAATCGAGATGAGGAAAGAAGCAAATGGCTGATAATCGAATTAACCGTGAGCAGACGACCAGAGAAAAAACGACCCGTAAAAGAGCTTGGCAGCGCCCCGAGGTGCTTCCCTCACCTACTCCCGAGCCGGGTTATGAATTTCATTGGGTACGTGTAGCTACATTAGGTCAGATTGATGCCACTAATGTTTCCTCAAAACTACGTGAAGGTTGGGAGCCGGTTAAAGCGGCAGATCATCCAGAGATCACGATGGTTACCGTCGAACAAGAAAAGTTTGCCGATAATGTTGTGATTGGGGGTCTAATGCTTTGCAAAGCTCCAAAAGAATTAGTTGAAGAGCGCAATGACTACTTTAACACACAAGCCAAAGCGCAGATTTCTTCGGTTGATAACAACCTTATGAGAGAAAACGACCCTCGTATGCCGCTCTTTAATGATCGGAAATCGAAGGTTACTTTTGGTAACGGAACTTAATAAGCTCGGGAGTTATAAACTATGGCTTATCCAACTATCGACGCCCCTTATGGGCTAGTACCCGTCGGTTTGATTGGTGGTCGTTCGTTCGCAGGCGCTACTCGCTCTATGAAGATTGCTAGTAACTACGGTACAGCTATCGGAAAAGGCGATCTAGTCAAGCGTGTGAATGACGGAACCATTGAACGTGACGGAAGCACTACGGCTTTCCCAGCTACTGGGACGCTAGGTGTTTTTATGGGTTGCAGTTATACGGACCCAAACAGCGGTCAGACGACATTCAACAATCAGTATCCGGGCAGCATTGTTGCTAGTGATATTGAAGCGTTCGTTGTTGAAGACCCTGATATTATCTTGAAGGCTGCTATTTGTTCTTCAGGTACGACGATGGCAACACTGGGAAGAACTGTTATTGGTAACAAGGCTTCAATCATTAGCAATACGTTAAACACTGCTAATGGGCGGTCTAAGCTGGCTATCAATAATAGTGTTGCTACGACTTCGACACTGCCATTTCAGATTATTGATGTGGTTGACAGCACTGCTACGGGTACTGATACTTTCCAAGAAGTGCTTGTGATCTACAGTGCCCATACTGATAATGGTAGTAACGTGTTCATCGGTGGACATGCCTATCGTAACCCTGTTGGACTGTAGGAGGTGAACAATGGCTATTTCACGCGCCCAACTACTTAAAGAACTCCTCCCCGGCCTCAACGCTCTGTTTGGTATGGAGTATGCTAAGTACGGTGAAGAACATAAAGAGATTTTCGAACAGGAAACCTCTGATCGTTCTTTTGAGGAAGAAACGAAACTGTCAGGCTTTTCTGCTGCACCGGTCAAGGACGAAGGCTCTGCCATCGAATATGACAACGCACAGGAAGCGTGGACGGCTCGTTACACACACGAAACCGTTGCGATGGGATTCTCAGTCACTGAGGAAGCCGTTGAAGATAACCTGTATGACTCTTTGTCTGCTCGTTATACGAAGGCTCTTGCCCGCGCTATGGCCTATACGAAACAAGTTAAAGGGGCGGCTATTCTTAACGATGCCTTCTCCACGACTTATGGTGACGGTGTAGCGCTTTGCTCTACGTCTCACCCGCTTGTTTCGGGTGGCACCAACTGAAACACGCCTTCTGTGGCTGCTGATCTTAACGAAGCCTCTCTTGAGGCGTCTGTTATTCAGATCGGTCAGTGGACGGA
>Ga0114906_1000798_pt1 | contig 17173 bp, 5 predicted proteins | sample MalvirDeepMed_M9_FD_89687 | JGI IMG/M metagenome (GOLD analysis project Ga0114906, IMG submission 89687) | Marine viral communities from the Global Malaspina Expedition - Malaspina viral metaG DeepMed_M9 | ecosystem: Environmental > Aquatic > Marine > Oceanic | place: Mediterranean Sea...
CGTTGTCGTCATCATCATCCAAATATGTGTTAAGAGAATAATAAGCATTATCATAAAGATAATTCTGGTAATTGGATAGCCAATCCTCGTCATAGGACGTTGAGTCATATCCTTCGGTAACTTCTGAGCTTCTGCTATCAACAATTTTTGGATTTCTGGTTATGCGGTTTTGTAATAATGTACCACCCTCAATGGCTTCGTTTGTGCGGTATATCCTTTTTCTGAATCTCAAATATAGTTTACCAACAATATCACCATTGCTTTTACTAGTAAACAAGTCTCGGAGATAATTTAATTGTACAAGAAGTGTCGCAGTGTCACCATATCCAGATAAGGCAGAAGAAATATTATCCAACATATTTTCCAAGTCCGAAAGTTCGTCTGAATCTTCCATTGTGTCGGCGCGGCTGCGGAATTCAGTTACTAAATCTTCAAAATAAGTCTTTATTTGATCATGTGTGATACTGTCAGTGGTATAATAAAAGCCACCCAAGGATTCTAATGGTATATCGTCATATATTACGTCCTCGGCATCAAAATATTGTGTATAGAGGCGGCGTATTTTACCTTCTGAAAACACCTTTTCATAAGATACATCGCTTGTCTTGTTTGCTAAAAGCTTGATGTTTTCTAACTCGTCTTCAATAGTGGTTGAATTATATTCGTAAGTTGAGGTATATGCGAAAGTATACAAAAACTCAGGTACCTTGAGGCCGGCTGACTCGGCAAGGTCGAACGGATTAGACATCGATCCGAAAGCTGCCGCAGAATCATCAAAAAGATAATCAACGCTAGTTTGGAATCTTATTATTCTTTGGCCTTCTTCGCTGTATGTATCTTCTGCTTTTGTCCAGTCTGTTGATGTCTGGTTCATGTTTGTAGATATAGACGTGTCTTGAACCGCATTAAGCGAATCGATGAGGTAGGAAGTTCGGGCCTCGTAAAGAGCTTTAAATACATTCACCTCCCCATTAACCACTGATTGCCAATCGGATTCAGAATATCCAAAAGTCGAGTAAGATACACCTGTACTCCAGGCATGCATACAATACACATTAATGTTACTGTTTAAATGAGTGATAATGTCCGCATCAACGGTATCATCACCAGACGCAACAAAGAAGAGAGATATATAGGTCGTCACCCGATCATCCAAAAGTTCTATTCTATCGATATATGGTGCAGGCAGATAAGTACCAAATTTACTTACTGTATTTCCTTTAAAAGTTAGCTCTGACATATTTCAGGCTCCGTAACAACTCCGTAAATATCGAAGAAAACGTTTTCCTCTTCTTTTTCGCACTCAAAATCTAGATCAATGTAGTAAGATTGCTTATTGAAAACCTCCGCTCCCTTACATGCCAGGCTTTGATCCACTTGATGATCTGCCAACACATCGAAATAATATTCTACACTAACCGTCGTTAAATCTTGAGAGGGTGTCTCTTGCTGATCAGCGGTAAGCATCAGGCCATCTTTTATTTGAGGTATGATCTTTTTAAAATACTTTCTTTCTATGCGCCGCGGATATTCTGATGGAACGTGAAAAACCTCGATTTCAAAATTCTCATTCAATAAAAGGGTGTTAACTTCTTCAGCATAGACCAATGGGTCGGTTGCCTCTAAAACAATTTGTTTGTTATCAGCAAAAATGGATGTCGAATCGATTATGTCTCTTGCCTCGGTGGGGTCAATATTGAGTACAGTATCTCGGGTTCTCAACACGTAGTTCGCTATTATATCAATTTGAGGTATTTTAGTATCACTGGCATTAGTACTAACATTAACACCAGTACTAGAGGCTGTTATGACCCCCTGAAGAGTTACTATTTTCCATGCGGGTGATGACTGCGTGTCACCATCCAAATAGGCATCTCCTATGATCGCATCTAGATAAGACACATCTTTCGCTGGATTGAATTTGGTCTCCATATTATTTAATGAGAAATAATTCACAGCACTTCCTAGGTCTTGAAGAATTGTTGTTTCTAAGTCTTCAAACAAAGTCAGTGTTTCAATATATTGAGTGTTATCTTTAATTCTCTCGTTTATCTCATTTTGCTTTTCATCAAACAAACCTATATAGTCACCATCATAGACAACATTATCATCGAGGAACGCATAATACGTTGGTTTGAAACTACTAACGGATAACATCTTTCGACCGTATGTGGTTAATTGTAGATCGAACACTTGTTCTTTTTTATTAATGAATTTAGCCATCTTATGATTCGTCGTCCTCGGATTCATTCAATGAAGAATTTTGGTATAACACTTGTGCGTCAATCTTAATTAGCTCTACAAAAGATAAGTAATCATAGGGCCAGTTATAGCCGAGATTATAACTTGTCGGTGATGTAGAGGTGGTTGTCGAACCATTTGATTGGCCAACTTGAGGAACCATCAAATCTGAATATGTCGTAGAGGAACGCTGCTTGACCTTAAACACCATCCATCTAAGATTTTCGTTTTCAAGTAGGTTTTGTTCGCTCAACAACTCTGTATCCACCAATTCGTGTGAAACAGAGGCAACCTGTTTGGAGAATTTCTTATACTTCCGTGGCGCCAAGTTTTGCCATATATATGATAAGTCATCCTTATCAAACGTATACTCAAATTCGAATATATACATCGCAATGGGTTCCACGCTATCACTACTCAAGAAATCAAACTGGGGTGGTAAAACATAATTTTGCATTTTTTCTATCTGTCTTCTGATTGATGTGCCAGCACTTTCTAACGAATCACCGGTCGCACTCCCAACAGCAGTATCGAGCGCGGCGTCGACTCTTTCTTGTGGAATGCTGATGAATTTCTTGCGTTGGGTGGCGTATTCGCCCGTGAGAGAGCTATATTCTATCACATAAGGAACTGCCACCACAGCTTCTTTGACTGTTCTGCTATCTGCCAATTCTCCCAAACGAGAACTAGCTTGAGTTGGGGTGAAATTAATGATATCAGTTAACGATTTAGCTTCCTTATAGAGAGTGGAACCTGTGGTACTGACGGCGTTGTTATTATAAACAGAGTTCTGATAAATCACATCGTAGTGGTTCTTTAGCCAGCTAGCGGGAATATCACCAATCTCTAAGAATACGCCCTTGTCTGGCGTTTCGGGCATGACGCCGAATTGGTGCCACATACCTCTTGGCACAGAGGCGGAGGCAAATGCCGGAAGCGACAGGTTGCTGTCTGCGTTGGTAATCGGGTGTACACCTTTATCATTAAAGTTGAGCATTGGTGTTTCAAACTTGGGCTGAATAATCCATTTTTTGCCTGCGGTTTCGTTTTCCGTTAATATTTCATTTCCAAATTTATCTGTTCTTTGTTTCAGAATTCTTTCAACGCCAAGGTAATTGACACTAGCACTCAATTGCATTGAGTTCTCATTGATATTCTTACCTTCGTAAATCAAATCTCCAATGCTAGGAAAGGACGTTGAACTACTGAATGTTGGTAACAACTGGGTACCGGAAAGAGAAGTGATTCCAGCAGATGCAGATACACCAGGATCAACTCTTCTAAAGACGGTCTTTGTTTCAGTTAGTATCTTCTCTAGATCATACTTGGTGTTCTCTTGTGGACGGAAGATAAAATCAACCCACGATTCACCATTGTAATAAGGCGGCGTATAGGCGCCGTTATAACCGCTCAAGCTGTCTAGTGGATAAGTGTTTTCTACTATAGATAGATTTGCAGAATTTCCGAATGGCCGGGCAGCAACCGCAGGCCCGAAAGCAGTGGGGCGACTATACATTGTAAAGTTTTCTTTAAAATCATCGTTCTGGCGTGGGTCCTGGGGAAGAGGGAACGATCCGCTTCTGAATGCATCGTTAAAATACGTTCTACCTCCGAAATAACCATATGTTGTATTATCACCCGAGGAACCAGATTCGTGCTGGTAGGTGCGGGCGCCCGTGGAGGATCTTCGAATTTTCAATCTCGCAAGATAAATCGAGCCGGTGGGGAACTCTATGTCATCAGAAACCATCTCTGATTCCAATCTTGTGAACATGTTATCCTTTAAGAAGAATCCGGCTACCTCACCAAAGAAGTTCTCTGCCATCTTAGAATAAAGGTTGTCATTAGAATTAACAGCAAACGACGTTGTAACATTTAACGTAGCTGATGGATGGGGCTCTGAATCAATGAAATCCATCCCATCTAGATATTTTTCAGGTGCCAAGAGCGCTTCGAAAGGTACCTTATAGTCCCAATAGAGGCCACCATCGTATCCTTCTTGGGGCGCGCTGCTTCCTGTGTTAGCAGATGTGATCATCCAGTTATCTGTAAATTCACCGGAAGAGGTGCCGTAGAACGTCTTCTCTAATTTTGTCTCATCTGTAACGACAGGATAGTTAACAGCGATACCCGACTTGATTGAATTATACAAGACCCCAGGAGAGTATAGCGTTTGCATCAAGGGTCTCAAATGACCATCAGAAAATTGTACAATCGTTGTGCCTTTCTTGGACGAGAAACTCTTTGCATAAGAACTGGAGAATTGTGTGATCAGGTCCAAAGTTCTTTGTGCTGGGTAGAAACCCTTATAAGGGTTAAAGCGAATGACGCCGCTGCAGGTCAATTTAATCTGTTTTGCGTCCAGAAGACTATCTTGCTTAATCTTCAGGAAAGATGTCATAAATTCTGAGTTGGAATAATCTTTATAGAAAGAGGATTGTGAACTGCTTAGCGTAGTGCCGGGAATTTCAAAAGTATCAAAGTTGTTATCATTGAACAATCCAAATTTCACGTAATCTGTAATATGTTCACTAATACGGAACTCTGGAACAATCGAATAATCCTTTGCGACCAATTTCAAATCCTCTTTAAAATCGGCATATTCATCAAACCACGGCTCTGATGAGTGTGATTCAAACGCCGCGAGGCCGGCGGATTTAACCACAATACCCGCTTGTGTATCTGCTTGCCAACCTGCTTCACCACCAAATATTTCAATCGTGTTATTGAAAATATCTTGTTTTGCTATACTTCCAGTCTCGGGGATGGTTATACCAGATGGAGAAACCACTGATTGCGGTGAGGCAAGAGCGTGTTTTCTGGCATAAAGAACGCTAGCGGCTAAACTACGAACAGCGTCAGCTTCAGTTGTGCGGGCAGCAGAACCACTAACAATGTGGAAATAGGTGTTTTGTAGTTCGCCGGCTTCGCCGTTTCCAATGAGATCGGTGTATATTCCGCTTGTCGTAATGCCTGGGATAGATGTACGTGTCAGGAAGTCACTTGGGGCATCTAGTGGCCAGGAACTCTGCGATACCACAGTATCAAATGAGTTGCGGAAAGTGTTTCCGAGAGTAATTCTTGCGGAATTAGAATCTCGCCAATATTTGTTATCATAATCTGTTCGCCCAGTTGTAGAAGAACTAAATTCGTTTCGCAACGAAGGGAATAAGTTTTCAGAATACAACAACCACTTGAGGGATGCGCCGGGATTAGTAGAATTGATATTCAACAATTGTGTCAAGGGAGTGCTCTTGCGTGAAGCTTGTGGGAATTGTAAGTTATCAAGAGTTGTCTCGTTAAAGTATATGCTTTCATTATTGTGGGTGGTTTTGATAATTGTATCTGATCCGTTATCAATTTGCATATTAAGCACAACCGGGCGCCCACGCAAGGATACAGGGGGTAACCTATAATCAGTTATTGTCTCTGATGAAAAGACAGAAAGTGTGTTATTGTTTCTATGTTTAACCAAAATTGGATGATCGCCGGATCTTGCTGAAGTCCAACTCCAACCAAAGCCGCCGCGGCGCTTGGCCATTAAGATGTTAAAATAATCATTAGTAGAGTTTATTTCACTAGTGATACTAAATTTATCCATCAATGTGGTGTTTAGGTATGACAAAACGTTTGTTCCAGCAGGATATCCTAGCACATTTGGATTAGTCGTTGATTCATCAACCGGTTCCGCAATAAATATAGCTAGACGATTCTCTGGCTGATAGAGTACTGTGTTTGTGGTTCCCTGAACGCTACTGCCAGAAACATAATCAAAGTAGGGTACATATCCCTTTGTAGAACTCGAATAGTATCCAGCTTGTGGGCCATACACCGGCGCCATTCCATAGTAACGGAGCGCGCTGGCGGAAACAATAGCCCCAGTTACCCATGCGTATTGCCTATCAGATCTTGGAATTTGGTGTTGGACCCAAAAGTTATCGTATTGAGAACCAGTTGAGTAAGAATAAGCCGAGGCGCCAGAGACAGCAACTCTTCTTCGGTTGCGGGGTACCTTAATGAACGAAGCTGATTGCTCTATGGCGGCGCCGGGATCGCTGACCCAGAAGGAGTCGCGGCCAAACCTCCCACAGTGGCGCGTGAGCAGCGCGCGGAGGCCATAGTCCTTCCCGTGTAGGTCGTACACGCGAATACCCGTTGTGCCGGATCCTGTGGGTTCTGACAGCGATCCTGTGGCAGTCTGTGAGGGCTTGATAACACTCAGGTTGCGGTAGGTGAGGCAGTTATAGACTGATAGTTCTGCAGCTCTAATATCCTGGTACCCTCGTCCCTGTACCTCAATACCACCTGGCGCTCTGAATCGGCCCTTAATAACAGTCTTGTTGATAGAACTTGTTAGATATTCAACAGAATATTCAGGAATAAATTGAATATGACCCTCATCAGTTCTGCGTATACCAAACATAGTGCGAGCCTGAGAGGCCGATGGGGTGTTTGTGATCTGCGCTGGTAGCGAGGGTTGGTTCTCAACAAACTGCCTGGGGTTTTGGTACGCTCCTACAGTGCTTACCACTTCATAATTGTGAGTGTAGTTACCTAAGATCGTTGAACCTGTGCGATGTTCAATGTTACGAATATTAACAGGGCGTTTGGCGATGAAATCGCGATAGAGATACGCTTTCTGCGCGCCAGTCATTGGATAGGGTGCCACATCCTCTTCGTTAGCCTCTGGATAAGGATAATCAGGTCCGACCATACCAATAGCACCAGAGGTCGCAGGACACGCTTTACCTAATAATATCTTCCATCCTTCTGGTCTGGTTAAATAGGTATCAAGCGTGGGACCGCTATTCAAGGCAACGTGCCGATATTGAAGACCACCGACCGCATAGTTTGTGAACGGACCTTGCATAGGTACTTCCAAATCGGGTCCATAAGCATCATGGTGAACGTTCACAATCTCCAAATCGGCCTCTACGCGATCTCTCACCTGCTTGGCGTAACCTTCTTTGACAACTTCGTCTGTTGAAGAACTTAAGATACTAAATGGGAATGCATATGTGGACTTAACGTTCTTGTATCCGTAGCCATCTTCCCAATCGCGGCCGTGTTCAACCTTGACGATTCTATGCGTTTTGTTCCAGGGTTCTCTAACATCGATGATATCTTTTGCCTTAACAAGATCTTCAGTGTCAGCATAGAGAACGTTCATTGGAACATATACACCACTAGTTTCATTGATTGGTCCTGCGGGATATAAAGCATTAAGTGTGAAGTGAATATTCTTATTACCGGAGAAATTAACACCACCCTTATAGACCTTTGTTTGTTTCATTCTAAACTTATAGGGTCTTGAAAGTCTTTTTTCAACATAAGGAGAGACAATATACTTTGTTCCATCGCGCTTTCTGCGAATCTGGATACCCTGAGCATTCTTGTCTTCTGCTGTTCTCTTGATAGTATCTCTTTCAAGATCAATATCATTGTCGCCAGAAGAAATGATCGCACTACCGCTGCGCTCGGCTCTTTCGCGCCACCAGTCAGCGTTCTTTTTCTGCAAATTATCGACTGGGTGGTGGTTGTATTTCCAGTTATAATCAAGCTTTTCAATACCCATCATGGGGGATTCTGTGCTTGATTTATATTCTAATGCCGGGAATCGAGATTGGTATTTATTTCTTTCTAGAACGTGACTTTCGATGGTGTTATACACATCTGCGACATATTCTGTAGACGCAGGAAGTAATTGATCTAATATCAGCGATATCGAATCGTCAAACCACTTATAATACTCAACGTATTTTTCAACATCTTTTACTCTCGTTACTTTTCTAAAGAATATTTCTTTCAACTTCTCAAGGGTTTTATATCGTGAGCGATATCGATTAATTGGCTCACCGATCACATTGTTAAAATCTATCACTCCCGCAAAGAAGGTCAGCATCTCTTCGGAGATTGCGTTATAAATGCTCTTCTCAATCGTATAGAAGTAACTCGGAATGTTTTCAATAATTCCATATACCTTATCGTCGTCAGACAAAATCTGAATCATATCGGAAGACACCGGAGTTTCTGGATCGATAAATTTGAATGAATTTACAGTATCTTCGACAACCACATCGGTAGAAGAAGTGGCATACCCAAAACCCTTACCGGTGTGTTGGTAGCCAGCAATCTTTCCTAACCATCCAAAATTGTTTCTAGTTTCCGCGGAACCTGAGCTTACATCTGTGACCGAGAATTCGCCGGCGGCATCAGAACCAGTTACATTCTCAAAGTTCCAATTAAGGGCTAGAGTGTTAAAGTTAATCAGGTCGTGGTTGTTGTTGTTGGTATCTAGCGGTGAAAGATTCTGATAAGATGCCGAAATACCTACGTTATTGACATCAAAAACGTGTTGATCCAAAGTGGTGTTGTCTAAATATTTCAACCAGAAGCGACAGTTATTCAATTTCACATCTGAAGATTGTAAAATGGTGCCAGTCATGTTTTCTCGACGGGCGCCGACATATACTCTCTTGTGGGCTCGGACGGATCCAGTACCTTCAGCCTTAGTCATACTACCGCTTACCCAGAAGCTATCTTGAATAACACCAAGCTCTTCTCTAACACCTCTGAATTCTACATCGTAAGTATAATCGCCGGAGCCGCTCACTAAATCAGTAAGAGGATAGTTGCTCGGCTTAACTCTGACGGATATATTCCAATGAGTATTATCATAAGCATTGAAAAAGATCGAACTTGTTAATGTAGGGAAGGGATAAGGTGCATTCGAAGATGTTAGCTTAAAATATACGTTCTTTGAATCTATCGTCGGCTTAACTGCGTATACCTGGAAGTTCGTTAAATCCTCCGTACTAGAAGTTGCGGTGCTGCCAGTCTGCGCCGATGCGGTATAGAACGGTGCATAGACACCAAACAAGGACACATCTGTGTAATTTCTTATTACTGTGTCTACTTCCTCATCATATGCAGGGAACACTACATCTAATTCTGTCGTAAATCCATATTTATCTTCTGGGTAGGTTCCAGCGCCTTTTAACCCATCAACGCCACTACCAGAGATATAACTACGGGATTCTGTACTAGATCCCGAATCAAAGTATTGAACGACTGTACCGGTGATATTTTCGTTGCGATTTTGATTGATTGATTTCTTTGTAATAAATGTCTGTTTAAGATTATTCTTTAGCTCATAAATCTGATTGTTAGAGTAGACATTTAAGCGAATTAGGCTATCATCTACATTAAAACACCTCATCACATTTCGAATAGAACGTTCGGTGCCTTTATTCTTATAGATGTTCGCTAAGTTATTGTAAAGATTGAGATAAATTAAGTTCTTCGTCTCGTTTAGATCAGATTCAAACTTAGAATCAACATCGCGATTTAAAAACTTCTCCATCACATTTGCATCAATAAATATCTCCGGGGCATACAGACCAAGAGACTGCGGCAAATGTTCAGCAAACGGAATTGGCTTGTGAGATGCGCTAGTATAATTTAAACTCTTGAAACCGGGGAGTGCAGATATCTGGAGAAATAACTTATCAAAATAGGTTCCAGCTATATGTGTAAGTTTGCGTAGATCTGAAGTGTCTTGATCGTCTCCTTCGATAATCCAAGCTGGCATTAAACTCAAAAAAGAATTATTGTTATTAGTATCGTGATACGAACCAGAGGTCAATAATGCTGATTTCAATTCAACTACATCGGGATGATCAGAGTATATAATTGGATCCAAATATTCACCAATTGAAGCCGAAGCATCCATAATCGCCGAACCGGTGTTTCGGGATTCACTATCGTAGCCGACCCACACACCATTTCCAAGACGACCAGAATAGTCCAGTACTGTACTGTCTACCGCAGTATCACTAGTAATACCCTCGTTGAATTTGTAATATAAACCAAGAGTAGCGTTAGCTATGTCACTATTAACACCACCGCGAACCTGTGTAAACCAATATTTGCCGATGTCATCGCCGGTTCTCGCTACTTTCCAGAATCTAAATTCATCTAACGATGCGCTAAGTTTTGCCATCCCAGACCAGGATGCGGGTAAGTCGCCATATGTCGTGGCGGCGCCTGAAGGTGCTGTCAAAAAAGAACCTATGCGCCCTTGTAGGTTTTTTGACTTTAACGCACCCAAAGAAACTACTGGGCCGGCCTCATAAGTATCGTTAAGGTACCCATCGACGTACAGCTTGGTTGTTATGTTGCTATCGACATTCTGAAAAACGAACGCATAGTGTTGCCAACTTGTAAGGGAGGTGGTTGTGAGATTTTGGCCGATCGAGGCAGTTATAAAACCCACATTAGGTGCAGCAAGTGCTCCTGATTGCGCTGTGATGAGAAACGGCGACCCGGTGGCGGCGCCGGTTAACTCAATCGTAAGGCGTCCATAATCCGTACTAGAGCTGGCCTCATTGTTCCAAATATCAACCACGACTTCTTTTTCAGTGAGGGCGTTGTCAAATGCAGCTTTTTTGAGCCAAAACTCAATCGTAACACCGGTATCGAAATCAGACTTTAGGTTCGATTCTCTGCTACCGCTACCATAATCACTAGGCAACCCGTCGGTTTGATAAATGTCTGTATCATAGATATTAGAATGCTGAAACTTACCATCATGAGGATTATTAAAAGCGGCGTTCAAAGTATCGTAAGAAGCTGTATTGGGGCCTCCCACAAACTCGATGTACTCGGTTTCATCGGACTTACCATAGCCGCCGCTCAATGAGCCAACAAGGGAACCCCAACCGTCCGCACTTAATAGGCCATATCCAGTGGTACGTGGATAAAGATTGTTGAAGATATATTTTTCAATATCAAGAGATTCATTATAAAACTTATTAAGTTCCGCATCAGAACCATCATAAGGATAATAATCCAGAATACGTTCGACAGCCCCTTTATAATACAGATATGCGGAACCATATTTTGCAAAATTGGCCGGTTGGGCATAATTGACTTGGGGTAGAAAACTCTCTTGCTTGATAGAAACCTGAGTAACGTTTCTAGATGATTCTACATCACTGAACGCTTCTTTCTGGTTTTGATCTGAAAGATAATTTCTGGTTTTGTCTGTTGAATCAAAAAGTTTTTTAATACTCATTTCATTGACTGCTCTTTTCTACTCTAAATTTAAAGTTTTCGGCCTGCTCTTGCCACGCCTTAACCTGTTCATCGTAGAATGCAAATTTAAAGGCATAAGTATACCCTGGTTCCAACATACTCATATCAAAATCAAAGTAATTGCCAGAAACATCATACGATAAACCAGTATGAAAGTCGGAGCCGGTTCCATAAGCAACCGCCTCTTGGCCATCAAGGACTCGATACACCCTGTAAGATGCACTTTGGATGGAATATATTCGAGGTGACGCATTAGCAACCGTGTAGATGTTAGGACTCCAATTCTTATTTCTAACATATAAGTTGAGTCGAGTTGTTTCAGTATTATAATATGAATTCTTAAGATTTGTTACATTGATAACATATTGAATTGGATTTAGACTACCGCCGGTAGTGATTTCTTCTGGTTTAATTGATCCAGTATAATATTGTTCAGACCCACTAAACCATACATCATATAATGGGCTAACTATTGGAATCGAAGAAGTGATGCCGATCGAACAAGAATAAATACCTGTCGATACATAACCGCCTGTACAGGCCGTAGTGCCATCATAAAGCGATAATTCTGATCCACTTGGGACAGAATTGTTTTTAGACCCAGAATAAAGACTGACATATATCTCACCGGTACTGACGTTTGGTATGTTTACTAGGCGTCCTCTGATAATATTGTAAAAATATAAGGTATTGAGGTTATCTGCGGCGGGAGCGCGGGAGCTACTAAAGAAGAAATTACCGCGATCGTCGCGGGTTACATCACTCCAACGTGCCTCAATTATAGGTCTCTTGAAGAAAAATTGACTACCTCTAGCGAAAAATCGCTTAGTGTAATATGATTTGGTAGCACCAACCAGGTTGTTGATAATACTGCTTGTATTCTCGCCCGTAGAGCTGGAGTAATATGCTTCATAACTTGATGAGAGTAAAATTTCTACGCCGTAGTTATCTTGAGTTCCTGCTATCCACGACTCTACAAGCGCAGTAACATCGATTTCCATATCTTCTAGACCGGATTCGAATGTCTGTTCGAAAAACAGATCACTTGAACTAGTCAGATAATCTCCACCAACAGTGGTCCACGCTGCGGTGTCAGAGGCTGACATCCAGTTTGCGCCGGTATTCCCGTTTGTAATATCAGTATAGCCTTCGAGGTCAAGACCGACACCCTCTTGCCATGATTGTGATACAGCAGCTACCACTAATTTATAATCTATAGGGGTTGTCTTTGAAGTGGCGGCATTAAATAAACGTAGATAAAAACTCACGCTTCCAGATGCGGGAACAATGGCACTTGTTCTATCGCTAGAAATTTGCGTGGTGGGAAACTGGAGTAAGATTCGAGAAAGTTCCTGGGAGCCAGAATCTTGGCGGCCATAAATAGAAAACACTTCCATCACATCGGCTTCGCCGGCATTCGCGCCTGTGCCGCGGGTTCTTAAGTTAGGCTGATAGGCGTTTACAATTGTAGTATCGGCAGAAGCAGTATATCTAAGTAAAGCCATTATCTAATTTTTCCTTTGATATCCGTCGCAGGGAATTTAATTTCAAATATACAATTCTTGGGCGCGATCAAATAACTACCATCTGGAGATATGTTTGTGTTAACATCAAAAACTGTGTCGGCATAGTTGCCGCCTGTTTTATTGAAAATCTTAACTTTCGTTACATCCAGGGCGCCATCTATGTCTTTCAAAACACTATAAATATCACTAATATATAACGCTTCGCCAATATAAAACAAAGTATCAAAATGTTCCGATAACGAATCAATAGCAGTATTTAAAAGATCATATTTGTTGACACCAGTCTTGGGTTTGATCTCGAATTCGATTCCCAAATTGATTATAAAAGGATCTAATATATCGATAGTGTCATTTATCATCCTATAGTGATTGAGCCATGTCTTCAGATTATTTTTAATTGTCAAATTCGTTGCAGTCAATTTGCCAAACTGATTTTCTGATATAACATACATATTCAGGTTTCTTTTTGCAGAATCGGGATCTCTTTGAACTGAGCATCTTTTTACCGAACCAAACTTAGCTGGCATCCTGTATGTAACGTTCTCATAGTCTGCTTGTGTAACTGCTCTGTCTTGGGTGGGAAAAGTATCGTATACTCTCCTTTTTATCTCTGTACTGTTTGGTGAGCGAACATCGCCGACGAGAGGTGTCTCATTGTTGACTTCCAGGGAATTAACGACTGTTTGTACAGTAGAAGTAGCTAGTGCTGTCCTGTTCTCAAACTCCATTCGTGCATTCGAAACCCTATTCAAAGAACCTGCCCCCAGGTTTGATTCTGCCGGATTGTTGGCGCGATATATTACAGTCAACGTAGTATTCGATGGCACAATGCCGAAATTTTCATTTTTTGACAAGCGCGTAGGATCAAAAGTCGTATCAGTCACATAGTTCTTACCAAAAATTTCTAACGCTACCCTCTGGGGATCTGCTACAACGTTTGATTCACCAGACTTCCCGCTTCCAAATTGTAAGAATACATTATTACGATCGCGCTCTACTACGAACTTTCTAGAAACCAGATAGGGCTTTATGATTGAAGGAACATTATCATTCTTATAGTTGTTGTTGGAAACCTCTTTAAATACCATATCTTGTGATAAATATCCCACCTCAAAGTACTCGTTACCTTGTGTGTCTGTTGCTGAAATAATTTCTGCCACATTAGTTGCCTTAAGTTTAATTTTCTTAAATCTTTCATATGGCCCAACTACAACCTCTTCTTGGCCAAAAAATCCCGATACAACATTACCATAAGCCTTGATTGCATAATGAGTTGGCGCGCCAGTGGATGTATCAACTTGTGCAGCCACCACAGGATTCTTGGGATTACCAAAATCAATATTTTCAGTCAAAACATAGTTCTGGCCAGCTTCAGATGTAAATCGAGACCCACGCTTTAATACAGGAACATAATCAGTGTCGGGTCCGATACCGGTCGCAGAAGCCGGCACCAACACAAACATAGCAACTTGCCCATAAACAGATGGTGAGCCAGTATATTTATATCCCAATACGCGGCCATGGCGCAAAATATTATTGTATTGATATGCAGTATCTAAAAATGTTTCATTAACATTATAATCTAGATAAAAAGATAACTGATCACCAACATATGCTACAGCATCTAAAACGAGCGAACCAAAGGAGGCTTCGCTGAAATCTTGGAAAGTATCGGGATAAAACCTTTGTGCTACATCAATCAGATCCCTGCGAATACCTTCATATTCTCTGTGTGTGTAATCGATAGGAACTATCTTTTTTTGTTCGTCAGCCATAAAAAACCCTCTTTTCTAAATAGTAAATTCTAGCAAATCCCGAATACCCAGATTCGGAATTGTATAAATAATAGAAATCGCCAATGTGTTGAAATCTGAATTGGAATCAGAAAAAGCAATATTTTTAATCGATACAGCGGGCATATATCTTTTCACTTGCTTTTTTATTTGTGAATCAATTTCGGCATATGTGTTCTCTGTAAAGTTTTCAAACAAATAAGTTTTTAATCCAACTCCAAAGGTTGGCTCCATTATTCGCTCACCGGGGACTGTCAATAAAAGCATTTTTAAATTTTGCTTAATTACCGCTTTGATAGTTTTGGTCATCTGATAGCCATCAGTAGTACTATAACGGAGCGGGAGTCTTACACCCAGAGAAGCCATATTTTGTTTACCTCACTATAATTATGCTCATTATTCTTTTTCACAGAGTTCTCCATCTTCATTAAATGGATTTGATCGAAGTTTTCGTCTTTTCCAGCGCGGAAGCAGACTCATTGCAGATGCGGGCTTCAAAAAACCCTTAAGTCGATTCATATAAAGTTGGCCAGGGCCCATACGTGGGAACAGATCCTTGGGATTGAAATCTTTAAAGTTATAATGCTTCTTAAACAATCTCTTTAAATTCAACGTAGAATTCTTTAGATCGATGGCGTCCCATTCGTCAAATTCCATAAAAAGAGGGTTTCCTTCCTTTCTATCTTTATAGCTTGCCCAAGCCTCTGTTCCCGTGTCGGTAGTGACACCTATGGGTGCGCCGTCGTCGTCGGTTTGTATTGTTGCATATGTGCCAGGTTTGTCGCCGGAATCGACGCTGAGGTCGGAGGCTGCGGAGAGGGGACCACCCCACGACTCACCAGTTGCAACCGTTACCTCGCCAATTGAAGGAACAAAAGCCATTTCGTTATAAATCGCTGTTGTTGCGACGATCTTACTTAGAGGGAAGACATAATTGGCTAGCAATTTGAATTTATCGTCGGCCTTTAAATGATTAATGAGACACAATAGTTCCTTGGAATTACCTTCCAATCCTCTAAATTTTCCTATAGAAACGTCTAATGCATCGATCTCTGCGGAGGTTATCTCATATTTCTGACCACTAGCGACAAGTGAAAACGCTAAACCTAATCTTACGCCCAACTCCCCAGTAAGACCGATAATATTTCCACTAGAATCATATTCAAGTTCCAAAGTCCCTGGATACTCATCGGATATATTTAAGTTACTATCTTTACTCTTAACCCTTGATAAGCCAGCACTTGTGCTATATCGAATGCCATCGATGAGTATATATTTCTCAATCACAAAAGGTTTTTGGTTGTCGCTGGTAGCGCTCACGCTGTAGTCATCCACATCTCCTATGGGAACTCTGATTTCGGTAGCGATCGGAGTTAGTACATCATGGGGCTCATCTGTATGCGCGACACCGGCCATATACATAAGCTGACCATCAGAAATGTTGACATGATAATATCCTATATATTCATCACCTCTGTTGTAACCGGTAGCACTATTAACTTCGGAAACCGAAAACTCGTCTCCGTCTGTATAATGTTCATCGCCTGAAGTGGGTAAGTTAGTGTATTCTTGACGAATTGAACCATCAGCGTTCATATTTTCATTAATGGTCAGTGAAGAACCTTGTGTGTGATTTTCAAGCAAGTAGTAATTCAAATCATGTACTTCGGGTGCCATATCAAGTTTTTTTAAGTTTTTCACAAACTTGGGAGCCATATAATTTAGCTCACGGATAACCAACTCTTTCATAATGAGTTTAGCATCCTCTTCGGTATTTTTAACTGCTTCTAAAACTTTGTCGGATTTATAACTTTTAAGAGATTGAAACTTACCGGCGTCCCCGGTTTTCCTAGCTTCTTTGAGTGTTTCCTTGATGGGGTAATCTTCTTCGTACATTTCTTGCATGTCATTTAGTCTAAACAGAGCGTCCAAGACAATCGGAGGAGGAGTAACTTTATCTTGCTCGACCAAATCAGAATACATCTGAACGCATTGTTCCAAAAATGCATACCAAAATTCTTCATCCTTGAAAGGAGTAAAGTTTTCAGCCCAATCGCTCTGAGCATCCTTGAATCTTCCTTCCATAACTTCGACAATATAAGAAGCATAAATCGAACTATAAACTTGAGGGAAACGAGGATCAAACTTCGTAATTGTAGCCATAGATTTTATCAAACTCTGACTAGCATACATTCTAATAGCAGCTATTATGAGGCCATGGATAGCTGCCTTTGAAGGTCTCGTTAAAATCCTATTGTAAGGGACTTCCACCGCGCAATCTGGGTCATACTTAAGACGTTCATCTTCGGGGATTTGGGGATATATATTATCAATCATATCTTGAATTTGACCGAAATCTACCAAATCGGAACTCTGTGGCTTACAAGGACTTAAATTAGGGAACATTACTTCAACAAACCCAAGCCATCCTTCGTTCTTTGTTGGAGCGATATAAATCGCAGGGCTCTTATATGTGCCTCCATATTGTGAAGGATCAAGATAAAAAACTCGATTTTC
>Ga0114906_1000800_pt1 | contig 17147 bp, 29 predicted proteins | sample MalvirDeepMed_M9_FD_89687 | JGI IMG/M metagenome (GOLD analysis project Ga0114906, IMG submission 89687) | Marine viral communities from the Global Malaspina Expedition - Malaspina viral metaG DeepMed_M9 | ecosystem: Environmental > Aquatic > Marine > Oceanic | place: Mediterranean Sea...
ATAAAAAATGCATTTTTGTTTAGACGTGGAGAACGGGGCTGAATACAAAACACATAAGGATAAAGAGTGGCTGGATTTAACTCCCTTTAACCCTTCCAATCAGCTTGTAAGCGTAGGCTTGGCCCAGCATGTGAATGGTGTATGGGATGACGCAAAATATTTTTGTATAAATCATTCCTCTGAACCATCATATCCCGATGGCAAGTCAATCATTCAAAATTATCTAGACACTTGCACGCTGCTCGTAGGCCACAACATTAAACATGATCTCAAGTGGCTATACTCTTGTGGATTTACCTACGATGGTAAGGTATGGGACACTCAATTAGCTGAGTACATCTTGCAGCGCGGTGCTAAGAAACCATTGAGCCTAGCTGTGCTGGCTGAGGAACATGACTTACCCCGTAAGAAATCAGACCTGATCCAAAACTATATGGATAGGCGCGAGTCGTTCTATAACATTCCATGGGAAGTTATTGAAGAGTATGGTAAGGCAGATGTTGTCAGTACCTGTGCCCTGTATGATCTACAGAATGTACGCATGGCAGAGAGTTCACACTTAATACCTACTGCCAAGATGTCCAATGATTTCCTGCAAGTTTTAGTGAAGATGGAGATACATGGGGTAGCCATTGATCAGGATGCTCTTGATGCTGTTGAGGATGCATACAAAGAGAGACAGACAGAGCTTGACCGGAGTTTGCATGAGCGCGTCTATCAAGTTATGGGGGATGTGCCTGTAAATCTAAACAGTCCCGATTTCTGTAGTGAATTGTTCTACTCACGCAGGGTTGTGGATAAGCGGAGATGGAAGCACCTATTTAATATTGGGACTGACTCTCGTGGTAAGGCCCTAAAGCCACCACTGTTAAATCCACGTCAGTTCACCAGAATAGTTAGAACTAATACAACTATCTTAAAGATACCCAAGGTCGAGACTTGTAACGTCTGTGGGGGCGTTGGTAGCATAGATAAATTAACTAGACAAGGTGCCCCCTACAAGATACCACCTAAGTGTGCTAAATGTGATGGGTCAGGAGTCATACTTATCCCCACAAGCGCCTCAGCGGGGCTTAGGCTGTCTCCTATGAGTACTGTGGACACATCCGCTGCTGGGTTTCGGGCAAATAAGACTACCCTACTAAAATTGAGGGATACAGCTAAGAATGATTTTGTAAAATCCTTCATTGATGATTTCATTGAGCTATCCGCGATCAGCACGTACCTAAGTACCTTCGTAAACGGTATCAACAAGTTTAAGCACGACAATATACTCCACACCAATTTAAACCAGACCATAACCGCTACAGGTCGATTGTCGTCGTCGTCACCAAACTTACAGAATATGCCACGAGGTTTTACGTTCCCTGTTAAGAAATGTTTTGTATCCAGGTTTGAGGATGGGTCTATCATTGAGGCGGACTATTCGGGACTAGAATTTAGGATGGCAGGGCACCTATCTGGTTGCCCCAGTGTCAGAAGATACGTAGAGGAAGGTATTGACCCTCACGCTTTCACCAGGGATTTCATTAACAACTTTGATAGCAATTTACCCAGCATCACACGCCAAGAGGCTAAGGCAGATACGTTTAAGCCGTTGTACGGTGGCAGTAGTGGCAGTCCACGACAACGCGCCTACTACGCAGGATTTCTTAAAGAGCATCATGGCGTAGCTGAATGGCATGAGGCACTGAAGAAAGAAGCGATCAGAACGAAGATGGTACGTCTACCCACAGGGCGTGAGTACGTATTTCCCTACGCTACACGTTTACCCAATAAGTATGTTAACCAGACCACTCAAATTGTTAATTACCCCGTGCAGGGGTTTGCCACTGGTGACGTTGTACCCTGCGGTATTATTGCAACAGATAGGCTATTTAAACAGCGAGGATTACGCTCTCTACTTATCTTAACTGTACACGATAGCATCTATGTTGATACCTACCCAGGTGAGGAAGAAGAAGTTATGGAGTGTCTTAATATTGGTATGCTTAGTATTGATGAAATGTTCCAAGAGTTCTATGGAATTAATATGTCCTTCCCTCTGGCCATTGAGATTAAAGAAGGACCAAATGCCTTTGAGATGAAGGAAGTTAGGTAGGAGAATAAATTATGGCATATGGCGAAAAAGTAATCGAACACTATGAGAACCCACGCAATGTCGGATCAATGGATAAGGCATCTATGGATGTGGGCACCGGCCTTGTTGGCGCACCAGCCTGTGGTGATGTGATGAAGCTGCAAATCAAGGTCAATGACGAGGGCATTATTGAAGATGCCAAGTTCAAGACTTTTGGCTGTGGTTCCGCCATCGCGTCTTCCAGCCTGATTACCGAATGGGTCAAAGGAAAGACCCTGGATGAAGCAGAGGAGATCAGAAATACCCACATCGCTAGACACTTGTCTTTACCGCCGGTAAAAATTCACTGTTCGGTATTGGCAGAAGATGCCATTAAGGCTGCAATTTCTAATTATCGAACCAAGATCTAGGCCAAGAAAGGATGAAAAAGATTAATGAGAAATTTTAAGCAGAGTCGCATTTGGACCTCTGCCGTTGGCGGTGCCATAGCGGTCGCTATGGTGTTTGGCGCTAGCCAAGCCATGGCCGTTGCAGCAACTGAAACAGCTAACTACACCGTGTCAGTCACCGTGGACAATGCGTTCACAATGACTGAAACCACTCCAGTTTCTTTCGGCACACCCGGCGTTGTCACGATTACTGGTGCCCCGCCGTTCACTGCTATGACAATTACTGTTGACCTGACCGCTACTGGTTTGGCCTTTGTCATGACCACGAACGGCGCAGGTGAAATGGTCATCCAGATTGGTGGAACTCTGACGACTGAGGTGGCGGGAATGAACGAGAACGGGACAGGCACCTATTCATTGACGGTGTCTTACTAAGCGAGAATGAAACAATAAATAAGGATATGGAAATATGATGGATGATGAATTTGAAATGGGGGGCGTGATCTTAGTCCAGAATGATGGGAAAACTATCCAAGAACTGTCAATGGAGTTTGCAGTTAAATTATATGCTGCATACGAAAAGCAAATAACAGTAGAAGGGTTAGCCTCTAAAGTTGTGGACGTAGCTAGAATTTTTGAAGAATATCTTGATGAAGGGTATGAAAATCAACAGGAAGACAATGTTATTTCCTTGAAGGAGGTTTAGCCCTGTTACGGGAAGTTACTTGACAGATCTACCAAACAGATGTATACTGGTATAAGAGAGAGTAGGAGAATAGATGACAACAAATATTTTAATCTACACGGTGGCTACAGACATCAATGAAGAAAGATTGTTTGTTAAACTAGATGCTATCTGTGTCGAAGGTTGTGTATTCCACCTACTAGGAACGGATAAAACAAATGAACCCTTTGTGGCTTGGGCCACAGCTAACGACCATAACTTTCAAGTCCATAAAATCAATGAAAATAAATATGGGTACTCGGCATTACAGAGGGTTGCCAAAAGAATTTTTCTAGACATCAATATTGATAAATTGTTGGTTCATGAAATAAATGCGTCTACATTAGATTTAACGCATCTAGCCAGAGACAAAGATATTAAGGTAGTAGTATTTTAATGGTATGGTTAAGAGTACTCAAACATTTATTACAGAGCGTTATGAATTACAACATAGACGGGAGAAGAACGCTTTAGGTATAGAAACTGATTTCTGGTTTATATATGACATGACTAAAAAAAGATACGGTAAAATAGTTGCTAAATTTTGGGTAGAAACGCCAGCTATCATGTCCCTTGAATATTTAAACCATAAGAAAAAACTCAGAAAAAGAAAAGTAAGAAATGGGATGTGATGGAAAGAGATGAAATTCATGAACAAGAAATACAGACTTCTACACATATTATTACTGATCTTTTAGCTGGGTGGCTAGGTAAAAATGCAAATAGACCAGAAAAGATTTGGGTATCAGACAATGATGAACTACAAAGTATCATTATGTTTGTGGCCCCATTTTTCGGATTGAAATATGGTAGGACACCGAAACAAACCTATATTGAGTAGCAGTGGCAAAATTAATCATCATGCCATGAAGCTTAAACGGCGCAACAATATAGCCCGAGACTTGAAAAAATTTAAACCTGTTACAGAAAAGGATGATACACAGTATAATAGACAAAATCTAAAACAAAACCTCAAGAAAGATTTGGATTATTTAGAAGAGGAGTAAGGTATTTATATAATACTAGTTGTGATTGTGACCATATTAACATTTATAATAGGAGATAATCTACATGGCTAACAGCGTTAGCGTTGCAGTAGCAGAAAGTTTACCCTCCACGTATGAGGAGTACAAGAACCTCAGTAAAGATGACCGGCTTGCTTTGACGGGACAGGGTGGTAAACTAGGTAACATGCTGCCGAAACTTAAGATCAACTATGCCTCTGAGGTCGAAGAGGATGGTAAGGATATCTCTATCCCCAAAGGCCAGTGGACCATTACATTCCGTGACGCAGATGATAAGCCTGTCATGGCCTTCGCAGAAAAGATTACTATGCGGGCATTCATCCGTGGATATCGTTATAGTATATGGGATACAGACAATGAGAAGCTTATCCTGCTCAGTTCGATTTTTAGGAACTGGAATGAGAGCGTCATTGACACACTAGGGAACGAGCATACCGCCGGTAAGTACAAGAAGGTTATGATCAACGATTTCCCTGAGTATGAAACTGCGGTTACCCAACTCAAGTGCCAACAGATCATTTATGGTCGCGTGACGTTTGAGGACGCAGTGAATATACACAAGAAGCCTGTGGAAGTTGTAGACCTGCCTGTGGCGTGGGTAGCTAAAGGTTCTGGGTTCATGCCTGTCTCAAACGCCATTAAGAAACTTACAGACAGGAAGGTGGAGATGGAGTATTATCCGTTCACCATCACCACCCATAAGCTTAAGAAGGGTGCGGTGACATATTGGGAACCTGTCCTTGAAGAGAATGCTCCCGTGGAGTACACAGAAGATGATTTCCTTCTTACTGCCCGGTTTCTGGAGACTATTACCACAGATAACAATGAGGTGTTAGCTGCGTTCCAGAAGCGGTTGGAGAGTGATAAGTCTGATGCATCAGCAGACAATATTATTGATGGAAGTGATTTGTCATCTGATTTTGATGATGAAATCCCACTATAAACTATAGGCCAATTTCAATAAGATAATTTACAGGAGATATAAATGGACGCGAGTCTCGTGGTGAAACGTATCCACATGTGGCTCAAGATGTATAACAGGGGGGAAGTAACATTCCCCCCTGAGTATCTTGAGGAGTATTTAACCAATGTGCGAGGTAGAATTAGTAAGTCTAATGTACACAATTTTACCTTGCGGATGTCTAACTTAGGTAGACCATTGTGTCAGCTACAACAAGCTAAGCGTGGTACCCCTGCCCAGCGTTGGAATGAGTATCAGTTGATGTACACATTCATGGTGGGTGACATGGCCGAGTTGTGGTTGATCCTTGTCATGCAGTCTGCCGGTATCCCTATTCAGGACTATAATATTCCTGTTAAGTATACCTTTGGTGACCAAGAAATTTCAGGCACTGCTGACATTATGATTGATGATAAAATCTGGGACATTAAAACAATGTCCGCTGGTTCATTCGTTAAGTATACTAATTTTAGTGGGTTTGATGATATTAAAAAGAATGACCCATTTGGCTATGTTGACCAAGGCTTTGCTTATGCCGCTGGTCTAGGTAAACCTTTTGGTGGCTGGATCATCATGAACAAAAACACTGGTGACATTGCCATCAGTGAAGTACCATTAAATTATATTGCACAGCATGAAGAGTCTATTGAGCGATCTACTAATATTATCAAGAAGGTTGTGGCCACTAAGGATACAGACCCAATTGATAAACAGTTTGAGCCTATAGCAGAAGTATTTAATAAGAAGCCTACAGGTAATATGGTACTACACAGAACTTGTAGTATGTGTGACTTCAAAGCTTCTTGTTGGCCCGATGCTATTCATCATCCTTCTGCCATGTCTTTAGCAAAAAATCCACCTATGGTGTACTACACAGAACTTAAATATGCTAAAGATGATGTTAAAAATACAGAAACCTAGGAGGTAGTCATTATGAAAACTAAGTCAGGTAAAGCTAAAGCACGTAAGTTACAGGACTGGGTTAGAAATGCTTTGTACGAGCGTTTTGGATTTAATAAGGATGATATTCGTTGTGCCCTTATGGGTGAAAGTGGTGAGGATATTAAACTTACTAGCCCTACTGCTAAGAGAAGATTTCCTTATAGTGTGGAATGCAAGAATTCCGAAGCTCATAATGTGTGGAATGAATACGCTCAAGCTGTTGCAAATTCAGTTAATGCAGAACCACTCTTGATTATTAAAAAGAATAAACATAAACCATTGGCAGTCATTGATGCAGAGGTATTATTTTACCTCATCTCAATGCACCGGGCCTTCTCAATCGAAGGTGGGGATGTGTCTCCTGTAGAAAAAGTAGGATAAAGTATAAGTGCTTAAAAACAATGACCATATGGTCATCCCTGATGCACATACATCACCAGGGGTGGACAATGACAGATTTGAGTTAGCGGGTAAGTTTGCGTTAGACCATAGGCCCTCTACCATTGTGTGCTTAGGAGATTTTGCCAGTATGGATGCCCTGTCATCATACGACAAAGGGCATAAATCTTTTGAGGGTAAGAGGTATTCTAAGGATGTAGAAGTGACCCTAGATGCCTTAGATCGCTTTGAGGCTCCTATTGCTGAGTACAATAGAGGGCAGAGGAAAAACAGGAAGGTACAATACAAACCCAAGAAGATTATGCTCTTAGGCAATCATGAGAACCGCATTAACCGGGCGGTGGAACTATCTCCAGAGCTAGATGGTTCGTTATCAACAGATGACCTGGGGTATGCGTCATTTGGATGGGATGTTAAACCCTATTTAAAAATGATCGAAATTGATGGAGTGTGGTATAATCACTACTTCATTAGCGGTGTCATGGGAAGTGCTATTAGTGGAATAAATGCAGCTAGGGCTATTATGACTAAACATATGGCTTCTGCTACTGCTGGTCATTCACACTTGTTTGATTACGCTATACAATCTGGTCCTAATGGCAGGAAGTATCATGGTCTTATAGCTGGTTGTTTCTTTGAACACTCTTGTGACTATGCCAAAGCGGTAGAACATTTGTGGTGGCGTGGACTCGTGCTAAAAAAGAATGTAGTTGACGGGGACTACGATTTGCAGCAATACTCTATGGAAAGATTATGGAGGAAATATGGATGATTTAGAAATTGCGAATGACCCAGGTGTAAAGGTGTACGTTAAAAATAAAATACCAGAGTGTGTGGGATATATAAGACCAGCTAACATTGATAAATTAATAGCGTGGTTAAATACTGTTGACCAAGATACCGTAGATGGTAAACTACAGCTTACGTTGGGTCTATGATTGAATACCCACAAGACAGTACAATTCAGAATGTCCTAAATAAGATTAGGCTCAGGGCAGATGCAGGTATTATTAAGTACCAGACAAGCATGATTGGAAATGAAGGGGATTTATTTTATTGGTTAAAACACGTACAAGAAGAGCTTATGGATGCTACAAATTACATCGAACGAATTATTCAAGAATTAGAACGTATTAAAGAGGAGGATCTTCGCAAATTTCAAACTCCAGATCCAAAAAAGATGCGCTTTGCAGGTGTCTCCCGACTACTGCGTAAGTGGAGAACATAATGTCCGTCTATAAATTAGTTCATGAGTTTCATGACAAGTATGATCTTCCTATTTCAATAGCTGATGAACAGCTATTAGATACTGGTGATATTACTGTTAGAAAAAAGATAATTACAGAAGAATACAATGAAGTCATGGAAGCCCTAAAGGAACTAGAACTAGTTTTACTCTCTACAGAGAGTACTGATACGCAAATATCTAACGCACACACCCACATGCTTAAGGAATTATGTGATCTTGTGTATGTAGCAGTTGGTACTTCTGTATCCTTTGGGTATTCCTTTGATGATGGCTTTAAAAGTGTACACACTAGTAATATGACTAAAGATGGTAGTATTAATAACAATGGAAAAATTACAAAGGGCCCTAGTTACAAGGAACCAGAAGAACTAGGCATGTTTATTAATGGGAGGATATGATGAAGTTTAGAACTAAATTTGCGGAGGATATTTTTGTAGCTAAGTACTCCCATGATGAGACATACACATGGGATGAATTGGCAACAGTACTTGTTGAAGAAGTATGTGAAGATTTTATGCCTAAGTCAGACGTAGATCAGCTTGCTAAGTATGTACAAGAGATGAAGTTCATTCCTGGTGGCAGATATTTGTATTACGCTGGTAGGCCACTGAAAGCATATAACAACTGTTACCTTTTGAGAGCAGAAGAAGACAGTCGTGAGGATTGGGCCAACCTTTCATGGAAAGCTGAAAGCTGCCTAACAGTTGGTGGTGGCATTGGTTCCGATTATAGTGTATACAGACCTCGTGGTGCCAGACTTACCAGAACGGGTGGTACGGCCTCTGGTGCCGTATCTAAGATGCGTATGATTGATAATATTGGACGGGAAGTGATGCAAGGTGGTAGCCGTAGATCAGCTATCTATGCTTCCCTTAGACACTCACATGGAGACATTGATGAATTTTTGATTGCTAAGAATTGGCAGGATATGCCAGTGGCAGGAACTGATAAGACTATGTTCGATCTTAAGATGGCAGACTTTAATTTTAAATGCCCTCTTGACTCCACAAACATTTCAGTAAACTATGATACCGCGTGGTTGACAAACTACTGGGCTACTGGTGATGTTGGTAGTGTATTTCGTAAGAATGTAGAACAGGCATTGTCAACGGCTGAACCGGGGTTCTCGTTTAACTTTTTCAATCACGAGAATGAGACATTAAGAAATGCTTGCACAGAAGTTACGTCTGCGGATGACTCAGATGTATGTAATCTCGGTAGTATTAATATGGGTAACATTGAGAGCATTACTGAGCTACAGGATGTAGTAGAATTGGCCACTAAGTTCCTGCTTTGTGGTACGTTAAAAGCAGAACTGCCCTACAATAAAGTTAAAGCAATTAGAGAAAAGAACCGTAGACTTGGATTAGGTATCATGGGTCTGCATGAATGGTTGTTAAAAAGAGGATATAAATATGAAATGGTTTCGGAGCTTCATCGATGGCTTACTGTCTACCGTGATTGTTCCGATCACACTAGCCGTAATTTTTCTGATGCTCTTAATATTTCTCGCCCTGTGGCTAATCGGGCTATCGCTCCTACTGGTACTATCGGAATTATGGCGGGCACTACGACGGGGATTGAACCGTTGTTCTCAGTGGCCTATAAGAGAAGGTACCTCAAAGACGGGAAAAAGTGGGTCTACCAATACGTCATCGACGGGACGGCGAAAATATTAATTGATGAATATGAATTAAAGCCAGAAGAAATTGAAACTTCATTAAGTTTGGCACAGGATTATGAGAGGCGGATTACTTTCCAAGCAAATGTCCAAGAGTATGTGGACATGGCTATATCTTCTACAATCAATCTTCCTAAGTGGGGAAGCAAGCACAATAATCCTGATACTATTGGTAAGTTTACTAAAATATTAGCAGATAACGCACACCGACTTCGTGGGTTTACCTGTTACCCAGATGGTGCCCGTGGTGGCCAACCATTCACAGAGGTAGAATATAGTGATGCTATTAGCCACGAAGGAAAAGAGTTTGAGGAAATTATCCATGATATTTGTGACATAAACGGTAGAGGCGGCACTTGCGGTGTATAGGAAAATATTAATAATGCACACAACTAGGAAGGTACATGGAAAAGCAGTTATTGAAGAAATTGTTTTCACACCAGTTCTACACTGAAAACAAACATAGAATTCTAGATGAGTACTTTCCAAATGAGTTACAGCCTTTGTGGTCCACAATTAAAAGGGCACACGAAGAATATGAAGAAACAGAACTGACAACCACATGGGTTAATGAACTCTTCTTAGTTTATAACCCTGTGGCATCAGGTGCAGCTAAAGAGAATATAGAGAGACTGCTAAAAGAAGTTGAGTGCGAGGATAGTCCTCCCGATGAGATGGCTAAGGATATCCTAGCTGACTTTTTTAAGCAGGAGGTCGCAAGAAAGATTGCAGAGATATCCATTGGCGTAATCAATGGTGATAAGACAATACGCGATGTCATTGAGTTCGTCGAGACTTTTGATAAAGTTGACTTTATCTCAGATGACAATATTACTGAAGTTGGGTTTGATCTGGATGAACTTCTTGACTTCACTTCGACCAAGAATTTATTCCCGTTTCGATTGTCCTCTATGGCCGAGAAAATTCCAGGGGCAGGTAGGGGTCACTTTGTAATATTATTTGCTAGACCAGAAGCAGGTAAAACTTCCTTCAGTACTTTTCAAGCTGCTGGATATTTGAAGCAAGGATTGAAGGTAGCTTACTTTGCTAACGAAGAGTCTGCTAAACGTGTGTACTTACGTATCCTTTGTTCTGCACTAGAACAGACTGAAGCTGATATTAGATTAGATGTTGCAGGATCTAAAAAGAAGTTCCTAGAATATTCCGATAACCTTGTGATGATCGATGGTGTCGGGATGGCAATTGAACAGGTAGAGAACTGGGTACTGAAACATAAGCCTGATGTTGTATTTGTAGACCAACTGGATAAGCTTAGTGTTAGTGGTAGCTTCAATAGGGGTGATGAACGCCTAGGACGCCTGTACACACTGGCCAGGGAAATGGCTAAACGTAATGAATGTTTAGTGTACGGAGTTACCCAGTGCTCAGCAGAAGGGGAAGGGAAAACTAAACTAAACTACTCTATGATGTCTGGGTCCAAGACTGATAAAGCAGCAGAAGCTGATCTGATTATTGGCATTGGTAAAAGTTCCTTGACAGGAGAAGAGGATATGTATAGAACATTCACTATCTCTAAGAACAAGATTAATGGCTGGCATGGATTTATTAACTCCGTGCTAGATAAATATAGAGTGCTTTATGAAGAATAATATTACGCCCAGTGTGGCTGCTAAAGCTATTCATGCGCGTGGCCTCAGTTGGTATCTAAAATGGGCTGGAACTGTCTGTATCTTATCGGGTGCAGCGTGTACCTCTTTTGAGATTATCCCACTTAACTTAATATTATCAGGGACTGGTTGTCTATTTTGGTTGGTAGTCGGAGTTCTTTGGTGGGATAGAGCACTGATACTACTTAATATAATAGTGGCCTCTATTTATTTTATTGGTTTAATTAGGTATTTTATTTTAATAACGGAGCAATTATAATGACAAAGATTACTAAAATTGCTGGCGCACCGAAGATTGATCTAAAGGCGCATAAGTTATTTCTAGAGGCAAAGCATTTACAAGAAGTAAAGGCGTCAGCTGAACTGCAACTACTTTGGAAGGAGTTTAAACAAAAAAGATATGGCACACACGGAAGCAATCATGGATTGGGATGAATATTTTATAAGTTTACTTCCTGCTATCTCTTCTAAATCTAAGTTACCTATTAAGGTAGGAGCGTTAGCAGTTGGCCCAGATCATGATATTAGATTATCAGGGTTTAATGGGTTGCCTAATGGAGTATCTGATTTACCAGAACGCTTGGTTTTTCCAGAGGCATATAAGTGGGGTGAACATGCAGAGCGTAATCTAATTTACTTTGCAGCTAAAAATGGGATAGCATTAAAAGGCTGTACTATTTATACTCAAATCCCACCTTGTGGGGAATGTGCTAGGGCCATTATTGCAGCAGGGTTTGTAGAGTGTGTAGTAGATGGTGAGGGTGTACATACTAGGCGCAAGAGATATGAAGAGCGTGGAGTTAAAGCCCTAGCTGAGTACGTTGAAGAAAAGAATCTATCCATACAGATGTTTAAGGAGAAGGGGATTATCTGTAGATCATATTATATTAATCATAGGCAAAATTATGGCTATCCATACGACCATCCTTTACATGTAGACCGTACTAAAACCTAAAGAAGAAGGAGGACAACATGGTTGAGATTTCATGGAATGCAATGGCGGTATTGCTTTCTATTCTATTTAACTGGGGGCTTCAAAACCCCGACGATATACTATATGGTGAGGACGTATCTTCCTTATGGTGTATGAGTGTAAATGTGTACCATGAAGCAAGAGGAGAGGCACGCGCAGAACAAATTGCTGTGTCGCAGGTTGTTCTAAATAGGGTGGCTGATCCACGCTGGCCGGACACTCCTTGTAAAGTAATTACACAGAACCAACAATTCTCATGGTATTGGGACGCTCAATCAGATCAGATCCATGATCTAAGAACCTTTAGAGAAAATATTTATGCGGCACTACTGGTGTATACGGACCGCACCGATGATGTAGTAAAAGGGGCTACCCATTATTATGCTCATGATATTATAGACCCACCGCCATGGGGTAAAAACATGACGGTTGCCAATAAGTTAGGAGGTCACACATACTTAAAATAAAAATTCCAATTTACATATGGCCTGTATTAAAAAGTAAATAAGGAAAACATAATGGATTTTAAAATTAAAGATGGTCGCGTGGCAGTGATATTTGAGACTGCCGGAACGCTTACGGCTGCTGCAATGGAAATGAAACAGGTTATTAAAGATAGTCCAATAGAAGACAAGGCTTTAGCTGCGTTTAAAATTGCCGCAGCAGAGATGCAAGAGACTATTAATAATCAGTTAACACAGCCTGAGCCTTCACCGGGGATAAATATTTTAGTATGAACCATATGAATGTAAATTATATTGATCATATGGGAACAGACCTTACGGTTTGTAACGCAGCTAGAGTATCCTTTGATAAGCACCATGACCTATTGACAAGTGGTGATGAAAAGCTTATTGGTTATTTAGCTAAGCACGATCACTGGACACCATTCAGCCATTGTACCGCTACCTTCCGTATCAAGGCTCCTATCTTCGTAGCTAGGCAGTTGTTCAAGCACAAGGTAGGGCTGACTGAGAATGAAATCAGTCGTAGGTATGTGGACAGTGAACCTGAGTTCTACATACCCGAAGTGTGGCGTGGTAAAGCTAAGAATAAAAAGCAGGGTAGTAGTGGCATACTAAGTGATAATGAGTACATAGGGGAGGCAGTAAAGAGCGTCTATGAGAGGGCTGCAACCATGTATGACCTCTTAATAACTAAGGCAGGAGTAGCACCAGAGCAAGCTAGAATGGTGCTGCCACAAGGTATGTTTACCGAGTGGTTTTGGACCGGGAGTATGTCAGCATGGGCTAGGATTTGTAAGTTACGTATCTCAGATGATGCCCAAGCAGAAAGTAGAGGAATAGCTAAAATGATTGATAAAGAATGTGTTAAATTGTGGCCCATTAGTTGGAGTGCATTACGTGGAATTTAGGGAACACTTAGGGGTTTTATCTGAGATTAAATTGTGCATCAATACAGATGGTAGCATAGTGGTTAAATTATCCGGGCACAATGCGGATGCCATTGCAGATATTATAGATGAGAGCGGAGAACAAACAGAGTATGGGTTTAGAATAAAATCTATCATTCAACGATTTGAGGAGCATTATCATGTCGTTAATAATGCAGTCCAGGATGTTATAAAAGGATACTCTAACTCTGATTACACAAGACTGATAAAGCATGGGCCACAACTGTAGACAAAAATAAGGGCGGGATTTTCATCCCGCCCTTTTAGTTTGCGTAGTCTGCCTGTTCTCAGGTCTTAGTTATTACTTGGAACCGAAGGGATTTCTAAACGCTCGACTCTGATATGGATTTCTCTGATGTCATCATTCTGATTGGCTAGAATTTGGTTAAGAACGGCGAAGCCTTCTTGCAGTGCCGCTGTGTTGTTAGTTACGGACATTATGGAATTCTCCAGTCTGTCGTAGTCCCGTAGGTATACCCAACCTAGACCACTCAGAATGAAAATTCCCATTCCACCGATGATGGTTAGGAGGTATTTAGTGAGGCTACTCATCATGGTTATCTGTCAGTCGCTTCCAACGTCTTCTCCACGTCCCCAATTGTAGCGCCCAAAGCTGCATCATACGCTGTTAGAATAGCGTACATTTTGGAGTTTTGTGTGGTATGAATAATGGAATATACATTATCTTCAATACTTTGCACCAAAATATCTACCACCTGCTGATGCCAGAGATTAAAGTTGGCAATAAAGTCCTCTGAAATACCAGCAAATCTTGCCTCTACAATATAACTCATTACGGTATCATTTAGATTTCTTGTCACAACTTGACTTAGTTGAGCGTCTGTCATTGTATCAAAATCATTGTTCTTTACAAGGTCTTCTAAAGCCTCTTGAAATGCAACAAACTTAATTGTTAAGAACTCTCGTGCAGTTTCAGATACCTGCAGCCCTGGAATAATTAAATCTACCCAGGTATCCGCATGGGTAAACAAAGAATGATTTAGGAGCACTGATGTGTCAATAATTCCGGCGTCCATCTTTCTCTGTTCCATCATATTTTGAGTGAAGATCACTCCCATTGGAGATAACCCAGTTATAAACGCAACTACAATTGCAGCTACACTTTTATTTATGGCCATATTATATTGTCCTTTTTTTAGCGGTTGACATGTATTTCTTTCCACCAATAACAACCGTTACCGCAGGCAGTACAAACTACCATTTTACTTTATCGGCCCAGTAAGCAGCCGACATCTTACCCCTACTAATGTTCTTAGCATGACGTGCTTTAAAACTTTTTCGTCTAGCCTTAGATTTCGGGTCAGTCTTACTGCCTGCCCCAGAGACACCTTGTTGTCCAAAGCGTATTAACCTTACGGTATCTCCTTCTTTAGCTAGCACTGCGTGTGATTTCTTAGCTGATGGTGTCCTCTTAGGTTTATTATACCCAGAAAACTGCTCACCTCTATATGTTATAGACATTAATCGCCTTTACGCATTTGCATAACATCTGTGAATTTCTTCACACCGTATGCACTTGCTACCATCACTCCAAGAGCAGACTGGTACCATAGTGGTGTGTTGTCCAGAACTACAAAGCCAGCAGCCACGAAGGGCTGTAGGCCAGGAATAAATGACATAACCAGCGGAACGGAAAAGATGATAAGTAGAAACTCATCCTTCCATCCTGAATTTGTTATAGAAAGATTCTCCCAAGCAATGTCAGCAGTCTGAGCCGACCTTACCTTTTCAATCTTAGCTTCTGTAACTGCTTCTGAAACCCGTAGCTCAGAATTAAGCTTAGCGGACTTACGCTCTTGCCACTCTGTTACGACAGGTCCGGCAATAGCTGTAATTGGTGTAATTATTTTGCTTAGAAATCCAAACATTTTATTATCCTAACTTTATATAGCCTTTCTAATAGCCATTGCACCAGCACCCATAAATAGGTAGTTGATCATTGAGGCCATGTCCATGTTGCCTGTAAGCCAAGCACCTAGCGCATAAGCTACGGCACCTACAGCAACGATATATGTTTTCTTACCCGGTAGTATGTCTAACATAATAATTTATCTCCCTTAGTTGTGTTAATCTAAATCGTATTGTGGTTAATGGTATCCTGCCCCACTATAATATTTACGTTTAACTAGGCCACCCTTTGCTAAATTTGATTGAATACCCGGAATAGGTGGTATATCCCTTGGTTTTGATTGGATACCCGGAATAGGTGGTTTATCTCTCTGTATGGCATCCGCCATAACAGAAGGAGGAACTAGATTAAAAGGAGCAGGAGCAGGAGCAGATAGCATCTCCTTAACCCATGGTGTATTTGCATCCTGGTCTATAATTTCGTGGAATGCCTGGGCAGCGGCATTTGCTTCTTCACCTGTTGCATATGCTGGATAGTTTTCCCAACCTATTTTTTCCACCTGGGCTTTAATTTCATCTTCATTCTCGTGAAGCTGGCCGTTAAAATATCCAGGTACGTTGTAGATTCTTCCATCAGGCCCTGTAACACCAGATACGTATACAGTAGAGACACGTCCATCTTCGCCTATCAAATAGGTTTCGTTGCGGAGATTGTCCCTATGGTATTCCAACAAGTACTTCTCCCCAGCTGACATCCCTTCAGGGGCTGGCTCAAACTGCCTGACAGCCTGCATTGCATCATTTAATCGCTGTTGCACCAGCGGCGTAAGGCCAGCCCGCGTAGATGCCTCAGTAGGACGTACCAGAGATGGAGCAGGGGTAAGCTCAGGTTTTGGGGGTGGTCTGAAGGTGGCTAATATGGCTTCTGTAGTAACACCCTCTAATAGTTTCATATTTGCATTCATACGTGCAGTATTTTCTATTGCATATGGCGTCGCAACTGGTACAGTAGCGGCATCGTCATCAATTGCCGGATCGATATTTCGCCACTTTAAATTGAGTGCGGCATTAGTGAAGTTACCAGTGAGTAATCCATCATATACTCCTGTAAACCCTTTCTTTTCTCCGACATCTTTATGCCAACTCGTGCCCACGTTGAAATTGAGATCAACTAGAGCCTCTAATATATTAACCATACGCTTGTTCGTTATTTGTGGCGGCACACCAACAAAATTGTCTGACTTCCATGCTGCCATAATTTCTTCAGCTTGTTCCTTGGCACTAGCTGTCTTTTCTTCAAAGTCTGTTGCCCACCACGATGCAATATCATCTGTGAGATTGGGATAGATAGTTTCTCCGGCAGCGTTACGTGTGCCCACTGGCGTAGAGTTAATACGATATTCACCATGGACAGTACCACCATCCTCTACATCAATGACTGCAATCTGCCCAATAGCTTTCAGAGAGGGTAATGTAACTTCTACCCCGTCAACTGTAATAGTTTTACTCTCTGTTTTATGAAATTGGTCGCGGCTAACCTCCTCACCAGTAGGCAGCGTTATCGTAACATCGTACTTATCCCAATCCTCTGACAGCACTAGATGGCCAGTACCAGCGGTCCAGTTACCCTTGTCATCTAAGTAAAACCCGTTGATCGTACCTTCTTTCAATTGTATGTTATCAGATATATCTGCCCAGTTCTCGGCTGTAAGACGATATTCATCCTGCTCTATACGGGCTGCTGCACCAGGAAGTAACGTGCCAAACACTGAATGATCTGTAGCTGGACCACCATGGGCCATACCCTGCACAG
>Ga0114906_1000802_pt1 | contig 17135 bp, 25 predicted proteins | sample MalvirDeepMed_M9_FD_89687 | JGI IMG/M metagenome (GOLD analysis project Ga0114906, IMG submission 89687) | Marine viral communities from the Global Malaspina Expedition - Malaspina viral metaG DeepMed_M9 | ecosystem: Environmental > Aquatic > Marine > Oceanic | place: Mediterranean Sea...
AGGATATGGTGTGCGCGGCGGGTGTTATTCATGCCGCCCGCTTATCGCCGGTCACTTCAAGCGAGTGGTTAGTAATGCAGGCTTTCGCCTCGCTTTCCCAACGCGGGCGCATGATTTCCATGATTTGCGCCCATTTAGTCCGAGGTGCGCCGTTTAGAGCGACTGCGGCAGCAATGCCCCGCGCCTCTCGCATGGTGATTCGACAATGATCCGCGAATATTTGCAGGCATTCGGACGGGGTTGTCTCACGATACTTGCCGCCGTGACCACCTTTAGAGTTTCCGCCGTGGTAGTCCTCGCCAAATCCGCCCATTGCGCCGGACAACCAATACCATCCGTTCGCTTCGGCGTGCATGGGTGCGCCGTCCATATTGGATAGGTGCATAGCGGCAATGTCGGCAAATTGTGGAAAGTATTGGAGAATCGTATCGTGTGCCGCGCCGCCTGATTTGCATTGGTTCGGGTGCCCGGTTTGGTGCGCGTCCATGGTTAGGCTAAAATATGGGGCGCTGTTGCCGGGGATGTAGTTTAGTTCCGCCGTTACTTTTACGGTCATGGGCACGGATTCGCCGTTAAAACGGTTGGCCGGAAACTTTCTGATGTGTTTCATAACGTGACTCCCTTGGGTTGTGGGCAAAATTGCCCGGTGGTGGTTAGACCTTAATCCTGTCGGCTTCCCATAGCGGGGTTTTCAGGAAAACGTACACGTTGCCGGTCTTAGCGCCGCCGCTGATTAGTTCGCCTTTCCATCCGAATTTCTCGCATAGAGTTTTAGCGGCTAAATCGTGGCAAGCATCGCCTGACAATTCGATTGGGTACGGGATAGAAACCCGCAACCCTGCGGCATTGGTTGCGCTGATACGGGACCCGCGCGTGTTGGTCGCGCCGTGATATTTGGTGGTGATGGTTTGCATCTTGTAGACTCCCTAAGTTATGGGCAGAATTGCCCGGTGGTGGTTAGACCTAGTCTATGCCCCTGCAATTTGTGAGGCTGTACGTTTAGAAACTCCGTGGGCAGGAAACCCCACGATCACCTTGCGGTCCTGGCGGGCACATAAACCGCAATCTTTACAATTCGTGTTCATGTAGGTTGCGGGGCAAGTCGCTATAGTTCGCCCTTGTGGCGTCTTGGTTTCCCTCTTGGCGTCAATTGGTAGAACCACCACCACCGGGGCAATATCAAGCGCGGCAAGTGTGTCGGCTTGCGCCACGGTATCCGCTGATAGGTTAACGGTAAACCCGGCTTTGTTGGCGTTCTTTACCGCCCCAGCATTGGTTTTCGTCATGGGCTTGTGTGTATAGGTAAAGCCGCGTTTTCCGTGGTTAGCTATAACAAGCGCCGACAATTCAGCGGTATTGATCCGATTTCCAGTGCCGGGTAGATCCCCGGCTTGATTGTGACGCCACAATTGACCACTAGGCAGATCGGCAATGGCGCCACAAAAGGTTTGCCAATCGGTACCGCGTTCGCCTTTATCGACTTTCGCCCAATGCATGGCAAGAGGCCCGCCTTTGGCGTAACAACCTTTTGTTTTCAGGCCGCAATTATCCGGGCAAGTATCGGCGCTTGTAGTGCTGACAGGTATCGGCCCGACTTTGGCGTTTCTACTCTTAAGAGCGAGGTGCGTGTTCATGGGCAACTTCCGGTTGGTGGTGGCAAAATCCACGTTAGGCCATGACAAACCCCGCCAGCGTGACGGGGCTTGCCAAAGGCTAACCTAGGCTGCGCAATTGTTGCCCGCGCTTTGTTTTTGCAAGATCGCGCTTAAATGTTCCACGATGTAATCCGTTGTCCCAATCAACGAAAACAAAGTTAGGGTTTGATCCGATACCACCAGGGAATTTCGCAACGGTGCCAAAGGTTCCGGCGGGGACATCCGCCACCGCACGCGTGATCAATTCAACTCGCATGCCCTGGCGGGCTGATTTAACGGGGTTATGATTTTGCATGGTAGACATCCCCGCGCTTTTCGACTTTGCCTGATTTGATTGCTTGGGCCATGATCGCGTTGAACGTATCAAGGTTAATTAAGCCCATAAGCGCGGCATATAAGTGCCCGGCGGGGATACCGCGCGGGCTATCCGTGATAGTTTCAACTACATCATCAACTAGCCCCGCCACAATCTGGCGTATGGCTAGTGCTTTGTCCTGAATTGATTGCATGGTAGACTCCTAAAGGTTGGGGTTAATCTTGCCGCAGATAAGACTCAACGCCACCATCTGCGGGCGGATAATCGTGGCGCGCTGCAAATATATTGCAATCGCCTTGCGACCATTCTTGGATGATGGTGACTCGCTCAGATACCGGGATTTGCGCCCAATATTCGCTTGCTTGTTCGTGTTCTAGTTCGCAAAAATGATCCTCGTTTACAACGGGGTATTGTTCCAAATCGTCAAGCATTCTGTCGGCAATCAACAGCCGCGCATGATCGGATTTGTGAACGTACAGAGTTTCAACCCAACCAACGGCCCAATGGGAATCGTGAATGACTATGACGGTATCCGATTCGCCGCCCAACAGTTCTAGGCCGCAGATAAAGTTGGATTGTTCTAGGGCGCTGGAAACGCGGGACTGCCCCAATACGGGGTAATAATCGTAGTAATCCGGCCCTGCGTATGAATCGGGCCGTGTGTATGGTTTTAAGTGTGCAAATTCGGGCATATTCTGAGACTCCAAGGTTAGTGGTTTCTATCTATGCCTAGACTAAATCATTAATTGTGCAAACACAATAGGCAATCTGACAGCTAGTGAAATACGCAATAATGTTACCCGTTCGACTGCGGATTCGGGTAGAACTTTCAGGGTAAGCCATTGCCAACAAAGAAACCTTTGACGCGGGGTGCGTTGGAAAGCCTAGCCAGGAGCCATTCTGGGCAGGCCATACGCAGCCTTTCTGCAATCTCACGGGCCGGAAGGTCAGAGTCAGCGCGGGTTGCGGCCAGTGTCGCCCTCCTGGACCGAGGCTTTGGTAAGAGCTTGGGCCTGCCAGAAGCAATCACCGGGATCACGATCAATCTTGTCGATCTCGGTCCGGGCGTTAGGCTCACTGACAACCGCTTAGTGTCTGGTCCTGGGGTTATCGAAGGGAAAACGGAGAAAGAGCCTGTTGACCCCTCAAAAGCGGCTGAGAGCGGAATCGAACAAACCGTGAACAAAGGCGAAACGCCCTAGAGAACAAAGGGCGAACCACGAACGTTTGTTTGGGGAAAAGGGTGAACAAAAGGGGAACAGAGGGTGAACAAAGGGTGAAAACCGACCCCTACCATGCCGAAACGACAAAGAGGGGCGGGGTAAGGTAAGCGAGAGGAACACCACTTCCCCACACTATTTTTTCCAGCGGGGCATTTACAACCTATGATACTCTTCCTTGGTATAATTCGGGTGTAAAGGTGCCCAGATTCACGGGTTAAGACCCAAATTTACATCTTTAAGTAGAAAGAGCGGTTAATTTCGTGATTTTGGAAGAATTAATGCTTACTTACCGCCGCGCGATTTTGGTCCGGGCGTTTGGCGATTGGATAGCGGCGTATTTTAGTGATTCTGATATATAATTTTCATAATTTTGGGTTTTTCTGATTATAATTTTTCAGGATTCAGGTTTTGAGATATTCACTTCGTGGTGATGCGGAGCGTCAATTATGGTGTGCTGTTCTTTACCAGGCTTTTCACGACGGCTTAGGTTTTGAAGGAGACAAGCGGCGACCGTTTATTGGGCAGCGTGATACGCGGATTGTTATGGGTTGGATAGGGAGCAGGGATTTCAGGTTAGTTTGTAATCTTGCTGGTGCTGACCCGGATTATATTGAAGCTGGATTTCGGAAGGGTTTGAAGGTTTGAGGATGGATTGGGCGGTTTGGCCTCCGAAACCAATCGAAAGTCAGGCCTCTAAGATGGCCGCGATGAAAAGTCGCAGTTTAGGATGCAAAGGGCGAGCGATAAATTCCTTGGTGGGTTGAAGGGTTTCGGGGTCTAGGCCCCTAAGTAAGTTGATTGCGGGCTGAAGGTCCGCCCTGTCCCGAAGGGCTTCGAGTGCATCACGGTCGATTGGGGCCAAAGGCTGATTTTCCAACCAATCGCCAATCGGGTTCGCCTTCTCGTTCTCTTCTTTGGTTTCCATTATTCGTCACCTATGTTAGTGGCAGCCGTTGTTGGCCGCCGATCCCCATTTCTAGTAAATTGGCGAAGGGACAACTACGCAGAGTCCGTTGCGTACTTGAGACAGGATAAATCGATGGGAAAAAAGAGAAAGAAGAGTAGAAAGAGGTTGAGAAAGCAGATGCTAAACAAGGCGGATAAGGCCCTACCACCGGCCCTACGCTATGCTGCTACCAAGTATGACCATAAGGCTTCGTTTCGTCAGCGAACGGACCAGGGCACTTTTGGAGCAGCGAGTGAAGTGAGGGACATTACCGGAGACAACTAAGGCAAAGGAAATTCAGTTTGCGTCGGGTGGACAGCGGATGCCTCTAATGGCCGATGGGTCTGAGATGTGTGGCGGAAGTAGCTGGAATGGGGGACACTCCTACCGACGCAAGCGTTTTAAGCGAGAAGAAGATTTTGGGTTAATGGGTAGGAAGAGCAAGCGTGAGAAGTTAGTGGCAGCCGACGAGGTTCTTCCCCCTGAAGTTCCTTTTACCCGGTACGGTGCTAATACCTCGGTTCGTCAGCGTCAGGTAACTTTGAGTATCTTGTTGGTTCAAGTTTTATTGTCACCACTGTCCGGCTTGACTGGATGACAGAATTAACACTGAAGCCGAGTTGGAAGCCCCGACCCTATCAAATCCCGCTTTACGCTTATTTAGCGAATGGCGGGAAGCGTGCTTTAGGGGTTTGGCACCGTCGAGCAGGCAAGGACATGACGGTAATGAATTGGACCCACGAGGCCCTTTTTGACCGTGTTGGGACGTATTGGCATATGCTACCTACCTTACAGCAGGGCAGGAAGGTCATTTGGGAGGGGATTTACAAGGACGGCACGAAGAAGTTGGATACCTTTGAGCCTGCGACGATCAAGGGCATTCGCAACGACGACATGAAGATTGAATTCCATAATGGATCAATTTGGCAAGTTACTGGCTCTGATAATTACGATAGTTTGGTTGGCTCTAATCCTGTTGGAGTAGTCTTTTCGGAGTGGTCGCTTACTGATCCTCAAGCATGGGAATTTATTCGCCCCATCTTGAAGGAGAACGGGGGTTGGGCGGTCTTCATTTACACGCCGCGTGGCAGAAACCACGGGTATGATTTGATGAAGGTGGCGAACCGGAATCCTGATTGGTTTTCTGAGGTTCTGACTGTTGATGACACAGGGATGCTTTCCCCTGAAGAAATCGAGAAGGAGCGCCTAGAGGGGATGTCTCCTGACTTAATCGCGCAGGAGTACTTCTGCTCCTTCGATGCCGCGCTACATGGGGCATATTATGGTCCGCAGATGGCTGAGGCGCTCGAAGACGGGCGGGTTTGTGGGGTTCCTCACGACCCTGAGCATCCTGTGGAGACATGGTGGGACATTGGGATTGGGGATTCTACCGCGATTTGGTTTGTTCAGTATGTTGGCCGTGAGATACACCTCATCGACTATTATGAGACTTCTGGTGAAGGATTAGCCCACTACGCCTCGGTTCTTTCACAAAGAGCGTCTGAGAAGAAATATAATTACTCGGCTCACATTGCCCCGCACGACATCAGGGCGCGAGAATTGGGAACGGGCAAGGCGAGAATTGACGTTGCAAGGAACTTGGGCATCAATTTCAAGGTTGCCCCTAAGATTTCGGTTGAGGACGGCATTGAAGCTGTTCGGAATGTCTTGGGCAGGTGTTGGTTCGACAGAGATGCGACGGACCACGGATTAGAGGCGCTGCGCCAATATTGCAAGGAATGGGACGCGAGGAACGCAATGTTCAAGGACAGGCCCCATCACGATTGGACGAGCCACCCTGCGGACGCCTTTCGCACTGGAACTGTCTTTGGCAAGGGCGGAAAATCGAACGGTTCAGGCCCCCTCCCATACAGGCCGATCAACATTGTCTAGGGTCCCGAGGCAGATCAAGATGCCCAAGATAAAGACTTCGTACACCCGGCCCGCATTGGGTCAACCGAGGAGGAAAATCCTCAAAGCCTACAGGAGAAAGAAATGACTAAAGAGGAACAGGGCGAACCGAAGGTCTACCGCACGGTGGGCGATGTACAGGCCGCGATTCAAGGCATGGCAAGTGCCTCTGAAATCAACATGGTCGAAATCACCCCCGACATTCAGCGTGCCATCGACAGCTATCATGCACCGAAGCCCGTGAAGGTCAAAAAGGCTTCGGGCAACGCGAAGGCCGAAATGTAATGGGAATGAGTCTGCAAGCGCAGCTCGCCATGATTAAGCGGATTGAGGACGTTGAGGCGCGTGTCAGTGCCTTGGAGAGTCCGGGCAACTACACCCCAGTCCCTCATGGCGGCACACCTGATCCTCACGTTGATTTCGATGGAATGGCTCTTCCTGGGGAGACGGTGATGGTTGATGGTCAAGGCGCTCCGTATGAGGCCAAGGGCCCTCGCGGAAACCCAAACATCGAATACCGACCGAAGCACCGAGGCTTCGGGAAGTGGGGTGTGACCAAGGATGGCTCGTACATGCCTGACTTGAGGGACCTCGACAAAGAATCTGCCTATTCTGAGGCGGAAAGGCTTACTAGGGGCGGATAATGGGCAAGTACACTCCGAATAACAAAGACCCAAAGATTGACGAAGACGCCCTAAGGGGTCTGCTTCATTCGGAGATTTACCGGGCCATTGGTCACGTTGGCGGTACGATCACCACACAGCGTTCCAAGGCCATCGACTTGTACAAGGGCAATCCTAACGTCGGGGAACTGAACCAAGGCCCTGATGGGTGGTCCTCTGTCGTCTCAAGGGATGTTTTTGAGACGGTTGAGTGGATGATGCCCGCGTTGATGAAGATGTTCACTGGCGGGGACAAGACCGTCACTTTCAGCCCTGTAGGGCCGGAGGATGTAGACGCTGCGGAGCAAGAATCCGACTACATGGACCATGTGATTATGAAGCAGAACGAAGGCTTCAAGAACATGTACACATGGTTCAAGGACGCTTTGCTCTTGAAGAACGGAATTGCGACTTATTGGTGGGACGAGACTCCTCGCGTTGAGAAGGAGCATATGGAGGGCCTTACCGACGAGATGCTTGAAGTTGCTCTCATGCAGATCAAGGAAGACGATGACCTTGAGCTTCGTGAAAAGACCACTCGCAAGGAGCCCCTCCTGATGGATGGGGTTCCAGAAGGTGAAGAGGTAAAGCTCCACGACATCACCGTTGCTCACACATACAACGAGGGCAAGATGGTGTGGAAGGTATTCCCTCCCGACCAATTCCTGATTTCTGAGCGCGCAGTTGACATTGAAGATGCAAACTTAGTAGCAATTCGTGAGCGCAAGACGGTTTCTGAGTTAATCGCAGAGGGTTACGACGCAGACTTGGTTCGCGGTCTCCCGACATATTCCTATCAAGAGCTGAACGAGGAGCGCACAGCGCGGTTTGACCAAGACGAGGACTCCACTTATGGGCGTGGCCAAGAGGGTGACGAAACCTCAAGGGAAGTATGGATAACCAAATGCTACTTTAAGGTTGACTGGGACAACGATGGCATCGCGGAACGTCGCCGGATTATCGTCGGCGGGAATTACGCAGACACCATCTTGGATAATGAGGAATGGGACGGCCCTGTTCCGATTGTAGACATCTCTCCGATTCCGCAAACGCACAAGTTCTTCGGGTTTTCCATGGCAGACATCATGGAAGACCTTCAGATCATCAAGTCGATTCTTCTCCGGGGAGCCTTGAATAATCTCTATCTGACCAACAATCAGATGATTGAGGTGCCTGAAGCCGCGATCGGGGATGACACCATTGCCGACCTCCTAAATCGTGGTCCGGGGAGTTTGGTTCGGACTGCAAACCCTGGAATGGTCCGCGAGATTCCGGTTCAGGGCATTATGCCTGACCTCTTTGCCTTCATCGAACTTCTTGATGGGGAGAAAGAGAATCGTTCGGGCGTGACCCGTTACAATCAAGGTCTTGACGCTAATTCGTTGAATAAGACGGCGACAGGCATTGCGGCTATTCAGAACGCTGCGGAACAGCGGATTGAACTCGTTGCTCGCCTCTTTGCAGAGGGCGTGAAGAAGTTATTCTCTCAGATGCACGACACGGTTCGCCGCCATTCCGAAGTGGGGAAGGCTGAGACTGTCCGCCTGAGAGGGAAGTGGATTGATATTGAGCCAAGCGGCTTCAAGCGCCGGATGGACATGGAAATCCATGTTGGTCTAGGAACTGGCGCGAAGCAGGAGAAAGCGGTCTTTGCCCAACAGACGATGCAGATTCAGCAGCAGATTCTTCAAATGCAGGGCGGTTTTGGCGGCATGGTCCACCCAAAGCATGTTTACTCTGCCTTGAAGGACATGGTTGAGACTGGCGGCAAGACCGTCGAGCGTTACTTTGCCGACCCTGATACTGAAGAGGGTTCGCAGCAACCTCCGCCGAAGGAAGACCCGAAGGCGATTGAGGCTCAGGGCAAGATGCAGATGGCCCAGGCCGAGATGCAGGCCAAACAACAACAGACGCAGGCTGAGATGCAGATGAAGCAGCAGTCTGCACAGATCGAACAACAGCAGAAGACAGAGGCCGCTGCGGCTGATCTAGCCTTGAAACGGGAGATTGCTCAGGCAAACCAAGCCCGCAAGGAGCGTGAGTCTCAGGAAGAGAACGCCCGAAAGAACCGAGAGTTGGACGCTCAGATAATCCGTGATGAGAGGGAAGTTGAGGCCAAGATTGCCATTGAGCGATTTGAGGCAGAGCAGAAGGCTGATATTACTCGCGCTGAGTTCCAAGTCCACCATGAGGTTAGGGAGACTATTGATAACTCCCCTGAGATCACACCACAGAACATTACAGTAAACATGAGCGAGACGACGACGGAAAACTGACCGGCGTTGAAGTCGAAGGCATTGGCCTCGGCGCTAACGAGTTGGTGGAGTTCGTCCTTGGAACTTTAAGTCCACAGTCTTCCTCCCAGGCTGGGACGGACTCCATCGTTGATTCTGTATGGAATGAAGAGAATGGAGCATTCGCCTTGATGGCGTTTGTTTTTGCCGATGAATAGTTGCGGCTACTGTTCATTGGGTGTAATCGAGTCGCAAGGAGAGTAGATATGGCGAAGTATGCAAAATATGGAAAAGGTGGCGGCAAAAATTCCAAGCCGGTTGGCAGCGACAAGCGCCGGTCTGGCTCAAACACCGCCAGTGACGTAACCACCGAGTCTTTGAACGTCGGCGGAGAGACGCCCATGCCCAAAGGTATGCATCGTGTTGCCCCGCGTGAAGGGTCCGCTGCCTAGTGGACGAGGACTCCCTACAAAAGAAGCGAACCAGAGGCCGTGAGGCTGAGGAACTTCTTGCCAATCCGTTGCTGCTTGAGTCTTTCGAGAAAATCGAGGTAGCAATCAAAAAGTCCTTCGATCAGGTCAATATGACCCCGGAGGACGCTCACACAGTTTGGATAACCAATCAGCTTTACCGTCGCTTGCGCCTTTTCATTGAGAAGACCGCACGGGGCGTTAAGGACGCTGAGTTGGAAATGTCCATTAAGCGGGCCACCCAGCCTTTGGAACCCGCAGGAGAATAAAGTATGACTGATGAGGTAGCGGCTACCCCTGAACAGGGACCCGTCTCACACGAAGAAGCTGGCGTAATGTTCGCCAAGTTAATCGGAGAAGGCCCTGAAGCCACCCAATCGGAACTTCAGGAAGAACCATCCGCTAACGCGGATTTGGGCCACCCGGAAACGGAACCCGAACTAGAAATGCTGGACTCGACCGAGGAAGTCGCAGAGGAAGCGCCGACCGAAGCCGAACCTGCTGAAGAAGTTGTAGAAGCAGAACCCGAAAGCGAAAGTGCAGAACTTCCCGGTACCATTGAGGAACTGGCGACCACGTTGGACTTGTCGAAAGACGACTTGACCAGCTTGACCGTCAACGTCACTCAGAATGGTAAGCCGGTGCAAGTCAAACTGTCAGACGCTATCGACGGCCACCTGCGCTTGACTGATTACAAGCAGAAAACCAGCGCACTTGCTGACGAAAAGCGGTCCTTTTCGGAGGAGCGTGATTCGTTTTCAAATGAGCGGCAGGCACAGGTCAACGCCCTAGCGGAGATGTTCCAACATTTCCGCAATGGGTTCCTTGGTGCCCCTCCTGACAAGGCCATGCTTAACGAAAACGATCTCGATAGGTATGACCCTTCAAGGTATATGGCTCAGAAAGAGCAGTGGGAAACCAGGGCGCGTAAGTTTACCGCCGACCAAAGATCGATCCTCCAGATGCAACAGATGGGGCAGCAAGAGTCCGACGCTCAAGTAGAGCAACGGGTTGCTGCTGAGTATGTGAAGTTGGTGGACCGGCAACCCTCATGGGGGAACAAAGCGAAGTTCCTTGAGGTCCAGAAGGATGTCAATGACGCCATGCACAGAGCAGGGTTCAATGACGAAGAGATGGGTCAACTCCGGGATCACCGGATGTTTGAGGTTGCATGGAAGGCGGCTGAGTACGACAGGATTCATGAAGGGGCGGAGGCAAAGAAGGTATCAAAACGGATACCCAAGTTCTCTAAGCCTGGAAAGATGCCTGCACCTCGGAGCGCGAATCAAGTGTCCAAGTCTGCCACGGTGGCACAATTGCGTAAGACGGGTTCATTGGACGATGCTGCGGCAGCGTTCACTGCATCCATCAATCGCAGTAAATAATGAGGATGACATGACACTCGCAACAAATGCGTTTACGACCTACCTCGCGGTAGGCAACCGGGAGGACTTGACGGAGATCATTACGTTGGTCAGCCCAGAGGAGACACCGTTTTTCACGATGCTTCCTCGCGTTAAGGCCAGTGGAACCCTCCACGAATGGCAGACCCAAGCCCTTGAAGCAGCCGCCGCGAATGCGGTTCTTGAAGGTGACGACGCCACGACTGATGCAGCGACCGCCTCGGTTCGGCGTGGGAACTACTGCCAAATCTCGGACAAGGTTCCTCGGGTTACAGGCACACAAGAGGCCGTCGTTTCTGCCGGTCGTGACAGTGAAATGGGCTATCAGATGTCTCTGAAGTCCGCTGAACTGAAGCGTGACGTTGAAACCGACATGACCTCCAACGTGGCTCGCGTGGCCGGTAACGGCACCACTGCTCGTAAATCTGCGGGTCTTGGTGCTTGGATCGCAACCAACGACAGCTTCGGCGGTGGTTCAGGTGCTTCTCCGACCGGCGACGGTACGAACGCTCGCACTGACGGCACACAGCGTGCCTTCACGGAATCGCTCTTGCAGACTGTTTTGCAGAGCATCTACACCGAGGGCGGCGATCCTGACTGCATCATGGCAGGTGCATTCAACCGGCGTACATTCTCGTCCTTCACGGGCGGGGCCAACAAAGACCATGAGGTCAAAGACAAGACCTTGTTCGCCGTCGTGGACATTTACTGGTCAGATTGGGGAATGCTTAAAATCATCCCGAATCGTTTCCAGCGTGCCCGTGATGTGTGGGTTTTGGAGAAGGATCGTTGGGCGATGGCTATCTTGCGCCCGTTCCATTCGGTTCCTCTTGCGAAGGATGGCGATTCAGAGCGTCGGCAGATCATCGTCGAATACGCCTTGGAAAGTCGCGCAGAACAGCATAACGGTCTGATCGCTGATCTGAACACGGCATAGGTCTGAAAGGAGGACTGAACATGAAAACGCCTCTCAAGACCTTAACGACTTGGCTTGGGGTGTTGGTGTTGGCTGCGGTCGGCACATCTGCTCTGGCTCAATTCACCCGTCAATCGCTTATGGATGGCACGTTTGTCATCCGCAACGAGGCAACTCAGGTCGATATTCTGCACTTTGAAGCAGATAACGATGTTTGGTTGTTGGACGGGCAAGCAAATGCTGGCGGCAAGCTGATGAAGCTGAATCGCTGGTGCGGCACGGGGGCATTGCTTGATGTCTCTGCTGTCGGCGGTTCTTGGTACTTGGCATCTCCTGTCACGGGCACGATTGCTTATGTGGAGACTGTCCTTGGCGGTGCCATTTCTAGTGCTGACGCTGAAGTCTCTGTTGCTGTTGGTGGAGCGTTGCTTTCGACGTTCACTATCGCCAACTCTGGCGCGGCGGCTGGCACCATTGACCTTGCAGCGTATAGCTCGGGCGATGGCGGGACCGTCAATCGTAGTACACTTATTACCATCGGTTCGGATGGCAAGTCGTCCACTTCGGCACGGCTTGAAATTACCATCTGCATTGATGTAGAGTAGTAAGATTCATGGTGTGACCCTGAGGGCCAGGGTGGCGTTTGCTGCTCTGGCCCTCTTCCTTTCCATCGCCTACGTTCCCTTTTTTGCGGGGGACATCGCCAAGTGGTTGGTGCTGTCCGTTGCGATTGGGTTTCTGGCCTTTGTTCCCATCAAGTACGACCGGATAGACGGTGCCGCCCTAGCCTTCGTGGCTTGGGCTTGGTTATCGTTAATGTGGTCGCCTGACCCCCGCTGGGGTGCGGTTCATGGGTTAGAAATAACCACACTAGCCGCGCTGTTCATTGGGCTCAGGCGCGTTGAGATACCGCCTTGGGTGTTCCCGTTGGGGGCTCTTGGTGTCTTGGGGATGCTCACCGTTGCTATGTACGGGTCATTCCAGAATGAGAATTTCACTACCGAATATTTACTGATCGCGCTGCCATTCCTCCTTGTGAAGAGGCTGTATTGGCCGGTCGCGGCAGTTGTGGCTATCTATCTGATCTGGTTCAACGACAGCATCCTTGAGTTAATTGCTCTAGCGGGCGTGGCTGTGTGGCTCATATGGCGGTGGAACCGCTACGCGGCGGTCGCCATAGGGGGCATTGGGGTCATAGGGGTTCTGGCCTACTACACCGGGGACAATCTCTGGTTCCGAGTGGCGATGTGGGCTGACACCCTGGTTATGTGGGCTGACGCGCCGTTCTTCGGCCACGGGCTAGGCTCTTTCAACTACCTTTATCCTGATTACATGATGGCTTCTGACGTAGGGGCTGACCAGTTCTTTAATTCCCAAATGTGGGCTGTTGCGGCTCACAATGAATACGTTCAGCTTTTGGCAGAGCTTGGCGTTGTGGGCTTCGGTCTTGCCGGTGCCTTCATCTGGCTTGTACATGGGTACAGTTCTAAGCGGAGCGGTATACAAACAGCCGCCTTAGCATCCTTGGTCATTGCAGCATCCCTAGCCTTCATGGAGTTTCCGCTTCAGAACGCAGGCACAGGTGCCTTGGTCGCTGTTGGCTTTGCCATACTGACCCGACAGAGCATCCCCGGTCGGGGCATAAGTGTCCCCTTGGCTGTGGTAAGCCTTACCGGGGTTGTGGCAGCAGGGTTCATGGCCCTGAATAACTGGCACTACGAACGTGCTGATAATCTTGCCATGGTGAATCCACAGGACGCTTTGGTAGAGATAACCCACGCTTACAACGTGTTCCCTGCCGACATCCGCACTAGAATGATGGTGTTCCGGTACTTGGTGCATTTGCAGGAGACTGTGCCCGCTGCGATCAACCGTGATCTGGCAGACGGACTGTATGAGATTTCGCGGTCTGCCATCCCTGGCTATCCGCAGTTACTTATCGACCGTATCGACTATCTGGCAAGAGTCCAGAGGTGCGAGGAAGAATGCGGGGAGATAATGAATTGGCTCCTCCGTAACGCCTACAACGTGGGTGAAGTTCAACGACTGAAACAAGGATTAAATCTATGAGTTCAATGTCAGCACTGCGTCCACTTACGCTAAAGCCCGGCGGCGGCACCGGGGTAGCAACATCTACCTCTGCTGTGGACACGGCAATTCCAGACGATGCATCGGGCGCACAAGCCCGTACAGTCCTAATTACGGTATCTGAGGATACTTGGGTTCTGCCTATCTCAGCAGGCGGCAGTGTCGTCGCAGTTGGAACGGGGATCATCGTCACGCCCGAGAGCGGCGGCATTGTTTTGAATGTCAGTGGCTACGGCGATGCTGCTGAAATCAGTCATCTTCGTGTGTCATCCGTTGGCCGCATTAACATCTGTCCCCTGGAGATGTAATGAGGCTTGTCAACGACAACGGGGTCATCCGCACCTCTGTTGAGCAGGACGGTGACACTGTTGTTATCCACTCTCAGCAGGACATTGAGCCTGTGTTGGCGCGGAACAAACTGTTGCGTGAGGACTCCACCATGAGTGACGGTGGAACAATGCACCACATTGGGTCCATTCCTTGGAATGTTATTACCCTGTGGAATAGCATGGACGGGATTGACTTCATGCAGATGGACTCGAAGGCGCAGGAGAAGTACCTGCTTGGCAAGCTGAATGACCCTGATTGGGCCTATTTGAAGACCACTGAGGGGACTGTCTAATGGCAGCGATTACCAACTACTCAACGCTTCAGACGGAGATTGAAGCCAACTTGCACCGTTCTGACATCAGTTCTGCCACGATTCAGGGGTTTATCGACCTTGCTGAGACGCGGTTGCGTGAAGACTTGATGGTCCGAGAGATGGAAACCGCAGTTGATGTGACCATTAGTGCCCAGACCGCATCTCTGCCCACAGGATACGTTGGGATTAGGCGGTTCTACTTGAACACTTCCCCTACCCTTTTGCTGACCTATCTAACGCCGGATGTGTTCTGGTCAACATATGCGTCCTCGCAAGTGTCCCGCCCCATTGCCTTCACGATTGAGGGTGAGAACTTCGTCTTCGGGCCGACCCCTGATGCGACGTATACGGGCAAGGCGCTGATTTACTCCCTTATAGCCTTGGCGACGACCGACCCGTCAGCGTTGCTGACATCGAACCCCAATCTGTATCTGTACGCCGGAACGCTTGAAGCAGCGATCTTCTTGGACAACGACAGGCTCGCAGAGAAGTACGGCCTCTTGTACCGTGAGGCTTTGAAGTCGAAGAAGAAGAGCAGTAGAGCGGACAGAACGGGCAGTCAGGCCCTCCGTGCGCGCCCCATCTCAGGGGTTAGATAATGGTAACAATTCCTTTTGGCGAGTTCACCCCGGACCTCCCTGACTTTGCTAATCCTGGGTCAACGATTGCCAGCGGGGTCCAGCCGTTCTTCACCTCGTACAAGCCTCAACCGAACTTAGGGACGGCTATGTCGACGGCCTTAACGGGGCGCGCACAAGGTGCCTTCTCAGTGACCGATACGGTGGAGGGGGCCTCGCAGACCTTCGTTGCAGACGCTACTAAACTTTACATAGTCCGCGACGGAGGTGTCACCGACGTTTCTAAGTCGGGCGGATATACGGTATCGGTGGATCAAAGCGTTGAGTTCGTCGCCTTCAACAATAAGTGCGTTGCGGCGAGCATTGAGAACCCACTTCAGGTCTACCCGTTGGATAATTCGGTGGCACTGTTTGCCGACTTGGCGACATCCACACTGCGGCCTAAGGCCCGCCATATCGGTGTAGTTAATCAGTTTATAGTTTTGGGGAATGTGGACGAGGGTGGCACGAAGTACCCCAACCGCTTGCGGTGGTCTGCCCTCAACGACGAATTGGATTACGACCAATCAGCAGCCACACAGTCTGACTTTCAGGACTTAGAGGGCGATATTGGCCGCATTCAGAGGGTGGTGGGCGGCGGCGAGTATGGCGTTATCTTCTCTCAGAATGCCATTCACCGCATAGAATATATTGGCTCTCCTGAGATATTCCAGATTACATGGGTAGAGCAGAACAGAGGCACGATTGCGCCGGGGTCGGTAGTGCCGTGGGGTCGCTTGACGTACTTCCTGTCGGATGACGGGTTCTTTGTCTTTGACGGCAGTGTTACGCGCCCGATAAGCCACGGGAAGGTAAGTAAGTGGCTATTCGACAACCTTAGTTCGGCTGATTTCTTCTACCGGATAACGGGGGCCGTGGACGCTAAGAACTCTCTGATTTACTGGACGGTCATCACCACCAACGCTACGGGGGCCTTCCCTAACTGCGACCGTATTGTTCTGTACCATTGGCCCTCTGGCCGGTGGGCATATTCTGACATCACGACAGAGATGGTGTTCACGGGTCTTGAGAGCCTGTCCCTGGAAGACTTGGACGGCTTTAGCACAAGTATCGACACTCTAACCCTCAGCCTCGACTCCCAGGCATTCCTTGGCGGGAAGTCCCGCATCACTGCTTTTGACGGGTCAAGCACTATGAAGGCGTTTGACGGGGCAAATATCGCTGCAACGCTAGAAACAGGCGAGGTTCAGCTAGTGCCCGGACGTAGGGCGGTATGTAATGGGTTCACGCCGTTAGTAGATGGTGGGACTTTGACGGGTGCTGTGGGAAGTGTCGAGAGATTGAACAACGCGCTTACATTCGATAGCGCGAACGCTCAGGAAACCACGGGGCACATCCCTGCCTTGAATTCAGGTCGGTTCCACAAGTTCCGCACTTCCATCGCTGCTTCTGGAACATGGACTCATGCTCAAGGGGTTATTCCTGATGCGGTCGATGGCGGAGTGTTTTAGGTGTTCTTGGGGGACAACCCTCGTCCTCTCGGGGCTTCCAAGTAATGGCACGGGTATCTTCGTACAAAACGCCGCCTATCCGGCACAAAGACCCCGTAGAGTGGCTAAGACAGACTGTTCAAGCGGTGCGCCGGATCATGGAAGGCAAGATCAACGCGACAGGTACGGTGACACTGACCGCATCATCGGCTACTTCGACGCTCACAGATGCCCTAATCGGCAACGACACAGTAATTGTGTTCATGCCCAAGACTGCGAACGCTGCTGCTGAGATGGACAGTCTTTACGTTTCTGCGAGGACTACCGGCTCCTCTACGCTGACACATGCGAACAATGGTCAAACCGACCGCACTTTCGACTACATAGCGATAGGATAGAACAATGCCCTCCTTAATGTTCGACCCGGAAACCTGGCGGAATGCTGCTCCTATCGGGGGCGGTGCGTATCAAGGCGGCGGCGGTGGCTTAGGTCCTGGGTTCTTCCCTGCGCCTGCGCCTACTGTTCCGCAAGCGCCGTACATGACGCAACCGGGCGGCGGGCAACCTCCGTTCATTCCCCGGAACGGCCAGCCACCCCCT
>Ga0114906_1000803_pt1 | contig 17129 bp, 20 predicted proteins | sample MalvirDeepMed_M9_FD_89687 | JGI IMG/M metagenome (GOLD analysis project Ga0114906, IMG submission 89687) | Marine viral communities from the Global Malaspina Expedition - Malaspina viral metaG DeepMed_M9 | ecosystem: Environmental > Aquatic > Marine > Oceanic | place: Mediterranean Sea...
CTGGAGGGCGTCCGCGAAGTCCTGGGTGGCATCAGCCCAGAACTGGGCACCATTGCCACGGGCTTCGGCGGGATCGAGAAACTCACCAAGGCTCTGCCCGGCCCCCTTGGCATCGCTGCCGCTGCTGTCGTCGGCGTGGCTGGTGGTGCGTTTCTCTTGCACAAGCGGTTGTCAGAGGCAACGGCCAAGGCCCGCGAGTTGGGGGGCACTGGCTTTGCTGAGGTGCGCGATCAGTTGGACGCAAGCGTTGACGGTGCGGTCAAGCTCACGCAAGCGATGGATGATCTATCAAACAAGGCGCTCCGGCCCAGCATTGGATTGTTGCGCGAGATAAGGGATCGCGCTGAGTCGATGGGGCTTGATGGTGAGGAGGCCATGACGGCCTATGTTGAGGCGATCAACAAGGGCGGCGATGCGATCAAGGATTTTGGCCGCAAGTTTGGCCCCGTGATCAGTCAAGCGGAGACGTTGGTTGATATAGCCAAGCGCCTGTCGATTGATGTTGACCTCCTGGGCATCCAAAAGACGTTGACCACGGCGGGCAAGCTCAAAAAGAATCTTGAGGATCAGCAAAAGGTGCGCCAAGCCATCGCGGCAGAGGAGGAGCGGATCGGCAAGTTGCGGACCACTGTGGATCACTCCACAGAGATCAGCCGCAAGCGACGACTACAGTTGACCGGAGAGATCGCCGTTGTTGAGGCCAAGCTGGACAAGGGATCGCGCGCTGAGTTGAGGCGGCTGGAGGACGCCACCGTACAACTCAACGTCAACATGGAGGCCCGCCGCCGGTCGGCAGAGTTGCAGCGCGAGGACGCCACGGCTATCGCGCTGCTCAAGGCCCAGCAAGCCGCCACAGACAACGATGCGATCAAGGCCCAGATCCAGACTCAGATCAACGCGGTACAGCTTGCCGGGGTCGAGCGCCAGCGGCGGGTGATCAAGTCTGGGATCTTGGATCTCAGCAAATCGGAGGCGTTGATCGAGGGGGCAACGCACAAGATCATACAGGCTCAGATCCGTGCCGGCGACTTGACCAGGCGCGAGGCGGCGGCGGCCAAGGCTGAGGCGCTCCGCAAAAAGCGGCGGGCCAAGCATCTGGCGGCCGTCAAAAAGCGGCGGGCGGCCGAAAAGGCGGCATCCGATGAGCAGCGCAAGTTGCTGATAGAAAACCGCAAGATCCTTGATGATATCACCGATCGAGATGATCGGATCTCTGCCGATCTGGCCGGCGCAAAGGTTGAGCGCGCCAAGTCGATAGCCGACGCCAGGATCGCATCCGCGTTGGAGGCCGGCGACGTTGAGCGAGCGGAGGGGCTACAGCGGCAGCAAGACGTTGAGGAGGCAACCAACGCGGAGAAAGCGATCCGGGCCAAGTTTGCCAAAGAGTTGGCCAAGGTCAACGCGGAGAGTCGGCAGCATATCGAGTTGACCAAACAAAGAGAGTTGGAGCTAGCACAGGTCCGCGCCGATCTTGAGGAGAAGGACGCGGCCCGCGCCGTTGCCCGTCGAGAGCGCACACGCAAGCAAGTACAAGACGCCGTGCAATATCTCGCGGAGGTTGGCGCGGCGATCGGGCCGCTGGATAGCGCAATGGGCAACGTGGCCGTTGCAGCGGCCAAGGCTGGCCCGGCCATTGCCAAGCTCGCCATTGAGGGCAAAAAGGCCGCGCCCGCCGCGATCCAGGCTTTCGGCCAGATCGGATCGTCATTCGTGGACGCTGAACTGGCCCGTGTAAACGCTGCCACACAGTCGGCTGCAGAGATCGCAGCGGCCAAGGCGACGGAGGCGGGCGACACGGAGAAGGCCAAGCAGATCATGGCCCAGGCCGAGACAGAGATGGCAGACGAGAAGGAGAAGGCAGAGAAGCGAAAGGCGGGGATCATGGCCCTGGTGTCTGCAGCCCAGGCGGTATTCTTCGCGGCGAGCGGCAATTGGCCCGGCGCTGCAGCTTCGGCCGCTGCCGCTGGCTTGTATGGGGCCATCGCTGGCGGCGCTATGGGGGCGGTCCAGCCGGGCGGGGGTGCTGGCACCACGGCTGGCACCGTTGCTGGCGCTGGCGCGGCTGGTGGCGCGGCTGGTGGCGGCGGTGGTAATGTCGTCAACGTCAATTTCCAGCGTGGCTTTGTCATCGGCACGGAGCAAACCGTGGGCCGCACGGTGCAAGGCGCGGTCAGGTCGCTAGCAACGACGGGCTATGCTGCCAAGGCTGGCGTGTAATGCTGGCGATTGCCACCACTGACTCCTGGGTACTCGGGATCACGCTCCGTGTATATGATGGCGGCTCCATTGAGGGCACGGAGACTTTCACGCACGACTCGACAAAGGCCAACGTCCAAGAGTGCATGGAGGATTTTGTCATTTGGGCCGACGCCGCTGGCCGCGCGTGGAGCACGGGCGGGTCAATCTTGACATGGACCTGGCTGCGCGACACCACCACGGCGGGCGCGAAGATCGAGCTGGCTGGTGTTATCGGCCGCATTGAGATTACGGCAGTCTCTGGCCAAGCCACGACCCGCCTGGGGATCGGCGTGGCCGCTGCTGCCACGACCATCACAGCCAGCGCCGCCGCGTCGGGCACCTGGGCACCGCTACAGACCGACGGCGATCGGCCGTCGCTATCGGTGCGGCGTGACGTGGTTTACAGCACGGATGAGGGTGACGCCAGCGGAGCGGGTGCCATCCGGCCACCGATCCCCGGCCTCGCCGGGAGGGCTCCGCAGATCACCGGCCTGGGGTCGGCGCTCGACGCTGCCAGGCTGACGTCGATCCAGCATGACGCGGCCAACCCCCGGCGAGGCTGGGCCTACGAGGTCCACGGCGCGGCCTGGACCTCCTTTGCCCTGGGCAAGATCAGCCGATCGCAGCGCGGCGCGCTCCACTTCCAGTTCAACGTCGAGGCTGGAGGCGATCAGCTATGAGCGTGACCACCGCCACGATCGAGACTTACATCTACAGCGAGAGCGCGTCTGCGGCGTCCACTTTTCAGGACATGGATCAGGACTCCCTGATCGTGTTCAGCGAGAACAGTGGAACGACCAAGTTGTACGCCCGATTCGGGGCGTCTCCGCTGCGCTTCCTGGCCGCCGTCGATGCGTGGGTGGCTGCGCTGACTGCAGCGGGCGCGACCTATACCGGCTCGTACGACGCCGACACCGAGCGGGTCACGTTCAACTGCTCCGCGCCCTATCGGATCATCCTGATCGGAGCCAGTCAGGGGGCTGCAGCCCTGCTGGGCTTCACTGCGGACACGGGTGACGCGACCAGCCACACGGGCGACGTTGCCCCGGCGGGGATCGCCGAGCTGCTGGGCTACGACTGCCAGCCCCTGGACGACGCGACCCGCGTCCACTTCCGCGCCTTGCGGCACCAGCGGACCCTGTCCACAGGCTGGGGCAATCACGATCTGGTGGCGCTGCGGCTCTACTTCCAGCCCGGCTCGATCGGGCACTCGATCCCCGGCCGCTCGACCGACGGCGTGGGGTATCTGCTCTCGGGTCGCGTGCGGATCACGGGGGCCGATGCGAGCGCCTACAGCGCCACCAACCCAGACGGCTATCTGGACGGCTACGTTGTGACGGTCGACGACGTCGAGCTGCTGGGCGATGATGAGCGGTTCCCATCGTGTCGAATGGTTCTGGCGGTGCCCCGATGAGCGTCTATGATGCACTGAAGTATGGCTGGGGTCTGGTCTATGCGGTCCAGATCGAGGGGATCCCCACGATGTTCGTCGAGCGCGAGACGGGGCAGTCATGGCCGGGCTCGGGGCCGCTCTACCTGATGGACGACGAGGACGGATCGCTGGTCATCGACGACAGCGCCGAGGTCGGATCCGAGATCGACCGCCACACGGGCCTGGGCGTGGGGATGTCGTTGACCTTCACCCTGTTGGACACCACCAAGGTCCGCGCGTACCTGCAGCAGCCGGCGCAGACGGCCACCCTGGACGGCGACCACACGGCGGTGGTGACCACCATAACGGTCGACTCGACGACGGGCTGGGACAGCGCGGGTGACCTATGGCTCGGCCTGGAGCGGGTCAGGTACACGGGCAAGAGCGGGACAACCTTCACCGGCTGTACACGCGGAGTCAACGGCAAGCCCTACGCCCACAGCGAGACGAGCGCCGGTAACATGGCGACCGACCGGCCGCGCTGGTGGCGGGGCCGCCAGGTCACGGTCTGGGCCGTGGCCATCGACCCGGCCGGCAGGATCCCGACGTCGAGCGCCAACGCGGCGGTGGCTCACCCGAATGAGTGGGGGCTGAACGCTCGCCAGGTCTGGAAGGGTCACCTGGTCGCTCAGCCGTGGCGTACGCTCGGCGGCTGGAACTTCGAAGCGGCGAGCATCGAGCGCAAGCTGGCCACCAGCCTGGTGGCCAAGCAGAGCGGCAAGGTCGAGGAGCTGGAGCAGCACATCCAGACCGACCCGGCCTGGCGCTACACCTGGACGATCGAGGCGTTCAACGCCAGCGCCGCGCAGATCTACAAGCACACGATCACGATCCTGCCGTTCGCTGGCGTCTCCGATGGGACGTGGACGGCGGCGTCGGAGTGTCGATCGCTCATCGCCGACGCTTGGGGCGATGCCGTCACCCTGGCCAGCGCCACGGGCAACCTGGGCGACATGAACTGGATCAGCCAGAAGGCGTCTGAATCCAAGTATTTCTATGACGTCCAGATCGAGACGATCGGCGGCACCACCACAGCGGCCAACGCGGCGGTGGCGTCGGTCAATGTGTGGGGCCAGATCGATACGCTGCAGACCTTGGCGTTCGCCGAGGTGAAGACCTACAAGTCAACGCAGGGCAGCGCGAACTCGGCCGTCCCTGGCGGGTCGTTCATGGACGACCCGACGCAGGTGGCGGCCAAGGGCAACCTGGATCTGATCGACTACGTCTCTGGCTTTGCCGTGCGCCTTGACGACGGCAACCCCGGAGCCATCCCGGCCACCGGGATCTTGGTGCTGAGTGACGACGCCGACGTGATCCGCTACGGGGTGACGGGCACCACCGGCCAGCTCACATACTTCGGCGACCTGACCGCGCTCAATGGCCAGACGCTCAAGATCAAGAGCGGCAAGGACTCCTGGGCGCACGCGGCGTCGGTCGAGGTCATCTACCACGACGAGGGCTTGCTGTATGAGACGGCCCTGCGCTGCATCCATAGCAGCGGAACGACCGATCGAGACGGCACCTATGACACGCTAAAACAGGGCCAGGGCTATGGCCTGGAAACTGAGGACGTGGCCCAGGCCACCTTCACGGGGCTCGGCAAGTCTGGCCCGCTGTCATCGCTGGCGCTGTCCGTTGGCCACGCCGATCAGAGTCTCGCCGGCCTGTGGGGCGGGCTCCTGGCGCTGGCCAAGCTGGCGATCGTCTCCCGCCCTGACAACATCCAAGAGACGGTCGGCTATGATCCGATCCGTTTACACGTCGTCTCGACCGCCCTGACCGGGAGCGACTACACGGTGACGATCACCGACGCCGATCTGCTCTCGGGTCAAGACGAGCCGGTCAGTGTGCCACGGCCAGCTCTACCGCCGAACGTCATCACGGCCGAGGTGTCGCCGTGGGGCAAGATCGCGCCGGGCGAGGGCGAGATCGGCCGCTTGATCAAGACCAAGACCGACCGCCTGGTGGTGACCGACGTCCCGGCCGCCGAGGCGCTCGGCGTGGTACCACTCCACGCGACGGTGCCGGCCGCCCAGCGCGACGACCTGCTGGAGCCCCTGGTGTACTGGTCAGCCAGCCACATGGCGATGGACCAGACCCTGCAAGCCGTCGAGCTGCGGATCGTGCCATGGCTGGAGGTCTGGCCGGGCGACGTCGTCAAGCTGGAACTGACGCACCCGATGCTGTGGCAGTGGCGAGCGTTCGGCACAGCGACGGCGGGCACCGAGGGGTATCAGGGGTTCGGCCGCGTGCTTGGGCGTCGGATGAATCTCCGCACCTACCAGACGACCATCACTGTGATGATTGGAGGCGGCGAGCTGTCGGGATCGCTCTCGCCATCGGCCGAGGTGCGGACCTTCACGGGTGGCGCGTCAGCAGCGGCCACGGTCCTGATCACCGATCCTGATAAGAGCTACTACCACCACTTTTCGACCGCTGTCGATGAGGCGGGCGCGGCGGTCAAGCTGATGCACTACAAGCCCGGCTTTGCCGAGGGGATCGGCGAGTTCTTCGAATACAACGCCGTCACCTGGGCGTCCGACATCTGCACGCTGACGGGCGCGGGGTCGCAGAGCGGGACGCTGGTGGCCGAGTCGTCGCGCCTGACGCTGCCGACAACGGACGACGGCGACCTGACGGCATATCAGGGCTACTTTGCCCACGCCGACGACGGGAGCAGGTGGATATGACCGTTACCGTCAACGCCGATCTGAACCTCATCGAAGACGCCGATCTGATGCTGGCATCGATGGCGCAGCAGCCGCTGCTGGCCGCTCTGCAGAATCTCAACTTTCTGTACGCGGACCATAAGCCAGCACTGGCCAGCCTCATGCCGATGACGGCCCGATATGTGGACTCCGCGAAGGCTTACATCTTCGGCGTGATCCCATCTGCGGACGGCATCAAGTACGCTTTCCAGCATCGGTTCTGGGTGCCAGTCCAGTTCGACATGGAGATCAAGATCGAAACGAACACCGGCACCAACCCGGCAAGCGGGTGGACCGTGATCTACACCGCCGACCACACCCTGGCGGCCAACGTGCTGACGACGGTCACGATCACCGATGAGGTGATCGCCGCCAACATCACCATGATCCGCGTGACATACACCCAGGATGAAGAGAGTTACATCCCGCACCACATCCTGATGTATCCCGACGCCGACAACCCGGCGGCCGATACCGGCAGCGATTACCCGAGTGGCTTTCAGCCGTTCGACGACGGGATGCTGTCGACCGGCCAGCACGCCCCGATCCACACCGAGCTGGTGGACCGCTGCAAGACGAGCGCCCTGGCGCTGTACCGCGACCGCCGCCAGATGGTGTTCTCGATGCTGACCGAGTCCAGCACCAACGATCCAGGCGTGTCGAGCGCCAACGACGCGGCAAACAAGCTGCCCTTTTCCAATCCATACGCTACCCTTCGGGCCATCATGCCGGGCGCTCCTGACACCACCACGATCGATCTGCGCTGCCTGGCCAGCGTCAGCGGCGGGGCAACGGCCGACCTGGTCAAGATCCAGCAGGTCGGGCACCCCAAGGCCGCCGCCGTCACGCTCGACGCGACCGGGCTCCTGGTGTCCGACACGCTCACGGTTTACCCGATGCAGGACGGCCTGGCGCGCTTCGTCGACCTTCGGATCTCGGTGAAGGCGACCACCGGCAACACGACCTGTATCCACAGCTTGGTTGGCTGGCCGCAGCTTGTAGGGGCGTGACATGGCAGTCAGACCCAAGATCGCAAAGTGGCAGGGTGTAAACGCATCCGACCCGATCATCAACACAGCCACGCCGCCAGCGTCGGGCGCTCTGCTGCGCGAGGCCGTCGACTGGCCGCTGATCGTCTCGACCACGCCATACTGTGGCTGTGCTCATCTTTGCTACACGGACCCGAACCGCTACAACGAGGCGATCCCGACGCACGCCTACCACGATCGATACTGGGGCGTGACCGTCGCCCCTGGCGCGACCCACGCCCGGCTGTGGCTCACCAAGCTGATGCGGCACACCAGCCAGATCACATGGCTACACGGCCCAGCGGGGCAGACGACTAACACACGATACCGGGGCCAGCACCAGAGCAGCACGACCCAGGGCGGCGACAGCCACCCGAACATCAGCGGCGGGCCTGCAGCTCAGACCAATTTCGGCGGCCCCACGCTCGACGACTACCTGTATTTTTGGCCAGCCGCCAAGGTGTCGGCCGCCGCCACGCTCTACCAGGAGGACATTGTGGCGACGGGCGAGGAGATCGACGACAGCCCGAGCGACGGGATGCCACGGCAGCTTGAACTGGAACCGCTGCGACGGTCCAAGATCGAACCCTTCAAGACGATCTGGTGTAGCGCCGTGACGGCCTGGGTCAGCCGACAAGATGACGACATGGGAGCATGAGATGGAGATCACGGTGAAAGATATCCTGACGGCGGTCAGCCTGCTGGGCTCGCTTGTCGCGCTGGTCTGGTATCTGCGCGGCGCGATCAGTGATCTGTCGGCCAAGATCGACCGCCTCCAAGTGGCGTTCGAAGGCGCGACCAAAGACCTGACCGAACACGACGAGCTGCTGCGCGAAGCCAGAGGTGGCCGCGCACAACTGCATGAGAAAATGCAAGAGGCACAGCAACGGATCGTCAGGCTAGAAACCAAAGCCAAGATGGGAACTACAAGGAGCATTTCATGAACGCAGCAACCTACCTGGCCCGCGAGTTGGCCAGCAAGCGACTAGCCTACAGCCAACTGGTTACGGCCGTGCGCGCCTTCCAACGGTCGAACGGACTACTAGCCGACGGCAAGCCCGGCCCCAAGACCCGCGCGGCCCTGGCCCGCCTGCTAGCCCCGCCTGCGGCCGACCACGGGGGATCGGCGCTGGGTCTGGCTGCGCTGGAGATCGCCAAGGCCGAGATCGGCAACGGTGAGGAACGGCAGAACAACGACGGCCCGCACGTCGCGCGGTATCACGGCAAGAAGGACGACAAGCTGCCCGACGGCAACTGGTGCGCCGCGTTCGTCGGCTACTGCTACCAGCAGGCGGCGAAGAAGCTGGACCGCAAGCTGCCCTTCAAGCGGACTGGAGGCGCGAAGCTCCTGGGCAAGCGTGCGGCGAAGGCTGGGATCGCTGTCGAGGTCGAGGACATCCAGGCCGGAGACATCCTTTGGTGGGATCGTGGCAAGCGTGGCGACTGGAAGGGGCATATTGAGATCGCGGCGACCGCTATCGACCCCGCCACTGGCGTGGTGCATACTGTCGCCGGCAACGTGGGCCGGTTTCCCGCGAAGGTCCGATACCGGACGCACGACCTGCTGCACGACGATCGATTCGAAGGGGCCGCCAGGCTCCCCGACGAGGAGGCCACGACATGATCCGCAATATCCTGATCGCTTTGCTGTTTATATTCTGCATCGCCTGCAACAAGGGGGCAGAGTTGGACGAAGATCCAGCAGCTGATGGTGACAGCGTCGAGCTGCCAGGCGGGGCCACACCGACAACGCCAGCCGACGCCACGCCAACGGGCGGCTGATGCGCTGGCTTGCCCTGGCCGCCCTCCTGGCTGGCTGTGCCGGCCCGGCGCACTGTGTCCGGGCAGAGTTGGCCCTGTGGAAATCGAACGACACCGACAGCCGCCACCCGTATCGGGCAACGGTCAGGTGTCACAACCCGGATGGTCACACCGACGTCGAGGTCATCCAAAGCAGAACCCGCATCGAGGCGGCCTTCCCTGGAGATCCAGGACGGGCACGCCTTGAGGCGGGCGCGGAGTAGAGCAATGTTCAACGCCATCAAAGACAAGATCATCAGTCGCAAGTTCCTGGTGTTCGTCGCCGCGTCCGTGGGCGCGTACTTCGGCCTCGTCAGCATCGAGATCTGGTCCACTGTCGCCGTCGCCTACATCGGCAGTCAGGCCGCCGTGGATGCCATCTCCGCGTTCATCGGTGGCAAGGCCAAGCCAACCGTCACCGAGGCCGCCACGGTCAGCGACAGCCAGGACAAAGCTGCAGACGGTCCAGCCTTCTCCGGTTGACACCACCGCCAGCACCCCGCAAGATCGCGCCGGGACTTTCATCCGTCCCTAGACAGTGCTTGTTGCCCTGTCCTCCTGCTCCCCTGGTCTGTCCTCACTGGACCAGGGGGGCTTTTTTTTCTGTTTCGTGGCACTGCGTGCCCTGTGTGAATGTTGACACGGCTGCGAGCCCGTGCAATGATCGCGTCCATACCAGGCCCAGAGGACAGGGCCGCATCATGGGAGGATACAATGACGAGCACAGTGCAACCCTTGGAGATGGCGGCGAACAAGACGCCAACACCAACACGAGAGCAGCTTATAGAGTGGGCGCGCAATCGATTTTGCGACGGCTCTCGCGGGGGAACCGCCGAACGTGGCGACGATGGCCAGCCGATCCGTATCCCCAGCGATGCAAAGATCGCGCACTTGGATTGCGGCGGAGGTCTTGGCGGTTACTGGGTCGATGCAAAGGTGTGGCTTTGGGAAGGCGAAGAACCGCAAGCGCCTTGCGTCGTTTACCTCGACCCGCGTTGACTAGCACACGGCCCCCGCCGTACGGCCCCGTCAGCATAGGCTGGCGGGGCTTTCCTGTATCAGGCTGAACAAAGATCCACGATCGCAGCACTGCGCGCCCTGTGTGAATGTTGACACGGCTGCGAGCCCGTGCAATGATCCGGGGCGATGACAAGCCCGCGAGGACACGGGCACCACACACGGAGGACACGATGGCGAAGCAGGCAACCAAGACGAAGATCAATCGAGAGCAGTGGCTAAACAAGGTCAAGGATCACAAGATCATCAAGGCGCTGTTCAAGGCGGCTGGGTTCCCGATCCCCAAGAACGTCCGCGTCAGCGTCGGCTGGCCGCTGGGGCGTGGTCGCAGCAAGAAGAACCAGACCATCGGCCAAGTGTTCGGCACGACGTGCAGCAAGGACAAGCACTTCGAAATCTTCATCAGCCCATCGCTGGCCAAGTCCAACCGGGTCGCTGACGTGCTGGTGCATGAGTTGGTACACGCGGCGGTCGGCCTCAAACAGGGACACGGGAAGGTCTTCCGCAAGTGCGCGCTGGCCGTTGGCCTGACGGGCAAGATGACGGCCACGCTGGCCTCCGACGAGTTGAACGCCAAGCTGGACAAGATCGTCAAGCAGATCGGACCCTTCCCGCACGCCAAACTGACCGCGCGCTCCAAGATCAAGAGCAGCGGCCCGAAGACGCAGGGCACGCGCATGAAGAAGGTCCACTGTCCCGCGTGTGGCTACACCCTGCGGACCACGAAGAAGTGGCTGGCCGTTGGTCTGCCGACCTGCTGCTGTGGCACGGAGATGGTCAGCGACGACGCCCCGAAGCCGACCACCAAGGCCGTGCGCTACCTTCGCAACGGCGCGAAGGTTGGCGACCACATCACCCTCCGGGTCGCGTATGCCGCGACAGCCGATAAGATCGAGGGCGGCTTGCGGCTGATGTACTCGCCGCTGGTGGTTGCTGAAGTCAACGAGTGCGGCAACGCGCACCACCCAAACCAGATCCAAGTGGTCGCCCGCACAGCGTCACACACCTACTGGTTCAACCTGCTCCAGGGTTTTGAGTCGCGCAGCGGCCACACGATCCAAGCCACACGACAAAAGGGACACGGCCCCTACAATCCGCGCTGCCACGGCAGCAACAAGGGGAAGTCCATCGGCGGCGTTCGAATGGTCACCCTTGAAGAGTTCAGCACCGTCGAGAGCCCTGACAATGTCTAGGACGCAAGGAAGCGCCGCGAGCCAGGGCCTACCCAGTGCGAGGGCGCTGGAGGGCCGCAGAGACGCGCACAGCGCGCAGGAGGACACGATGATCATCCGTCCTAACTACACTGACGGGATCGCGCGGCGCATCAAGGGGGGATCGGTACTCCTGCGGATGGGCTTCGATGTCGTTGAGGTCAAGCACGACGGCCGCTGGGCGGTCATCAAGATCGATCCATCAGGGCTGGCGGTCATCTCCTCACGGTCAGGCAAGCACCAGGGGGAGCTCGTGACAGACCTGCGCCCCGATCGGACGATCATCCTGCTGGGCGAACACATGATCGGCACGGAGCGCGCCAAGGCGTCCGAGTCGCTGATCGTGGTCTTCGACTGTCTGCACGACGGCCTCCGCGATCTTGCGTGCATTCCCCTGCACGAGCGCCGCCAAGCTGCGGCCGACATCGTGGCCCAGGTTCCTGACTCCATGATGACGATGGTCCAGCAGTGGAGCCTGCACGATCGGTCCTTCGCTGACATCTGGCAGGACGTGGTCATCGAGGGAGGCGGCGAGGGCCTAGTGGCCAAGCGCAGCCTTGACCCCTACAGCCACGGCCCCCACAACTGGCCGCACTGGATCCGGGTCAAGGAGACAGCCGAACATGACGCCATGGTGCTGGGCGTGGACGGTGGTTCGCTGCTGTGCATGGTGGACGGCGTGCAGTGGCGCGTGGCGGCTGGGCTGAGTGGCCTGGTGGCGGTCGACCTGATCGGCCTCAAGGTCACGCTACGATCGAATGGAGTTCACACAAGCGGCAAAGGGCGGCACGCGCGACTCGTGCGGGTCCACCCGGAGCAATAGATAGGGAGGATGGGATGAAGTGGAAACGAATAGCGCCAGGGTGCTACGAAATGAGATCGAACGGCAAGCCGTTGGCGGTGCTGCAGATCGTGCACCGTCTCTGGCATACCTGGGTGTACCGCTATCAGGACGGCAAGCTGGACCGCGTCGATCACTACATCGACCTGCTGGGGAGTGCTGCCAAGGCCCGCACAATCCATTGAGAACCACCCCGCCGCCAGCTTGTCCGGGGATGGCGGCGGGGCGTTTACACGCCCCCGGATATGGAGGAACCCATGGGATGGGATCAAGCTAGAGAAGCGCGCACAGCGATGGGCGCAGGCGGCAGCATATGGCTGCGGCTGGGTGATGGTGAGGAAGTCAAGATGGTGGTCCTGGGATCACCGGAGCATGTGGTGAAGCCTGGATTCAATCCGGGTGACAAGCCAGTCAATCGGTTTGAAGTCAACGTCCTGATGGACGACGATCAGAGCGTCAAGATCTGGGACATGTCGGGCACGGTCTTCGATGACCTGTCAGCCCTGCATGAGAAGGGCAAGATCAAGGGCTGCTGGTTGTTCCTGTCACGCAAGGGTGTGGGGCTGGAAACGCGCTATCGCATCATCCCCGGCGACAAGCTGACGGCCGCAGAGGTGGAGCCCTGCCGAGCGGCTGTGCTCCATGAGATTGGCCAGGCGGCGGTCAACGATGCCAAGGCCGACAAGGCCAGCGGCAACGGGGATCTGTCCGTCGCGATCGTGGCGCTCAAGACAGCGGCCGACCAGGACGGCCTGGAGGATGCTTTCAAGCAAGCCTGGGGCAGCCTGGGCGACGATGACCGGGACGCCCTTCAAGGTGTCTATAACGAGCGATCGGCCGCCTTCACTGGCGGCTCCGATCTGCCTTTCTAGGGGAGGGAGTCATGGGCGCGATCACACCTGATCATGGCTGGCACCTTGGCGTGCCGGATGGTGTCTACCATCAACAGTGGACGGCGGTCAGCCGCTCCAACTTGGTCCGCGTGCTTCGCAGCCCAGCTCACGCCAAGGCCGACCAGGGGCCGCCCTCTGGTCGCGCCCTGGTGGTGGGGTCGGCCTGTCACGCGCTGGCGCTGGAGGGGCCGGAAGCATACGCCGCACGCTATGCCGTCGCGCCGAAGGTGGACCGCCGCACCAAGGCGGGCAAGGCAACGTGGTCGGCGTTCAGCGAGGGCGCGGGGGATCGCGCCGTGCTGACTGCAGCCGAGGGTGAACAGGTAGAGGCCATGGCAATGGCCGCCTGTGGGTTTGGCCCGTTTGCCGCGCTGTTCGTCGGCCCACATGAGGCCGAAGGATCGATGGTGTGGACAGACGAGGACAGCGGCCTGCTGTGCAAGGCCCGGCCAGACCTTGCCGCCCCTGGCGTGCTGGTGGACTTCAAGACCAGCAGAGACGCAAGGCCCCGGCCCTTCGCCCGCGATGCGGTGGAGTACGGCCTGGATATGCAGGCGGCGTTCTACCTCGACGGCTGGCGGGCCGTACACGGCGAGGAGCTGCGCTTTGCGTTCTGCGTGGTGGAGAAGACAGCGCCCCACGGCGTCGTCTGGTATTACCCGGACGACGCCATGATCGACAACGGGCGGGCGCGCTACAAGCGGGCGCTGGCGTTGTGGGCGTACTGTGTCGAGGCGGGCGAGTGGCCGTCCTACAGCGACCAGCCACAGATGCTATCGCTGCCACCCTGGGCGATTGACCAGACAGAGCGGAGCAAGCTGGACAGGGCCGTGGCCAAGGTCAAGGCGTGGGACCGTCACAGCTCACCCGACTTGCCGCAGACGGTCAGCGTCCACCCCCTGCGGATCTGGTGCGCCACGCACGGCCTGCGGCTGTCGCAGGTCGCCACCACGATCGGCGTGGGACGGTCGGCGCTGTCGAACTATGTGGCGGGCCGTCGTGCTTGCCCCGATACTGTGGCGACGGCGGTGGACAAGCTGACCGGCGGCGCTGTCGGCGCGGGGAGTTGGTGATGGGTGTAGCACGCAAGCGACGGCGCTACCTGGCGAAGCTGGAGCGCATCAAGGCCAAGAAGCGCGCACGCGAACGCAGGAGGGCGGGGCCATCCACAGGGCCATCCACAGGCGAGCGGGCGAGCGGGCCAGTGTGCGGAGGTATGACCGATGACTGATCCAAAAGTAAGCGGCATGGTCGAGGCGTACTGGGACGCATACATCCCAGACGGGCGCGCCACCGGCAGCGGCGACGACGACCGCGTGCGCGAGGCCGTCATGGAGGCGCTGCCCGAGCAGGTCGAGGTCCATCTATGGGGCCGCTATGAGCCCGGCGTGATCATCGCCCTGCGCTGCGACTGGCAGCAGGTCGAGGTGATGGATGACTACCGCGAGGACGGCGATGGGTGAGGCCCGCAAGCGACGGCGACAAGCCAGCCTATTCGGAGCGCCATGACCTGGAAGCCGCCACACGACTGGCAGGAGACACTGATCGATGTCATGTCCGCAGAGCTACACGAGCGCGGCCTGACGTCGGCCGACGTGTCGCGCCGAGGCGGGCCTGGCCATCGGTACATGTGGAACTGGGGCCACATCAGCAAGCAGTCAGGGAAGTACAGCCTGCCCACGGTGCGGACGCTGGTCGCGTGGTGCGCGTGTGTGGGGCTGCGACCGTCCGACCTATTGAGGAGGGTGGGGCTATGAAGGAGGCCACGATGACAATCAAACAGGCTGCGGCAACCCGGCGGGCTGTAAGGCTGATCGATTCGATGGATGAGGAGGCCCCGATGACGATCGAACAGGCGGCGCAGGTGATCGCCGAGCTCGCCGATCTGGACTGCTGGGAAGAGCGCCAAGAAATCGGCCTGTTGATGGCATGGGCCGCGCTGTCGCAAATTGCCGAAGGTTCTGAGTTATGAGGCTGCGAGACTATCAAGCCAGCGCCGTGTGGGATCTACGTCTGCTTTATGCCAACGGGGCGCGCGGTGCGTTCCTGGTGGCACCCTGCGGCGCTGGCAAGACGGTGATCTTCGCCACCATCGCCCGGCTTGCCGTACGGAAGGGCAGGCGGGTGGTGGTGGTGGTGCCCCGTCGCGAGCTGATGGATCAGGCGCTCGACAAGCTGACGGCCTGCGGGGCTGGTCGCCTGGGCATCATCGCAGCGGGACGGAAGAACCCACACCCGGACGCCCCCGTGCAGGTTGCCATGCTGTGGTCCCTGGCGCGGCGTGTGCTGCCATGGTCGCCCGATCTTGTCATCATCGACGAGGCCCACCTGGCCAAGTGCGCGAGCGTTGCCAAGCTGCTGGCCCGGCCGACCTGGGCGGGAGCCCGGCTGCTGCTCGCCAGCGCCACGCCTTGGCGTACCGATGGCAAGGGCTTCGCCGACCTGGCACAGGCCATCGTGGCCTGCCCACAGGTCGGCGAGCTCCAGGCCATGGGCCACCTGGTCCCCGTGGTGACCTATAGCAGGCAGGATCACGTCAAGCTGGCTGGCCTGCACCGCCGCGCCGGGGAGTATAGGCGCGAGGAGATGGCGGCTCGCTTTCACCAGCCGAAGCTATGGGGCGACATCGTCAGCGCATGGCAGGAACACGCCGCCGGCCTGCGGACGATCTGCTTCGCGTCTAGTGTGGCCCACGGCTTGGCCCTGTGCAGGGCCTACAACGCCGCTGGGATCCCTGCGGGCCACCTCGATGGCTCTACCCCCGCCGAGGAGCGCCAGCGGCTGCTGGCGGCGCTAGCAGCGGGTGACCTGTTGGTGGTGACCAACTGCGGGGTGCTGTGCGAGGGGTTCGATCTGCCCGCGCTGGGCTGTGTCCAAGTCGCACGCAAGACGGCCAGCCGTGGCCTGTGGCTGCAGATGACGGGCCGGGCACTGAGGCCAGCTCCTGGCAAGCGCGAGGCGGTGGTGATCGATCACGGCGCGAACTGGCAGGAGCACGGCCTGGTGGACGACGTGCGGACCTACACGCTGGCGGGCAGGGTCAAGCGTGAGCGCCCGCCAGTGCCAGCGGTCAGGCAATGCACGGATTGCTTCCGCGTCTTCGCCAGCGAGGACTGGCACAAGGATGCCGGTGGTTGGTGGATCTGCCCAGGCTGCGGACATGCAGAGCGGCCACAGCGACGACGGCCCCCGGCAACCGCCAAGGCTGCAAGGCTGGAGCGTGTAAACGGTCGCAAGATCAACCCCATCCCACTGCAGCGTTGCCCACAAGGGGTTGACCCTGCACTATGGGCGCGGCTGGAACTGGAGCGGATAGACAAGGGCCACAAGCCCGGATGGTCATGGCATCGCGCAAGGACATGGCAGCAGAGGCGGCGATCGTCGCGGCGATCATGGTAGAACTTGGCGGCCGTGATGACCTGATGCTGTGGCGCAATAACACCGGCAAGCTGCCCAGCCGTGACGGGCGGCGCTGGATCTCCTTCGGCTGTCCCGGCTCACCCGACGTGCTGTGCGTGGTTCGTCACGGGACCACCGGCCTGGGCGTGCTGGTGGGCATCGAGTGCAAGACCAAGCGCGGCCGAGTGACCGAGATCCAAAAGGCCTGGGGCCGCCGTCTGGCCGAGCTGGGCGGTGTGTACGTCGTGGCGCGTTGTGTGGAGGATGCCGTGGCTGTGGTCGAGCAGGTGGCGGGGGGGTAGTCGATGCAGTTGACCCTGGCGGGCTTGCCTGTCTCTGGGACAGCGCCAGCGCCGCAAGACCTGACCAGCGCGTCTGATGAGTTCTACACGCCCAGGTCTATCCGCGACTGCTTGCCCTTGATCGACCTTGACCCGTGCAGCCCGTCACACCGCCCGATCGATGCAGGCCGCCACTATGTTGGCAGCGAGGGGCAGGACGGCCTGGCGCTCGATTGGCATGGCGTGGTGTTCTGCAACCCACCATACTCTCGCGGCTCAAC
>Ga0114906_1000808_pt1 | contig 17087 bp, 20 predicted proteins | sample MalvirDeepMed_M9_FD_89687 | JGI IMG/M metagenome (GOLD analysis project Ga0114906, IMG submission 89687) | Marine viral communities from the Global Malaspina Expedition - Malaspina viral metaG DeepMed_M9 | ecosystem: Environmental > Aquatic > Marine > Oceanic | place: Mediterranean Sea...
CCTACAATACGGGGGGGACTTTCTTCCTCCTCTTCTTCAAAAATAACTTCCTTATCTAAATCTTGCTCATCTGTTTTTGTACTCATTAATTCGCCTTTCTGCGATAATTGCTCCCAAGCTTTATTGGCTTTGGATTGCCATTCCTCGTATATTCTACCAGATCATAGGAAGAATTTCTAGCCCATTCTATCCAATCTTCTGGTGATTTAAATTTTCTTGAAACCAAACACATAAAATTTTCTTTATGTTTATCAAAGCCATCGCCACATATTTTCCACTCATCCTTCATTTCTTTCACCAAACGGTTAAAGGCTCTCTTGCCCGGGATCTCGTCAAATTGTATATAATATTTGTGTTGGCGAGTAAGGCGCGCATCGATTTTCCAAGCGTGTGCTTTCACTTTTTTTCTCCTTTGTGAATGCCGTGCATTTCATTAAGCTGCTGCATGGCCTCTCTCCAATTAGTAAATTTGGTAACAAAAGAGAACACGCGAGGTGAATTAATTAAAATATTTTGTATGATAGATTCTTTCCAGTTATTGGTGATTTGGTCATCTACCGTCATGAATTCGCGAATTCGCTTTTCTTCATAGCCGGCTTCGCGTAGGTGCTTATACTTGATTTCCTTGAGGAAAGCCACATCTTCATGAATTTTTGAACACATTAAAAGACATCTATAAATAGTTTTTTCTACGATTTGCGCTGAATGAGAAACTTCAAAAAATTGTGTAAAGAATCTGCATGAGAAAACACCAAAAAAATAAACGCAAATTAAAATTGCTAGTTGCATCGTGGTCGGTTCCATATCTCTTTTCCTTTAAGTAACGAAGGCTGCGAGTTTCCCCGCAGCCTTCATTATAGCAACCACTACTTTATTTGTCAATCAAAAAATTATTTTTTCTTGAGAGCCTCTTTTACAATTCTTTTAGCAACGCGCTTTGTAATAACATTTACCATTTCTTGGAGTTCTAATTCTTCTTCTTCCTCTTCTACTTCAATATCACCAAGCTCAATCTCTTCTTCGTCGGGAGCAAGTTCAACTTCTTCCTCTTCTTCTTGCTCAACCTCAACCTCGTCACCTAAAACATCTTCTAGGGCAACTTCAAGAGCAGCTAGGAAATCATCTACACTAACCGTGCGGTCTTCGCCGGGCTCCAGCTCATCTTCAAGGGGCTCGTCTTCCAAGCCAAGCTCGTCGTCGGCTTCAAGCTCGTCCTCAAGAGCCTCTTCGGGCTCGCCGCGCTCTTCGTCTCCCAGCGCATAATCTTCCAGCGCTTCAGGATCGGCCGCTTCATTGCGGGAATTTTGATCGGGGTCGTCGCGGCCACGCGCGCCTTCTCTGGGAGATCGACCGTGAGACTCAGACATTTCAGGATCGCCGGAAAACTCTCCTTTACCCTTCGACTTCTCTTCGCCCTCGCTCTCGTGCTCCCGCGTTCGCTTCGAAGCCTTTTTTTTGCCCTTCGGCTTCCCCAGATGCTGGGAGAGGCGAGTCGTATAGCTTTCATCCTCGCGAAGACCCTCCACAAACCCATCCGCTAGCGGGGTCAATTCGGCTAATTTCATAAACTTGCGAATTTGATTTTCGCTAAGCAGTGTGTTGTCTCTTTTACTCATTTTAAATCTCCCAAAAACAAAGAGTATTGCTACAATTAATTAGTAACCTAGGGAACTAACGACAGATTTTATTTTGCCAAGAGTTTGGTCTACAATCTGTTTAACTCGTACAATACTTATCTGATGTCGAACCGCTATTTCTTTTAAAGTCATAGGCCCGTGTCTGTCTACCGCAATTAGTGTACAGTTGTTGTCCTCGGGATAATTAATCCACATACGACATTCTTTCTCTTCACAGTCTTTTTGTTGTAATAAACATTTTCTTGAACATTCTCTCATAGGTCTGGTATTTCCTCTCCAATTAAATCAAATATGTTCTCTACTTCTTCTTCAGTGATACCTAGTTTCTTCATTAGACTCTCACCTTTGTGTCTTAATCTGACGGACTTCTTTATGTTGGCCTTCGATTGAAGCTTTTCGTTCTCTTTATAAAAATCCAGGAAGGCCATAAATTGTGGGTTCTTCTCTAAATAAGCTATTATGCATGCACGAAAAAATTCGCTTAGAGTACCAAAGCCGTCATAATGAACTCTTATTCTCAAATCTTCGTGCATTCTCGGATCAGCAAAAAAAGTTATTTTGGATAAATCTTTCATCTTTTTAAAATATGGGTTGAACTTTCAAACTGGCCGGCGCTGCTTTGAATAACAAAACGTACTTTTTCCTGTAGTTCTTTAATGCTGCGGGCGCCCGAGTAGGACAGCCCACTTTTTATTCCCCTTTCCAAATCTTTTAACACGGCGTAGGCCGAGCCTCGGTAGGGTACTGCCGTCGAGATTCCCTCCAAGGAGGTGGCTTTGCCGCGCCATGCCAGCTGAGCATCCTTGCTGGCCATTCCGCGATAGGTTTTAAATTTTCCTTCGGAGGTCGCTATAATTTCTCCAGGGCATTCGTCGGTACCAGCCAAGAGGGATCCGATCATAACTAGGTCGGCGCCGCAGGCCAAAGCCTTAACTATATCTCCTGAATTTTTAATACCACCGTCGGCTATAATTGCCACGTCGCTAAACTTCCCGTGTGCTTTCGTTATCTTGGCGGCTACAATAGACTCCAAGGTGGGAAGGCCATGACCAGTCTGCGTGCGGGTGGAACAAATACTACCGCCCCCGATGCCAACGCGTACACTATTCGCACCCCAGGTCGCTAGATCAGCGAACCCCTCTAAGGTGGCTACATTCCCAGCCATTAGGTGGATATCAAGTCCCACCTTTTTGCGAAGAGCATGTAAAGCGTTCCTCATTAAAGAATGATGACCGTGCGCCACATCCAAGCATAGAATTTTTGCTCCCGATCGGACCAGTTCTTGCGACCTCTCGAAGTAATCTCCCGTGATTCCCACGGCCGCGGCGCATCGATCTCCATTTATATTAAGAGAGTTCTGCACCAGCTGTGCCTGAGTTTCAATAGAATTGTAACGGTGTATGATTGCCAAACCGCCGGCGCTATTCATCACACCGGCCATTTCAGTTTCGGTTATGGTGTCCATGGGACTCGACACGATGGGGAGTTCAAATCGGTTGTATTCTCCTAGATTGCTTCCCAGGTCCACCTCGGACCGAGAAACAATATCTGAATATTGTGGCACCAATAATATATCGTCGTAAGACAGTGCTTCTTTAATTTGCATTTATTTCCTCCGTTAGTTGCTCAATCGCTTGCCAGCAGATCGGGCATGTAAGATGTATTTTGTTCTTCTCTTCGTATACTACAACATGCCAGGTCATAGCCATTTCTTTATTTTTTTTATCAAAGTCTGTTTCGCATACGCAACATTTTTGTGGCATATTTAATAATAAGCTGGTTCTTGCGGCTAGACGTTGTTGAGCCTCTTTGGCTTCTTTCTTCCTTTTGGAAGTATCAATCTTTCGTAGCTTTTTCATATAATTTCATCAATGACGCCCAGGCTAAGAGCCTCTTCGGCAGTCATATACCAATCGATCTTATTTTTTAATATTTGGTTTAACTTTTTCCTAGAAATATTTGTTCTTTGAAGCGTCATCTCTTCAATCTTTTCTTGGAGCCTCTTCGCCTCTCCTAGAGTTTCCTCCATATCTTGTACTTTCCCTTTAAATCCGGTTGATACCTGATGATATAGAGGAGTTGAGTGTTCGTACCCAAATCGCTTATGGCCAGTAATGAGAATCATGAATCCGCAAGACATCGCGGCCCCCGTAACAATTGTGTGGACTGGAGTTTTACTTTTTTCAATCACCCCCAGCAACCCAAAACATTGATAGACAGCCCCCCCGTAAGAGTCAATATATAATTTTATAGGAGGTGGGTTATAATCCATCTCATAAATTGCATAGGTCTTTTTAAGAAATACGTCGTTTTCATTTATTTCGATGATGCTCTTGGTAAGCTTATTAATTGATTTTGATTTACTTGGTCTAGCAAATAAAGATTTCTTCCTCTTGGTTTCGGTAAGGCTGCTTCTTGCATCTTATTTTCCGGTACTTCCTAAAGCTCCTGGGCCTCTGGTTGAAATTGTAATAGGATGCCAGTCATAGATGTTGGGATCTTCGCTCGCAACAAAGCGAGCATGAATTACTGGGATGACGACGGCTTGAGCAATCTTATCTCCCGGCTCAATAACTTGCGAGATCTTGCCAATGTTATGAAGATTTACAAAAACCTCTCCATCATATCCGCTGTCAACCACATGGGCGCCCACCAATAGTTGTTTGTTCGCCGCCATACTGGATCGATTTTTAATTTCCATCATATAACCATGAGGAATGGCAAATCGGCATCCCGTCGGAATTAGTTTACTTTCTCCGGGGTCGATCCTCATTCCTCTAATGGCCGCGTCTTCCGGACTCCATTTTAAATCTAGTCCAGCGTCGCTGGGGTTGGACCTAGCCGGGGGGTAAACATTGTCGTGAATCATATAGTATTGTAAAATCATTTTAAATCCTTTCTGGGCTTTCTGAGAAAATAATATTAACGTTGTCGTCGTCACTCCGTAGGTATTTTTGAATATATTGCTTCCAGCCTATCTCACTTCCCAATTGAAGGAAAATTGAATCATTGGTATAAGATCGCAAATTCCATTTGCCCACCTCTCGCAAAACGTCTACCTTATTAATTATCAAATCGGTGACTCCGTTAACAGACATAGCGCGCTTAAGATCTTTGACGTTTAACCAATTGCATTGGCGAGCCCGGCCCGTAGTGGCGCCATATTCATCACCAGCTTGCTGGATTAAATCAAAGACTCGGCCGTGACCATGAAAACTCTTGGCGCCCACATAGGTATCATATGCCTTTGTGACTCCATATACCTTGCGTACAGCCTGCGGAGGAATACCATTTAGAAGTGCTCCGGCCGCCGTGCAGTGGCTAGACGTAACAAATGGATAATCTCCCCAATCAATATCGAGGCCAAAACCCTGGGCTCCTTCGCACAGAATAACAGCATCTTCTTTTTCGTGAAACTCTGCAAAGATATCTATTACATATTCGGCCAAAGGCGGGACGCTCCCCGCTCGAACTCCTTGCCGGTTATACTTGTCGCGATATGCGGGGCCATTACCTTGTTTCGTGGTACCTATTTGATAATCATTTCTATCTTCCGCCATGTGGCGATCTGTAATAATATGAGCATTCTCTGCGATAAAAACTTTATTAGTTACATCTATGCCGCCCTCTTTAAGCTCTTCAAGTTCTTTAAAGAATTGTTCTAAGTTCACAACACATCCGGGCCCAATAATCGATTTGATTCCAAAGAAAACACCGGCCGGAATATGGTGAGTAACAAACTTTTTCCCCTCATGGTAGATGGTGTGGCCCGCATTGCACCCCCCATTGAATCGTAAGCAGTGAGTATAATCACCGCTCCGTAAAAGATGGTGAGTAACTTTTCCTTTACCTTCATCTCCATAACTTAATCCCAATACTATATCTGCAATCATTTTCCTTGTCCTCTCGGTCGTTTACGATATCCTTTGTTGCCTCCGTTGGGTCCCGAATGTTTCCATTTAGTATATTTTCCGGATCCTATAGAAGTTTTCTTCTTGGGAGATAACCTGGTTTTTCCTTTATTTTTCTTAGACATCTTTTCTCCTATCCTAAAAGTTTCATTGTCTTGCGTATGGCTCTTGCTGAGAAGCCCCATTCTTCGCTATAATCTAGTCGAGCCATGTAAGGCCGATTTATAAAAATTTTATCTCTTGATGGATTGATTCCCCAGCATCTAATCTTTGTCAAAGCCGAATTACTGTCGATCACTGAGACTATCCAATACGGCTTTCCATTCTTAGTGTTCCTCTGAACAACTTCACGCGGAATAAACCACACAAGGCCCAGCTCTGGATCATATTCCGAAACCGGCCGCACATAGAGTTCGTCCAAACGATTCCTTACCGTTTCGTCTATAACCAGATCCATGGGAAATATGCCTGTCAAAGAGATAGTATTTTCTATTTCTTCTTCCTCGGTAAAGTCTCCCTCTTCTTGATACAACTCTATTTGCTCTTTAAGTTTCTTTTTGCTGGCGGGTCTTTCAACAGCCACAGCCGACCAAAAATGTTTCCGACCAGTAAACCTCTCGTCCATTAAACAATCGGCCGTACCAGATCTAATCAAAACATCTAGAGCCTTCTTGTTCAATTTGGAATAAACTATTTCTTCATTAAAGATAAATTCTTCGATGGTTTCGAATGGGCGATGCATTAAAATTTGCTCGATAGCTTTGTCGCCCAAACCCTTGATAGAGCTTAAAGGCTGAATGAGCATCATCGCGTCGTCGTCGCTAATTTCCCATACGTCTCCAGAATTGTTCACATCAGCTTTCTGAATGGCAAAGCCATAGCTCTTGGCAATATTAATAGCCTTCTCTTTACGAGCCTCGGGCTCTTTGTCGAGAAACGCTGCCATCCATTCAGAGGGATAATAGTTAAGAAGCCACGCGCACTGGAATGAAATTGCCGAATAAGAAACGGCATGAGACTTATTAAAACCGTAGCCTGAAAAATATTCAAATGTTTTCCACAGATCCTCGGCCTTAAACTTATTAATGCCTTTTTCAACACACCCGGCAATAAACTTGGTGTGGAGCTTCTCTTTCGTCTGGGCGCCCTTCCCTGTTCCTCGCTTTGTTAAAACCTTGCGGAGAAGGTTCCCCTCATCCAGGGAAAGGTCTTTCCCAAGCTTGTGTGCCAAGAGGGCTATCTGCTCCTGAAAAATTAAGAACCCGTAACTTTCTTCCGTGACGTCCTTCACTATGTCATTAAGATAGTACACCTCTTCGGGATCATTTTTTGCAGCTATGTATTGTTCGTGTACATTCGCGGCCAGCGGCCCGGGTCGATAAATAGAAGTAATGGCAGATATGTCAATCAGACTTTGAGGAGTAGCGCGCTGACAAAACTGCTGTGCCTTTTCCTCAGTGAATTGAAACACGCCGGCCCAATTTCCTTTATGAAATATGTTCTTGTAAACTTCCGCATCATTGAAATCTATTACATCGGGGTGAAGGTTCTCATTATAGAATTGTTTTACCTGTTCAAAGCTTGGATTCTCTATCCCTTGGTGCCTGCGGAGAATATGTCTAATGGCGCCATCAACCATGCGCAACGTCGATAGACCAAGAAGATCAAACTTAATAAACCCAAGCGGCTCTAGGTGGCGTACATTTTGTCCTTCCGCCCAAGGGGCTTGCCGTATTCCGCCTGAATTAATTAACGGCATATGCTTATCTAAATCGTTCGCGATCAAAACACCACCAGCATGGCGAGAACAAGACCTAACTTGGCCCACCAACGCCTCAACGTGGGGCTTGATCTGAGGATATTTTAGCAAGAATCCTCTAAGAGAGGGGCTAAATTCCATTACTTCTTCCCACGTGGGATTATATACTCCGGCTCGAATACCATTCTTGCGCTTGGCGTCAGGAGTTGCTTCTCTAATCATCACACCTGTAACCTTGTTTGCTTCAATGAACGGAATTTCATAAAATTTAGAAATATCTTTGATCAATGAACGTAATTGTAATGTATTCCAGTTGGAGATGGGAACGACTGTGTTGTGTCCCCATTCTTCTGCTAACATTTCTTTAAGCTGCATGGGCTCAGCTACATCATAATCTATATCGGGATAGTCTGTTGCGTCTCTTCGTAAAAACCTTTCGAATAGTAGGCCGTGCTTGATAGGATCTATTTGTGTAATATTCAAAACATAGGCTGCCAGAGAGCCGGCCGCGGATCCGCGGCCGGGGCCTGTGAGCTGACATGCATTGGCTTTGTCGACAATAGCTTTCATCGTTAAGAAATATTTACTAAATCCTCGATCACTAATTACTTTTAGCTCCATCTTCAGACGATCAACATATTCCTTATCTTTGTGTAGATTCTTTGATCTTAAACCATCTAGTGCCAATTGAGTCAACGCGCCCGTGGCGGTCACACCCTTTGGCACAACAAAATCTGGCAACTTTACTTCAACGTTGGGCTCAAAATCTTCAATCAATTCGTGAGCAATGGAGTGAGTCCTGGTAATTGAATCAAGTACTAGATCATCATCATACTCTTGTTTATTTAGATCTGAATAATTCTTGTAGCTCTCCCATACCTGATCGCCATTTTTGGGATAAAGTTCATAGCCGATATCTTCAACACCTATTGGCAGCTCCGAAGATATATATTCTGGGAGTCCCCCTTTACCAAGCCAGCCTAGGCGTGTATATAGTTCTCTATCTTTCCACGCGTCTGGATTAGGGTAATGACTGTCAGCGGTTGATATTAGGGGGATCCCGAACTCCTCGTGCATTTTAATAATATACTGATTGAGTTCGTGCTGTTCGTCTATTCCATTCCATTGCAATTCTCCGTGCCAACGGTCGCCAAACATCTTTATCATCTGTCGAGTGGTTTCGCGCATTGCATCTAAAATGGCTTCGGGGCCCTCTTCTCGATTTTCCCAATAATTACCAGCATATACGCCACCCAGACACGCCGATGCGGCGATGACTCCTTCGCTATACTTCTCTAGCATTTCATAATCAACGCGAGGATAGCGGTAGTAGTTTTCTGCTTTGTAACTCTGAGATATTATTTTAAAAATATTATTTAGACCGGTTTGATTCTGGGCCAGAAGGATTAGGTGTCTACGCCTTTTTAAGACTTCTTGTGCTTTCTTGCTCTCGCCCTCATCCTCCACTGTGGCCCCAGATGCTTCCTCTTTGGCCAGCTTTCTGGCTAGCTTGGCATCTTCTTTTACTCTGTTATACTCTTCTCTCCACTCTGTTAGGCTAGGAAGGAAGTAAGCCTCCACCCCGAAAATGGCTTTAAACTTTTTACCCTCTGCTTTCATCTTTTTATAATGGAGAAGTTGATAACTGAAACCATTCATATTTCCATGGTCAGTGAGAGCAAGGGCGTCAGATCCGTTCTGATATGCAAAATCCATATGTTCGGGAGGATAGCCTATGGCATCAAAAATTGAACCAGCTACGCTATGAGCGTGTAATCCCACAAACGGGATTGATGATGTTGTTCTCTTGTCTCGTGTATCTTTCATTCTTCTTCCCTTTCGTGTAGATGACCCGTGGTAAAGCCGTATGGCCGCTTCAGGTCTTCATGATGTCCAGATGTTAATAGTTTACAATATTCTTCCCACTTTGTCAAGTCATAAAACCAATCTAGCTCATTTATTTGTGCTTCCATGGTGGGTGCCTCTTTAAATACATCGCGAAGATTATAATGCCTAGATTTAAGTCTTTCTTCTGCAGGTAATCTCTTGCTTGGCATCTGCTCCCCCTTCAGCGGGGGGTAGTAAGTTTTTGAGTTAGATTTAACAACGTCTCGGGCTCGTTTCCATTCGTTAGCATCAAAAGTAAATCCGAGGGGAACTCCATCACGAACAGTTTTTTCTTTATAAGAAAAATAAAAGGGCTTCTTAGACGCTATTAGTTTTCTTTCTTTCTTTGCTTGCAGAGGATCGTATATCCCGAAGGGAAAAGCTACATAATATCTATCGGGGATGAACCATCGAGAAAGCCTACGGCAGATCCAATAGGCCACATTGGCTCCATGTAAGATGGACCACGCATAGCAATCTATTTTGTCGCGATGTTTCGGATGAATCGGTACATAGTAAACTGGAATGGTGTTACGCACCTCGGCAGGAAATCTCACGAAGGCACCCCTTTCCACACTTATTAAATCTTCTACGTATTCTCCGAGCCTATGTTTAAGGAGGGGAGCAATGTCGTCGTTGCATACTATCCAAATCGATTCGCAGCCGGCGTATGAACACTCCGCAACAGCTCTTTCTATAAGACTATAATTAGGGGCTATGGGCATAAGCACATCATGGCCCGGCAAATTGAATTCAGATGTAGAGGCGGCAACAGGAATGATCCCGGCCAAATGGAATGAGTGTGGATTCTGTTGCGCTTGTTTCACTTAGAGTTATATTATAACAAAAATACATTTTTTGGCAAGCTTTCATTTATAATATATTTTTTGTCGTACTCATAAAGCTCGCGGCGATTATGCTCCAACACCAAATTTAAATAATGAACTTTGTCGCCAAACTTTCTTATTGGTCCTTTCAGGTCGTTTTCTTTTATTAATTTCATAGCAGCAAACCGCGCGGCAGTTTCCGAAAATTCAAATTTCTCTAGATCGTGCGAATCAATATATGATTTAGTATAGCAGTCTTTAATGGTACCGTCATTGCCGTCTTTTCTGAGTGAAGTATAAAAATGTAATTCCTTAACAAATTCGTCATCATTAATCACTTTATCGACAGATTGTTTAGCTCCGCGTTTTATATCAAACCAGTCGTATACTAAATACTTCGAGACTTTTGTTTCTATGTTCAAGCCTTCTAAGCGACAAGTGTCAAAAATATAAAGTTCCTCGAAGGTTATTTTTATTACACGATGCGCTTCAGTAGAAATAGTAGCTTTATTCTTTTCAATTCGAATATTATTAATATTTGAAGGAATGGGAGACAGTCCACGCATGCCAAGCAAAAAAGTAAGACGATGCCATTGTTCCCATTCTTGTGATTCTTCTATGGAGTGGGGGGTTTGTTGTTCATTAATCAAGACGGCAGCGTCGTTATCTTGAGCAAACTGCAGAGCCTTTAAGCTGTGGCCAATAACCAGCTTTTGAGCTTTTAGCTCAGCAATCACTAAGGTGTCGATTCTCTTTTAGTGGGCCTTGGTAATACCATGGTAGACTCGTCTGTCTCAAAAAATGGTATCAAGAACTTTTTACCCGAGGCTTTAGAATAAAAATCTTCTCTGGATTGAATATCGGCATCGGTGAAAATCCGAGTTCTGGTTTCAACAGGATATGCTCCACGTTCTTGATCATAATCTAGATCATAATAGGTGAAGTGAGATTCATACTGGTCTTCGTCTGGGCCTTTCTCTTCTTCTTCACCTTGACGGGCATACTTCCCGATATTAATAAACTTTCCATGAATAAAAGCTTCTTGATCATATTTTCTTGCAAGTCTTTCAACATCGTCGGCATCTATATTTTTGACCAAATAGGATTCCTCCACATCCCCACCAAATCGACCCCCTATTGGCCAAAATTCATAGCCAGCATCTCTTAGATCTCTCTCAAGCGCTTCGTTTGATACTAGATTATAAGCACTTCGGCCTTGAGCACTTATGGGCGCAGTTTGGGGTGAGTTTCTCCAACTAAAAGGATTTTGTGCCGTAAGGATGCCAACACCTTCCGCTTCGGGAGCAACTCCTCGGAGCTTATCAAGGACTTTCTGGAATTGGCCCTGAAATCTCTTGCGCTCCATCAGACTGTTACCGGGCGTTGCTAGTAGCATAAAGGAGCGATCTCGGCTGTGTATTACTTCCTTGATAATCTGTTTAAGTTGCGCTCTTGCTAGCTTCATCGGAAGATCTCCATTATAAATAGTCGGTTACTCAGAGAAGATGCCAATGACATAATTTTCTTTGATGACTGTAAAGCTCTCACCGTTGTGTCGAATATCCTTTAGCATGTGAGCTTCAACTACCACCTTCAATCCGTTCCCCCAGAGGGTACCCGACTCTCCAGAACAATTTATTATTTCAACAACGGCAAATGGATTATCGGCTGAACGATATTCTTGAGGTAACAAAATGTTGTTTTCCTCTGTTTCGTTATTCTCTACTGTTTTCACATAGAGATAGTTATTAACTGGTGTAAATATCATTTTTTCTCCTATCCGCACTTGGCGAAGCCGCAGTTGCGACACGTTACACACCCTTCAACATATATTAACGCTTCCGTCTCGCACGAAGGGCACGTTTTTTCTGTAGCCTCTTGCCCGTTGGGGATATAGTTCTTCAAAATGCGAGCGATACATCTGGCAAAACTAAACATATCGCTGTCACGATCCTTTTGTAGTTGCTCCACAATATAGTGTATATTCGCTCCGTATCTTAATCCAAGCGAAATCATACGAGTAAAGGCCGAATAATTAGGATTATCAAAAACCTTTACCAAATCCTTCACTACTATACTATCTCCGTTTCTTCCAATTTTTAAGTCATAAATTGAGTTCATTGATTTTCTTGGATGTTTCACTAAGACACCTTCAGTGTCTCTTTTGGGAATCTCGATTAAATTTGAAAGGCCTCCCATAATTTCATATGGTCTTTCTTCTAGAAGTCCAACCAAGATGATCCACTTTTCGCCCTTAATAGTGGTGTGGTGAATACTGCAAGGCAATTCCTGGGGGCGCTTAGGAGCCTTATTGTGGGGGAACTTTACTCCTTCCGCATCAGATAATAAAACTCCACTTCTGGACCCTTCAACGTAAACAGTTACCCCCTTAAGACCTTGCTTCCAACCCTCTCTATATAATTTTCCAACCAATTCGGGGTCGGTGTCTTTGGGTAGATTAATGGTGGAACTAATGCTGTGGTCTATATTTTTTTGGATAGCCGCCTGAACTGCTATACGCCACGCCCAATCGATTCCATCCGATTCTACAAAAAAAGCAGGAAGAGTCTCTTCATCGGAGATCCCGTGCATATTTATCCACTCTTGAATATTGTGGTGAAATACCTCGTATTCTAGCCAGCGATCTCCCAGCTCATCAACAAAATCAGCCTCCATCTCTTGTTCATTATGAGAAAGCTTGCGACGTCGAATATAAGAATTTCTGAACACAGGCTCTAGGCCAGAAGAAGTTTGTGACATTATAGAAACTGAGCCGGTGGGGGCGTTAGTTAAAATAGAAATATTGCGGCGCCCATGAGTAGAAATTAATTGTTGTAGGTCAGCAGGAAGGCGCTTAATAAATTCATTATTTTCCTCTTTGGCCCAATCGAAGGCCGGGAAGAACCCCCGTTCTTGGGCCAGACGCACACTCTCTTCATAGGCTACGTTTCGAAGGATAGAATAAATTTTATCTACAGTGTCGACAGCCTCTTGTGAGTCGTAGGCTAAACTTAAACGCGCTAAAGCGTCTGCCAAGCCGTGAGTACCTAGACCAGTTCGGCGGCCGTTGAATGCGGCGCCATAAAGTTTAGTCCACAGACTTTTTTCATCATCGGTGTCCGCACACTTGCGTATGTTTTGTAGCTTTTCTAACTCCAGTTCTACCAAGTCATCAGATAGGCGCATTCCCACAGCTACGATCTCTTTGAGCTTATTAAAAGTATACTTTGATTTTTCTGAAAAGTGATTTTTTACTAAATGTTTCAGGTTTAACGAAACTAGTCGACAGCTATCGTATGCCGAAAGAGGTATTTCTCCGCAAGGGTTGGTTGTCAATGTCTTAAAATCTTCATATTCGTGAGCGGGTAAATTTTTAGTAATATTATCCCACATAAGTAGACCGGGCTCTGCTGTCTTGGTGGCCGATTCTATTATTTTATTCCAGAGATCTTCCGCTTGAATTTCGGATGTGTAAGTAGGGTTATCGGTGGCTACTGGGAACTGTAAGATAAAAGATTCTTTGTTCGTAACAGCCTCCATAAAAGAATCACTTATTTTTACCGATACGTTGGCTCCCGTAACCCTTTTAAGATCTTGCTTCATTGTCACGAATTTTTCGATATCCGGGTGACGGATATCCATTGAAATCATTAAGGCGCCGCGTCGTCCATTCTGCCCAATCATGCGGCAGATATAAGAGTAGAAATCAGCAAAACTCCAAGCTCCAGTAGTAGTGCGAGCAGAATTATTAACAATGCCTCCATCAGGGCGTAGCCCACTAATGTCGAGGCCAACACCACAACGTCGCTTGAAAAGATTAGCGAGGTCTCTGCCGGCGTCCACAATGGAGGAAATAGTATCCTCCGGATTGTCGATAACCACGCAGTTAGATAACGACACATTAACATAATTATTTCCTATCCCCATCATGGGAGAGCCCTGTGGTACAATGTATTTAAAATCTCGCAAATAGCTATAGATTTTTTCTTCGGTGAGGGCGCTCTTAACAAACTTGGCTTCTATTCTAGCAAATTCCTTAGCAAGACGATGATGCATATCGGTGGGGGATTTTTCCACGCAGCACGTGTTTTTATCACGTAAACAATACTTTGTCATAAAAACATTTGTAGCCAACTCATCACCATTAAAATATTTAAGGGTTTCCTCTCTAACTTCATTTTCTTCGTACATCAATTACCCTCCATTATTTTTCTTGAATCTCTTATATTTCTCGGCTAGCTTTTGCTTTTGTGTCTGAGCGTTAACTCCGTTTTCCTCAGAGTCTATGGCGCCATCCAGCACTTTAATACAAACGTTGCTTGTATCCATAAATAACGGATACACCATTCCGTCCGGACCATTTCTATTTTTAGCAACAAAAACTCTTCCTGTGTTGGTCTGCTTATCTTCTATGGTTCTGGAAATGCTAAAAATAAAATCGGAAACAAAACACTTATTAAAAGCTTCTGAAATAGACTCCATAGTAATAACTTCAGCATTTAGTCCCGAGCGATTTGTCTGTGAGGCGGTCCAAATGGGACATTTATATTCTTGCGCAAGGCCGCGTAATTCTTCATAAATTGACTCCAACTCGTTTCTTTTTTCTCTCTGAGCTATCACAGGCCTTAGAAGGTCAGCATAATCCACTATAATCATATCAATAGCAATATCCTTCATTCTCAGACGCTCTAAATGAGTCTTTAAGGTGTGGGTAGATGCTGACTTGGTAGGATATTCTTTGATTATAAGACGGCCCTCGATATCCTGAATGTCTTCGTATATTTTTTCTTTAAAAGAACTCAGGTTGGATAAAGGAATCTTAGTAATACAACTATCGTAGCGCGAACCCACCACAAGGTCTTGAAGTTCTAACGTATAATGAATGACTGTTTTGCCTGCCATAAGCGCCTGTGTTCCTAAGTGAACAAGGGCCATAGACTTGCCGGCTCCTGTGGGAGCAATGACCACTCCCAACTCTTTTTGTCCGAGGCCTCCCTTACATATGCTATCTATAAGATTCCAGCCTGTAGGTATTGGATTTCGATACTGTGGCTTAAACCTTTCCTCAAAATCCTTTTTCCAATCATAACCTTCGTTGTTGTCAGCACCTAATTTAAGAGAATCATTTATAAGAAGTGCTATTTCATCAAATGAAGAATTTTGAAGTAACCCAATAGACTTAATCATGGCGCCCTTCAGATTTTGTTTACGACAAAAATCTAAGGCGGTTTCTTTAATATATTCCAGATTCTCCATTTTTGTCGACATAACGCGAGCATAATACTCCCGTACTTGCTTTTGAGTCATTTCGTTTTCGTCTTCGATACCGGCCCGGAGAATGGTGGCTAAAATTTGTCGACTTGGGTGTGTACCATACTTCTTTCTATATTGAAAGATTTTTTTGATAAATAACTTAAGATAGCGAAGTTCTAGGAAATTAACATCTAAAACCTCTTCTATTTGATCTGCGAAAGGACGATCATCTAATATGACCATACACAGTTGTTCTTGGAATACTTTGCCGTAGCGCGAAAAATTAACCTTCTCTTGTGAATTCATTCTTTTCTCTTTGTAGAATTTTATTTTACTGTAAGCGCTTTATCGATAGAAATGCGATTCATAATAGCAAACAAGTCATTCCAATTATACACACCAAATCCATCTTCATTCATCATTTTTATAATTTCGGTTCTATTAAATTCGTAGCCCAAATTTTCAAAAACATGGTCTACCTTTTTTCTGCTTTGTAGGGAGAAGGTGGGGTTGTATAACTGCATCATCTTGTAGTTCGTTATAATTAGATTTTGGTGAGCTATTACGCGGTCAAAAAAGAGTACCTTACTATCAATATTTTCGCAATATTGCATAACCTCTTGTATTGAATACTCTTTTGCTTCAGATAAAAATGGTAATCTTTTTTGTACAGTAGGGAGTCCTGCGCCGGGTACCCCTTTTAGGTTGTCAGATTTGTCTCCGGCAATGGCGCGTGCTAAAGCGAAGTTAACAGGATGAATTCCATACTCCTCAATTACATTATTTCGGTTGTGAACTTTCTTTTGGATTGGGCGAAACAACACTGTTTCGCCATCACATAGTTGGAGGAAGTCTTTGTCGCTAGAAACAATGATCTTTTCCCAACCCTTAAACTGCTTAGACCCAGCTACGTAAGCTATAACATCATCTGCTTCCACTTCGGGAAACATAAATTGAGGGGTGGGAAGCTGATTAAGATATTCTATAAGTCGGGTCTGTTGCCAAATCTTATTTTCAAGCTCTTCATTCTCGGACAAATCTGTTTCACGATTAAGGCGAATGGGCTTCCGGCCGGCCTTATATTCCTTAACAATTTGCCGGCGCTTGCGTGAGCCGCCCGGGCCGTCCCAACAGATAGCAATCATATCGGGCTTAAGATCCCGTGACAACTTCTGTAAAATTTTCATAAAGCCTTTGACCCCGCCGAGGGGCTGGCCGTTTGTGGAAAGGCTAGGATCGACAATGTAAGCTCTAAAATACATATTCAAAGCATCCACAATCATTAGTCGTTTCTTCATAGTATCATACTCTCTATTTTACCATTTCTATCGGTGTATACAACTCGTTTTATTCCCACATGGCGCATCGCGTTTTCACACATGGGGCACGGCTTGCTCATGCGCGGGAGACCTTCTCTGTTTACCCTTGCAGTATAAACGGTTGCCCCTTGCGTAACTGAACGATCCATTCCTAGAATAACTCCCAATTCTGCATGGAGTGTTGCGTTGCCCGTGTTCGCTTCGCGAAATCTTTTCCCAAAATGACAATGGCGATGCTTGTTGCACGCCATATTGCGAACTGAGCTTCCTCTAACGAGAACGGCACCATGTCTAAACTTTCCATAGTCTGATTGTTCTGCCATTTTCTTTGCGAGGGATATATATCGACGGGTCTTTCTCAAGGGAACTCCAATAGTAAAAGCTCCTATAAGTATAACCTATAGGGCCCCTAGAGTCAAGTGTTATTTAGTTTTATTCTTTATCTACGTCGCAGAAACGATCAACTGCGGGTTCTTTTGGTACTGCTTAAAAAG
>Ga0114906_1000814_pt1 | contig 17046 bp, 15 predicted proteins | sample MalvirDeepMed_M9_FD_89687 | JGI IMG/M metagenome (GOLD analysis project Ga0114906, IMG submission 89687) | Marine viral communities from the Global Malaspina Expedition - Malaspina viral metaG DeepMed_M9 | ecosystem: Environmental > Aquatic > Marine > Oceanic | place: Mediterranean Sea...
TGTGCAATATTCCCTCAAAGTGAGCCGACACCGCTGCAAACCTATCTCTCAGATAAGCAAGTCTGGCTAAATCATCAGTCAAGCAATTCTTATCTGTTTCACCAGCTATCGTTGGCACACCCTTTCTATATTTGTGAGATATTACTAGACACATTGTTATGATTTCTTTCAAAGATTCATTTTTAGGCAATACCAGATCTTTTGTAATCTCTTCAACATCTACGTCTTGGTTTCCTGCAATAGTTAAAATTCTATTCATTTTATTCTCCATCATATCCGTGTGGCAATTCTACTTTTTCATATCTTCTCACTATATAACTCTTCCTATCTGACATAGCCAAGAAAAATATACCACAGGAGCCAATCTTTAATTTTTTACTATAATGTCCCCACTGACTAGCAAAGATAACTATGTCTTTGAAATCCTCCAAAGTTTTCAGCGATACGAATGCCATTTCATTCCCCTTCTTATCTATGTGAAGCTTAATTCCATTAACTACTCCACCCACCGCCAAGGTTCCCGGCATCACTCTTCCTATTTTTTTGAAATCAAAATTGTTTCTAATGTAGCTTAGCGGATCATATATAATATGAAATCCAAAATATTCAACTTCCTTTTGTGCCAAGTCAGCGAACGACGGTCCATCGTAGTACATAATGTCCTCGTAAACCTCGTCCCACACACCTATATCTTGCTTTTGGGTTACATAATGATTTGTTTCTCCAGACCCATATGTTCTTAGTCCGTTATAAAATCCCTTCATTTGATTTGCGTGTTCAATTACTGGACCATTTTTATATATTGGCATTCCATCAAACAATCCTAGTTCAGACATTGTTTGAAGCTTTCTCTTATTTAACACTCTCCAATCGATGTCACTATCAAAAAAATCCATAACTGATTCATATGGCCTATTGTCATTTACCATGTCCAACACTTTCTTACTTAGGCCTTTTGTGTTTTCCAATCCGACTTTAATTGTGTCTTCATTCTCTACACTAAAGTCTACGCTAAAATTATTAAGATCTCCTATCTCAATGTCAACTGAATATGTATTATTGAAATATGCCAAATACTCTTCAATCTTTTCCAACTTACTTTCATTGTTCAAGCATGATGTTAAGAATTCATACGGATGATAAACCTTGAGCCACTGACATATATAGCCGATCAAACTGTAGGACACACTGTGTGCCTTGTTGAATAGATATCCAATTTGTGCCATTACTTGTTCAACAACTTCTTCAGCCTCATCTTCGTCAAACTCACCAAACCCTCTGCCTTTAGCCTTCTCTATCCAATCATCTAAAACAGATTGTGGTTTCGCTCCTTTGTAAACCTTTTCCATATCATTTCTCATCAAATCAGCTTCGCCTTCATCTAATCCCAACTTCATCATAATCTGAATTATCTGTTCCTGATATATAATTAGTCCTTCTGTTAGTTCAAGCACATCCTTTAATTTAGGATGTAAAAATGTTACCTCTTCGTCTCCTCTTCGCCTCCTAATAAAACTCTTGTCGATTCCAGCCTTCAAGACGGCTGGTCGATACATAGTATTACAGGCAGACAAATCTTCCATGTTCTCAACGCCTATGTCTACTGCCAAGTCTGTCATTCCACTTCCATGAAACTGAAACACTCCAACAGTGTCTCCTTCATTGAACAGCTTATAAACTTCTGGATCATCAACTGGAATGTCTTCCAAATCTTCATACGTCATTCCTGCCGCTTTTGCAGCATCTGCAATTATTGTCAAAGTTTTCAACCCTAAAATATCTTTCTTCAGATATCCAAATGCCTCTAATAAATCTTTTTCAATTTCAGTTATTATGTTAACATTGCCAGCCGTGTCTTTAGTTCTTCGTAGTGGCAAGTAGTCACTGATGCTTCCATTAGTGATAATAATAGCCGCTGCATGAGTTCCGAAGTTTTTGATATTTCCATCCAACTCATCCATGTAAAGATTTATATCTTCATTTTCTTCTACATAAGCTTTTAGCTCTTTATTCTTCCCTAAGTTGTTCTCCCAAGTGTCCGTATGATCAATCTTCTTAGCAATGTCGTTGTATTCATTGTATGCGCACCCTAGTGCTCTAGACACTTCTCTGAATAAAGAATTTGAAGTAAATCTGTGGTATGTAGCTACTGCTGCCACATTTTCCTCTCCCCACCTGTCTTTCATGTACTGAAGAACTTCGCCCCTTCTACGCTTACATACGTCAACGTCAATATCTGGCATTTTCTTGCGGTGTGGGTTCAAAAAACGCTCAAAAGATAGCCCATATCTAATTGGATCTATTTGAGTGATTTCCAGCAACCAAGACAGTAAAGATCCTGCTGCTGACCCACGTCCTGGTCCGATAGGAATCCCTTGTCCTTTTGCCCACAGAATGAAGTCTTGAACCATAAAGAAGTAATCCAAATACCCCATCTTCTTAATCAGATTTATTTCCTTCTGTATTCTTTTTGTGTACTCTTCTTTTTTGCCCTCAACAAATCTGTGCTTGCGCTTATTCCACCCATGAGTAACTATCTTCTTCAAATACTGTTCCTTACTCATTCCTTCTTGCAGTGGGAACTTTACTAACTTATGAGAACTATCTATACTCACGTTGCAGCTTTCAGCTATTTTCATAGTATTTTCGCAAGCTTTATTGAAAATTCCTTTTGTCATGTTCCCATGATTTGCTACCCAAAGTTTTTTCAATTCGTCGTAAGAAGCCACGAAGTGCCCCGTTGTTTTGTAGCCCTCGAATCCGCAAAACTCCAAATCTCTCTTACCGCGTCCCTTTATATAATCAATAAACTTACACATGCGATGTGCTTCCACACTTTCTGGAGAGACATAGTGGTAATCGTTAGTTACCACTAGCGGCATCCCTACTTTTTTCGCAAGCATGTATATTTTTTCGTTACATATTTTTTGCTCTGGTGCTTCATTGACTTGTAATTCAGCTACCACTCTCTTTCCAAAAATATCTTTTAGATGTTTTAAATGGTCTAATGCTCCATCTAGATCACCATCTAAAATAAGCCTATTAGCCTTTCCTTGCAAGCATCCCGAAAGTGCTATCACTCCCTTTGAATGTTCGGCAAGAAAGTCCCAATCAGTTCTTGGTCTATAATAAGTTCCATTTCTTGCGGCGTCTGATACCACATTAAATAAGTTTTTAAGTCCTGTGTTGTTCTGAGCTATCAATCCTACGTGATTGTACTTTCTATGCTTCTTATTCAAAGCATCACGTTCTGCTTTATTCAACCCCTCCTTTTGTTCGTCTGTTGGTCCCAGTTGCAATCTGTCTTCTACTATGTATGCCTCTACTCCCAAAATAGGATTTATTCCTGCGGCTTTTGACTCCTTATAAAATTCAAAAATTCCACCCATAGATCCATGGTCTGTTAGTGCTATATGTTCTAATCCAATCTCTGCTGCTCTCTCACAAATGCTTTTTACATTTGAACAAGCGTCTAGTATTGAAAAATCACTATGACCATGTAGGGGGGTATATTTCATTCGTCTGCGCCTTTCAGTAGCATTCGCATCATATTCATTAAAGAATCCATAGAATTGTAAAGTTGATTTGCTACGTCCTTAAATTTCTTTTTTGATTCAAAATCGTTAGGATTTGGTAAGTAAGCCCTCAAATCCTCGTCTAAAACTTCAATATTTTTTCTTAGTGTTGAAACAGTTTTTCTTAGCGGTCGTGGTTTCTCTTCTCTGTCAACGCCACCATATTTGTCCGCTATATATTTTATCTGCTTTAGTTCTATCTCCTCGTGCAATTCGTTTATAATCTTATCCCAATCTGCATTTTTTCCTAACTTAGAAAGAACAAGAAGTTTTGCGACTCCCAACTTATTAGCTAGATCTGGTGTAATCCTTGGCAATACATATTTGCCTATTCTTAGATATCCAGCTACAGCATGTCTTGAAATTCCTATTCTATCTTTGCAGAATTTAGTCCACGTTTGCCCGTCGTCATCCTCTTTCTCAAAGAACTTCTCTTTAAGCTCTTTAAACATTATGCAAATCAAATACAGTGAAGATGTCATTTGCACTTGTATTCTATCGACATAGTCGTCCTTTGTCCACCCTTCTCTTCGTAATACTTCAACCTCTCTGTGTGTCATCTCTACTACCTTACTCATCCCTTCTCCTTTCGATAGAAAACTTATCGTCCTCTTCTATAACTTTCCAATCCCTTAAATTGTCCAATGCCATCACCCAACTTTTAATTGTCTTTGCAGTTGGCGGTTTTCCTCTAGTTTTAGGCAAAGCCTTTTTGATGTCCTCTAATTTTTGTGGACCAGTTAAAAGAGTTTCCATAAGTTGGTTTTCTCTTGTCCCATCTAAGAAAGGATTTGTTGGCTCTGCCAACACTGGCTCTTGCGGTGTTGATATTACACTTACAGCCATTGCTAGCGATTTTGCTAATACTTTAGCTGCTAGTTCATCTAGATTTAAATGTTCTTCAACTGTGCGCTGTGGTCCGGTAGACTGTGCTGATGGATCAACAATTTCAATAAAATCTGCATCAATTACATCGTCGTCTTCATCCTCGTCAAAATCATAATCCGCCTCTTCTGACTTTTCCTCTTCACCTATATCTACATAGCCCTCTTTGAGATCAGTTTCTGTAATTTCATCTTCATCCTTCAAAGTCCACTCTTCCAAACAATCTTCACACTGAGCTTCGCTATAATCCTCTGTTATTAAAATCTTACCATTACATTCTGGACACTTCTCGTTGTATTCCACTACGTATTCGTTTGCCATAACCCTCTCCTATCTATTTAGTTTAAAATCAATCACATATAAATCATCGTTGATTTGTCTACTTATACTACTCATCGCCCCTCTATCTCTAGCCCATTTCATTAGTGTCTCTGCGTTTCTCGCACTAATCACTAATGTTTCTATGGGCGATCCAGATAAAGTGAAACTTAAATGTTCCTCTGCTTTCCCTAATTCTTTCCCTAATAAAAATGCACTATCTCTATCTAGCCCCGTTAAATCCGTTTTCACTTCCTCTTTACTATCAAAGAAATCGTCAAAAATTGGCGCGTGTTCTGTCATACTTTATATTCCTTCCAAAAAACTTCTATCAAACTCCTTATAGATTCTTAATCCATAAGATTCCTTCAATGTTTTTATTCTATTTTCGCTAGGTCTGAGACATAACATTTGCCTATAACAATCTAATTCATATGCATATCTGCTGGCCACAGATTTAACTTTATGTGACCACCACAGAGCGCCAGAAAAATTTCTATCTCCAACCATGTAATCAGTAAAACATCCAACAGCGCAATCTACCAGCATTCTATTCACTTGCGTAGACCACAGCAATAACTCATCTATTTCTCCGCGCTTTTTCCCTTTAATGATTGGCTTGCCTTTGGGTCTTTTGTCCCTCTCTATTAAAAAATAGTCAATCAAAAATATACTCTCTCCTTCATCTGACTTATTGAAATGCCAATACTTGTCTACCATGTTTACTGAGAATCCAAATTTATCAGGCATATCACTTTCTTCTGATATCAAGTTTTCTGCCACTAATCTTTTTCGTAAAAATAAAGCTATGTTGGCAAAACACTCTAGATAATTAATCGCCTTATGAGAATAAAGCAATGCCGTTCTCGCTTCCTGTCCTCTAGTAGCTACCACGTACCCATGCTTGCTTTTTATCTTCATTTTAAGTCCACCTATTTTTTATCATCCCTACTCTAGAAGAATTATGTAGAGCCGCTCTCATTTCGCTTACAGTACATTTGTCTGGGTCTTTCCCTTTTGGGAGCAACACCGTTTTAACTTTCAATTGCGGCGTTAACAGTTTAATTGCTTTCTTTTGCGCCCTAGATCCTGCTGAATCCTTGTCATACATGTCATAGCACAGATAGACCGTTTTCCAATGTTTTTTGATTGTTTTAGCCTGAATATCGTCCATCCTAGCCCCAAAGGTAGATATCGCTGGATACCCCCACATATTCAATCTTATCGCGCACCACATTGATTCTACTACAATCACCCAATTGTTCTTTATGGCGTTATTTATATTGAACAGCAGCCCAGTAGTTCTTCCTCCATTATATTTTCTTCTAGAAATGGGGTGTTGTGCAATCCACATAATGGGCTTGCCCTGTTTACTTTTAACTGGAACTATGATCCAATTATACACCGGATTGCTTTCATAGTCAATAGATACTCCTAGACCAAATTTCCTAATCACTTCCAACGCTTCCCTTGTCGAATACCCTTTTCTCTTTTGAATCAAATATTTTACAAGCGGCGGTTTCGACTGTCTCATTCTTGGCAAGACTTCTTTCGTAACGTCGTCATTGTTAGTTTGATCCCAATTGCTAATTAAGCTCTCTAGCTGATAAACTGTCTCATTAGTAAATGATCCTTTTTCTAATTGATTTGATTCCAAAATCTTTGCAATCTGTGCTTCATCATTCACGCCAGTAACATTCTTCATAAAACGAACTATGTTTCCAGACCCACATCCACAATTCCAAACTCCCTTTTTAGATCCTTCTCCAACGTGGATGCCGAAACTAGGAATTCTATCTTCATGAAAAGAAAAAGGGCATCGTCCAAAAAACTCTTTTCCGTTTCTTTTTCTTAAACTTGGAGCGTACTTTTTAAGTATCTCCAGTATGTCTGCCCTAGCTATCACTTTTTCTAAATCTGTAATTCCTTCACATCTTAAAATGTTTTTATTCATTTTCGTATTTATTCCTCAACGCTCTCCATCCCTCATGTATAGTTATTCTATGAAAGTTAGGATTAACTGTATAAAATTCTGTTTTAATTCCGGTAGATCTTACCTTCATTACCTGGACCGTCGCCCCTCCCTGTGCCTTCATCAAACTTGTATTTATAAAAGCGTACAAGCCGTTCACGTTTGTTGAAATTCCTAACTTAGACGCTGCGATGTCTCCAACCTCAACCGTTTCTTTTTCATACGCATCTGGCCTTAGTTGTGCGCTAGAGATTACTCCAATGTTATATTCTATAGCAAACTCTTTCAAATCCTGTACCACTTTATCTACAGCCTTGTAGTCTTGCAGTCTTCTATCTACTGGTTCCATTAAACCAATATAGTCAATTACAACTAAGGCTGGATTAAACCCTCCGTTTATTTGATTGTTCAAGATTGCCTTTACGTCATCTATATTAAATGACTGTCCCATGCAAACGATCTTCAAGAGATTGTCAGGAATCTTACTAACGCTCATTTCCCAGTTTTCTAGGTCTTCCTGTTTAAGCATATGCATGTGAAACTTCGGATGATCAATATTGCTAAAGTGTGCATCAAATCTCAAAGCGACTTCTTCTTCGGTATCTTCTTTAGTTATATACAAAACAGGATATCCCATCTTTACAACGTTTGCAGTTACGTGCTGTTTCAACACGCTCTTTCCGCCTCCTGTTCTTCCTACTATCACATGTAGCTCTCCTCTTGTGATAGATCCAAAATTGTCATCAATAGGTGGAAATCCAGTAATGATATTTGTATCTGGAATAGCCTCTTGTACTTTTATCTTTCGATCTGGAAAATTTTCTTTCCAATCAATAATCACCGACTCAGTTCTCATAGCTCTTCTATTTAGAGCTTTCAAATATTTCTTAAAAGAATCTTCCGCCTTGACAACGTTGTCTTCTTTCAAAAACATAACTACATCTCTAATTAAAAGATCCATCCCTCTTTTTCTTGTCACTAAGACCAGCATGTCGCAGTTTTTCTTGAAGTAAGAATGATTCATTTTTGTAATCTTCATAGAAGACAATCTTTTAATTAGCGTAACATAAGACTTCTGATTTTTCTCTGAAACAAATGGATCGCTTTTAAATCCACTTATTATCATCGTAGCGCTGCCATCGCTTCCTGAGTCTATGTCGTCCTTTATCTTGTTGAAGATAGAGTTTGTATATTTCGATGGAGAAATTGACTTATGCATTGTGACAAAGTCAGTCTCATTTAGTTCTTTCAATCCAAATGTCGCCAAACCTTTATCTCTCATCATCATTGCTAAAATTTCTTCTTCTAGTTCAACGTCTGCTGTTCTCATTCCCCGTAAATTCTCCTCGCTCTAGCCTCCGCGCTATTAAATGAAACGTCCCTAAGGTTCGGGTAGTCTTTCTTGAATGCTATTACCTTCATGCACTGCTTGACGGCTTCTAAACACGACTTGCCGTACTCTTCCCCTATCTGATCTAGTGAATAGTTTGTAGACATGAACGTGATCAGTCCCTTAGCTGCCCTGACCCTCAAAATATCATCCAATATCATTCCAAACTTTGATCTGTCAGTAATTATCCCCGTAGATCCTATTATAAATTCTTTGCCCAAATCATCTATAAAAGCGACCTGTTTGTTTCTAAAATCGTTCAAACTGTACACTACTTCTCTTTTATCATATCTTCCTGCCCCTGCGGCAAGTATCATGTCTGACGCTGTGCTATAGATTCCCCCCGATGGGAAAACTATACTCAGTGCTTTTCTTAAACACAAAGACAAGAGCGCTGTCTTTCCTGCGCCATATGGCCCAACTATCATTAGTCCCACGTTATGCTCTAGATTCTTGTCCATGTTCTTCAAATATTTGTTCATCCAAGTTTTAACCTGCTTAACTCTTTTATCTTTCTTCAGTTCTTCATTACCTGGATAAGACTTCAAGGTGTATTCCACATACTCACTTGGAACGCCTGCTGCGATAGCTATCGATTTCCTTCTAAATGATGAATCACAAGGGCATGGTCTTTGATCATATTTTAATCCTTGATCATTATTTCTACACTTGCACTCCTTTGCCATTCTCTCTCTTAGAGCATTTATGATTTTTACTCTTTCTTCATTTGTCAACATTAGAACGACACCTCAACATCCTTTTCATAATCTGCACCCTCGTTGCCCAACACTGTACCCGACTGCTTCTTGCTTTCTCTGTCCATAATGAAATTCCTAAACGTGGCCTTCGAAACAAAATTACCTACCGTAACAGTCTTACTATAAATAAATTTTTCCAACAGCCAATCTACAAATTCCTTGTATCTTCCTTTTTGCTCTGCCAGATCACTTATCTTCATCATGCGCCCTAAACCCTGCACACCATTTTTCACTATGCTTCTCTTTTTAAGTTCTGCAATAGAAATGTATGTTGGGCCAAATCTCTCAGTGACGCTATCGTGTATATAATTTGCAAAATCGTCAAGCCTCCAGTCGTCTATATATTTGTCCTGATATCTCACTATTGGCTTCAGAACAATCTGACTGTATTTGTCGGCCTTGACTTCCTCTCTTGAACCCATCTCTAAATTATACTCAAAAATGGTCCTAAGTGAAAGGTTTGCTTTGGCTTTTTTTACCCTGTCCTTGGAAGTCATAATGTACTTCCCATTCAAAACAATAAACGGTCGAGAGCCAGCAATTGCTATATGTATCGCATCGACGCCAATCTTCCCTATTTCTATATTTTCTCCATAGTCACAAAATTCAAAGATGAATTGCCAATCATACGCTGCCAACTCTTCTTTCATCCAACTACCATTGTCAAACCCCTCGATTAACATTTCAAGCAATGCATGGATGTCTATTGTCTTCTTTTCTGTTTCCCTATAGATTAAAAATCTTTTCCAACCCTGCTCATAAAAAATTTTAGGAAGCCTCACTTGTTTTCGTAAAGCTTCCTTTGTTTTATCGTTTAGGGCTATATTTAGTTTTTTAATTATATCTCTGATTGCATACCCATATGAACCCAGTAGATAAATATCAAATTTTGTTTGGTTTACATGAGTGTCATACATTCTTTTTTTGTTAGATCCTTATCTATTACCTTCTTCGTCACTTCCTTCTTAGCTACCAATAAACTTTTAATCTTCTCTTCTATCGTTCCTCTTGCAATTAAGTCAATAATTGTCACCTTCTCTTTTTGTCCAACTCTGTGAATGCGATCTTCAACTTGCTCATTCATAGCCGGATTCCAAAGATTGTCGTATCTAATTAAATACTCTGCGCCTTGGTGCCAAACTCCATCGACTTCAATTCCATGTAAGTCGATAGCTTGCGCTCCTGCTGTATCCATTATGAAAACACGAATCTCTTCTTTTGTCAAGAAGTCCACCTGCCTTTTTCTTCTCTGCTTAGTAGTTAGTTCGCCCGTAAACACTACACTTTCCCAAGGCAACCATTGATGTAAGATGTGACACATCTTAGCGAATTTAGTAAAAACTACTACTTTAGAAATAACTGTTAGCTCCTCTAACAGGTCATACAGTTCTTTCATTTTTGTCGATGGTTTTGTCCACTTTCGATCTATTAAGGTAGGTGTGTTGACACACATCTGCCCATACGATAGCAGTCCAATCGGCAAGCAAATATTGATTTTTTCATTTATTTCTGGAGACACCATATCTAGTTGCTGCTTCTTGATTTGCTTATATAATTTTTTTTCTTCAGCGCTTAAATCTATATAATGATCCAGGTAGGCTTTGTCTGGTAACTCCTTCCAAACATCCTTCTTTAATCTGCGTATCATTACAGTTTTTAGTTTTTCCTTCAAGCTCTCCATATTTCTATATTCTGTAATTCCGCCCCAGAAATCAGTTATGACATGATGACTAAGGCAGTGCCCCTTATTCACAAAGAAGTCCCTATCTATGAAGTTCATCACCCCATACAGATTCTCCACTCTTCCATCTAGCGGTGTGCCTGTCATTCCCCACCTATAAGCAGCATATTTTCCTATCTTATAGCAAGCTTTAGCACTTATAGTTCTGGAATGCTTAATTCGATGAATCTCATCTACAACCACTATAGACTTTGACCACATCTCTTTTAATTTCTTATTTCTGTTTGGAAACAGCTTCTCTACATCTTTTTTAAATGTGTCCAAAGAAACCAAATAAAATTTGTGATCCTCTTTGTACATTGGCAGTCTTTTGTTTGCTTTTCCCCTAACTACAACGTAATCAATATCTTCATCGTAGAACATGGTTTTTATTTGATCGCACCAATGCTCCATCCCACTTTTGGTTACTAAAAATATTGCATGCTTTGCTTTCCCTTGTTTTATTAGAAGGTTTGCTGCCGCCAAGACCTGGCCAGTTTTTCCCAACCCCATTTGATCAGCAAGCAAAGAATTTCTTGAAGTTAAGAATTTAACCCCTCCTTCGTGAAAAGGCAGCAATGGTCTTTTTAGATTCAAGTCTGGCAACTCTTCTCCCTCACTATTCAATAAAGAAATTTTATCTCTTAGTGGCCCACTCATTCTTCTACTTTTTAAGTTTTCTTTGTCCAGCCCATCTTTCAATAAACAAAAATCGTAGATAGAGATTATGTATTTATTATCAAACTCTAAGTAGTAAGGCAAAGAGTCGATAACTCTTCTCAGTGCTATCGACTCTTTACTTTCGTCTGTCCAAACTACTACTCTGCTTTCTTGCTTGTGTATGTCCGCGCAGATCATTTATGTTTAATAAACAAACGGTAAGTTCATTTGCCTTGATTTAGGTCTTCGATCCATATCTGGCCCTATTCCCACCTGATATAATTCTTTCTTAGATGCGGCCTGCTCTTTGAGCAATTTTTCAACTCGTGTTATCTCCATCTCAAGCTCCTTAACTTTAGCTTCAAGCTCAATCACGCTTTCGTCTGAAACCCACACGTCTATTAAATCTCTAAGATCATTTTTGGTCTTATTGAAATCCTCCTGTAGCCAAGTAAACGCCTTGTCATTCCAATAGGCTTTTCCTGTTTCTATGGCTTTCAAATCTACCAACTCTAACTGCTTATCTATAGTTCCCTGCAACAGTGCAGCAAAAGCATATACTGGCATCAAAACAGTGTCTACAATAAGTGCTGGCCACATCAACGTTCCTTGTATGGCTCCCTTCCCCTTTGCCATCTCTCTCACCGTATAAAACATTAGCTTTTTCTTCCAACCCAAAAATCTAATCGTCTTCCATGTTGCTGCGAGCGTCACTAAAGTAGCACATGTGTATAGCCAAATATTTAAATAATCCATTGTCTTCTCCTTATTCTTAATTCCTATTATACTTCCTATTTTCTAAAAGTCAAGGGTAAACTATATCCAATCCGTTTCTTGCTGGATACTCTAGTCCACCTGATCCAAAAAACTTCTGATGTCTCATAATGTCTGACGGCAACATAGCTGGCCTATGTGTAAAGTCAAACTTAACCTTTTTAACTTCCGGTGTGATCCCCGCCCCTATAGTTGAAAAAACCACCCTGTACTGAACAAATCTTGATATTTCTAATGGCGGATCGCCTGCCCCTGGTGGAGCAACTGCTGAATCGTTAATCTCAAATAATTTAATATTTCTAACTTCCAGCCCAAACCCTTCTCTTGCGTCTACTACCTTAAAAGCTAAAGCCCTAATGTAATCCCAATTTCTCTCTCCTTCAGGCCAATCAGTTATATCCCAATATACCGTCTGTGGTGTCCCAGCTTTGCATATCTTGGTTACTAGTTTAAATGGTGGCGGTACATCTCCAAAAGGTTCTGCAATGGGATAGTCCAAGCCATGCGCCACATGCAACTCTAGAAATGTTCCTGCCCTGTCTGATTCTACCTCAAATGACAAATATTTAGCCTGCTTAGTTAGAACAGAAGATGTTTTTATTTCTGACGTGAAATATACAAATTCCTTAGAAACGTCTGACAGCAGACCAGTCATGTTAAATCCATTGTCAGTCGATGAGACAATTAATGAATTTGGCTCTGAACTAAATGGTCCGTCATAATCTTCTTCTAAGAAATCATCTGTATTACTAGTTGCTCCTTCGACAGAAATAGAATTCCACTCTGTCGCATCTGCCATGTCTTCCCTGTCAGCGCTTCTAAATTCTATAGCAACATTTGTTCCCGCATCCAAAACGCTTTCTACAAATGAACTTGGCAACTGAGATGGGAAAGAAGCTGAGTTAACAAATATCGGAACGCTTTCAATAAACCCTTCTAGTGGAAAATCTTCTCTAACTATTATCCCTTCCAAGTCTCTTATGAATCCCAATATTGCATTGTTATCTTCATTGAAAACGACTTCACTACATCCTAAGTTTTGCTTTTTGAAATCGTCCCCAGTGTGTTCAAATTCTAAAGTGTTCTGAAATGACATCTTATGTTCTCCATGTGACTATAATGTCTGAAATATGAGCGCCAATACCTAACTCACTCAGCAAGTCTACTTCAATCTTATATGGTTCTTTTTCTGTGAAGGTTCCCTGTATTCCGCTAATCACCGTTCTATCTAATACAAAATTTCTAATCTGATGTGCCTCTCCCACTTCATCTCCACCTGTGTCAAAAATCTTAACGTTTACATTAGTATCACTAGCTCCACTAGAAACTCTACTATAAGCTTCCACACTACTTATCTCTTTATATCCTATTGGAACATGTGGCCTAATAACAATTTTTGATCTCGCCAAGTTTTGCAAAGCGAACCACGATTGTTGTGTTCTGTTTTCTGATTCATCAAAAGTCGATTCCAACCATCCTGGTTGCACGCCCGATGTTATTGAGTTTGGATATTCTGGTGACAAAAATTGAAATTCTGATTCTTGCAATAGTAAGTGTTTATGTAAATCGTCTGCATTTGATCCATCAATTAATGGTTTCAAAGTTGAAAAATCAATTCCATCTACAGCAATACCTGAATCAACCTCTAAGTTCCCCTTCATCGTATCACCAAATATAGATAATACGTTTGGAATAACTGAGAATGGTAAAATTCCACTAGCTGTCAATCTGTGTGGATTTATAGCACTTAAGTGATCGTCAAGATTTGACCCATAATCGCTGGGATCAAATACTTTAAACTCTTCCCCATTTCCTGCCAACGTTCCAAATGCATCTCCACTTACAGTTCTAATTCCTACTCCAGATACAGATCTTTGATCATTAAATTCCCAATGATCATGTACCCTAGTTTTTCCAAATACATCAATTCCGCTTTCTACTATAATCAATTCTTCAATCAACAATTTGTTTTTAAATTGTGACAAGCTTTCAAAAATAGCATCAGAATCCATTAAGATTTTTTCTGCTGTTAATCCGCTATTTACTATTACATCGTCGTTAGGAATAAATTTTCCTGGGGGTCTATCTACAGTATCAAATACTCCAGATATTCCTATAGTTGCATGTTCAATTACATCCAGTTCTTCTCTAACTGTTATTCCGCTTACTACAGCATCAGTTTGAATCCACAACCCACCGTGAGGACTGTCATCAAACTCATGTTCTATAACTGTCTTAAAGCCCAACCTATTGGGAATATTCGTATCAATAGACGCACCCAATCCTGCTGGCCTTTTAGCTATAACAATTTCTTTTTGCCCAGGGACTGACGTATCTCCAACTCTGGTCGTAAACTCTCCAAATTGCCTACTAGACACATAGTCGTCTCTTCCTCCATCACCAGTTTCCACTAATCCTATGAATAAAAATTGATCTTTAGTTAGATCTATTCCTGTCCATACAACATCCACGTCGGCAAAGTTTTCTATAAATACAGATTCTACCACTCCTCTAAATTCAGACAGCCTTACTTCTTTGGCGTCATCATCTGTTGAGAATTCCCCTATTTCAAATATTCCTTTTCCGTGTGCATCTATAGCACCCTTAAGTTGATTTTCAACTACGTCTGCCAGTCTTTGTTCACATATTTCTGCCAGAAATAGAGGACCGCCAGTCACTCCTAATCCACTTAATATAGGAAGATCATATACTCTAGTCTTTGCTAAATACCTAGTACACTGTGGTATTGGTCTTTTAGTATGAGATATTATTGGTGTTCCGCTTGTTGCCATTTATTATTCACCACCAAATACTGTATCGTATGTAAATACAATGTCTCCAACAACAGCATTAGCTGGACCACTAATTCCACTCACTGCTGCCATTTCTATAATTGCTGTAAACAACTCTCCCGGCGTGAATACACCACTGTTCAACACATCAGTTGCAATTGTTGTGGGAGTTGGCGGCAAAGGATTACTTATTTCCTGTGATCCTGGCAAAGTGAAGCTAGCACCCAGTGTGTCTCTTATTCTCAAACTTACAAAATTTTCTGGATCTAGCGGCGTCTCTACTGCGCTTACCAAACTTATTCCAGACGCTGGCCACTTTCTAAAATCTGCTGGAACTCCAACTCTAGCGATTACAGCAAACTTCTGCTGTCCTGCTCCCACCGGATCTACTACATAAAGAGTTTTATCAAACGACTCAACATAGTTTGCTCCTACAAGAACAGACCCTGCCCCTGACAACACAGAGTTTCCATATTCTGGAGATAGAGCTATAAACTGTGTTGGTATTCCTGACATATCATGTGTATGTAAGCTGTCAGCATTTGACCCATCAATTAAAGGCGTTAAGGTAGTCGGATCGATTCCGTCAATGCTTACTCCTGACAAAAATCCTAGATTGCCTTGAAGTGAAGGTCCACCATTTTCGCTTCCTGTTATCGGAATGCCAGATACTTGTGCTGCAGTCACTCTGTGAGGATTACTAAATGCTATTAATCCAGATATGTGTTCATCGAGAGTTAAACCGTCCTGACCTAAATCACGACCATCAATTGTTACTCCAGAATCGACCTCTACATCTTCAAAAAACCTAACTCTGCTTCTTAAGTCTAATCCGCTCGTTATATCGACCGTTGATGCTACTATTTCATCAAAAATAGCCAATCCTGTAAAACACGCCCCAGCATTAAATATGGCATTGCCACTTACTACTACATTTCCTCCAACTGTTAAATCTTGTTCTATGATTACATCGTTTTGAAATATAGCAATTCCAGATAGTCTCAGTTCTCCTAAGACCTCTAAAGTTTGAGCCTGCATTGTCTCAACTGTTAATCCAGATATCACCATCTGATCCTGAGTCAGCAGTGACGTGTGTGGGTTTGTATTTGTTACTAAGTGTTGATCTATTGTAGATATTTTTAATAAATCATCAGGCTCACTGTTAATAGTAATTAAGCTTCCACTAACAGTTGCTTCTGCGATCAATAAAGCATCATCTGGTATGTCACTGTCTGTTGTATTTTTTACTGCTATGTCGCCAAATTGCCTGGTTGATCCTTCATCGCTTTCTATTAGCTGCACATATAGCTTGTGTACTCCATCACCAAATAGCACCCAACCTAAAGTCTCATCTACTCTAAAATGAATTAATCTTATGAATCCTTCAGCGGCTGGTGTTCCTCCGTCTGGATTCAAACTAACAATAAAACCCGTAGCATCTCCAGTAATCGTATACTTACCTGTCCTAAAGACTCCGTGTCCACCTGAGTGTGCCGAAATAGCTCCTATCAGTTGTTGTTCAATTATCTGCGCTGCTCTTTCTTCGTCAGACTCAGAAATAAACTGTCCCGCACCAATAGATGGTATCTCATATACTATTGTTCTATTTTTATAATTTCCAGACAATTTATTCTCCTTATGGTCCTGTCAAAGTAGGCGGTCCACCTGTTGTAGTCGCCTGACCATTTCCCTCTTGCAAATTTTCAGATCCATCTTCTGGCGATACTACGTGTGGCGCAATGGTATCTGGTATTAACCAAGAGCTTACTTGCTCCTGAGTTGCCACGTATCTACTCTTTTCTGATCCAGTAATAATTTTGGAAATTAATTTTCTAATCTGTGCGTAGTACGGCTCTTTTGTATCTATGTTGTGTTGTTTAAATATATACATATTTTACCTTTGTATTGTTTGTGCTGGGCCAGTCTGATTCTCATGTGGACTCCATTCGAACAATGAGAAGTTTACATATTCACAATTCAATTCCATAGTGAATGATTTTTCTTCAGCGTCGAACACTTTTGTTACTTCTTGTACAATAACTTTTACTCCATCTATTCCTGTCTCTCCAGCCTGCTCTTCATTTAATTGAACTATGTCATATGGGTACAATAGCGCATGCCCCCAGGCACCAAACGTTGGTGTGGTCCTAGGCTGAATTCCTCTAACAAATCTTTGCGTAGTATTTGCCTGCGCTCTTGCAA
>Ga0114906_1000817_pt1 | contig 17036 bp, 22 predicted proteins | sample MalvirDeepMed_M9_FD_89687 | JGI IMG/M metagenome (GOLD analysis project Ga0114906, IMG submission 89687) | Marine viral communities from the Global Malaspina Expedition - Malaspina viral metaG DeepMed_M9 | ecosystem: Environmental > Aquatic > Marine > Oceanic | place: Mediterranean Sea...
ATACTCGTTTATGATTGCGAGGTCCGTTTGTGCATCGGCATCGAAGTGCTGTTTATAAAAGTCGTAATCCTTACGTAATAGGTTCATTCGATGCGACTTGTGCAGTTCCGGATAGCCTAACCATGAGGGGAATACTATCGGCTCTTCTATTGTGTATAGTTGCATTGTGTTGTTATATCCACGTGCAACCCACTCTTCTATCATTACGTTAGTGTAATGTTTGAGTGCTGTCTCGTAACCACGCCACATTAAACGTGCGGGGTGGTTAAGCCAACCTTTCTTATCATAGTCTGGACTGAGTGAGTTGATGAGCTGAAGGCCCTCGACTCTCTGCTTACCTAGACGACGATAGTCTAAAAGTTTGGCTGCTGTTCTAAAGTTTTTTGTTGGTAGAAATGTTTGCATATTATCAATTCCGTTTCATTATAATTCAATATATATCAAATAGTATATAAAGCTTTTGGTGCACGAACTGAGAGCGGCTTCTCATAACCTTTCATCGCTATGCGACGTTCTCGGTTGTATAACTGTCCTACTCTCTTTACATTATATAAAGCGTGGCCTGTATACAGTTGAGATTCAAAACTCAATCGTTCGTGCGTTTGGTGGGATATAAGCTAAGACAATGAGCAAACCGACCAAGATTAAAATAATAATCTTAACTTATACCCTGTCACCCTCAGCCCACCATCATTAGGATTACCATCCATATGATTATGAAGAAAGCAAATAGCATATACCACTCAGCTTCTTGCATGTCTTCATTCATACTTTTATTACCCTTCTTATTATTTTACTAACTGTGCCGGATAGTTCAGCAGTGTCCTCAATGATTACATAGTTCTTAAACATCTCTCTCATAGCTGACTCACGTGCTCCAGTAATACCTAATTCTATTATGTTCCAACCTTGACCTTCTAAATGAGACACTACTTTCTTAACATGAGGAACTCCAACATGATACCGGTAATCTTTAGCTGATGGTTCACCGTCTGATATAACAATCATAAGTTTATTACTACCCATTGATGGTGACTCAGCTTTGACTCTCTCGGCTGATGCTAAGATAGCCATACCATCTCGGTTCTCGGAACGTGCTCTCATAGCACCAATAGCTTTGATATCATTTTGATAGGTTGGTGACCAGTAACAAGACATGTTTGTCTCACCGGTGCCATCCCAATCGTATCCGTCGGCTGTATGACCGAACACCCATAGGTTGAGGGCTTGATTATCTTTTAAGGCTTCTCGTAATGCTAAGGCAGTCTGACGTGCTTTAGCCATCTTATATGAACCCATACTACCTGACTCGTCAACTAAGAGACACACGTCTAATGGTTTGTCTTCATCTATAATAGTATTCTTGAATAAGTCTGGCCTACCGAGAGGTATTTTATGTAACATCTTCTTGTCTAACTTACCTCTTCGTTGGTTACGAATAGTATATTTGTTAGTATTACCAAAGAGTTGTATACGTCTTTTTAGTTGACCAATGGCTGGTTTCATACGAGCTAAGTCTTTGTCATAACCGAAGTTACCATCTTCATTACTACGTTGGTTACGCCATGTTACTTTAGTTCCTTTCCTTAAACCGAGAGCTTTACTAGTATCCCACTTTTCCTCAGAATACTCAGTATCTTCTAACTCTTTGATTTGTTTATCTAAATAAGAATCAATATCTGACATGCCTTTAGCGTAATCAGCTAACTCTTTAGGCATACTTGCCTCACCATCTCGAACTGTTGAACGAACTGAGTGTCTTCTTTCATACTCTACGTCTAATTTAATATCTTCTATAAGTTTATCCATCATCTTACCTTTAACTTCTTCAGTTAATGCATCCTCACCACCCCAGTCGTTGATGATTGACTCATACTTTTCAGCAGCTCGACGCTCAGCTTCTTCTTTCGGCGACTCATCTGATGCTTCAGACTTAGCTAAATCTTTAGCCAACTGAACCATATACTCATACACTGCTTGTATTGCAACGAGACTGGACGCTCGGTCTGTATATGCTGGAGCTAAGGCTCTAGCAAAGAACTGAATATGTTTAGCATGTTTCTTTTTACGCTCAGCATCTAAAGCTGAGGGAAACCTAACTAAAGATAATAGTGTATTCAAAACATTACCGAACTCACTGTCACCCTCAGCCATCTTTTCACCATGCTTCTCAAAGTAATGGGTTTTAACTTTTTCGATGTAACTAGTAAAACCACCATGTGTTTTAGCTAACTGAGACTCTATATACTCATCTTCGATTATGTTACCAATATTGTGTAACAAACTCTGTTGCCATGTCAAGAGGTCTTTGTCTCTACCATAGGTGCGTTCCCAACTAAGTAATGGTTTACTGTGAACTAAATGTAACTTCTCGTGTATAGCTAGTCCGGCTACTACATCTAACTTATCATCATTATCCTCTAACAGAGAACCGTCAACATATATGAGCCCACGATTAATACTAGAGTAACTACTATCAGTTGAGTAGTTTAGAGTATGCTTCACTGTTGGGTCTACAACTTTACAAAGAGAATCTAAATGTCTTTTATTCTTTAACATTCTAGTCTTCTTATCTGACTGAGATGAGGAATGACCCCACATAGAGGTCATAGCACTAACGCCTCTGTTCCACCATGAACCACCACTACCCCACGTATAACCTGAGGTGCGACCATAAAGGTCACCACTGGCTGAGACAGTTGGTGCAGTTGAACTATAAGCAGTTGCTACTGCTGGGCTAATGAATGGGTCGACTGATTTATATTTGATACCACATGCTTTACAGTTACCATGACCATCGTCATCAGTCCAGTCATCACATGCGTCACAGAAGTCATCCTCTGTGTCCTCAGCCCACTCGTCTATTGAATGTCCGTAATCCATTGTTCTACCTTTTTTACTTCATCTTCTTCTTCAGCTATGAACTTGAACTGAAAACATTCAAGAGTTCTCTTAGCTGAACCTACACTACAATTATATATAAACATATCTTCAGCTGAGACTAACTGGTGAGCTAACTTAGTAGCTTCGTTCTTACCCATAGTTGGTCTATCTGGAAGAATTAAATCTTCTTGATTGACTATTCTTCTTTTGTATGCACCGATGTGTCTACCATTGATATCAGTCTCGGGGAACACATCTTGAATGATGCGTGAACACATGGCTGGTTTGAATCCACTGAGAATTAATATCTTAGCCAAACCATGCCAGTATGTGTGTTTTACTCTACTCATAAATATACTCCGGTTCTCGGTTATCAAAGTCTGAGACGAGCTGAGAAAGGATGCCATATATAATACTCTCTTCGTATGAGTCACCCATAGGTTCAAAGGTCGTGAAGTAGTCAGCTAAGACACTGAACTCTTCTAAGGTTAAACCTACTACGAACTTAGGCACTCTTAGTCCCCCATTGATTGAATGACCTGTATAACTCTGACACGTTCTGAGTCATCACCAGCTTGAACTGGGTAGAACGGTAGACAGGTGTGTTTGAGTGCTTCGATTAAACTCATGCCGTCAACTACTAACTCTGAGACTGCAAGACACATACGTGTTGAGACTGCTGTAGTTAGTTCGTCTGAGTTGTGTAAGTCGCGAACTCGCTTAGCAAAGTCTACAATCTTTTCAGCACTGTATTTGTCCAGCTGAGGGTTACGAATCATAATTAATTCCATCTCTTTCTTCATAGGTAGGTATTCTAACTCATAGATACCACCAGTGAATCTATCTTTCCATGCTCGGTCTAAGTCATGAGATGCACCGAGATACTCTCTACCTATATTAGCAGTAGCGTAAAAGAATGCTTTCTTATTGACTGAGACACTGTCAGCGTCTTCACTCTCATCAAGAGCTAAATACTTTTGACCATCTAAAACTGGCATAAGAATGTTAGCAAGGTCACCTGTTCGGTCACGAGTAACCTCATCTAACATAATGAAGGAATTACTTTGGATTGCGTTAACAAACCGAGAAGGCTTGAACCACGTTCCTGCTTCCTTATCATATTTAGTATCACCCAGCAACTTAGCTGAGGGATTCATAGTATCACCAAAGTTAAAAGAGTAAAACTCTTTGTTGGTAATACCAGCTAATATCTTACCGAGACTAGACTTACCACAACCGGATGGTCCGGTGATGAGGATGTTCTTACCTCGATATATATTGCGTAACATTGTATAGAAAGTAATATTGTCAGCAAACTTAAACTCTTCAGGTATCTGAACTGAGCCTTTAAGCTTAGACATGACTGTCTCTTTCTCAACTACTGGTTCCGGTTCACTGGCCGGTGCCTCTTCTATCTCGGGAGTATCTGACATTAAGTCATCAATTCCTCTGTGTCGGTATTCTTCACTCATTGTTGTATCCATAGTGTTTAGGGTATTTAAAGGTTTCCCTATTCCTTCTCAGTTCGCCCTCCCACGTCTGATGAGAGTTCTGTCAACTCTGGACTTATCGTATCCATAGGTTCTCTTTCCGTGTATTCCGGACGAGGTGCCTTTGACTTCATATTTGCGAACTGTGTTTGTAATCTTATTTACATCTTCAGGTTCCATTGTGCTGAGAGCGTCAATGAACTTTCCTAAGTTCTGACTCACAGACCAAGCGTTATCCTCTACATTATCAAATGAAGCGGAGAGGAATTCTCTCAACACAGTGAAACGATTATCTTTAATTGACTGCACACTTAACAAAGGAACTCTGTCAGTATGCTGAGTCATGAAGTTATTGAACTTCTCTATTGGGTTCATAGTCCACCTTCTATATGAAAGTTTACTAAACAGTGTTCACAACATGATGCATTTATTTCATGTCCACCGTTATCAGCCCAAGAATATTCACCACAGTCTGAACAAATCATTGTTTCCTCACTGTAACAAATGTAGCGTTCTTAGTTTGGTTGTTTACTTTCTGAGACAACCATTTGTCTATACCTATTTCATGTATGTAATCTACTGTGTCTGAGTAGACACCGTAAGTGAGACAGTGATGTGGTTTCGGAGCGTGTTCGAAATACTTCTCAGTTGCTCTAATCTTTTTGGCTTTAATTGTGGAACCATCTACAGTAGAGGTTCTAGTCATCAACTGTTGTAGTTGACGTGGCGTTAATTGTTTTAGCGTTGCAGCTAATTGGTCGACTTTTGTCATCTTATTCAGATAGTATAGAGGGTATATAAAGGTTTCCCCTCTTGAACTGAGAGCCCAGCACGAAAAATGAACTGAGTATAAAAAACGGGGGGCTTTTTCATGCAAAACCTTATATAGTTCAGCTTCCCTATATTAACTATATTAAGATATAGATTAGTTATGCTATAGTATTGCTATAAGTAAAGAGACTAATAGAGCATGCTTAGTTTAGCACTCTTATGTCTTAGTATAGCATGGTTAGTAGAGCATGTTTAGTAGAGCATTCTTAATATAGGCTTCTTAATTACTTACTCTACTTTGTCGCATGAACACATTTCATCGCGAACTAAGAACTTAAACTGGTTTTAGTTTGGGTTTTAAGCCCTACTAAGCACTTTTATTTTCTCATTGGGGCCTACGGTTGTGCTCAGTGGAGCCCTGAGCCCGACTGAGACAGTTTCTCACTGTGCTTTACGGACCTCCCCTGTTTCTTTATAGAGCCAACTGAGCAATGTTTTCTCACCTCGCCTTACCGAGCTTTCTCACGAAGGTTTAAAGCTCAACTGAGAGCCCACGAGCTGAGTAGAGCGAAGAAGTTTCACTCGAGTGGAAAAATAAAATTTATAAAAAATAATAGGATGAGTAGGAGGATTTATTGTATACCTCCAAAGGGTTTATGCCACTACAAAGTAGAACCCTTACCAGCTTTGCATCCCTCCAGCAGTCGCTTCTCGGTTTGCGCAGTTCTGTGCCTTAGTCCGTGGCGGACTTGTTCGGCCATACTCGATTACGGAAGAGCTACTTCCATAAATATAAGGTGGGTAGTTGTTCGAGATACCCAGCTCGATTACTGATTGCCTATTTAATTAGACCTGCCTTTTTCATAGCTTTCTTCAAATCAGCTTCTGACATCTTACCTGATGCAAGAGCAGCAACAACAGAGTCCACTGAAGGAGCTTTGCCAGTTACTTTTCTTTGTGATTGAAGTTCATGTGTGCGTGATGCAACCATAGATGCAGTTTTATCATTTGCAGATATTACATCGCAAATGGCAACGAGTGCATCATACTTTACACCAGTAGGATATCTTTCGGAAGTTCCTACTTTTTCTATTCCTAGTGAGTCCAATAAAGAACTCACGAGCTTTTCATCCTTTGGTGCCCAAAGGTAATCCATCTTGGCCTTAGTCATAATATACCATCCGCTAGTGCTATTTAAGCTTATCCCCTGCTGATGACTTGACGAAGTTCGTATTGCTCAAAGACGTCTGGATTAGATAATCTCACAGAGTCTGCAATTTCTTGATGGCTTCCTCGGCTACCAGTGCCAACCGGAATCATTTCTTTATACATTCCATACTTACCGTATGGGGTAGTGCCCACTTCTACGAAGAAGTCGACTTCTTTCTCACTGCGACCCTTCCATGGAAGAGACGTCTTGGTCTGAATTCTGTTCATGTATAACCAAGGGAGGGGGTCTATATAAAGGTTTTTTCACACGAGTGGAAAAAGATGCAACTTCACCCAAGGCTCTAATTAGAATTTAAAGCCTACCTTGGGGAGCGGTTGCCTGAGGGCGCGACAATCTTCATAGGTAGCGCCACACGTGGGGTGACCTGTCGCCAGTCAAAAGCCGAAGCTTCACGAAAGGCGAACACAAACAGAACAGGTGTGATGCAGCATAGCGAATACGAGAAGACATATAACAGGGACAAAGTGATTCAAAGGTGATACATAATGTTAGCTACACGTCTTTAATCAACTAAGATGGCCATAGACCGGCAAGGGATTGGTCAGCACTGTTCAGCTAATGTTTGTTATTTTGTCTTTCGTATTTGGCGTATGGTCGATTTTGTTTCTTTGTCAGGTCACGGTGTTACAGCTGATAACTGTAAGTGAGCGGGGGTAATTTGGGCTCCCCGCTCTGTATAACCAATAGGGTATGCCTATTTAAGCTTTGCCCCTTACAAAGTCAATTACTTCATTTGGGACTTTAGTTCCATATTTTTTAATCTCAGAGACATAGACATCACCAAGTTCGAATTCTCCGTAAGTGAAATTACTTTTCACCGCACAGAACCAACGAGCGTGAGCGTTCTTTGCTTCGTTTTCTTCGTTTTGGTATTTCTTTAATACTCTCCATTCAAAGCCATTAGCTCCAGTCCAGACCTCGTATGGGTCGTCAGCACTACGGGATTTACCGCACATGTTTTTAGTCATACAATACCAAGTGTGGGGGTCTATATAAAGGTTTTTTCACATGAGTGGAAAAGGCGGGGGAGAGGCTCTACTCCCCCTGAGGTGTCCGAAAACTTGCGAAAACTATTTGCTAGCCTTTTTGATAATCTTATTTGTTTTCTTTTTCCAACTGCGTTCCAATGGTTTATCGTAGCTCATTGGTGACACCCGCAGCAAGGTGCGTCTTCACACCCGCAGAGAACAATGTAGTCCCCTGCTTCACTTATACCAGAGATGACCATGTCATCTAAAATATCCAAGATGCTCTTCATTCCCACACCCTCACGTTATTGTGGTGGTCTGTCAAGGGAATGTTAGCTGGGTCTTCCTTGCGTGGGTCGTCTGTTAGTCCCATGTCAATTGCTTTTAGCTGGTCTAGTAAACCAGAGTCAACTAAGTTTTTGGTTTGGGTTCTTCGGGCGGCTTTGCGGAAACGGAAGTCGTTTCTCATGTCCTGTATTTTACTCATATTATACCATTGAGTGTCCCTATATAAGGGTTTCTCTCAGTCCCCCGTCCAGAAGGTCGCAAACATTTCTGTATCGCAATCCTCACACAGTCCACCGAATAATTCGATATCTTCCAAGCCACAGTCCTGACACGTTTGATTAGTCATACAATACCAAGAACACTACCCTATATAAAGGTTTTTTCACTTGAGTGGAAAAGCTGGCGCCCCTCCTAAGAGGGGGTAACCTGCGCCCAGCTGTCCTACCTCAATGGGCTGGCTCACTGGGCTGAAGATGCGTCGCTACGTTTAACGCTCGGGCGGACTTATGCCGTAGGCCCTTCGCCATCTCTTGTCAGGCGTCTTCTCTTGTCTTTACCAGTTTATTAGACTGTTGTCCTCTCACCGCTTCCAAACGGGGCGCCTACTCCTTGGGCCACCTATTTACAGAGAGCAAAGACTCATGGAACTTAACCCCAGTATCCCGACGCTACACAGAACTTGTGCGTGTTGAATCTTGGGTTGTGTTTTACCATTTCACCAGACATAGCGAGTATTAGGTCCTCGCTTGCGTCATTGTCTTTTAGTATTTTTGCGATTGCTTCAAAGTGTTTTCTTGTCATAGTCATAATATACCATAGAGTGTGCCTATATAAGGTTTACGCTCTTCTCCTCCAGCGCAACATTCTCAGCAACATGCCCTGAGTTTTTATAGGTTGTTTATAAAATTCCTCAAATGTTTGTTTGCCGCCTAATTCGACGTAGTCGTGCCAGTTGTGGATTGTTTGTATTTCGTATTTGTCCATATTATACCAACGGGTGTGCCTATATAAAGGTTTTTTCACACGAGTGGAAAAGTCCTACTTGAGCTGGCTTCTTTTGAAACCAGCCCACACGTGACCCTTATCCCAAATGTATTTACTACCACCTGTAGCAGGGTCATAGACTAACCAATAGTTATTACCTCTGGCGTCTGTTCCTTTATTGATTATTTTATATCCGTCTTTGGTGTTTCTTTTTCTCATGAATTACCAATAGGGAATCCCTATATAAAGCTTTCTCACCTAAGCGCTTTCTCACCTAGGCTGCTTTCTCACCCCACGCGGGTTTCTCACCCACGCAGGTTAAAATCCCTCGTTTTGAGGGCCATTAGGCATTTATCTAAGTCTGATAAGACTATTTCTTAATGCTTTTGCATATGTTGATTTTGGTAAATTGATTTTACAATCTTCGTTTTGAAGTTTATATTTCAATGCACTAATCACGGCTATTGATGTTTTGTTATCCATTTTAGTTACCTCCATGTTTGGGTTTGGGCTGAGAGAGCCGGAGCTCTCCCATACCCCCTAACACGGCCTTTATTGTTGGTCGTGTATTTGGTCTATGATGTTATGTAATATGTCTAACATATAACCATAAGTTATCACATCATTGTGTCCATATCGATTCTTATTCATTTGGTCGATATCATACTTATTTAATTCTATTTCGAATTTCACTTATTCACCTCCTTTTGTATTGATTCCTTCGTTTTTACCTGTCTCGAATTCTTTAACGATTGTTTGTAATCGCTCGATTACATGACGGCCGTATTTATTCAAATCATGACCCTTCATGCCGGCAGTATCTGAGAGATACATTAGTTGCCCCATTAAATGGTGTAATGCGTTGGATTCATGATAGTTCGACCTATTCATGTCAGTTGTTGCGTATGCCCTTTTCATATATGTTTTTACGTTCATATTTTTTTTCCTATATCAGTATTTGATATTTAGTGCCCTAGCTCCGGAGAGCTAAGGTCACCTATCAGTTTACTTATTACCCCCGTAAGTATAACCTTTGTTACCTATACCGGCCATGCCTTGAAACTTTGGTTCTTTACCGTATTTCTTGACATGGTCCCAAACTAAGTTTGCTTCATGTGCTAAGCCCTCAAAAACATTATCAAATTCAGCCATAACAATTAGGCTGATATCTTGACCCTTTTTAGGTCGGTGCTTAGATAGACGGCTTTGAGGGTCTGAGGTGATACCGTAATACACAGCTTCCTTAGTTGCCTCGCTACCGAAATCAGCATCTAGAAAATGATAGGATGTCTTTTCTTGCTGTTGGGCTAATCGATACACAAAATACTTTTGATTATTCATTGAACTCCATGTAACAATCGAAACACATTTCTACGTTATGGCTCTCATGTGTAGCCTCAACTTTATCAGTGAACAACTCAAAACAAGGCTCACAAAATATCTCTATATCACTATTAGGTAGTGACTCCTCAAATCCTATTTGGATTAACTCGCTATCGGACAAATGGTTTTTTACCATATACTCAGAATAGCAACCTACTTATAAAGATTTTAGGTCAATCCGTGCTTAGCGTTTCACTTCCTAGCTACAAAATAGATACCGTTTTATGTTTATTTTTTCTCAGTTTCTCATTAAGTATATTCTCAGTTTGTCAGCATGTGCCCCCGTCTAAAAAGAAAGGCCGCATCCTCTATTATCGTCGACTACCCCTAAAAACAAATCGAGTGAAATTTTGAAAGTCATTATATAGCTCTATATAGGTATAGTAGATAAGCTACTACTAACAACAATAATGAGCTCTATAAAGCACTCCTCAGTTCAGGGACAGAAAGCCTTATATACTGTCAAAGGTTAAAATTATTACCAAAAGGAGAAACTAACTTCAATGACAACAAAAACGCAAAATTCCATTAAGTGGATATGTAATGAAATCAGGGATTTGCTATTAGCCAAGAACAAAGCATATGGCGATAGTGCATTAGAACCTGACAACATTTTTAGTAAGCTCGACTCAGCACAGGCTATCTGTGCACGAATCGACGACAAGCTCAGCAGGATAAAGAATGTAGGGCTTGATGACAAAACAGAGGACACCCTTGATGACCTCATAGGATATTTAATCTTACTCAAAATCGCGAGGAGCAATGCGACAGCAAGAGCGACAGTATTCACTACGTGTAATTGCGAACATGGGTGGCATAATTGTACATGCAAAGTAGAGCTTAATACTAATGGTGATGGTACCTTTGCTGACTATAGCGAAGGTTACGCTCCCCCGTGGAGCCATGAGGTACCTAGGGATGTTAGGGTGTTCGTTAGTGACCCCGGAGATGAGATGACTTCAATAAAAAAGAAGTCGGAGATGTGCGATAATGACTGATGGTAAGAAATGGAGAACTCGTGTTGAGAAGAAGATTGAGAAACTCGAAGCTAAGCTTGCAGAGTTACACGCTCGCAAATTAGAGCTTAGTATCAAGTTAAAGAAATGGAAAGGTAGATTATTATGAGTGAAGTAAAAAGAGCAGTGACAAGTAGAGCTTAATACATGAAGAAGACAATTTTAATAACCGGAGTAGCAGGATTGCTAGGCTCCCGATTAGCTGATTGGCTGATAGAGAATACAGAGCACGATGTAATAGGCGTTGATGACCTTAGTGGTGGATACTTAGAAAACGTTAACCACTTCGTTGACTTCTATAGCTTTGATTTAAAAGAATTAAAGTACGTGGATAATATGTTTGAAGAGAATAAGATAGATATTGTTTATCACATGGCTGCTTACGCAGCAGAAGGCCTTAGTCCGTTTATGAGGAAACATAACTATGAGAATAACTTGATAGCATCTACTAATCTAATTACAAATAGTATTAAACATAATGTAGAACGCTTTGTGTTTACTTCTTCGATGGCTGTGTATGGAGATAAACATACTCCACCATTCCACGAAGATTTACTACCCTTTCCGATTGACCCTTATGGTATAGCTAAACTCGCTGTAGAACAAGACTTAGAAGTAGCTCGCCGTCAACACGGCCTAAATTATACAGTGGTTCGGCCACATAACTTTTATGGACGAAACCAAAATATCTGGGACAGATATAGGAACGTACTAGGGATATGGATGTATCAGATTATGAATAACATACCTCCTACAATATTTGGTGATGGTAAGCAAAAGAGAGCGTTTAGTTATATAGATGATGCTCTTGAACCACTTTGGAAAGCATCACAATCAGATGAGTGTATAGGAGAAACAATCAACCTAGGTGGTGTCAAAGAATACACTATCAATGAAGCTTGTAATATTTTATTAGAGGTAACAGGAACAGATTTAAAACCAGTACACCTAGAACCACGGCATGAAACTAAATATGCGTGGTCTACATGGGACAAGTCAGTAGAACTATTAGATTTCAAACACAATATAGATTTAGAAGAAGGTTTAACTAAGATGTGGGAATGGGCACAGAATGCACCAGAACATAAAAGAAAAGAATGGAAGAACTTTGAATTAGATAAAGACATATATAACTTCTGGGAGAAACAATGAAAGTACCACCTAGTACAGTAGACCACAACCCTACAGATGGTAATACACCATTTCTTTGGACACACCCTCGTAATCACGAGTTTATTAGTCTTATACCTAGAAGCCCATACTTCATTAAGATAGCTACAATAATACGTAGTACTCCAGACCACGAATGGACAATAGACCAATGTGTAGAGAATGCACATTCTATATCAGAACAAGTAATAGTACTAGATGACACACCACATAACGAAGGTATAAAACATATCGAAAAAGATATAAAGTGGGTATTGTTCTTAGATGGAGATGAAGTTATAGACACAGAACTGTTTGGTAACTTTTTAAATGACCCAGAGACTTACAACTACGCTATGTATCAATTCGCTAGTGTAGGTTCTGTTTTGATAAGAAAAGAATTTGCTAACATGAATACCTCTATATCATCAATAGATGATTGTAGATATCAATTACATTTGTGTAGGTATTGTTCTAACTTCCAATCAAAGAGTGGACACCTCTATGAAGTGCAATACAACGATGAACCAATGATAAGGAGAATAAAATGAAAGAAGACCCAGCAATAGAACATGAGAATGTACACACCTATTATGATAATAAAAGGAGTGCAGAGAATAAAATACCTGTATTAGGAACTTTAGTAGTACGACAACCTAAATGGGTAAGACAACAAATAGAAAGCGTAGACTTTCCAGTAAAGAACTATATTATATTTAATAATAATGGTAAAGGAGAAATAACAGAAGAGCTAGATAAATTAGTTACCGAACACCAAGATAATAAATTTATAGATAATCTTCAAGTATGTCACCTTCCATGCAACATAGGTATAGCAGGTGGATGGAACCTAATAATCAAATCATTTATGATGGAACCATATTGGTTGATTGCTAATGATGATGTTTCTTTTGGTAGTGGATTCCTCGCAGAGATGTGCGATAAAGCTAAAGACCAAGAAGTTGGAATGATTCATGGGTTTGAAGGTGACTTTACAGGAATAGGTAGTTGGAATGTATTTTTATTAAAGGACTGGGTAGTACAACAAATAGGATTGTTTGATGAAAACTTTTACCCAGCTTATTGTGAAGATAGTGATTATATAATGCGTATCTTTTTGAGAGAACGTAACATAGGTGGTTCCCCTATAAAACGTATCATGTCTTTAGATAGCACCTACTACCATGGTGGTGGTGATTCTAAACAAGACAAAGATGAATACTACGAATATGGTATGCAGACTAGTCAAGGAGATGATGAGATTAGAAGAAAGTTAGAATTCTCTAATGTTATAAATTTCGAATACATGGAACAGAAATGGGGGCCATGGTGGAGAACTTGTTGGCCATGGGGTAATGGTCCATTTGACAATAAAGATTTACCTTTGTCCCACACAACATACGATTTACAATTTGTAAGAAAAAAGAATACGGGGTTTTAAGATGACAATAAAAATGCAAGATTTATGTACAACATCAATAGTTAAAGACGCAGGTAAAGAAGGAGCACTCACAGCACTCATTATAGATGCTGAACTTACAAATGGTTTAGGATTAATGAATCCTACAATATTAAAAGATAATAACGATTGGATAACTAATGTAAGAAGTGTATCTTATACATTACATCATTGTGACCCACCTAATCCAGAAGGTAGCGAACAAGATGGTAGATTTCAAACACCATGGGGTCCATTGAACTATGTTCGCCCAGATGACGACCCATATCTTAGAACAGATAATTATATAGGATATCTTAATGAAGGCAAAGGAATAGAAGGATATCACAAAATAGATACTACTAGGTTTCCTAAAATGCCTGATTGGGATTTTATAGGACATGAAGATGGTAGATTAATGAAATGGGATGGTCAACTATGGTTTGCAGGAGTAAGGAGACATGCCCCAGATGGTAAAGGTAGAATGCAAATGTCTAACATTCAACTAACACCCACAGGAGCATATGAGTTAGAAAGACACATAATAGAAGTAGAAGACAAACAATCTTATTGTGAAAAGAACTGGATGCCTATTCTTGATATGCCATATCATTTTGTTAAGTGGATGAATCCTTTAGAGATAGTAAAAGTAGACCTTCTTGAAAATAAAGCTACTCAAACAAAATTAGGAGATACATTACCTTTTGATAATTTAGACTTAAGAGGTGGTTCACAAGTAGTACCCTATAAAGATTATAGAATAGCTATTACGCATGAAGTAGATGGGTGGGTATCTGAAAGAGGCGACCGCGAAGGTCATTACAACCACAGACTTGTAATATGGGATAAAGATTGGAATATAGTCTCAGTATCTAAACCATGGAAATTTATGCATGGTAAAATAGAATTTTGTTGTGGATTAGCAATAGAAGGTGACACCCTACATATAACATTTGGATATCAAGATAACTCAGCTTATTTATTTAGAGTACCTTTTGATTTTATGAACAACTTACCTAAGGAGGAAGCTTATGAAAGAAGTAATTAGACCTACATACGCAGAACTAGAACAACAAGTCAAAGAACTACAAACAGAGTTAGATTCGAGACCTGAAATAACATTTCATCCTGTTGCTCACTTTACTAATCTTTATCCTTATATCAATAACCCTACACCACAGAATATGTTTGCTTTAGGTTTAGAATATGAAAAGATGGGACAAACAGCATCTGCCATAGGATATTATCATCAATGTGCTGAAAGAGCTGTTGATAATAATTTATTAACCTACGAAGCTTTGATAAGGATGTCTTTATGTTATGAAAAGCAAGGTGGTAGAAAAGCACACGAAAAATTAGCATTACAACATGCGATAGGAGTTATACCAAATAGACCTGAAGCATATTACTTCTTAAGTAGTTTGTATGAAAGACAAGGTGCAGAAGATAATCATGAGAGATGGTTTGATTCATATGGGGTAGCTTGTATGGGTGAAAGCCATGAGTTTAATCTAGCAACTAAGATTCCAGATTTACAACCATTACAAACCGACACAGGTTATTATGGAGTACACGGTTGTACATTCCAAAAAGCCGTAGCACTGTGGTGGATAGGAAGAGGTGACGATGCTCGTAAGTTATTTGCAGAACTAGATAAAAGGAATGACTTTCCTAGTAACATAAGAGAACTCATTACTAGCAATATAAAAATGTTAAAATCAAACGAAGGGAGACAACCAGAATGAAACTAATAGATAACAAATTCTATATACCAGATAATATGGAACAATACTTAGGTGACAACAACGCGTTACCTGAAGAGTTAGTTATTGAATGGTGTAAAAATAATATTAAGGACACAGAAAAATTTATAGATATAGGAGCTCATGTAGGAACATACGCATGGTCAGTTGCTCCATATTGTAAGGAAGTTATTGCTTTTGAGCCAACACGTCATAATTACAACATGATGTGTGCAAATATAGCATTAGCAAATTTATCACACAAAATACAAACACACAACATAGGTTTATCTTCTGAAGATACATACCTAACTTTTCACGAAAGAGATAGTGATGGTGGTACAAACGGATTTGATACACCATACTTAGGAGAAGGAAACACACAGAGATTACAAGTAAAACAGTTAGATAGTTTTATAATAGAAGATATAGGACTAATCAAAATAGATGTAGAAGGGCATGAGCTAGAAGTATTGAAAGGAGCTATAAGAACTTTACAAATGAATGGTTTTCCACCAATATTATTTGAATGTTGGGATATACCAGAATTAAAAGAACCACTATGGAATTATTTAAATTCTATGGGTTATAGTATTTCTAATGCATCATCAGAAGAAATGTATATAGCATACAAGGAGAATAAATGAACGACGAATTTTATAAGAAAGAATACGACTCTGAGGGTTGTAAGTTGCCTAGACAAATTATGGCAGCAGAAACTAGAACGCCATCTATTGTGGTTGTAGACCATTTTTACAATGACCCTGATGAAGTAAGAAACTGGGCAATAGGAGAAGGTCATTTCCAAGAACCCGGCAGTCATGGTGCTGTAGGATATAGATGTGAACAAGAACGTAAATTTTTTAGTAATGCTAAAGAATGTATAGAAAATGTTATGAATGGTAAAGTAATAGAAGGAAGCGAAGAAGGAGGTTGGGAATATCCTACTAACGGATGTTTTCAATGGTGTCCAGCTGGTACACCTGTTGCATACCACAGTGATAGCCAACAGTATGCACGTGTGTTATTTTTAACACCAGACGCACCACATGACACAGGAACTTCACTCTATAAGCACAAAGACACAGGTATAGACTATTTACCACAAACAGAAGAAGAATGTCAGAAATACTTTGGTTGCTCATGGCAAGAATTACACAATGCTGTATTTGGTAAGTATCACGGTAAACTAGGAACACCAGACCCTAATCCACCTAACAACCCAGATATGTTATTGAGAACATACGAATCTAATTACTTAGATGGTACTCAGTTCGAAGAAACTGATAGAGTAGCTAATATATACAATAGACTAGTAATCTTTGATGCTAGAAAAATACATTCAGCTACAGCGTACTTTGGAGATAATATACACAACAGTAGATTATTTCAATTATTCTTTTTTAATTTAGAAAAAGAGGAGGACAAGTTATGAGTGAAGAAAAATGGACAGCAAGTCATATGAGACTAAGCCCGAGTAAGATTAATACTTACTTAAAGTGCCCGAGAGAGTTTTACTATAATTATATAGCTAAACTACCTCAGAAGAAAACCATACACCTATTCAGAGGTACATTGGTGCACCAAGTATTGGAAGACCTATTTAAAAAACAGTTTCGTACGTTACCACAGTGGGAGAAAGGAGCACCCAAGTTATGGGTACAAGGACAGTTCGAGACTGGCTGGGAAGAGA
>Ga0114906_1000823_pt1 | contig 16947 bp, 24 predicted proteins | sample MalvirDeepMed_M9_FD_89687 | JGI IMG/M metagenome (GOLD analysis project Ga0114906, IMG submission 89687) | Marine viral communities from the Global Malaspina Expedition - Malaspina viral metaG DeepMed_M9 | ecosystem: Environmental > Aquatic > Marine > Oceanic | place: Mediterranean Sea...
AGGGTTCCTTCCTTCATCGCCAACCCACACAGGTACACAAGTTGTACATCACATGTGTGCATGTATTCGCCGCGATGCGTTCCTAGTTTCAAGAGTACCGCATTATCTGAATGGGTGTATTCACCGTCTAGCAATTCCACCGCGTCATCATTCCAAACATACTCGCTCTCATATTCACAGTAGGTGACATTGTCAGTGTGTGTCCATTCGCAACCGTCTACATATGCGTAATGTTCCCCTAGACAATTATCGCACACTGCATTATCGTCAACAATAGTACACTCTTCATCATGGCACCTATCGCCGCAGTGGTCGCAAGTACAACCACGCACAAAACCCGATACCGTTTCAAGATACCAGCGGTGTTCATGATCGGCGGTACCGATGTTGTCACCATTCAAGTATACGCCGGTACACTCACCGATAGAGACTGTACCTGTGGGTGATTCACCGTGTAGTTCTTGCATTGCTAGTGTGAATACCTGCTTGGAACAGTCACCCGATACGCCGCGCTGATAGATGTTGGTGATGAGCCAATCGGCGCCATGTTCCATACCCCAACACCGCGCCTTTACTTCATCATTGCCATCCTTGATATACCCGATGAAGGTACCGTGGTTCTCGGCAATAATGAGCGGCGCGTATTCATACTGGCAACCTGCGCGGAAACATGACCCTCGGTCACACTTCATGCAAGCCATCCGAAGAAATGCGGCGGGTTCAGTTGTAATAACTACGGTATAGCCATCACCCGCGCGCAGTTTACGTTGCGCGCTCAATACCTCTGCCAATTTGCGACCCGATCTTCCAGTATCGTATTCCCCGTCGGTTTGCTTCAACATCCAATCATCTAGGGTCAGTTTGCCGACCTTGCCCGTTTCGCGCCATCCCGCGCGGGTCGTCACCTTTAGGCGCGCCATGCGTTCTTCAATGCTACTGATCGCCGAGCATCGTGTGACGTCTAGCAATGCCGCGATTGACTCGCCGTCGATCTGTACGACGCGCCGCAGTTCCATTCCAGCATGCGCGCTGTTGACATTGTGTAGCCACCTTTCAATCGGTACCGTGATGCCGCGGCGCGCGGCGTACCGTTCCTTGTCTACTGTTATCAATTCTGCTGTTCTTATGTTTGTTGCCATGGTTCCTATTCCTTTATGTTTCCGGCGGCACCATTGCCACCGTCTATATGGTAGACGATTATCGACTATCAAGTTGACGCGCCTCCAGTTTTCGGGTAACATCGGGCAAACTGTGCGCGCCATCCCCCAGTAGGATACCCCCTAACAAACACCGAATATAATCACCCTACTTCTAATTGAGACTCATTCTCAATTAGGCTTGTTAGGGTTTTGTTAGGGTTCGAGAAATTAGGGTTTTGTTAGGGGGTAGATTTTGACCCCCTATACACGCACGCACACGGCTGGGAGAATTGACCTGCTGGGAGAATCTGACTCCCCGCACACGCGCACGCGGCTGGGAGAATCCGACCCACTGGGAGATTCTGACCTGCTGGGAGAATCTGACTCCCCGCACACGCGCACGCGGCTGGGAGAATCCGACCCGCTACACGCACGCACGCGGCTGGGAGAATCTCGAACGCCCCTTGACTACTAGACAAATATCTGCTACTCTCTAGGGGTTGCAATGGTGCAACAACTACATAAAGGGTAGAACATGAAACTGATAACTAAAGCGATTGAGAATAAAGCCCCTGCTTTATATTCTCAGGACGATATGGATGCGGTCGATGTTAAGGTCGTGGCAAAGTTTTTTAACCCCTACGGTGTGGGTACTTGGTACATGACAGAGTACGACCCCAAAACAAAGATGGCGTTTGGTTTATGTGATTTAGGTTATCCAGAGTTAGGGTATTTCTCTATTGCTGAATTAGAAGATTTACGCATTCGACCGTTCGGTGGAAAGATCGAACGAGACAGACATTTTGGAAAAGCAACATTGAAAGATGTAATTGATCTATGCGACAATTTACAAGGATGAATACACAATGACACACTACTGCGACAAATGCGAACAACCGATGGGACGAGAAGAAGAAGCATCACTTGTTGATGGAAAGATTCTGTGCTTGGATTGTTTAGACGATAAGAACAAGCCAGCCGAACAACCAATTTCAGAATGTACGTGTCGTGGTTCTTGCTCTTGTCGTTGGGAGTACACGCAAGCAATAGCCAAGTGGCTTTGTGGAGACACCTCCCAAGACTCTATTGACAAGGCGTATGAATACATTGAGAAGGAGAACAACCAATGACTACGATTGAACAACAGGAAGTTATTCGAATCAAGGAACACGCAGACTTGCACAACATCAACAACATGATCTTTGACGAGATGTACAAGCAGAAGTACACGATGTACGCCATGCAAAAGACGCTCAACGCGGCGGGTCATACCATTGGGAGAGACCCACTCTACCGATGGGCGAAGCAAGACTCACGACTGAACAGCGAGACACTCAACATGATGTGTGCCGTCCTTGGACTACGGCTCACCACTACAAAGGAGGATTGACAATGGATCCGATGAAGAATTACTACGAGCAACTGGTTGGTGCAACCATCACCGACTACCAACTAATCGAAGATGAGTACGCTCTCGACCCCTTCCCATGCTTCTCACTGAAAGCGAAAGACGGAAGCACAATCCGCGTTGAGGTGAGTCGTGACCAAGAAGGCAATGGAGGCGGCTTCCTCTTTATTTCCCAAAAGGAGGAAACCAAATGAAAAAAGTGAATAAATATACTCGTGCCGGAACCTTTGGGAGAGTAATTGTCTGCCCGAAATGCGGCACACACACAAGGGTAAGCCACTTCTCGTGGACTGCACTAGGCTGCAGGGCTAAGCAGTACGGGGGTTGCGGCAGGATGGTTCAAAAGGCTGATTGGCTCGTAGCCGATAAGGAGGACAAATGATATGAGTTTATACATGAGTTTTGAGGAACTAGCAGACAGGGTAACGAGTGGAGATTTCCCTATGGATGTAAACATGGAAATGGAGTACAAAGGTTTTACCATAATTGTTGATAGTGAAAATGGTGCGAATCCGTTTATGTCATCCTGCACACTTGCAGGTCGATACCCAAAAGTTTGTATTGTGCCAGAAGGGGAATACAAGTGGACAGATATTACATTTACAATTGATGATGCAAAGATACTCATTGATAAGATACTCATTGATGGTTGGAAGGACACACAATGAAAAAAATTAACACACAAAGACTACTCGTACTCGCGGCATGGACATATACACTGGCTTATGTATTTGAACTTTACATGAGGTACTCATAATGACACTCGACCCCTTTGAGCGTAACTCAATACACCTCATGAAAGAGGGGTACATCTTCGCAATGGCTAGAGTCAAGGACGACTGCGTTGCGGGGATACCCGCGTGCGTGATACCGATGTGGATACAAGAAGATGATGCTAAGGACGCGGAGAAGATTCGTGCGATCTTAGGCTCTGAGCCGATGATAGGTGAGCATCCGGAGGTTGAATTGGATAGGGCAAAAATTGAACAACTGGTTTTCACTACTATAAAAGGAGTGGCTTACAATGAATAATACAAGATCAATAACGATCTGCTTAGTCCTAGTGATCGTCTTGTCTCTATTGGGAGAATGGGTCGGGGCTTCGATCATGTTCCTGCTGGCATGTATGCAGACCTACAGGGAGTACAGGATCAGGAGAATGCTCTACACCCATTGGGAGATGCGGCAAGACGCAGGGGGTGCTACTTGGGACTCAAGGAATAAGAGAGAGATTAAATATCCCTATAAGTAAAACCACTGGGATTTTTTAGTAAGACAGCCCACCGTTTTGGTGGGCTGTTTTCTTTGGGTAACATGAAATCCTGAAAAAGATTTTTGAAAAAAGTTTTTTCGTTGTTTCCAAATCATAACACAAGATAATTTCTCCGAAAAGTTACTGCGCACACGGAATTGAAAAAAAATAATTTTGCGAAAAACTCATTCTGGTAAAATACACATATCGGATAATCCGACACGCTCTTTGACAAGTGAAGATGTGCCGTTCATAAAGGAGAATGCTTTATGAAAAAACAAAAACTTCAAGCAGGATTGTATATGTACGGGGGATTCCAACTACAGAAAGAATACATGGGTGACACCATTGGCATGACTGCGGTGCGAAGATGGAATGTTTGCGAACCTATGGGATGTACTTGGTGCGTTGTTCACGATGCACCAAGCCTGAAGGCAGCGATGAAATGGGTTGATGAAAAAGTAAGCCGAGATCGTCATGAAAAGATTATGATGAAGATGGTGAAAGACAATCCCAATACCATCGGCAAGATGTTTAGAGATTTGGGATACGCTACAAAATAAGAACTCAAACCGAACGGCACATCTTCATTCGCCAAAGAGCAGCCCCCTATACCTCCCCATTTACCTGCCATGTTTCGTAGTCCAAGACCTCCAACCGCATGAGCATCGGGGCATACCACAGGTAGCCGTCATGGAAGATATAGATGTCAGCCTCAGACAACGCACCATAAGACTCAGGGGCTTCCCCCTGACGCAACTCTGAGACATGCACCTTCCTGCCGTCAGCGCTTCCACCAATACATTCAACTTTCATTTGCTTGCTCCTCCGCATGTCGGCACACTATCCTGGATAATTCGAGTAAATCCGATGCCCCCACTGTAATCATCCACTCGCCAAAGTTTCGGCGGTGCGCCAGAAAAGGAATCTTGTCACCAGAATCTGAGACACACTGGGACATTGCCTTGGTAAGACAAAGACGCTCGACCCGTTTGACTTCACAGTGTGTACCATCCCAAGACACCACATCTGGAGAGTCCGGACTGCCAGAGTATTGGCGACCACGGCGTGCAGCTTGAAGTCCAAAGTTATCTCGCAGATAGGCAGCCCACTCTCGTTCACCCGCAGCACCCTTCTGCCTAGAGTTAATTGGCAACTTTTGCTCCTTCCGCATTTCTCTTATCGCGTTTGCGTTTCGCGTCTAGCAATCTTGTCTTGGCACACTGACCATTCCATTGTTCCCACTCAGGGAAAAGTATATCGCCGCCACTAGAGAGCATCCACCCAGCCCTAAGCAACGCTTCCCCTAGTCCATCCACCCCGATGATCTGGTCAAACTCATTGGGAGATATGTCAGAGATAACGCCATCGGCAGTATGTTCGCCCACCCATCCCCACACCCTGACCATCATGCCCACAACAGCGTATCTGTCTGCACTCAATGCTCGTGCAACCTGAGTGGTCTTGGGAGATTCGTATAGGTTCTGTCTAATGGGTATCCATGATGTCATCGTTCAGCCCTCCAATAATTAGCCCTGTCAATGAAACACTCTAAAGTATCCTTGGATGCCCCGCCCCCAACCCACTCTCTAACATCTTTATGTTTGGGTGGTTTAATAATGCGTACAGAAGGTGCTATCGCAAGTAGACCAACGGCTAATTTTCTTGCACCGTCAACGCCAACCCCATCACCATCGGCACACACTATCACTTCTGGAACAGGATTAAAATTGGTGAGCAACTGCCTGACCATTGACTCTTGACCCAAGCAAGATGGTCTACCTACCACATCAAAACCGATGGACAATAGTGCCGCCGTATCTGTTGGCCCCTCTGCAATCAATAAATATTTATCTTCCCCCAAGCCTATTGGGACAAACAAGCCGGCCCTGCTCCCCTTAACCGTGGACTTGTTCCCATCGTCGTGCCTGAGCCGGATCCCCACGACTTCACCAGTTGCATTCATCATTGGGAAAGCGAAAGCATGGCGATGTTGGTTTGCCCTTACGCAGCCGAGACGCTCCAACGAGGTGGGAGTCACGCCTAATTGGTTGGCGTACTCAGCCACTTGTGCATCGGAGGTGTATAGTTTCCACCGATTCATTATTGCACCTGGGAGAATCTTCCTCCTTTGTTGTGGTCGATTAAGCAAGTCTCGACCATTGCTTTCTCCAACATGTAAGTAGCCGCCATTTCTCATGTTTACTTTACTTGCCACACGCATACAACAGTGGACAGACTCATCCACAGCTCTGGTACACCAATCGGGTTTATTACAAATGTGACATGGTTTTCTTTTAGTAACCCTGACCCACTCAACCCTGTCTCTGGTGACGACTGATTTTACAGATGCTTCTTTCCAATCGTAGGTCATCTCTTCAGTGCCTTCCTCACAGCCCTTGCCGCTTTTGGGCGAGAGTATTGTGGTGGCAACCCAAGCAATATGAGTGCAAGGCATTGCACCTGTGCAGGGGGTAACATTGATATATCATTTTCATACGCCATCGCCTGTCTATACACTCGTTCAAGTTGAATAATATCATTCTTTAGCATTATTAAAACCCGCCTCTTTCCAATCTATCTTTTCTTTTCCAGCCATTTGCAGCAAGCTCATCAATTATTTTTGATGCTTCGGATTTTGTTACATCGACTGAATAGCCAAACTTTTGTAATAGTTTTGACTGTTTGTATGTTGCCTTGCCATTCCTTGATCTTTCTATTAATTTGCCAATCATCGCCGACCCCTCACGCGAAGTCATCCGGCAAGCATCGCCGCCGTCAACGCCGAATCTCTTTAAGCCTGCAATTAAACGATCTGAACATGGCTTGTCTACAGCCTCCCAGCCAGTGATTCTTGAAACTGGCTTGATTCCTACGGCGGTGAACGGGTCGGATACCTGAGATGACCAGTTCACCCTCGCCATCAATCGCTGCCGCCGATCACTTTCTTCTTGTTCTCTCTTTAGTTTCTCTGCGATGCGCTTGGCTACTTCTTCCTTCGCTTCTTCCAGAGCCTCTTCAACAGGCATAGTTGCCTCTGCTTTCGTCAGTATCTCTTTCGCATAAGTGATTGCTTCATCACTGTAATTCCCACCAAGAAGATCGGCGGTGTGTATCAACTTGTGTCTACCCGCGTTGCCCACAAAGTCTATGACTTCTAGGGCGGGTTTTCCCGATGCGGCGATAGCAGCACAACGGTCCTCCGGCGTGTCTAACCCATCAACAATGTCCGGCAATGTCCTTGTACCCCTACCCACCATCTGAGCAAACAAGGCTCTTGATTTGGTGGGACGAGCTAGCACAATGACCTCAACGCTTGGCTCGTCGAAGCCCTCAGTAAAGCAGCCAACATTAACCAGTGTCCTGATCTTGCCCTCGGCAAATCGCCGGAGAGTTTCACGCCGAGCATCCTTGGGAGTTTTACCACACACCCATTCGGCACTAAAGCGGGAGTAGCGATTAAAGATTTCGCACAACCTCTCAGCGTGTGCAACACTGGATGCGAATACCAGAGCCTTCCTGCCACCCACAATCTCAATGGTGGGAACGGCAATTCCCTGCAGGTTAGATTCGTATTCCATGACGGCTGCAAGTTGTTTACCGTTTAGATCGCCAGCCGTTGTCTTAATTCCTGAGTAATCTAGGCTGTTCACCACTACTGATCGTTGAGTGATTGGGACAAGCCAGCCATCTGCGATGGCATCATGGATTAGATACTCGTAGGCTACTGAATCGAAAATCATGCCAAGGGCTTTTTTGTCTGCTCGATCTGGGGTTGCCGTTACACCCAAGATTCTTATCTTAGGATTCTTGAGTCGGTAGTAGTCGATGATCTTCTGGTAACTGCGTGCAGGTGCATGATGGGCTTCGTCAATCACCACCAAGTTGAATTGCGTAGGGTCGAATTTGAGTAGCCTTTGCCCCGCATTCTGCGTCTGCACACTTGACACCACCACTGGGGTACGCCGGAAGAACCCTTCGTCTGCCCGATAGTCAGCCATTTCTATGGATGGTCTACTGCCCGTTATTACTTCTACCTTAGCCGCAGCCTGCCAGATCAACTCTTCTCGATGGGCGAGTATAAGGGTACGACCATAAGCAGTCCGATCAATAAGATGGACAAACACAATTGTCTTACCAGTACCTGTTGGGAGAACCAATAGTTGTGAATCTGATTCTGCCCAACCGGATTCGATGGATTGGACTGCCTCTTCTTGGTACGGTCTAAGTTTCATTTAGATCATGTACCAAACACACGAAGGCTTTTGCTGCCGTCATTGGGACAACTCCGTTTCCGAGCAATCGCAAGGAATCCACGCGACAGGAACGCACCATGTCGCCATCGGCAATCCCATAATCTGAGCCACCCATAGCGGTGATAGTTTCTTCGTCCCCGATGGTTCGTGGGGCTTCCCAATCTTGCTGTTGTTCATTTGGTTTGCTTGGGAATAAACCTCTAGGGGCAACAAGCCGTTCGTGCCTCTCGCCTTTCCGCTTGGTCGCGGTCTTTCCAGAGAAGTTCCCTGTGTGTCTTTCCAATCCCTCGCTTGAGGTGTTGCCCAATTTACAACATCCTCCCGAAGATTTCTGCACCCGCCCTGTCTTGCAGCATCGGTCAGTTCGTCCGGCTTCCTTATTTGTTCCCCCCTTGTCGCGTCCGTGACCTGTGGGGTTGCCCAACTCTCTATCTGTCGAGCAGCAACACCCAGACTCTTGCCCGGTTTGCCCTTCGCTCTCCCCTCTTCGTAGTCCTGTACCCTCTTGTTGTAGTTCTCCAGTGGCTCGTCGTGGTTCCCCCTGTCGGCATGAATCCCCGTCGGGGTTGGCCAATTCGCTTGCACGCTGTCTGTCAGTGTTGTCCCATCGTTGCTCTTCCAGTGTGTTTTTTTGGCTGTCGCCCTCCTGCTTCCGAACGAATCGCTCACCGTCATTGTTGGAAATACCAAGCAGGAACACCCGCTTCCGTCGATGGGGTGCGCCAACTTCTTCCGCACTGAATATGCCTGCCGTTGATCTATAACCCATTGATTCCATTCTTCCCAAGACATGCTTGAGAACGCTTGTGTCTGGCTCTCCCCCAAGTTTTGAGGAAATAATCCCTTCGACATTCTCAAAGAAGATGATTCTGGGTTCACACTCCAAGACAATTCGTTCGATGTCTGGGAACAGATGTCTTGGATCATCTGTACTTTTTTGTTGCCCTGCATGGCTGAATGGCTGGCAAGGGAATCCACCGCTAACGATGTCCACCATTCCGCGAAATGGTTTTGCGTCGAAGGTTTTAAGGTTCGTCCACAAAGGTGCTTCATCCAATTGTTTGCTTTCCATCTTCTCAACCAAGTTCCCCGCAGCGAAGGCTTCGATCTCCACATAAGCGACAGTTCGCACATTTGGGAGAATGCTTCGGAGTCCAAGGTCGATACCTCCGTAGCCTGCGCATAGGCTGAGATGATTGATTTGGGGACTATCCACATTCCTACTCCTTTAATTCTTCTGGCATACAGTTAAATAGTTGTTTTGATAACCATCCCCTGTGTGAGCATTCACTACAACCATCACCCTTACAGAACGAACAAATGGCGTAGGGCTTGGCTGTTAATCTCAAAGCACTCAGTAAATTGTTGCAATCAGCAGTAAAAGCACTGATAGCAATGTCAGCAGCGAGTCCATCTATCCTGTCACCCGCGTGTTCAATCCATTGCTTTAGTTCACTAGCCTTCATAATGAGTTCATTGACTTCCCGCGTCGCAACATCCCACCCAGCAACTAGGTGTGCAGGGACGGCGTTCCCCTCACCGTCAAGACGATCTTCAAATTTGGAAACGCCAATGTGCTTGGTTTCCATTTCTCTACCCGACTTTGTTATTCGCTTGGTATTTTCACTAACAGAATCTGTTAGTGAGTTTCTTACTGTTCTAACTAGCTCTTGGGAGACACCAATGTATTCGGCAATTCGGTAGTCGCTCCACTCGGGGTTGATCGTCAAAGCCATGTCTGCAGCCCGTCTTTTGTCAGCATTCGACCGGCGAAGTCCGTGGGTTTGGTTGGCACCAATAGCATACCACTGAGCGTCCTCACGAGAGCCGTCACGCACATCTGCATTGATTTTGGACATGAGTGCCTTCCGAGCAGCACACACCCTGTGGAAGCCATCAGCCAACCACAACTCATCACCATCATGGAACACAACGATGGGTGGCATCGCCTTGGAAGTCTCATAAGAAGCGGCATAATCTTGGACAGCCTGCACATCCATAGAAACTCTGGACTGGGTGTCCCCATTGACCCTAATATCTTCGACAAATAAATCTTTTAGCATCCTTGCTCCTTAAAAAAGTCGATGACAGCCAACGAGGGCTGCCACCGACCAGAGGTTACCTGATATTCAAATGTGTGCCACGCTCCTGCAAGAGAGCGAATCTAAGTTCTTCGCCACCTTCCAATGCTTCGCGGATTTTATTCTTATCAGGCTCAAGCCTGACAACTGAGAATTCGTGGGGGACTTCACCATGAATATCTAGGGGACACTTGCCCCCGTTCTTGGCAACCGATACGAAATACCTGTCAGTATCTACCTTGTTAATACCCATGTCCTGCATCGCATCAAGCAATCGGTGAGTCAGGTATGTGGCAGTTTTTGAATCTGTTGTAGCGCGTTTAGACAGACGATCTGCCTCCTGTTTTCGTATATCAGCCCGACCCTTCAAATCAGTGATAAGGGCAGCATAGTTATCAACCTTCTCAGACAAGTTGGTATTCAACTCATCGAGCCAGTTGTTAATGGCTGTGTCTACCGATGGATCTGTAATGTCTCCACCCACAGATTCAATAAGATCGTCCAATGCCCTGAGGTCGTCGGTAATATCTAATAGGGTAGTCAAAATGGAGCCTCCTCCGTCGCTGTAGTCATTGATTGTTGTGCAGCATCAAGCGCCGCATCATATTCACCCATATCTACTGGGAGGATGTCAGAATAAGACTTACCGTTCTGAGATTCCTTCCATTCCACGCGGATACACAGGTTGCGTCCCACCAAGTTTGTTTCGGCAAACTCAGGGTCGGCAAAACTCTGGGGCGATATGCCCGACTCGCTCATCTTCACAAGGTCTGCGGGTGGATCACAACTTTTAAGCAATCGTGCGAGAACCCAGCCAGCCTTTTCGGAAAGTGTACACATTTGTGCAGCCTCCCTTGCCTCTGTATCTGAGAAGATAATCAGTATCTGTGGATCGCCCTTGGCACTCTCAAACGTGCCGCCCTTCCCCCCGTGAACCACACCTGTGATCTGTACCTTGTGCATTCCGGCGGGGAGGCGTTCTGCATACTCGCCGCCCCCTTCTGTATTACTTGCTTCTGTCCAGTTGAATGTCATGTCATTCTCCTTAAAATCTTTCAAAAGTCTTTTTCTCTGTTGAGCCGACCATCGACTCAACTTCTTCTGCGTTGAACGCCGTCTTAGCAAATTCAACCATATCAATTGTGCCATCTTCCAGCCAAGCCTTCATTTGCTTGCCAAGTTCAGCCCCCGGTTTTGTAATCATTAAATCTTGGAATTTCCCCGTCCTGTCTTTGATGATATGACCAGTATGCTCTTGGTTAATCTCCATGAGTAGGTCAAATTCATACTCTATTCCTTTGCCCTGCTCAGGAGTAAGCCCAACCCTGTCAATGGTTGTCTTGCCGCGAGAGTTCTCGCCAACTATCCACTCCGTCTTGGTACGCATCGTGGCAATAATGTGGCAAGGTGAAAGCAGGATTGCATCAACCAGTGACCGTTGCTTGGGCGTTCCCTCAGACCATGCCGACCAAGTGTTGCCCCGATACTTCGTCTTGGCAAGTTGGTCTATTTCAGTAAGCAACTCGTGCCACGCATGGGTGAGAGAATCAATAATCAGCACATCATATTTAGATGCCCCAGAGATCCCCTCAAGATAATCCTCAATAGTGCGACCCTCTAGTTCGCAGACATCAAAGCCGAACCTATCGGCATACTTACTGGCACTTCCACGCTCAGTATCAATAAAGGCGATCTTCTTTCCAAGACCGCCTGCGATTGCCAACGAAGTGTAAGTCTTACCGGAACCTGCGGGGCCAAAGATGGCTGCTCGAAGTTTCGATTGCTTTTTCGTGGCTTTTGTAAATTTTCCCATATAACCTCCTTTTATGGCTTGGGGAAACCCCGCTAATCCCCGAAGGGATTAACGGAGCTAAAGGATAGGGTGACACAACTTGCAACCCTAATATTTGTATCCGAGCGTAGTTGTGTCCAACATCGAGAAAATCTTAATCCCCCCTAGCCTTTATGTCAACGAGGTTAATCGGCTATTTTGCGGCAATCGCTTCAACTTTTATCATCTTGTTCTCTGCGTAAAATCGTAACCACATTGCACCAATAGGTTTGGGTACGCCACCACGCTCAATGTGCCAGCCTCCCCAGCCATCACCATATTCATCTTTATATGTGCCGATCCTTATATGTAACTGCTCGTCAGTAGAAATTGTGTTGTTGTCAAGGATTCTTTCCCTTGCGATTGGGACACACCACTGGTCGTGGGTATGACCGCCGCAGACAATATCTGCGTCTGGGAGATACACCGCCAACCGATTTGTCTGAATCACACCGCGTGTCACCGGTCCACCACCACCGGAGCCATGAAAATACTTCATGTTGAAGCGGCTGGCTTTTTTATTCTTCTTGAAACAGAATCGTACCCAACCGCCGTACCCACCGGCTTGAACATGATGACCAGACATCACGGACATGCGTTCACAAAGCCGTTCCGTCAAGTCTGTTTCGTGTCGCTTCAAGATTGAGGTTTCGTGATTCCCTCGACCAATGACTATGTAGTTCTTCGCGTAGGGTGTATAAAAATCTGCCGCACACTTGACCAAAGAGTCGAGATACCGACCCTCTTGCTGTTCTGGTCTACAGGCAGTTAAATCAGATCGCTTGTCCCACTTCCCTTGCATGGCACAAAAGGTGTCACCCACATCTATGATTCCAGCTCCACGTTCGACAGCCTGCTTGAGATGCTTTGTTTCGAGTTTATGATCTGTGTGGGCGTTGTCGTGGTGACGGTCTGACGACAACAGAAACCATTGCTCCCACCCCCCAAACTGTTCAATATTTGTCCTGACAACATGTACGTTCCTGGACGGATGTTCAACAGTATATGGAAGTTTTGTCATGCCCTATCTCCTATGCCACAGTAACGAGCTGACTTCCATCAACTAGGAACCTGCCCCCATGTATAGTTGCACCATTCATGGTAAAGGTCGCTGATTGCGTTCTAGTATCAAAGGTTCCCCCAAACAAGATGATGTCATTGACAACTATGGGCGAGCCTTCATTCTGTCTGAAGATTGTCGTACCGCTATATTGAGTTATATCATTTACCTCGGCTGCAAGTAACCAAACATTTGATTGGGAAAGAGTTAGGTCGCTACTTGTATAATTCACAGACTCGATAGTGAGCGTTGCTCGATTAACAGCAATAATTGTTGTAGCCCCATCGCCCAGTGTTGCCCTCGATCCTGTGCAGCGTACTGTAGTCAGATCATCATCAGTCGTAAACTGGATTTGCGAACCATGTGCATCAATGGTGGTAGCATCGGTAGTCTTTAAGTCAATACTGCCCCGCGTTCGGGTGAGTATGGCAGAATATACACCATCAATTTCGACACCGGTAGATTGAGCATCTGCAACTCGCACCTCCCCAGCCGAGCCACCCTCGTTGATATTGGCATAGAAGTTTGTGTGCCGAGACGACAAGTTCACCACAATTGCAGATAGTTCAACTGGCGTAGCAGCCAATCCTATATCACCCTTGTAATTTTTCCCCACCAAGACCTTTTGACAACGAAGTGTCCCTCCGGCACGAGCTGGATTGCTACCACTTGGAAATAGTGCTATATCATTTGCGGCGGGTACGCCACCACTCCAATTCAAGGTATCATCTATATCTGTATTGATGTCCCCAACCCATACAACTCGCTCAGACACTTTCACAGTGAGTATAGGATGATAAGCGGATGTACTATGATTTGTAGAAGCATATTCAGCCAACGCCGTAACAGTAGTTTGTGACATTGATAACAGTATCCGTAAAATGCCCGACCTTCTCATTATCGCATCTTTGACAAGGTCTATAATATCTACCGTTTGAGTTCCACTTGAGTCACCCGCATATATTGTGTAAGTAGGTTCGGATGTAATGGCTCCATCACCGCCAGCCGTGTCCCAATTGCTTCCCGTCTTGTAAATGTTCCATGTCGCCTGACTTGACACAAATTCCTGTATACACCTTGAGATTATTATTGGTTTTGCCGCAGTTCCCCACTCGGCAATTGAAGTCAGTTTAAGATTCGCAGAAACGATGTCGGCTGGCGTAGTAAACGCAGACACATCAAATTCTAATATTGAATTTTGGCTACTCCCCCCAGCCGTAGTTGTATATCCTGCACGAAGTTTAGGATTGGTATTAAAGTTGGTGGTCGGCGCTCCTTCCATCAAGCGGGTATCGTAGTCAGCGTTGAGAACCGTAGTAGTAGCCATTATGCAATCGTAATGGCGCGTCCGGCATCATACCGCACCTCACCACCCTCCATAACGAGAGGATATGTATAGACCGCGTTCTGTAAACCCGAGCGCTCGTCGATCAAACCGTTCTGGTGAACCGTTGTATTTGCGATGGTAAATGTTGGGGCTGTGGAGTCCCTGCTATCAAACAGACCGGTGTATAGGATAAGCTCATCCAAGGTGCAAGAGGCTGTCGGTCGCCAACGTACCTTCCCCCCGTACTGTTCGAGCAGCGTAACTGTGGTGACATCACTAGCGTCACTGATGAGTGTTCTTAACTCACCCCCATATACAGTTATATTTGGGATAGCCTCACTCATTTCCACAATTCCAGAATCCATAGTAAGGGTGCAACCCACCATCGCGGAATCTGCTTCAATAACCAGCGTCACATTGTCAGCACCGATCTGGTCAATAACCGATGTAATGGCACTACCTGTGTCTACAGTAATAGTCCCCTTGCCTCCCTGAATCCGAAGAGTGGTAATGGTTGAGTCATCGAATGTTAGTGCTGCGGTTCCGGTGCCAGTTTCTTGCACCGTTACCGTTGTATAAGTACCCTTGAAATAAGCACCCCCACCCTCTCCGGCATAGTCTAAGTCTGTTGCGTCAATATCAAGTGCCGTTGTAGACGATCCTATAGACCCAGTGTATTGGGGGCCAACAACAATCCTAGTAATCCCTGTCAACCCAACCGCACCCGTTACATCTTGGTTTCCTGTTACTAGAAACGCGGTGTCGGAAGCCCCCGGTATAGCCGCAGGTGACCAATTATCGGCTTCAGCCCAAACTCCCTCATTTCCAGTATCTGTTCCTACCCATAAATAATCAGCCATCTAATTCACCACTTTTCTTTCGGACATTTCTCTGTTTTTAGTTTGACCTTCGCTGCGGTAAAGCAGCCACAATCTTCGCAAACCCCAAAGTCGTATGAGTCACAACCGAGGCAAATACTCTTCCTCTTGTCCTGCAGCTCCTGATCCGCAGCGTCAACCCCCAACTCACTCTTCAATAACGCCGCACCACCCAGAATCAAACGCTTCAGCCCCTTAGCCGCACACCCCGTACAGCCAGCCTTCTTTTTATCTTTGTTTGCTTTTGGACTGGCTTCCGATCTTTTTGGAGGTACAGGTCTTTCCGCATTCATTTTTTTGTACTTGTTCAGTTGTCTCGCCCACGGTTTTGGATGTTTAGCCATAACTTATATTTCCTATTGTCTCTTGATTTTCCATTTAGCCATCCACCCAAGCCGGCTCGTCGTTATTGTTCGGGTTGATGGATATAGTACAAGTTGCGCAAATATCGTCTGGTATTTGTACATCGTTTACATTCGGACCATCAGTGTCATTAAAGCCCGCAGTGGGAAACTGGCAACTACACCAATCATCTTCGTGGTAAGCATTTGCGGAACAACAAGCACTTACGTTGCAGTTAAGCCCAGTGCAGTATGACCAGTCTCCATCGCACAGGTCACAATACATACATTTGGTATCCCACACTATCGGCTTGCCGTAATAATTCGTACCGTCCCACGGTGGTGGTGGATTCGCTGCGAGATAATCAGGGTTCCCACAATCAGAATGAGCCATGCAGCAAGTCATTAAACCGCCTTGACCAGGACTGGGTACATCAGCGTCGAAATACCGGGTTGCTGGGTGGAAGGCCTTTATGGCATTTGACACCTTGACTGATCCTGAAAACGATGTGTGGGGTGGACACCCGCAGCCCTGTGTTAGCAATTCGGGGCGCCCCTCAAAGGCTGGTGCGGGGTTACCTGAACTCGATTCGCTGCAACGACCACTAGCATTGCAGTGACTGTATTTACCCCACCAACGCCCAATGTATCCCCACGCTGGCTCGGCACGACCGCCGAACGCGGGGTCACTGCAAGGGTTTCCACCACCACCGCCGCCAACGCAGTCGCCACCGAATTGTATTCCACCCTGTTCGAGATTATTAGCACCCATGACGCTCCTAGACGCCTCCGTTAGTCCCTTTATTTCAAGTTGCCAAGATCCCACACAACCCACATATTCAAACGACATATACGCTTCAATGTGGTGGGGAAGAAAGTTCCCACAGTTCCAGCAAGCACGACCACATTCAGTACCCTCATTATCACAAACATCGCTAATTGAATGGTCTGTACACATAGCCGGCCCATCACTTCCACCCTGTTCGGTGGGATGGTCGCCCCACTCGTCCAGAGAAGATGCCCACCCAGTAGTCACAAGGTAACAGGGGTTATTGTCGGGGTCGCAGATTTCAGTTGGATATGTTACTTGATCGGCACAACCACTGACACCCGCCACCCGTACATATTCTGCCTCACAATTTTCGTATGTTGAAGGCTCACTGTCACAACTTACCAAATCATTATCACAGCAACAGCATTTGTTACAACCACAATTTCCCGACCAGAAGCCGCCATAGAAACAAAAGCATTCTTCACCACCCGTACTGTCTGCTCTCGTACCGTACCCCCGCATCAATCTTATATGGTGTGTTGTCGCATTGTAAGTGACTTCGCCAACCTCACTACCAGTAACTGATGACCAAGGTGATATTA